>WNFR01008369.1_pt1 | contig 11684 bp, 16 predicted proteins | sample 5400221 | NCBI WGS metagenome assembly WNFR01 (sample SAMN13153357, study PRJNA577476) | soil metagenome | isolation source: 40 cm soil under Madrone tree | place: USA:California | collected 2016-06-14 | reverse complement strand
CACGTACGTCGGCATGCTGCACACCTAGTTTTGCACACAGGTGGTATGTCGCGGTTCCCAAGTCCCATCTTCTTGCCTAACACGGGCGACTGGGGGGAAATACCCTTCGGCCGACAAAAATCGTTGGCAGAGCGGGCACTTCTCCAGAAAAAGGTTCTCGTAAGCTACCAACATGCCCTATTTTGACATCCCCGTCAAGGCAGATCAGGAGGCATCAAAACCAATGAGCACCTGCGCGTGATCGAGGTCAGTGGTTTCCTGCTTACAATGAAACTCTGCACGGGTACGCGCGGAGACGACTGTAACATGCGCACAACCCATTGAGACAGCTTCTGGAAGACGGTAAATTCGGACTGCGAGTGTGGCGGTTTCTGAATCTTGGTGAATAAAATGAAGGCCCTCGTTCGAGACACTTGCCTTTTCCCTCGATCCAAACACGGTCAAGCTTTCCACCATCAGCGCCTGTGTCTCGGACACGGCTCCATTGAGTCCCTCTTCGTGACCGAGGGTGATGAATGCCCTTAACACATCAGGAATGAGGAACCGGAGGACGACAGGCACAGTAACACTCCGTGACTCCCGTCCGGACGCTAGGTAAATGTGCAGCGAGATTTTCGTATGTGTGGCATTGAACTCCCGGATGTATGTCGGAAGCTCGTCGAGGGTAAGCGGGAGTTCATCGGCTGTAAGTGAGAGAAATGGACTTGAGACTTTGTGCTGGAAGGCGAGGTACGGTCTTGGGGACTCAGGGGTTGGGGAGCGCCTGAACGTGGGGTAATCAATATGCTCGACTCCCACTTACGACATGGACAAGCGAACATGTGCGAGACATGTAGTGGAAGTAAAAGTGGAAAAAGACGCACTGCCGTTTCTGCGTTTCCTTTTCACGAGTGCAAATGGTATCCTTAATTCCAGCACTATCTTTCCGCTCGCTTTCCGTCGCTGCCCGCAGCGCCTCTTGGACCTTCTCTTCCACAGCTGCAACATGAAGCGTCCGGAGGTCCTCAACGTACTTGCTAAAACTGCCTTTGATTGTCAGGGAGAGTGGACCTTGGAGAACTTGATTCTCCCCAGAGGCATATTCGGAGCGCAGGATGCCACCAGGAAACTGTCGTAGTGCCTGCAGCCGCTTGGAGAGGTCCGTCAACACGTCTAGTTGCGACTGTACGTCTGACATGGCCAATCGTCGGTCTTCGACAGTAGATCCTAATTTACGCGACTCTCCACCATTTTCGACTGTCGTTTCCATTTGAGCGTCAGTGAAGTAGTGTACCTCCTCGCTGATGTACTTGTTCTGAGATGACAGTAGCAACCGCCAACGAGGGGTTTTCGGGCGCTCTCCGGCGCGGCCAAATCTATACGACAGGACACATTGCGATTGCGATTAACGCCCATGGTGACTGAGACAGTTGATTTGACAAGAGAGAGTATATTGTTCTTGTGTTGAAAATTATATACATATACAAACTTACTTGGCCTCAGTCCATCTGCGAAGGATAGGAATTCTATGTCGTGATATCGATAGGCGGGTGCAATAACTAGGATGAGTACGGCTGCACAAAAAGAGAAGGGGACGGCGGGCGGACGTGCGGGGGAAGTCGTCATCAAGGGGGTGAGAGCACGGTGTAAGAATTGTGGAGCATGAAATGCGAATGTACGTATTATATCTGCGCTCGGTTGTACGGGAGATGCAATGCAGATGATATATATCAAGTCAGAGGGTATAACTGTAAAGTGCAAGAAAGTGCAAGATATAAAGTGACGGATCTTCCTAATAAAACACAAGCAAGCTGACCTGCCAGCCTGCCCCTAGAACTTCGCCCCTGGGTCCAGCGGCCCTAAAGGACCGTAGTCATTTCGCTGTCCCCCACTCCGCCGTTTTACGTGTGTCTTCCAATCTGGACCGTGCCCAATCGCAGAACTCGCCCCCTGTGTTGGTCGGGTAGGTGAGATTGGGGACGTCACATTAAAGGGATTTTGCCCCACTACTGAGTAATTGGGCCCACCCGTAGGCCCATGAAAGTGTGCCGCCATAGCAGATGGGCGTGGTTGTGCAGGATGTAGATGATCCATTGACGCATTTGGCGATGGATCCCAGCCTGATTCAAGCATAGCTTCCAGATCCCGGTCATCGATGGTCTTGGCACTTTCGAGCGTATGCTTGGGAAGTGGATGTAACACTGGTGGGGGTGGTGGGTATTGAGCGTTGTTCTCGTTATATTCACCAATTTGCGGGCCCCATTGATCTTCTGAAGATGTTACAGACACAGTGTCCGAACCATCATAGGTGCTGTGGACGTCAGAGTGGACGCCGAGATACTCCTGGTCTCCCATGATGTATCCTGACGGGTGAGCACGTTCAAACTCGCGGCGCCGTCTCTCTTCCCTTCTCGTCTTGCGAAGCCGTGACCTTTCCCAGTCCTCCCAGCGCCGCAATGGAACAGAAAGTCCCGAAAACTGGCCTTTGCCCTCGCCGTGCCCTTCTCCTTTGCTTTCACCTTCGACCTTTCTGTCGATGAAGTCAGCAAGGATAAAATCGGTTGCACTGCTTTCGGTCATACCTTGTCTCTCCCCATGAGAAGTCATCGAAGTGCCAAAAAGCGTATACCGGGAGAATAAAATTCCAGATGGGCAAAGCAGCAAGATATATTAACATCCAGAAGACGTAAACGACTTTGCGCGTTGTGATGAGGATAAGCACAGCTGGTAGACCGAGCACACCGACAAGCAAAACAATAGGGATGGCCTCTGGGAATGACTTTGGTGGTGATAAGGCCACGCTGACCATGAGAAGATATGTAAGCGCAATGGCGATAGGCAAAACGACTGTTCCGAGTAGATCCATGAATACGACAAACTGCATACTAAAGCAGAACGTCCCGCAAAGATTGCGCACAAGTACAAGTTCCATGAGGTTGTGGATCGTAGAGTTGATCCACCGGCGGCGTTGAGAAAGTAGGACGGAAAATGTATCTGGAACCACGGTTCGACATTTAGCTTGCGGGAGGAACATCATCTTGCGGTTAGGGAACGTGCGAATGAGGCATGTCGTTAGAAAGCGATCTTCGCCCAGGAGTAGTAGATTCTTCTGATGTAACGTGGTGACTTCGCTTTGGCTGTACTCTTTGACAATCTCGGGTTTAATGATTAATGGAACCCAGTCGTCTCCGGAAGCTTTGCGGGCTTTAAGGCGGAACATGGAGAAACACCCAGGTAGACAGGAGACACCGCCAAATACAGACTCGAATGCTTTGGCCATGTGATGGGATATGAAATATTCGAACACCTGAATGGCGGTGACCCATGACTGCCGCTTGTTAGCTATACGGGTCTCTCCGCACACCCCCATGATCATTTGGTCATGATGCATGCAGTTGACAAGTGACTTAAGGGAACCTGGGAAGACCTTCGTGTCCGCGTCAACCTTTCAAAACGAATGATGTCAGAGGCTTTCTGAATCGAATTGAGAGATTATCAAATTAGTTACCATGAGAACCACTTCGAAGAAATCTGGCGTGACCCCCATCAATGCGTGGATTTTACGGAAGAGGTCAAAATCCAGGGGTGTCATCCTGTCGTTATACGTAACTCGAGAAAAGAAATTCATGAGAATTAGTTGACTATCCCGCTTGCCACGATTGCCGGGTTTTTTGTCCGTTGCGGCTTCCTTTTCGGTACCACACTTGACGATTATAACAGTGGGTGTCTTGCAACCGGCGATGGCTACGAAGCAGATTTCAGTCCAGATCCACTAGCACAATAGGGTGGAGTGAACACAAACTGTAATGACCCGCATAAACCATCGCCCTATTCTCTTGCTTCGAGCCGGACCCGACTGCGACGTAGCTCATTGGTGTCGGGTTCCCGAACCTTGGGTCAGCGTCTAGCAACCCGACACAGATATCTGGAGTACTCCTCTTCTCGCCAGCACCAGTGATCATACCGTCCGCTACGACGAACAAGAGCTTCCGTTGATCGCTGTAAGAGGTCACGGAGATCGAGTCCAAGGTGGTCCGGAGGGATTCTTCTCCTTCCGAATAACATGTAACCAAGCACACCGCAAATAGTTCAGCACCGATTTGTGCCAAACTCATGATAGGTGCGGCGCTATCTGAATTTGTCAATGTCGCGGTAGAAGACGACTGGAACGACCGCGGAGATTTGGCTGACTTGGACAATTTCTTCGTTCCATCCGGTCCTGCCCACGGTGCCGTTCCGTTCTTATTATCAATGGAAACGTTGGCACCCTCGGGAAGAACAGCAGGGCTGATTACACGACGATTGAGTGTCGAGTCATCAGGATTACCGGCGAGGCGGGCAGAAAGGAACCAATTAAAAACGCAAGCCATTACGAAGCGGACGAGGACAAGTGACATAACGACAATCAACCCGGCGTAAAGGATGAGCTGAGAAACAAAACATCCTGGAGTAATTTTATCGATGCTTCCAGCGGTGTAGCGCTGGAGTATACAAGGGATGGCTTTGCGTAGTTCAGGCCTGTTTACGAAGAGGCGCGTTCCATCGCGACCGCTGGAACCAGGTGCTGCGAGGAGGGTGCGCAGAACGATGTCGACGGCATCACTTGGAATCGGGTTGGGGTGTAACTTGAAATATGGGGTAAGATTAAGGACTTGTCCATCCAGAACGACGTAATTAGAGAGGCGAGCGACCTGGGTCCAATCGTAGCCAACAGGTCGGGTGATGTTAACTAGTTGGGCGTTCTTGAAGGTGGCGGTGGAGTTGAGGGCTCCGAGGGGACATGGGGTAGCTGTGTTGCAAGGGGGATCGCGAGCAATGCGGTAAGAAAGATCGTTGCAGAGGTGGAAGTCGGAACCATCACGAGTGAATAACGTCGTGATATCTTGACCTGGTAGCTGCTTTGCCAGGTTGAAGAAGTCGACAGTAGAATCCGGGGATTGCGATTTGGATACGTTGAACATAAATCCCTGAATACCTAGAGTACCTGACGTTGTTCCAAGACTGATGAACCGCTCGGTCTCTAGGGTCCTTGCTGGACAGAGGACTCTCTGCAGGCCGACTGTTGCGAAGCCCACGCCGCCACAGAGAATAGAAATGATAAAACATAGAGCCATCTTCTCCCTCCAAGCTTGCCGCACCGCCTTGTCTTTGAGGCCTCCAACGGAGCTCAAGAGGACTGACGGGGCCCAAAACGTGACTACGCGGGAAAAGAAGACCCAGGCATTGAAGTCGAAAAATGATGATGATTCGGAGACGCCGGAAGATACATGTAAAACGGGATGAGGATTAATGAGGGGTGGAGGGGCTACGCTGCGCTCTGGGCGGGTGAGAGTCTTTGCTCTGCGCACGGTGCCAGAAGGGCCGTGTCTTGGAAATGCGGTAGGGATTGGGATGTCATCGTTGCGGTAACCCATGGTCATAGGAGAGGAAAGGAATGAAGGGGGGAACGAGGGAACGCTGGCCAATCAAGGCTTGAGCGATGGGAGAAAGAGACAGGCGGGTGGTAGTGAGTGAACGACGGAACGACGACGACGGACGACGAGAAACTAGACAACACAACAAGTGTATAACAAGTGTATAATAATATTTTTTTTGATTATATTTTTTTTTCTGGTAAATAAATCAACCCATCATATTACCCTATTTACCCTATTTATTTACCACTTCCGCGCAGCGCAGATAATCAACGTACCCGACAAGAAATTTTACCTGCTCGTATGTCTCAATTGCCTTGAGACTGCGTCGTCGTCGAACAACCCCAATTACCTTCTCCACCTGCTCGAGTGTGTCTCGGCGAACCTTTCCTTCATCTCCTACTTCGGAAATCTCGCTCGTTGGCACCCAGCCACACAATCCGAGCTTCAGCATCCAGCAACACGCTATCAGCCCCGCACGCCCGACGCCTCCGCGACAGTGTGCGAGAACCGGAACGCCGGCAAGCGTGTAAACAGAAATCAGTTGCGTGAGGTGTACATCAAATAGCTCTAGCGAAGCAGGGGCCAGCCCTTCTGGTATTGGAATGCTGATAGATGTGTTAATTTAGATATGTACCATACCAACGGAGGCACACTCACCGGAGAATATCAAGCCCTAGCGCGCGCGCGGCTTGAGAGTACTCCGGCCAAGGCGCACCGAGGAAATTGAGTTCTTCGTCGTCGAGACAACTATGCATCTGTTAGTCATAGGTTCAAGAAGTAGGGAAGACCATGAAAGCACCAGACGATGCATCCAACACCCAGGGCCTTAATTCTTCGCAGGTCCTGTTGGAGGTCGCGACAAACGGCACCGCGACCGCGCACGGGCCCGCTAAGGCGCACTTTTGCGATATCAGTAAAACCAACATTAAGAGCAAGCAGATAGATGCGCTACCTTTTTTACCCGGGCATGACGACAAATATAAATTACCAAGGGCAGGAGATGTGGTCTGTGGTGGATCACTTGATGTCACCGGATGTGAAACCAGTCGTGAACCAAGATGCGCAAGCTTTGGACGGCGTGCAATCCCATGAGTAGGATGACAGGTAGAACTGAATGGGATAGCGCTCGTTTATCAATCTGATATACAGTAACTCTCAACTTACACGGGGTGGGGACGCTTATTTGATGGATAATGGATTCCGAGTGGCGAGCTGGCATAGACAGCCTGCGAGGTAGTGGATGGAACAGAATGAGTACGGTCATGCCGCGATTGGGGTCCAGTCATTGTAGACCCATTTACGTCTAGGTCGAAATGCGAAGTGCTGAATATTTCACCTATGAGATCAATACGGCCGAATGCTAATGGGGGTAAGCGCGGTGCCGCGGTGCCACTTGGTATCGAAGCGGAAGGCTGAACAACTTGATGAATGTTGGAAGCGAGAGCAGACTGCAGCGCACTCTTCATGGAGACACGACTCCAAATTTGGAGGTGCGTCCGGGACGACGCAGCGGAGAGGGGCAAGGGAGCTTTGCTGACGGGACGGGCGGTTGGTATCGGCCGATCAGAGTGGGCGAGCGCAGGTACACCAGACGGCGAGGTAAGTAAGTAAGCAGTCAGACGATGCAAAGAGAAGGCAGGGTGAATGTTGAAGATGGTTGGCGATGAAGAGTCAGCAAGAGAGATGTGTAGAGATATTGAGGACAGAAGGTCCTCTGGTATCACAGCCGAAACACTGAACGAGGATGAGAAAGTGAATGAGACAAAATGAAGGAATAACACCTACCTAATAGGGTGGGTATCAGATGTCTTGGGAAGAGGGAGCTCCGCGGACAACCACGCAGACGAAATCAGGGGAGTATCTATGGCGGACTGCAGCTCATGCTGTAAATTAGACGACGCCTGGACGAAAGTAACAGGGTATGACGGATGCGAATGCGATGACGGTGGGAATCCGGAAATGACAGCATCAAAATCTATCTTTTGGAGTTCTGGGTCACTCAACCACCAGGCTTCAGTATCTGCATACAACGCCTGGCGTTCTTTAAGTTGTTTAAAATGATCGGGTAAATTAATAGATAGTGGGATGTAGGTGATAGCAGAGCCTGGTCCAGATGTTAAGGATACCCAATGACTAAAGAATGCGAATGACTTGCCTCCAGCACCAAATTTAGCACAGCTATAATCGCTACCATGGAATTGAGAAGCTAGGTGCATCAACTGGCGAGATGTTCAACATCGAGCTGGCATTGATAATGGAGCGCAGAGCAGCCCATTACCTGAACGGCCAGCTTCTTCTCAAGATCTAATGCGGCAAAGGGCGTTGAGCAAACCCGTATCTTTTCGCCCGTTGGGAATGGAGAAGCAGCCTCGGACTTGGCAAGAACATCTGTGGTAGACAGTGTTGATAGCATGGACGATTGGTGGGTGGATCGGCGTAGGCCCAGTGCAGTGCAATCGCTTGAGGTGGTTAAACAATCGCGGAGAGTGCGCCGTGTGGCAGTGTCAGTCAGAGGGTATAGGAAAATGAAAATGATGACTTGGTCGCGAGCCTTTGGCTCGGCGTTGCGGTTGCGGCGTTGCCATGCCTTGGACGATCTCGGTCTCGGCCCGACTCGGACCCAGTCATGTCGTCTGCTCTCCTCAAGGGCAAGCTAAAGGCGGCCAGAGACGCGCTTAACAAAAAGGATTACCAGTTTGCTCACGACGCGAGCCTGCAAATTCTGGAGTATGAGCCAGACAACTACCACGCGTACGTCTCGCAACGTGTCGCGATCACGACATCCACTTAGATGGTCTGTTGCAGTAAAATATTCTATGGGTTGTCTTCACTGGAGCTTGGTCGAATCGATCAGAGCGAGCAAGTAACTTTGCCCTCTCGTCCTTCTTCGATCTGAACCCAACAATGTTTCCACATCGTTAAAGGCTTTCCAATCCACCATTAAACTAGACCCAAAGCAACTGCTGGGATGGCAGGTATTGTTGCTTGTATCTCCCATAGATCCCGCGTTGATAAATACACGTCCAGGGACTGAGCAAGGTATATGAACGCGGCCAAAAGTGGAGCGAATATGCCAATGCACTTACAGAACTCGCTACATTATTTGCAAATGCGTAAGCTTGTTTCAGCTGAAGCAACCTTCTCTGACGCTTCAATGCTAGTGGGGATGCTACCAAGTGCGCTGAGACGATCCAGAAGCTAGTGGACCTGCGAAGGGAGCATGGATCAAGGACTGAAGAACGTCACTTGACACACCTTTCTAGTGACACGGCTAATATTACATTACAGCTATCAGACGCACTATCGCTATACCTTCCAAATTCGCCACTCTACTCAACCCTATTTACTCTTCCTGTTCCGGACTTTACAAACACAACGTCGGCAACAACATTCCCCAGCCAAGTCGCAATACACAATTCACTTCCTACACTAGAAGAGGTTGTCTCTCTTACAGAAGCCGACGAGAAGAACACTTTCGAGAGTGAGGTATCGAAGCGTCGGACGCGGTTGAACGCCGGCAGTCTTCGGGATGTCGAAAATGAGGTTGCGAGAGAAGTCTATGGTGTCTCTAAGGTGCTTTCTCTGCTTTTGAGGAAACTCTTACTGACGACAGTCAGTTGCCCCACCTGTACGATGAAATCCTTAACCACCCGAATACTTCGGATGAGCTGCGCCGACTGACAGAATCGAAACAACTTCGCCATGTGCGGGAGCACCTTTTTTCTTTGCCACCTCGTGACCCCATGAAACGAAAGCTCGCAACAGAACTTGAGAAGTTGGTCAGTGGTACGGTTTTACTGCGTATACCGGACGAGTTAGCGTGGTCAACCTTCATAGAAGGACAAGACTCCGAAACCATCAGTACTGTGGCCTCTCTTCTAAGCTTCGCTTCATCTAATTGACCATCCAGAGGGATATGGCTTTGATACCCTCCGTCATTATTTGAAGTTGTTTCCTCATGAAGCACTCGCCAGACTTATCCAAGCCTATCTCGTCTATCTGGGTGTTCCACTCTCAGATGATGACGAAACGACTTCTCCCTCGGGCTCCTTGGATGATGTGTTTAGTGTTATCACGGTTCGGTTTCGTTTCGTTCATATACCACTTATATTTTACTAGATTCTATACAGGAAACCGCATCCGCTTTAGAATTATCGATTTTCGCTCGGAGAGTAATGTCCGAAGTGTATCTTTTCGATCAGGACTATCAAGCTACCATTTCTGCGTCCGAAGCTGGTTTAGAACTGGTTAACGGGTATCGGAACAATACTGGTTCTGACTTGGCCCTGTACGTCATCTTGCAGTGGAAGGACGTAGCTAATGATTACTCAGTGTTCGAAAATCGTTTCATGTCGCCTTGTCGACGTCCCTCGTTCATCTTTATCCTCCCAAGTATCACACTCGAGCTGTACGCATATTAGAGGATGTTCTCACTCAAGATCCGGACAATGTGGATTGCCTTCTGTGTCGCGGCTTCGTCTTCCAGTGTGCTGGAAAATGGGCTGAAGCAGCATCTTGCTTTTCTCGGGTTTGTGGTATTCTTCCAGAGGAAAGACGCGAGAGAATACGTTCGCAGGAAGAACACGCCTGGTGTGATATACAACGACATCACTTCGACAAAGCTATCGCCGAGTTGAAGGTAGTTATTGGACTATTAGATAATGAAGAGGATAGCGACGAGGATAAATCGCGGAGCTATTGGCGACTAGGTAGAGCTTACTGGGAGATGGGAAGTAAGTGGTTATCGCCAATCAGCCAGGCCATTTTTCTGATGCTTCACAGCCGACACTCGGGAGGAGGCGTATCAGCATTTCATCACATCTCTCAAGCACCTCCCATCCTTCGCCCCGGCTTTCACATCACTAGGAATCTATTACTTGGAAGTCGCAAATCCTCCGGATCCTATTCGAGCGTCTAAGTGTTTTCAGATATTTGCCTGTGAATGCCTGGGCATGGAAAGCTTCCGGGGTGGTTCATCTGGCAAGTTTGATCATCGACGACGCCTTCATGTTGAATTAACGGACAGGATAGAACCGAGGTAACTACCCCTCAGCGATTCAGGCTTTTCAGGTTGCGTTGCGTGCAGACGTTGAGGATCAACTGTCGTGGGTTCGCCTGGGAGAAGCATACGCAAAAGCTGGTCGACATGTTGCCGCCTTCAAGGCTCTCCACCGAGCTCAAGAGTTACGACCAGAGGATTGGGTGTGCACTTACTTGATTGGAGATGTTCACCGTCAGACGCAGCGGTTTCAAGATGCGATCGCATCTTTCCACTCTATTTCGCAAGTTCAACCGAATGAACCGGTCGTTCTGACATCTTTAGCGCGAGCATATATCGATCTAGGTCTCTCTGAGCTTTCCACTAGTTTTTTTTCTCGTGCGCAAGATTCCTTTGTGGCTGCTTTACAGGTCGCATTCCACTTCCTAAACATCAACTCGACATTCCATTCTTTTGCGTGGAAGATCATCGCAGATGCTATCTATCACCTCTCACGCACCTCTTCTTTCACAGATGAGGCCGCTGTCAGAGCCACTTTTTCGCAAACGTGTAGCTTTCTGGTTTCGGATTCCGAAGACAGACTCGCGGGAAGCGTTGATTTTCCAATTAAGCTCTCGGACGACCAACTGACGGGCAATGATGCTCTGAAAGTTGCTGTTGCAGCTTACAGTCATCGCATTTCACTCGGCCTCCTGGGAGCTGCTGCAACAGGCAGCGCCTGGTTCGATTTTGGCCTCGCGCTCTTCAACCTGGCCAAGAGGGTTATTCCAGAGAGTGATCAACGGGACAAGGTATTAAAGCAGGCACTCGCATCGATTAAAGAAGCCATTCGCGCACAGCCAAGTGAAAATAATTACTGGCGCGCATTAGGTGACATGAATCTCGTGTCCCGACCCAAAGAAGCCCAGCACGCATACATTCGGGCGCTGGAAATCGATCCCAAGGTGACATATCTCATCCTTTATGACTCAGATGCGGGTGACTCACCCTCGTGTGTAGAATGTTGACGTTTGGACAAGCTTTGGCTTCCTCTGCTTCTACCATGACGATTATGAACTAGCCAATGAAGCGTTCCTCAAGGCACAAACTTTAGATCCCGATCACACCATGGCATGGGTCGGACAAGCCTTAGTGGCCACGCGGAGTGGACATCACGCAGACTCTCGCATGCTGTTCGCGCATGCTGTGAGTTTGTCAGCTGACCTGGTGAGTCAGCAGCTTTATTTATCTGAATCGTGCTGTTGCTAATTTGTTTAAGCCTGAAGCCTACGTCGAGTTCTCAAAACGCG
>WNFR01006796.1_pt1 | contig 11684 bp, 12 predicted proteins | sample 5400221 | NCBI WGS metagenome assembly WNFR01 (sample SAMN13153357, study PRJNA577476) | soil metagenome | isolation source: 40 cm soil under Madrone tree | place: USA:California | collected 2016-06-14 | reverse complement strand
CGAACTCATGGACGGCAATGTGATCCTTCGCGGAGTCGGTCAAGTCCTCCCTGAGGAAAACGACATTGCGGTCCTCGTACAGCCCGAAGACCGGACATGGAGTGTGGTCCTTGCACGCCCGGTGGCTGAACCAGCTCTCCGATTTCCACTGCACGTCGGGGAGGTTATCGGGGAACGGATAGCCGGACAGTTGGGAGGCCCATGTCATCACATACAGAATCCATTCCTTCATTCGCTTCCTCGATTTAGTGGCTCGGTGTTCGCATGGAAGCAGCCTGCTCGGCCCGCCCTCACGCTCAACACTCTGATGGCACCGAATGAGTGATTGATGCTGAGAGGCGGGCGGATATGAAAGCTGTCCGCGCTAACGCCATCATCGTGAGGCGATGAGGCTCACCGCCGGCTCACGAGAGCGCCAGCTTTCCCGCCGGAGCGCGCGTTCCTCGACCCGACGACGGGAGGGCTACGCGCTGTGACCGGGGCTGCCCTTCATTCCCTGAGCCACAGCGGACTCTTCCAGGCTGCCAGAGCCTTCAGAAAGACGTTCAACCTCGAAGGCAGGAATTTCCGATTCGAGTACACCGCGAAAACGGGCATTTGCGGGGAAGCCCATTTCGGTAACAGCCGTATGAGTGCACCGCTCGCGAGTGCTTCGTCACAGTAGGTTGACGGCAGTAGTCCGATCCCGTGACCCCGGTACACGAAGGTGCTGACCGAATTGAAGTCGCGACTCGATATCGGCCCTGAGACACGGACGCGTGCCTTTTTTCTACCGTTGACCAGGTCCCAGTCGGTCTCGTTGTTCCTGGCGTTGAGCATCACACAGTCGTACAGCTTGAGGTCCGCAGGCTCGACAGGAAGCTTTCGGCCTTTCAAGTATTCGGCGGCCGCGACGACATAGCGAATGCTCTTGCCTATGCGAGTGGCAACGACGCTCGAGTCCTCCAACTCTCCGAAGCGGATCGCGACGTCAATATTTTCCGCAACCAGATCGAGGAAGAGATTCGTGATGAAGAGGTCGATCCGGATCCGCGGCTGAGCCTTCAGGAATCCCGAGAGGAAGTCCAGGAAGGGCTCCTGACTCAAAATGACCGGAACGGACATCCTCAACATACCTTCGGGCGTCTTCTGCCCCAGGGTCAGAACTCGCTCCGCTTCTTCCAGGAGGGCCAGCGGCTCGATGCACTGATTGAAGTACTCACGTCCCTGCGCAGTCAGGGTCACCCGCCGCGTTGTGCGCCTCAGAAGCGACACGCCGAGCTTCGACTCCAGCACCGATAACCGCCGGCTCACCGTCGAGATCGGCATACCCAACGAGCGGGCTGCCCGGCTGATGCTCTCGAACTGAGCCACTTTGACGAATATCAGGACGTCGTCGAGGTTCGCCATGGGATTACTCTGCCATTTTTGGAAATTAGATTCCAGAGTTTCCCATCTTATCAGTCGCAGTGCGCAGCCCGACAATACGTTCCAACAGACGGGTGATTGGAACCCATGAGCGACAGCCACAACCGAAGGCAGAAGACCCATATGACTACGAAACAGAAGACTATCATTGTGACGGGAGCCTCTCAGGGAATCGGTGCCGCGGTGGCTAACCTGTTCCTCGATCGCGGCTACAACGTGGTGGGTAACTCTCGCAAAATCAGTCATAAGAACGAGCTGCAGCGCTCGGACAAGCTGGCCCTGGTGGACGGCGACATCGGTCTGGCCTCGACGGCCGATATGATCGTTGGTACCGCGGTAAAGCGGTTCGGCTCAATCGATGCCCTGGTGAACAACGCGGGGATTTTCTTTGCGAAGCCGTTCACCGAGTACACGCCCGAGGACTTCCGGGTGTTGTCGTCGACCAATTTGGCTGGCTTTATCCATACGACGCAATTGGCCGTAAAGCAGATGCTCTCGCAAAAGAGCGGCGGCAGTGTGGTAAGCATCACGACTTCTATCGTCGATCATCCGCTTGCGGCTTTAACCGCATCCGTCCCAATGATCACCAAGGGCGGTATCGACGCGATATCCCGGAGTCTCGCGATGGAATACGCGCCGCAGGGCATTCGCGTGAACGTGGTGGCTCCAGGCGTCGTGGATACCCCGCTGCACAAGAACAATCCCAAGGAGTTCCTGCGCACACTGTCACCCCTTGGGCGAATTTCCGAGGCCAAGGACATCGCGGAGGCTGTGTTCTATCTCACCGAGGCGAGCCAGATTACAGGCGAGGTGCTGCACGTTGACGGCGGCGCGCATCTAGGTCGGTGGTGATGTAGTCGCAGATGAAAGGGGGCTTTGCAACAAAGGCGGCAGGTGTTTCCTGTTGATCTCCGGAGGCGGCCTCGACTGATACAGATGGAGCGCTGGTAATGTCCACGAACACAACGAACGCCAGTGCCGAACGACGGCTGAAAGACCTTGGCATAAACCTGCCTCGTCCACCAGCTCCGCTCGGCGCCTACGTTGAAGCGGTGCAGTCCGGGAATTTGCTCTTTTTGAGCGGCACGCTGCCAGTGGAGGAAGGAGTCCCGAAGTTCTTGGGACGCATCGGGGCCGAGTTGAGCGTCGAAGACGGACGGCGCGCGACTCGCCTGGCCGCGTTGAATGCGCTTGCGCTCGCCAAGGAGCATTTGGGGTCGCTGGATAGAGTGACACGCGTAGTCCGTCTCGGGATTTCACTAGCTACGACTTCCGAATTCCGTGAGCATCCGAAGGTCGCGGACGCGGCATCGGAATTGCTGGTCAACGTATTCGGAGCTGACAAGACATCGACCCGCCTGGTCTTCGGCATGGCGAGCCTCCCGGTAGGTGTGTGTGTCGTGCTAGAGAGCATCTTCGAAATTGGCACCCTGAGATCACACCGGACGCGAAGCTAAATTGAGCGTAGATCGGCGAAAATGCGACCAAGTCGCCGACTGCGGCGGTTCATCGGGGCGGCATATTGATTTACTGCCTCCACGTCATCGCGAAGCCGGAAATAGCGCCGCGGCAGAGGACCGAGCAGCAACGTGGGTGGGGCCTGGCATCGCCGAAATCGGTGCAAGGGTCGGCGGACTGATTCGGCAGGGACGTCCGCTACCCGTGGTTCTCACCACCCTGTGTAAGCTTTTCGACGCCACCGTCAAGGGATACTCCAGCAGTGTCCTTCTTCTTGACCGCACCGGTGGGAGAGTGCGAAACGCCGCTGGGTTTGGTTTGCCCGCCATTTACATGAAGCAGCTTGCGGCCGCGGCCGCTGCACCCGGCCTCAGGTCGCATGAGGTTTCGCCGATTCTATCGCTAACCGGGGAGCCGCTCGGTATCTTTGCCGTCTATCAGCGCGAGAGCAACCCCGACGTCACCCATTGTGACTCCACACTCATCCCGCAGTTCAGCCTCGTCGCGAGCGCCGCCATTGAGCGAATGCGAAGCGACGAAGCGCTCAAGCGAAGTGCCGCACTTCTCGAAAGAACGCAGCAACTCAGTTCCACGTGCTGTTTTTCCTGGCGTGTGGAGACGGACGAAATCAGTGGGTCGAAAGAGCTGTGTGCCGGGAGGAGACGGGCCTCCCTTGCCGAGGTCGTTCGACGACTCGCCAACGTCCGGCGCGAACCCAGCCACATAGACCAGTGCTGCGACTTTTGCGTCGTCTGCTGCGACTTTTGCGTCGTCGCCCAATTGCGTGATCACGGTGCCGCCCCACGAATGACCGACCAGGATCACGGGACCGCTCTGCTCGTCGATGACACGCTTGCCCGCCGCGACGTCATCGGCAAGCGAGGTCAGGGGATTCTGCACGGAGACAACCTTCAGGCCTTTAGCCTGGAGGATTGGGATCACCTTGTCCCAACTTGACCCATCCGCGAACGCACCATGGATCAGCACTACCGTCTTCTGTTCGGTTCCCTGTGCCATCGCCATACAAGGCAGCATCAACGAAATAAGCAATAGCTTGAACATGTCCGTTTCTCCTCAAGGATCAGCCGTTACCTGACGCCGGCCAATGCGTCTTCGATTTAATCGAGTGCGACATACAGATGCGATCAGACCAAAAGCATGGATGCGAATCTATTGCACTATGGTATCGACCGATAGCATGAAGAAGCCCTGTAAGCTTTTGCCGAGGCTATGGCGGACTGTTTGGCACGGTCGGGATACTGAATACCTTGATAATTTCCGCAAGAACCGCGCGCGGCGAATTACTTGCTGCGCTTCGCCTTTGGTGGACGAGCCGCGGCCTCCGAGGCCTGCAGCACTTCGATCAAGCCGAATCCGTATCGGCAAGCGCTGGATGAGGCTTTCGCACTGAGCGTCGAAATGAGACGTTACGGACACCGACCAAGCCGTCAGTGCCTCCGGCGGCGTGCGTCTCGCATCGCGACGATTATTCGAGCAACAAACGTCAAAGAATGCGAAGGCATCTCGACACCATCGTCCAATGGATCTGTCGCCGGCCTTCCGCTTTAATCGCAATGTGTAGATTCCGGCATCGAGTTGCGCCGCGGGAGCGGACGATGAAGGAGGTCAACGGAACACCGAATCGTGCAAGCGCCGAGCCTGGCACGCTTTTCTACCGCCCCAAAAGGGGCTGCTTGGCACTAACCGGGGAGTTTAATCCGTGTCGCATCATTACTCTGGCCCCGAATGGGGATTCCCTCTCGGGGACGCCCGCTTGGACCTCACCGATCTGTATGCCTTTCCCAAGCCGGGGGACACTGGCAAGTCGATCCTAGTCATGAACGTGCACCCCTCCGTGGGCGAGAACCCGCCGGGGCCGACCATCACCGAGCCCTTCGCACCCATGGCGCTGTACGAACTCAAAGTTGACACGGATGGCGATGCCGTCGCTGACATCGCGTACCGCGTGTGCTTCTCGTCCTCCGAAGGAGGCGCGCAGAGAGCGACGCTGCGCCGTGTTGAAGGCTTACAGGCAGCCGGGACCGGCGATGGCGGACAGATTATCGTCGAGGGCGCGCGGGTCTCAACGGGCTCGGAGGCGTGGGTGACGAACGCCGGCGACTATCGCTTCTTCGCGGGTTGGCGGAGCGATCCCTTCTTCTTCGACAGGCGGGGCGCTTTGGACAACTTTCAATTTACCGGAGATGATTTCTTCGCCGATATAGACGTGTGCAGCATCGTGCTGGAAGTACCCAACTCCGCACTAGGTCCGAAACCGGTCGGTCTATGGCACCGCACGCTCGTGCGGGCGGAAGGCGCGCGTGGAGGTTGGGTCCAGGCGGAGCGTGGCGCGCGGCCCGCGCAACTCTTCCTCGTCCTGGGTCTTTCAGAGACTGAGAGAGCTGCGTACCTCGCTGGCGAACCGAAAGACGATGTCCGTTTCCTCGCCGCCTTCGCGCACGCGCTCGAGCACACGGGTGGTTATGCGCCGCAGGAGGCAATGCGGGTCGCAGGGACAATGCTGCCGGAGATTCTCTTCTATGACCCCGCTCGCGCGGCATCCTTCCCGGAGAATGGACGGGCACTCACCGACGACGCCGTCGATGCCTTCTTGGCGATCCTGACAAACGGAAAGATAACGGGGGATAAGGTCGGGCCCCACAAAGATCTGCTAGTCGAGTTCCCATATTTAGGACCTCCGCACAGGGTTGAACGATGAGCCTGCCAGTGGCAGCTGCGAGGGACGTTCATGTGCGACACCGCCGTTCGATCGGATGCAACATTCACCCACCCCGTCGCATGCACCATAGTATTGGTCGATACCTTGGTGCTATCCATCTCTCCATGGATTTCTATTTCGATGTTCTCCATCGGAGAGGCACGAGTATTAAATTAATGAGGAAGCAACTATGCGCCGGAATTGTCATCTGAATTTGGTCATGTGGTTGGTCTGCGGAGTATCGATCACGGGCTTTCTGCATGGTCGGAACGCATTCGCTGAGTCAACAGCGACGCACGGCGCAACGCCAAGGCAAGAGGTGCATATAAAGCGCCTCACGCCAGCGTACTGGCGCATCACATTCGACATTCCACCTTTCAGCATTTTCGGGCCGGAGACCATTCCCCAACTGAACGAGGCGATCACTCAACTGGAAAGAGACCCGCAGGTAAAGGTGGTCGTGTTCGACAGCGCGGTGCCTGGATTCTTCCTGACGCACTACGACTTTGTTCCGCCACTGTCGGATACGACGAACCTCGCCCCGGGACCAACTGGGCTGCCTCCATTGCCCGACATGTTGGTGCGTCTTAGTCGAGCACCGGTCGTATCGATGGTTTCGATTCGAGGTCGCGCGACCGGTGTCGGCAGCGAGTTGTCTCTCGCGAGTGACATGCGTTTCGCAAGCAGAGAGAAGGCAATTTTGTCTCAATGGGAGGTAGGTGCGGCGTTGGTACCCGGAGGCGGACCTATGGCACGCCTGCCACGCCTGATCGGGCGCGGCCGCGCGCTGGAAGTTCTGCTCAGCGGCGAGGACATCCCCGGCGACCTGGCGGAGCGCTATGGCTACGTCAACCGCGCGCTGCCCGACGCCGAGCTGGATCACTTTGTGGACGCGCTGGCCCGGCGCATCGCCGGATTCGACAAGCAGTCCATCGCCGACATCAAGCGCCTGGTCGACATCCCGAGCCTGCCGCCTGACTCCGAGATCGGCGCCGAATGGGACGCGTTCCTCGGCTCGGCGCACCGCCCGCAGGCCCAGCAGAACCTCAAGCGCCTGTTGGAGATGGGCCTGCAGACCAAGCCCGACGTCGAGAAGCGTCTGCCGTACTACACCGGCACTCTCGCCCAATAGCCGCAGCGCGACCAATCAAGGAGTCACGCACCATGTTCAAGCACAACAGACTGTTGGCAGTCGCAATAGCGGCGGCCGGCCTGTTGACCTCGGCGGCAGCCGGCGCCGACGACGCCGCGCTCACGACCCAAATCGTGGATACCTTCTACAAGATCTACGGAACCCATCCGGGCTTTCGCGTCAACCACGCCAAAGGCGTGGTCGCGGCTCTGGAGCGATGGAAGTGTCGAGGGCCTCACCAAAACGATTTCGGACGGCGTCGCTACGCCGAAGAAGCATCTGGGCGCCATGCCGCCGATGGGAGGATCTCCCCTATCTGCCGCGGACCTGAACGCGGTGTCAGCCTACGTTTGGGCGATCGGTCACCAGCATTGAATTGGAGACGATGAACATGCGACCGATGGCTTCTGCGAGCCGACGAAGCGGTTCCCCGCTCGCAGGGTCTGCTTTGCGTCTTCCCTGGCACATAGCGCAAGACCGCGGAAAAGTATTCCAATCCGTGCCCACCGGACAATTAATATCTGCGTTATCTTTGAACGTTGAGCCTCGTCCGCACGCCATTGGCCGATAGGCAAAAGCGCAATGCGGCATCCGTTGCAATCAATTTGATCATCACACCACGTTCATTCTTGAGATATGTGGCCGAGCCGCCGCCGGCCGCCGTCGCTCCCGCACCCAACCCCGAATAAGTGCCGCTAAAGTCTGAGAGCTCCCTCAGGCGCATCACGGTTCCCGTTGCTACGACGCTGGCCCCATGGGCATCCGCAATCGACAAACCCGAGATGCTGAAGGCATGATTGCTGCCTTGATAGTTTATCCGTCCGTGCCCCCACGCGAATCCCGCTCGCGCAGCCACTGCTCCGTCCTCTAGCCACACTGTAGCGTCCGGTTGAGCTTCCGCAGAACCCGAATCGCTAGTGGCCGCGCCAAACGCAAGTGCGAATTGTTTTGCGTCGAACAACAGACCTAGTTTCTCCATAGATGCAGATCCTCACGCCTTGCAGCGGGCAGTCGACGCCTCATGACTAGGCTACCGAACCCGCCTACTTGAATTCTTGGAGGAAATTGTCGCCACTTGGCTTGGATTGCTCGCGCTATGAGGTCAGGTGGAGCGCGAATGGACCGATGATGGCCTATAGTTCGCCGGTTTTGAATTGTGCTCGCCCATAGCCAAAACTCCAATCTGCATCCGCGTTGGTGACAATGGATACAACTACGTCGCTCGATTCAATTCCGCAACGGACTTTGAGGAGCCGGCAGAGCTCGTCGAAGAATGCCAGCTTGGATGCCTCACTGCGTGGCCTCGTCGTTATCGAGACCAGTACTACTCGATCCGTTCGCGGTATCGCAAGGCCGCTATCCTGGAAGATCACATTATTGCGCCGATGTTCGTGCACTACTTGGTACCTGTCGCGCTCCGGAATACCGAATGCAGATACGAGTGCTGTGTGCGATGCATCGAGAAGTGAGGCGATCTCCGCCTCATTTCGACCTTCAATGAGATCCAGTCTTACCAATGGCATATGTGTTCCTTGATAGGGCTTGCGGCGCTGCTTCTTAAGGTGAACCTTCGGCAAAGCCTCTTAGCAACGCAGCGATCTCGTCGGCAGCAGTGTCCAAGGCGAAATGACCCGCGTCGAGAACGTGAACTTGGGCGTTCGGCACGTCGCGACGATATGCTTCGGGTTCTGAAGGAGCGAAAGAGGGGTCGAATTTTCCCCAGATGACCAGTAGCCGAGGCTGGTTTTCACGCAACCAAGACTGCCACTTTGGGTATGAATCGACATTGGTGCGGTAGTCGTAAAACAGATCGCTTTGAATCTCGGCTTGGCCGGGTTGATTTAGAAACGCAAATTCATCGGTCCACAGATCCGGGTCATAGAGTTCCACGTTGGGATCCTCGCCCACGTGGCGCGCCCGCGTCGTTGCCAGCGACAGCAGATTTGTGCGCAGCAGCTTTTCATTGGCTGCACGATCGGCCCAAAAAGCCCGTCGCGCCTTCCAAATGGCCCCGAGGCCCTCATTGTGTGCCACAGCATTTTGAACAATGAGGGCATTGATCCGCTCGGGATGACTCAGGGCCATGCGAAAGCCCACCGGACCGCCATAGTCCTGCATGTAGAGCGTATAGCGAGGCAGAGCGATTGCTTCGGTGAAGTGATCCATGACTTCAGCGCAGCGATCGAACGTATAGGCAAATTGTGTCGGGTCCGGCCAATCGCTGTGTCCAAAGCCGGGGTAGTCGGGCGCGACAAGGTGGTAGCGATCGGCAAGCCGGATAAGAAGAGGCTCATACATTCGCGAGGAAGACGGCAGTCCATGAAGCAAGAGAATCGTTGGGGCATCTGTCGGCCCCGCCTCTCGATAGAAGATGGAGAGTCCATCCACCTTTACAGTGCGATAATAGACGTGCGCCGGCATAGGTCATTCACCTCACAATTGCCAGAGGTGCTCACTAACGGACACCTCGAATATCAGATGGCAGTACTCGCTTTAGATCAGCATGCGCCAGTTACAAAAGGGCGTAAATGATGCTTTGGTGTTGATCGGCGCAATGTCCGCGCTGACACTAAGCGCCAGTACCAAAGTGCAATAGACGATTTCGCGAACAGTGGCGTACCCTTCAACCCAGTATCGAACGCCCAAGTTGATCGCAGTCTATACATTGCAGCGAATTGGATCACAAAGGCGAATAACAGCAGTTTTTTTCAGGAGTTCATCATGAGCCGAGATAAGGCATGGGTGGCAAAGGCCGCCAAAGAGCAGCTGACTTTGGAAACCGTTGATCTCGGACCGCTCGGGGCCGAGGAAGCTGAGATCGCGGTCGAGCACTGCGGATTGTGTCACTCCGATCTCTCTGTCTTAACCAACGCGTGGGGCATCTCGCGCTACCCCGCGATCCTCGGGCACGAGGTCGTCGGTCGCATTACGGCCCTGGGTCCTCATGCGAAGGGCCTCAACGTCGGACAACGAGTCGGAGTGGGCTGGAACTCGTGCAGCTGCATGCACTGTCATCAATGCATGTCGGGAAGCCATCACCTATGCCCGCAAGCGCAGCTGACCATCGTCGGTCATCGTGGTGGATTTGCAACCCACATTCGCTCGCACTGGGCTTGGGCCATCCCGACTTGTCTTGACGCTCCCATCATTGCTGAGGCGCGCAAATGAAAACGTTACTACTCGCATTTACTGTACCGGGCGTGTCCTCGGCGTAGTTCGACCACGCACATCGTTCACGTCAAATGTCTTGACAGTTGCACACTAGATGCCGGCCTTCAGCTCTGCACTACTGCGATCATCGGCCGCGTGGTGGTTTCGCTCCCGGCCCCAAACACTGCGGTTGAGCGGGCTGTATGTCTTTATCGGGCTGCTTCACCTGCTTGGTTGGGGGCTTTATCTGCACTATGCAAGTGAATTCCCGGCCCTTGTTGGACTAGGATTTGCCGCCTACATGTTTGGTTTGCGGCATGCGTTTGATGCCGATCACATTGCCGCAGTCGATGACACGGTCAGGTACATGTTGCAGAAAGGCCAACGCCCGCTCGCGGTAGGGTTCTTCTTCTCGCTTGGGCATTCAACCATTGTCTTCGGTCTGGCCGTCGGAATAGCCTTTACAGCGAACAGCGTGAGCGACCATCTGCCTTTCTTGCGCGAGTCTGGCGCGCTGATTGGAGCGTGTGTGTCCGGTACGTTCTTGTGGGTAATCGGCGCACTCAATCTTGTGGTCCTACTGGATCTCCTAAAGATTTGGAAGACGAGCCGTTCCGGTGCACACAACGACGCTCATCTGGACATGCTCTTGCAAAATCGTGGGCTTTTAAATCGGTTATTCGGCGGACGCCTGCGAAGTGTCATGAATCACAGTTGGCAGATGTACCCTTTAGGATTGTTGTTTGGATTGGGCTTCGACACGGCATCCGAGGTCGGTTTGCTGGCGATGACGGCAGGGGCCTCGACCGGCAACCTCCCTATACCTGCAGTACTCTGTTTGCCAATCTTATTTGCCGCCGGCATGTTTCTGATCGACACCACGGACGGCGTATTGATGTCAAAGGCGTACGACTGGGCGTTCTTGAATCCGTTGCGCAAGATTTTCTATAACCTGACCACCACCTGCCTGACAGTCGCCGTGGCGCTCCTTGTTGGAACCGTTGAGCTATGTCAAGTGTTCATCGGGATTTTCGGTCTCAATGGTCAATTGTCCGACTTTGTTGCCGCGATAGATTTCAGCAAGCTGGGGTATGCCATCGTGGGCTTATTCTTACTGGCTTGGGGCCTGTCTGTGGGATTGTGGAAATTCGGGCGACTTGAACATCGTCGTCCGGGGGGGCCGGGCGCTCAACTACGAAGTTCCCCCGTATCTGCATCGGGAAGCGAAAAATCAACCTAAGCACCGTGTTTGCCGGCCAGAAGGTATCCCCGATACCATCGTCCAATAGTTTCGCACTCCCGACTTCTGATGTGATCGCATGCAGCGCAATTTGGCAACCCGCAATGAATCAAGGAATACTGCAATGACCATTTTTGAAGTAGCCGGCTCTTGTGCAAGACGCCTGGCGAAGTCCGTAACGTGTGTATCACTTCTACTGGCTTCCGCAGCGGCCACCGCAGATAACCCACCAGTCACGACGCAAATCGTCGATTTGGCGAACAAGGTGGACGGCGTGCATCCGGGTTTTCGCGCCTTTCATGCGAAAGGCGTTGTGGTGGAAGGCAGCTTCACAGCCTCGGCCGAAGCTGCCCAGCTCAGCCGCGCAACACTATTCAACGGCAGCTCAATTCCGGTGACCGCGCGCTTCTCTGATGGCAGTGGGATGCCGAATGTGCCCGACGGCTCGCCCGCGATGCCCCGTGGCATCGCCATCAAGTACCACCTGCCCGGCGGAACCGACACCGACATGGTGACCAACTCGTTCAAGTTCTTCCCGGTAGGGACCGGAGAGGACTTTCGTGATCTGCTGCAGGCCA
>WNFR01006795.1_pt1 | contig 11685 bp, 6 predicted proteins | sample 5400221 | NCBI WGS metagenome assembly WNFR01 (sample SAMN13153357, study PRJNA577476) | soil metagenome | isolation source: 40 cm soil under Madrone tree | place: USA:California | collected 2016-06-14 | reverse complement strand
ATGAGCGTAGAAGGACGGGTATTGAAACATCGCGAATTGACCGACAAGGTCATAGGCGTGTTCTTCGACGTCTACAACGAAATGGGTCACGGTTTCCTTGAATCCGTTTACGAAAATGCTTTTGCGCTCGCATTAACGGATAATAGCTTTGACGTTAAGCGACAGATTTCGATACCGGTATGGTTCAGGGGCCAAAAGGTCGGTGATTTCGTCGCGGATATGCTTATTGAAAACAGTGTGCTTTTGGAGTTAAAGGCAGTTCGCGTTTTGGAAGCATCGCATGAAGCTCAGATTCTAAACTATTTGCGTGCTACCGATCTGGAAGTTGGATTGCTGCTGAATTTTGGCGTCAAGCCCCAATTCAAAAGGTTTGCCTATGACAATGGCCGAAAACAGTTACGTGAAAGCACAAGTATTGCGAAAGTATTATTTGACGCTTCTGAATAGTGATATCGATACAATTTTGAAACACCACACGGGTTAGTATTTACCCATGCAGTCAAAGTCAACAAACAGATTTCCCTCTTAGTTTTATCCGCGTTTTATCCGCGTTTATCCGCGGCTGATTTTTGCCCGGAGTTGCAATAATGAAATTTACACGCTATTCCAAATTCAAAGGCTTCGACGTCTCGTCTTTAAACCTTGGCGACCTTATGGACGCCCTGTCCGATTCAGTGCTCAACTCGGGCTACGACGACGACTATTACTACACGCGTCAGCGCAGCGAACAGGATACGTCGCTTGATGCCCTTCGGCGCGCTCTTCTGCAGGCCCTTGTGGAACAAGGTCATCTGAATGAACAGCAGATTAAAGAGATGCTGGCCGAGAACGAGGGCAAGTTTAAGGGTTCGCTTCTCGAAGAACTGCTCAATCAATTGATCGAACGTCTTGTCGAAGAAGGGTATTTGAACCTGCGTGAAGAACCGGCTGAGCGCAAGGAACGCGATGCCCGCAAGGGACCTGGTCAGGTGGGCGATCCCCTTCCGCGAAATGTGCACTTTGAAGTGACGGAAAAGGGCCTTGACTTCCTTGGCTACAAAACTCTTCGGAGCCTGTTGGGCAGTCTGGGGAAGAGTTCTCTTGGAAGACATGACACGCAGTATCTGGCGACCGGAATCGAAGCCGAGTCCGTCAGTAAACCTTACGAATTCGGTGACACCATCAACCTCGACGTTAGTGCGACCCTCCTTTCCGCAATACAACGCGAGGGTCTAGGTGTTCCGCTAAATCTGGAATACCGCGATCTGCACATTCATCAGTGCGACTATCAATCGTCGTGCGCGACTGTCGTAATGCTGGATTGTTCTCATTCGATGATTCTCTATGGCGAGGATCGCTTTACACCCGCCAAGAAAGTAGCGCTTGCGCTGTCCCACCTGATTCGGACGCAGTATCCCGGTGATACTCTTAAAATAGTGCTTTTTCACGACAGTGCCGAAGAACTGCCCCTGGCAAAACTTGCTACGACACAAGTTGGCCCCTATCACACCAATACCGCCGAGGGTCTGAAACTGGCCAGGCGTCTGCTACAATCGCAACGCAAAGACATGAAACAAATCGTGATGGTGACCGATGGCAAGCCAACAGCCTGCTTCATCGACGAAAACACCGTCTCGCCGTATGGACGGAAGTACGGTCGCCGAGGCAACGCCGCAACCACCAAAGGACGTCAACTCTATAAGAACCCGATGGGCCTTGACCCATTTGTAATGAGCGAAACGTTCAAGGAAGTGCAGGCCTGCCGCAAGGCCGGAATTCTGATCAACACCTTTATGCTGGCCAGCGATTATTATCTGGTTGACTTTGTTAAGGAAATGACTGCGATGACACACGGCAAAGCCTATTTTGCCAACCCGCACAACCTGTCGCAATTCGTTTTGATGGATTTTTTGAAGCGGCGTACCAGCCGCATAAAGTAGTATGATGTTTGAGAACGGTGCGTCCTTCGCCCATGATCACCCATAACTATACCGTGCGTTCGTTTGCCCCTGCTAACGCTTCTATAAGCTTAATTTGCTTCTCTAATTCGACGAGAGTTCAACGTCGCTGCTGCGGCTTTCCGCAGGGCAATTAAAAGTCGTACTGATGAAGCCTGCGTTAAGAAAAAGCAAACAAGCACCTCCTCGGGTTTTCGCACCGTACTTCGTTCTCGCGATTACTCTAATCTTTACATTCCTGACCACGTATTACGTCTGGTCAACCTCAGTCACCAAGGATAGCCTCCAGTTTCAAAACAACATCGGCGTCACGACGACCAGTATCGAAACCCGCATCGAGACCTACGCTTCCGCACTTCGATCCGGCGCCGCCCTCTTCAGTGCAACCGGCGCAACCGACAGGGCGACTTTCCATAACTTTGCGCGAGGCCTGGACATCCGAAATCGTTATCCCGGCTTCGAGGGTATTGGCTACATTGCGGTTATAAAGCCCGGTGAGAAAGACGCAGTGATTGCCAGCATGCAAGCACAGGGAGTGCCCGGATTTACCATTTTGCCAGAATCCGAGCGCACCGAGTATACAGCCGTTCTTTTTATCGAACCTTTGGATCGGCGAACCCCGGTCATCGTCGGCCATGATATGTTCACTGACCCAGTTCGCCGGGCCGCAATGGAACAGGCACGCGATACCGGCGAACCTGCGGGTTCTGCGACCGTGGCTCTGGACCGAGACGCCGACGGTGTGGAACAGCCGGGTTTCCTGATTTATGCTCCTGTTTATAAGAAAGGCCTACTTGCGAAAAACGATGCCGAGCGACGAAGTTTTCTAGTCGGTTTTGTCTTCGGTTTGTTCAACGCCCAGGATCTGCTCGAGGGTATTCCGGGACCACAGCAGCACCGCAATCTGAATCTTCAGGTTTATGACGGGGACCAGTCGCCGGTGAACCTTTTATATAGCTCAAACGCCGGCCCGGATGATTCAGGATCTCACTTTTCCGGAGAGAAGCAAATTACCTTTGCCGGCAGAAAATGGACGCTGGCGTTCGCTTCGCGCCCGGAATTCGAATTCGGTTCCGGGCGGTACCTGGTGCCCGTCAGTTTAGCCGTCGGCTTGCTCTTCAGCTTCGTCCTGTTTGGTGTCACTCGGTCTCAAGTCAGGGCCCGGTCTGTAGCGGAATCCGCGGCAAAACACCTTCTTGATTCTCAACATGCCCTCAGGGAAAACGAGGCCCGACTTCGCCGGCTCGTCGACGCAAATATCATTGGCGTGGTAATTGCCGATTTTTCGGGTCGTGTAATCGAGGCCAACGATGCGTTTCTTGAAATCGTTGCTTATACACGCGAGGACCTGGAATCAGGCGTCTTAAGCTGGACCGCCCTTCTGCTGCCGGAACACCAGGAACTCGACACCCTGGCGATGGCTGAAATGCGTCAATACGGCCGCCATCCCCCATTTGAAAACGAGTATCTTCGAAAAGATGGAGCGCGTGTGCCTGTCCTGATCGGGAGTGCGTATCTTGGAGGCGCAAGCGAGTTGTTCGTAGGCTTCCTGCTAAATCTGACCGAGCGCCGGCGCTCGGAAGCCGCGGTGCGAGAAGCCGACCAGCGCGCCCTCAGCGAATACGAAAGGTTGCTTGAACGCTTGACGGCTCTTGCACAGGCATTCGGCACGGCCCGCGATCTTGTGGCGATCTACCGGGCTTTGCGCGACTTCGCGTTCGCCTCCGTTCCCTGTGCAGGCGTTTTTATCTCGCTTTACGACGAAAGACGCGAAATCTGTCGTGGCGTTTATGCCTGGGGCGATGGCGAGGAAATTGATGTTTCAGTACTTGAGCCCCTGCCGGTTTCCGGCGATGGGGCCAACAGCAAGGCAGTAAAAACAGGTCAGGTTGTGATTTTGGACGATTATATGACTTCACCGGAAGCTCATAGCATTGTTCTGGTGGGCGCCCGAAACGGTTTGCAGCCCGGTTCGGCGATGGCGGCACCGCTATCAGTGATGGGTCGCATCATTGGCACGATGGAGGTCCAGAGCTACAAGACCGACGCGTATAAACCTGAACATGTCGTTGCAATGAATATGGCATCCAGCCTGGCGGCAGTTGCAATCGAGAATGTTCAACTCCTCGAACGCGAAAGCAGCGCACGAACGCAGGCAGAAGAATCCAATCGAATGAAGGACGAGTTTCTTGCAACCGTTTCGCATGAGTTGCGTACTCCGTTAACTTCTATCCTTGGATGGGCCCGGATGCTGATGATGGGAGGCTTTGACCAGGCAGCCATAACGCGGGCCATTGAAACGATCGAGCGAAATGCGACGTCGCAGGCTCGTCTTATCGATGATATTCTCGAAGTATCACGCGTCATTACAGGTAAATTAAAGCTTGAGCTTAAACCTGTGGAGTTTGGAGGCATAGTTGCCGCGGCAGTAAATTCTGTGCGTCCCACCGCTGAAGCCAAGGGAATCAAGCTAAACGTTGACTTGACTGACAAAGAGCATATCGTATCGGGCGATGCCGACCGCCTTCAGCAAGTGGTCTGGAATCTTCTCTCCAACGCAGTTAAGTTTACTGCCTCGGGCGGCGAAATTGAGGTCGCTTTAAAAAGTGATTTGAACGATGTTTTGTTGGTTGTGAAAGACACTGGGCTCGGTATCAGCAGCGGATTTCTTCCATATGTTTTTGACCGGTTCAGACAGGCGGATAGCTCAATTACGCGCAATCATGGAGGGCTCGGGCTAGGGCTTTCGATCGTTCGACATCTCGTCGAGCTGCACGGAGGGAGCGTCGCCGCAAAAAGCGAGGGTGAGAACCTCGGTTCCACCTTTATCGTTTATTTGCCGCTTGCAAAGATTGGGTCAAACCGCCCTGACCTGGTCAATGGGCTGAATGCGTATGAACAAAAGCGAACCAGTTTACTTCGCGGACTTAATATTCTTGTCGTCGACGACGAACCGGATACAATCGATATGCTTGAGGCGATCCTTGTGCGAAATGGCGCGGCTATTATCAAAGCGACCTCCGCTGTTGAAGCACTAGGGTTTGTCGCTGCGTGCGAGCCGGACATAATTATTTCGGATATTGGCATGCCCGAAAAGGACGGTTATGAACTGATTCGACAGATACGAGGTGGACAACGGCCGGAAGCACGCACGATCCCGGCGATTGCGTTAACAGCTTATGTGCGCGAGAACGAACGACTGATGGCCCTTTCCGCGGGATATCAGGAACACCTTGCAAAACCTGTCGACCCTGAAATATTGATTGAGACCATTGCTGGTCTGGCAAATGGCAAAATCGAAAATGGTGAATAGAACATGCCAAACGTCGTATTAAACGGATTTGATCTTTCCTATGACGATGTCGGTACGGGACGCGCCCTCGTACTGCTCCACGGATATCCATTCAACCGCTCGATGTGGGGTGAACAGAGTGATTTCCTGAAGTCCCGTTATCGAGTGATTGCGCCGGACCTCCGAGGTCTCGGACTTTCAGGGCTCGGGTCCAACACTTCGTCCGGCATGGACGAAATGGCACGAGATGTCATCGCCCTGCTCGACCATTTGAATATTGACCGCGCGATAATTGGTGGGCTGTCAATGGGTGGCTACGTTACACTGGCCCTCTATAAGTTATTCCCATTGCGCGTTCGCGCAATGATTCTTGCCGATACAAAGGCCCAGGCTGACACCGACGAGATCCGTACCAACCGATACCAGCAGGCGCAACGAATTACCGACGAAGGGATGAATTCTGTTGTCGATTCGATGCTCGAGAAGTTTCTTGCTCCGGCAACCTTCGAACAGAATCCCGACGTCGTCACTTTCACACGTAATATGATCGTAAACACAAATCCAGCAGGCGCTGTATCAGCACTGCATGGCATGGCGGCACGCCGAGATTACACCTATTTCCTCCCACAGATCTTTCCGCCTGTCTTGATTATCGTTGGATCCGAAGACAAAATTGCACCTCTCTCTGATGCTAAACTTATGCATCACGAAATCCGCGGGTCGCGACTCGTCGTCATAGACGGCGCAGGCCATATTTCCAATCTGGAGGCCTCCGACCAGTTCAAAATCGCTCTCGAGAATTTTCTACAGACTCTCGAGGTGTAGGCACACCACTTAACTAACACCTGAACCTGAGGCTTTTTCAGCCGTAGTAGGGCTCCCTTGACCCTTATTCAGCCGGTGTGATATATACCGCGTACGTTGCAAAATCGTTTTATCGACTAATTTCGCCGGCCCACCAAAGTAACTCCTCGTTCTGGCTACGAATTTCCCGGTCGAGCACGACAAGTTTTGCTGTAACTGCTCCCGTTGATTGATCACTGCACACGCAATCTAAAAGCAACAAAGTTGCTTTTGGCGTTGTTGTGTGCATTTGACCCCCGTCCAGGAGGAAAGATTATGCGTTCGCCTTTTTCTGTTTCTATTAAAATAGTTCTGTTTATTTTCGCCTGTTGTTTTGCGCTTCCTGCAAGCGCTCAGTTTCGGGCCGCTGTTCAGGGCACCGTGACCGATCCGCAAGGTGCGACCGTCTCGGGCGCAACTGTCACACTTACCAGCAAAGAGACCGGCAAGTCCCAGCAAACCACTAGCGGTGACCAGGGCTTTTACCGATTTTCTGAACTTGCACCGGGCAAATACAGCGTACTGGCTGAACAACCCGGGTTCAAAAAACACCTTCTCGACGATATAGATGTCAGCGCCGAGCAGACTCAGGGTATCAACATTACTCTGGAAACCGGCTCTATTTCAGAAACGGTAACTGTACAGGATTCGGGCACTCCGGCTCTTGAAACCGAGAATGCGAATGTGGACAAGCAGATCACTACGGAAGAGATCCATTCGCTTCCGCAACAGGGACGCGACCCATACTCCTTGTTAAGGCTGGCGCCAGGAGTTTTTGGCGACGCTTCGAGGGGTGGTGCTGGCGGGAATGTTCCACTCCCAAACAATCCATCGTCACCAGCGGGCAACAACCGAGGGATATTTGCAACCGAGAATGAACCGCAGATCATAGCGAACGGCCAGCGGGTAACCGCTAACGACTTTCAAATCGATGGCGTCAGCGTCAACAGCCAGACCCATGGCGGTTCAGCAGTCGTTACGCCGAACCAGGAATCAATAAAAGAGATACAAGTTATATCAAGCAGTTATTCAGCTGAGGACGGTCGTAATTCCGGAGCACAGATCAAGATTGTTTCGCAGAATGGCACCAATGAATTTCATGGCAGTGCCTTTCTGAAATATAACAGTCCGAAACTGAACGCATTTAATAAATATGGTGGACCATCATCTCCACCGGTGCGAAACGAACAGCTTTATCGCCAGTTTGGCGGAAGCATCGGCGGCCCTATCTATCTTCCGCGATTTGGCGAGGGAGGTCCTTCTTACAAAAGCGAAAAGGACAAAGCATTTTTCTTTTTTTCCTATGAGGGCCTGCGAGGAAACAGCAACAATACTTTCAATAGTTGGGTCGAGACTCCACAGTTCAGACAATCGGTCATCACCGGCCGGCCGGCCGGGAAGTATCGCTTCGACGATTTTTAGCTCTCCTGGGATAACGCCGCGGATCGCCAGCGTCATTCCACAGACGTGCGCCCAGGCCGGAATAACCGCCGCCGGGCAGTGCCAGCAGGTCTCAGGAGGCCTGGACATTGGATCGCTTGCGTTAGCACAGGGGCAGTACCTCCCATTCTCAGCATTGAATGGCGGCGGCCTTGACGGCATTCCTGACATTCAGTACGCCCAGATCAACGCCCCGAATACCACGATTGGGAATCAGTTCAATACCAGGATTGACGTAAACCTGAGCAGCCGAAGTTCGTTGGCATTCAGCACTTACGTCAGCCGCTTTACCGGCGTCGGCGCTGATACGCAAGGGCAAAGCAGACCCATTGGCGATATTCGGACAACACCGCTTAATACTTCGGGTACTCTGACCTTTACACACGTTTTCAACTCGACGACCGTTAACGAGGCCAGGGTAAACTTCACCAGATTCGGATTTAACGAAGTTCAGTCTTCCAGTGGCACCAACTTCGGGATTCCGCGAATCAAGATCGAAGACATGCCCGGTTCCACATCCCAGATTTACTTTGGCGCGCCACAAAGCGAAACGACTCCAGGTATATTTGCCGAAAACACCTATGAAGGCAGTGACACCCTAAGCAAAGTTGTTGGGAATCACGGCTTGAAGTTTGGGGCACTCTTCAGACGGGAACAAAATAATGACCAGCTCAATGGTGGCTCGCGCCCGTTATATAGTTTTGCCGGCCTGTTCAATTTTGCGAACGACGCCCCGCTATTTTATCAAATTAATGCTAACCCCAGCACGGGCGGTCCTGCTGACGCTCAACGATATTATCGAACGGATAACTACGCGGGTTTCATCCAGGACGATTGGAAGTTTCGACCAAATCTCACTCTGAACTTTGGTCTTCGGTACGAGTATTTTTCACCCCTCCGAGAGAAGTTCGGTCAGCAAAGCAATATCGTTCCTGGACCCAATCAACTTCTTGACGCGAAGGTGAGTGTCACAGATCAGCTCTATCAACCCGATCGAAACAACTTCGGACCACGCCTTGGTTTTGCCTGGTCTCCCCAGCGGTTCAATGAGAAGCTCGTAGTTCGGGGCGGCGCTGGGATAAGCTATAACCGAATTGAAAACTATCTCTTTACAAACACTCGCGGGAATCCACCATTCTTTGCCCGATATGGAATCTGCTGTGGCACTTCTACACAGGATTTCAGCACCCCATTTAACGGCGGACAAATTCTTTATGCGCTCGGTGGTTCAAATTCGCCATTCAGCTATCCCGCGAACCCTGCACTTGCTACAGGGATTAACCCGGTGACTGGAACTCCAAATGGAACCTCGGTCGAGATCTATGGATCATTGCCGAAAGAGCCTACACCTTACGTCTACACCTATTCGCTTGAGGGCCAGTACCAGCTCCCGTACAAGTTGACTGCCACGCTTGGATATCAGGGCAGTTCGAGCCATAAGCTTATGCGGCTCGTCAATCAGAACTTCCTCTATCCCAATAACTCAAGCTTTTTTGCGGTTTATATTCCCACTCCCGATGTCAACGCGAATTACAATGCCCTGAATGCCCGGCTGACACGGCGATTTGCACAAGGCTTTCAATTCGATGTCCTTTACCGGTGGGCTAAGAGCATAGACACCCTATCGAACGAGGGACCCGGTTTCACAACCAATCAGACTTTCCCGTCGGATCTCAGCCAGGAGCGCGGACCTTCCGACTTCGATGTGAGACACAGTTTCGTGGCCTCAGGCCTTTGGAATCTGCCGATCTTCAACAATCGAAAGGATTTCGTAGGCAAAGCGTTTGGTGGATTTCAGTTGAGCAGCATCATGACCTGGCACACTGGCTTTCCCTGGACTCCTTTGCAAAGCGCCTGCAACACCACGGCCACCAGCGTCGCGTCGGTTTGTCCGATACGACCGCTGGGATACTTTGGTGGCGCACTAAATGACACCAGTAACGAGGCGTTCATGCGGCCCGGCGGGAATTTTCCGGGTATAGTTGGGGACCCGACTAAGTACTTCGTGCTTGGCAATGAAGCGCCTGGCGTTCCACCTGGAATCGGACGAAACTCCTTTCGGGGCCCACGATATTTTGACGTCGATATGACCTTGTCCAAACGTACCGGGCTTCCGGCGATCTTTGGCGAGGGCGCCTATTTCGAAATTAAAGCCACCGCTTACAACGTTTTCAATAACTTGAACCTGATTCCTTTTACATTTGGAAGCGCAAACACAATCGTAACCGACCCGAATTTTGGCCGATCGTCTGGCGGTCTCGCGGGCAGGGTTGTCGAGTTCCAGGGGCGGTTCAGCTTCTAATCGGTTACAGAAGCTGGTAATTTAGAAATACAGAGGGGCGGGTGGATTCACCTGCCCCTCTTCTTGTCTTTTATTGTTCAATGCTGTTCTGGCGAAAGTTATGATGCGAGAGCGTTGTATAGCTGGATCCAGTGCTCCCAGGATTGCTCTTGATGAGCACGAATTCGTTCACAAGGAACGAGATCGGAGCGAATCCGAGGGAGAGGTGCAGACGTGCCAGATCCGTTGCGCCTTTGGGTTGCCGAATTCGAGCGATTGTCAGATGGGGATGAAATCTGCGGGAGTCCCGCACAAGGCCAACGCCTTCGCATTCACGCTCGATCGCCGCATACAATCCGGCGAGCGCTCCTTCCGAGTCCGAAACCCCGAGCCAAAGCACTTGAGGCTTCCTCTTTTTAAAGAATGCGCCCGGGTTGCCCACTTCAATGGCAAATGGCTTTATTCGAGAAGCTACCGCATTACACACGGTGATCAGAGGTTCGAGCAGGCTTTCCTCGGTTTCGCCAAAGAATTTCAATGTCAGATGAAACTTCTCAGGCTTTTCCCACGAAACCTTTGCCGAGGGAACTGCAGTGCGTAGATGAACAGCATGTTGAGCGGCGAGTTCGCGGACCGCAGGGGGAAGTTCGATAGCAGTGAAAAGTCGCAGGACCATTTTGACGTTGCACCCCCCATCCACGGTTTTTCCGCGTGAATCCGCGGCTAAAGCGTGCTCAGTGTACCAATCTTCCCGTGTGTAATATCATGCATCAACATTGCAGCTCGTGGATTGGGAAACTAAGACGAGTATTTCTGTCTTCTGGTCTAAATTCTTCCCCGCCCCACTTTGCCCGCAGTTCTTAACCGTACCATTTGTATCTGAATAGGAGAATTCTGAATGAAGCCCGCGAAGTGCTTTTGCGCCATTTTGGCGCTTGCTATTATATTTTCCGTTCTTCCTGCGATCGGGCAGACTCGTGAGATAGGTCTGGAACGAAGAATCAACGCCTTGATCGCTCGGATGACGCTTGAAGAAAAGCTCGGCCAACTTCAACAGCTCGATGGCGAAGCAAACGGAAACTATCGTCCTGAGCATCTGGAAATGATCCGAAAGGGATTGCTCGGATCGACCCTGAATGTGCGCGGAGCAAAACGGGTTAACGAACTGCAGCATATCGCGATGGAACAGTCGCGCCTGAAAATTCCAGTCATCTTCGCGTTCGATGTCATCCACGGTTATCGCACTATCTTTCCGGTTCCACTGGGCATGGCCAGCAGTTGGGACCCAAAGGTCGAAGAACGCGCTGCGGCAGTTGCTGCTGCTGAAGCTTCTGCTACAGGACTGAAGTGGACCTTTGCTCCGATGCTCGACATCGCCCGCGACCCTCGATGGGGACGAATCGTCGAAGGCGCCGGCGAAGACACATATTTGGGTGCTGCAATGGCTCGCGCACAGGTGGTTGGCTTTCAGGGCAAGGACTATGCAGCGGCGGACCGTGTAGTAGCATGTGCAAAACACTGGGTGGGCTACGGCGCCGCGGAAGCCGGCCGCGACTACAACACTACTGACATTTCCGAGGGTCGTCTGCGCGAAATCTATTTTCCGCCATTCAAGGCCGCCGTCGATGCCGGTGTCGGGACATTCATGAGTGCTTTCAACAACCTCAATGGTGTTCCCACCTCTGCAAATCCATTTACACTCACAAAGGTTTTACGCGGCGAGTGGAAGTTCGACGGCTTTGTCGTAAGTGATTACAACGCAGTCAAGGAGTTGATCAACCATGGCATCGCCGCTACGGAGCCGCAGGCAGCTACTGCTGCGTTGAACGCCGGTGTCGACATGGAGATGGTCAGCCGTTCGTACAACGAGAATGGCGCCAGGTTATTGAAAG
>WNFR01008286.1_pt1 | contig 11686 bp, 7 predicted proteins | sample 5400221 | NCBI WGS metagenome assembly WNFR01 (sample SAMN13153357, study PRJNA577476) | soil metagenome | isolation source: 40 cm soil under Madrone tree | place: USA:California | collected 2016-06-14 | reverse complement strand
CAGCAGCGCAGCGGGTTCGCGCGCCTGCTCTGTTCCGGATACAGCACCGCACAGCGGCCTTCTTCGGCCAGCGCGTTCATGCGCGCACCGCCGGCAAGACTGAGCGAATCTTGTCTGCATCCGTGCAGCATGACGATCAACGGCAGGCTATCGCGACGCGAGGAACCGCCGGGAAGATACAGTCGATACCCGAGTTCGCGGCGCACGCCCACCCTGAAGCCCGCCGGGACGTGCGCATCCCTGAATTTCGCCTTGAGAAATCGACTGCGGCCCCTTTGCGGCGTGCCCTGTGGATACGGCAGCTCGGTGTCGATCCTTTTTTTCCCAAGCCAACCGCGCAGCCATCTCAACATGCATCAGGGCGAAACGGCGGCAAAGGCAATTGCTCCAGCCATGAGTCGACTCCGCGTTAGCTATCCTTCGTGAACTCTATGTCTTGCCTGGGGAAAAACCAAGCGCTTTCGCAACCGCGCCACGCACAGGGCCCACCGTCCAGGGAGACACATCGTGGTATCACACGGCGGGCTGGTCGATTTCCACCGACGACACGGAGGGTGCGAACGCGCATATGTAAGGTCGCACGTCATGAAATATTCGGCAGGAGAAGGATCTCGCAAGCAAAGACGCATATACACCGAGTTGCTACGTATAACCCCTGATACCCCGCATTGGCGCACTCGCCGGACACTGAAGTTCGGACTCATTCCAGAGGTTTCATCTTCCATGACCGGGACTACCCCGCGTGCGCTTGGTAGTGCCGTAGACATAACCACCGTCGCAGTAATCATAGATCCCACATCGACCAAGCAACCGGCGCTGGCGAAAGCCCTGACGCTTGCCACTCAATTTGGCGCGGCGGTAACGCTGCTGTCGTTCGATGCCAAGCAGATGCGTGGGCTGCGGCTTGCAAAAAAATCACCTTGGCGCAATCACCTGCCGAACTACAGGAGTCTCCCGTCTTGGTTGAATCACTTTGCGATACCGTTGCGGGCGCGCGGAATTCACGTCACCACCCAGATCGTGAACGGTGAGTCCGCAGAGGATTCGCTGCTGCGCTGGTTGCAGCAATCGAACGTCGATTTGGTGCTCAAGGACGTACATCAGGCTTCCCCGAGCCAAACACCCTTGACCGATACGGACCGGCATTTGGTGAGATCTTGTCCGATGCCCCTGCTTCTCAGCAATCCGCGGCAATGGCAGGCTTCTCCCATCGTGGTCGCCGCCGTCGATCCGCTGCACGGCGGCGACCCGAACGCCTTGCTCGATCGTGAGATCATGGCCTACGCCGCCCACGTGGCGGCTCGACTGAGCGGCAAGCTCCATGTTTTCCACGCTCTTTTTCCGGTCGGGAATGCCACCGACGCAATTGACCGCGTGCCTCTGCAGAGCGACGCCGATCGAAACCTCACCGTCGATGAACAACGGCGGCGTTGGGCGATCAATGCCTTTGTCAGACGATATTCGGTCGACAAACGGTACCTTCACGTCAAGATCGGTGTCCCCGATGCACACCTCCCGCGTATCGCAATGGAACACAACGCCGATATCATGGTCATGGGCGCCCTGGCACGCAACAGCGTCAAGCCCCCGGACATCGGCAGCACGGCGGAGTCGGTGTTCGACTCGCTACCCTGCGACGTCTTGGTGATAAAATCGCCAGGGCTGCCCGTGATTACGCCTGACTCATCCAGCTGATCTCGACGGCAATCACGAGTTCGACGCCAACGTAGTCAGCCGTCCGATGCGCTCGAGCGCCGGCGGATGGGAGTCGAAGAACGCTGAGTGAATGCGATCGGGCGTGAGCGTCGCGGCATTGTCGCGAAACAGCTTGACCAAGGCGGCCGCCAGCTTGCCGGCATCGGCGTACTCGGCCGCAAAATCGTCGGCCTGCCTCTCGTGGCGGCGCGACCACGCGGACATGACGGGCGTCGCAAAGAACGCAAAGACCGGGACGGTCACCGCGAAAAGGACCAGCGCCATCCCGGCAGACGGCACCGGCACGCCAAGCGCACTGGAGAACCCCGGTTGCCGCGCAACCCAAGCGAGCAGCGCCAACCCGCCGAACGTCATCAGGACGGACGCCACCAGCCGCTGGCGCACATGATGCAGGTGGAAATGCCCGAGCTCATGGGCGAGCACCGCTTCGATCTCCGGCGCCTCGATGCGCGACAACAGCGTGTCGAAGAACACGATGCGCTTGTTGCGCCCGATGCCGGTGAAATACGCGTTGCCGTGCGCCGAGCGCAGCGAACCGTCCATGACGAACACGCCCCCGCGCGCCGCGAATCCGCAGCGTTCGAGCAGAGCCTCGACCCGCTTCTTGAGCGATTCATCGGTGAGGGGCGAGAACCGATTGAAGAGCGGCGCAATGAACCTAGGGGCGGCCCAGGTCAAGCCTAAGGTCCAGGCCAGCCAGATCACCCACGCCCAAACCCACCACCCTGCCCCGCCACGTTCCATGAGGGTGAGCGTGGCCAGCAACAGCGGGCCGCCGAGCAACACGGCCAGCAGCAATTGCTTGGCCAGGTCCGCCGAATAGAGCTGCGGCGAGACCCGATTGAACCCGAAGCGGGCTTCGATCCTGAACGTTCTCCACAATGAGAAGGGCAAACCCACCAACTGCAGCAACAGCAACACGGCGGCCACGACGCACGCACCGCGCCACGGTTCGTCGAGCCCCGTCCGGCGCCAGACGGCGTCGACCGTCGCAAGTCCCCCGCCCAAGGTGAGCAGAAGCTTGACCAGCGCCTCGACCAGCGTTTCCCATCGCCCCAGCCGGACCCGGGCGGCGGTGTAGTCGGCCGCCTTCCGCTGATCGGCGAGTCCTATCTGTCCGCGAAACGGCTCGGGCACCTCGTCGCGATGCGCCTGCACAGCCGCAATCTGACGCGACCCCAACCACAGGCGCGTCAGCGTCTCCGCGGCGACGGCGATCAGGAACGCCCAGGTCAACCACTGCATCGTGTCAGTCTTCATTGGGGAACAGCGTAGACGAAGTCCGCGCACTGCGAAACACGAGCGGCCCCCAAGGTCGGCGGTCGGCCTCGAGCCGCCCTACCGGCCGCTGGCGGCTCAAAGATCGTCGTCCCGCTTGTGGCGCGGCCACCAGCGTTCGAGCATCGCGGCCGCCCAATCCTTGCCGCCGATTCCAAATGCCAGCGCCAGCGCCAGCACCAGCCCGGCCAGCAGGATCAGAAAGGTCCTTTGCACGATGTCGCCGCCCACCTCGACCTGGCCCAGGGCGATCATCACGACGAATATCACGATGACGTAGCGCGCGATCCTGCCCAGCAGATCCGCATCCGGTATTTGCGCATCCTCGCAATAGGTGTACACGGCGCTGCCGACGACGCGGGCGCAATACGAACCGAAGACCACCACCAGCATGGCCACCACGAGCTTGGGTGTGAACAGCACCACCCGCCCGAGCAGATCGGCAATGTAGGTGGCACCGAGGCCGTTGAAGGCGATCATCAGCGTCGCCAGAATGGCAATCCAGTATGCGACCAGTCCGAACAACGTGGTGGTATCGCCCTTGAGGCCCGCCTGCTGCAGAAAATTGTCGGTGCCGGCGCGTTCCGTCAGCACGGTGAAATTGACCGCGCGCATCCCCTTTTCAACGGCGAAGCGCACCGCCTTGGCCAGCAGCCATCCGATCGCCACCACGACCAGCGCCAGCAGCAGCCGCGGCAGGAAGGCGGCGATCTGGTGCAGAAATTCCCGTGCAGATTCGAACAATAAATCAATGCTTTGCATGCAAGCCTCCTATCAAGCGGCGCCCCAGTCGAGGATGCCCTGCAACGGGATGCCGGCCCAGGCAGGACGATTGCCGAGCTCGTAACGCAATTCGTACAGGGCCTTCTCCAGTTCGAACAGACCCAGGAGGCCGCCGCCCGTCTGCAGCGCCTCCGGCCCGTAAAGTCTCGCATCGCCCGCCGCGGCATCGTACGCAGACAGAAAGGCCGCGCGCACTTCGGCCTCCCAGGCACGCGCCAGCGGCGCGAGCTTGACGCCTTCGGCATCGTTGTGGGCGACATTGCGCAAGGCGCTGTGCTGCACGTAGCTGAACGAGCGCAGCATCCCGGCGACATCCCGCAAGGGCGAATGCTTGGCGCGCCGCTGCTCGAGGGTGTGTCCGGGCTCGCCCTCGAAATCGATGATGACGAAATCATTTCGCGTCACGAGCACCTGCCCGAGATGGTAATCGCCATGGATGCGTATCTTCAGTCCCTGCGGCACCTGGCTCGACGAGGCTTCGATCCGCGCCAGCAACTGCTCGCCCTGGGCCAGTACGGCGCCGGCTCGATCGCGGTCCGCCGCCGGCACATGATCCAAAGCCGACTTGAGCATCCCAAGCGCGTTGCGCGCTTCGTCCGTCGCGCGCCGGCGGTAAGCGTCGATATCGTCGCGGGTCAGCGGCTGCGGAGCGAAGTCGGAATCCCGCGTAGGCCGCGCCAATGCTCGATGCAGTTCGGCGGTGCGCACGGCCAATACGCGCATCAACGCCAAGTAGCCCTCGTGCGCATTCACGGGCACCGTGTCGCCGGCCGGTGCGGTTCGATGCAGTTCGAGATGACGCTGCACATACTCGAGCGAGTGAGTCCAGCCATCACCCTGATTGGCAATGTACCCCTGTAACAGCGCCAACAGCCGCGCTTCGCCGTCGTTGGAAATGTATTCGAGCGCGCCGGCCAGGGGTGCGCAGTTCGGATAATGCACGACTTCGGTGAGGTACCGGCCCATCTCGAGTTCCGGATTCGCTCCCGTGCGCAACCGGCGGTAGCCCTTGAGGATCAATCGCTCGCCGATGGTGACGACGGTGTTCGAGCTCGAACCGCGCGGCCGCTCCACCGGCAGCGCGCTGAAATCGCTTCCCGCCAAATCTTCGAATGCCGTCGTCGCACGGAATTGCAGTTTGCCTTGGGCCATGGCGATTTCCCGGTGCGCCGCCATCGCCGACACGACCGCATGGCAGAACATTTCGTCCGCAAAGGCATCGCCCATCGAGCCGACGTTCGCCTGCTGGCGTATCTTGGCCACGGCCGCCGTCGACAGATTGCGCATCCGCTCCTCGTCGCGATCCTCCCACGCCAATGCCAGCGGCATGAAGTAACTGGCGCGTTCGCCCGCGGCCTCGAGGTCGAGCAGCGTCACCAGCCAGGTGAGTTTGCCCTCCTGCCACAGCACATGGTCCGCGATGCGGGCACGATCTATGCCTACGCCCTTGGCCGCATACCAGCGCTGCGTCTCGATGTAGCGCGGCAAAGTATCCGTTTCGAATTGCAGCCGGGTTTTTTCCGCGATGCCGATGCGCCACGGAACCACCCGGTCGCGAAACAGGCTGGTCCAGCCGTCGAACAGCACGAGCACCGGACGCTCGTCGATCGACACGACTTGCTCGTGCCATGACGGGCCTTCGGCATCGGCTGCGAGCTTGAACCAGTAGAACCCGTGAGCCGAGATCGTCAGCAGGTAGGGCAGCTCGCCGATGGGCGGAAACGCCGTGCGGCCCAGCATCTCCATCGGAACACGACCCTTGAACGAGGAAAGATTGAGCTCGACCGGTTGCGCCGAACGCGACAGGTTGGCGACGCACAGGATGGTGTCGTCGCCGAACTCGCGGAGGTAGGCCAGTATCTTGCGATTGCCGGGCCGGAGGAATCGGCGCGAGCCGCGCCCGAACGCCCGGCTGGTCTTGCGCACGGCGAGCATGCGCTTGGTCCAGCTCAAGAGCGAGCCCGGATCGCGGGACTGCGCTTCGACGTTGGTGGATGGAAAGCCGTACACCGCATCCATGATGGGCGGAAGATACAGGCGCTGCGGGTCGGCGCGCGAGAAGCCGGCATTGCGGTCCGGACTCCATTGCATGGGGGTACGCACGCCGTTGCGATCGCCGATGAAGAAGTTGTCGCCCATGCCGATTTCGTCGCCGTAATACACGATGGGCGACCCAGGCATCGACAGCAACAGGCTGTTCATGAGCTTGATGCGCTCCCGGTCGTTCTCCATCAGCGGCGCCAGCCGGCGGCGGATGCCGAGATTGATGCGCGCCTGCAGATCGGACGCATACGTCGTGTACATGTAGTCGCGTTCCTTGCTGGTCACCATTTCCAAGGTCAGCTCGTCATGATTTCGCAGGAAGATCGCCCACTGGCAGCTATCAGGGATATCCGGCGTTTGCTGCATGATCTCGGTGATGGGGTAGCGGTCCGCCTGCGCGATGGCCATGTAGATGCGCGGCATCAGCGGAAAGTGATACGCCATATGGCACTCATCGCCGTCGCCGAAATATTCGCGCACATCCTCCGGCCACTGATTCGCCTCCGCGAGCAGGAATCGGTTCTTGTAGCGCGCGTCGATCGCGGCGCGCAATTGCTTGATCACCGCATGAGTCTCGGGAAGGTTTTCGTTGCTGGTGTCTTCGCGTTCGACCAGGTAGGGAATCGCATCGAGCCTGAATCCGTCGACTCCCATGTCGAGCCAGAAACGCATGGTTTCCAGCACCGCCTCCAGCACCTTCGGATTGTCGAAGTTGAGGTCGGGCTGGTGGCTGAAGAAGCGGTGCCAGTAATAGGCCTTCGCCAGAGGGTCCCAGGTCCAATTGGATGTCTCGGTGTCGGTGAAAATGATGCGCGTGCCGAGGTATTTCTGGTCGGTGTCGCTCCAGACGTAAAAATCGCGCAGCGGCGAACCCGGCGGTGCCGCGCGCGCGGCCTGGAACCAGGGGTGCTGATCGGAGGTGTGATTGATGACGAGTTCAGTCACCACCTTCAATCCGCGCCGGTGGGCCTCGTGCAGCATGGCGCGAAAATCGTCGAGCGTGCCGTACTGCGGATGTACATTCTGATAGTCGGAGATGTCGTACCCGTCGTCCTTGAGCGGCGACGGATAGAAGGGCATCAGCCAGATCGTGTTGACTCCCAGATCCCGGATGTAATCCAGCTTGGACGTCAGACCCTTGAAATCGCCGATGCCGTCGTCGTTCGAATCGAAGAACGCCCTGACGTTGAGCTGGTAGATGACGGCATCCTTGTACCAAAGCGCGTCATCGGGCTCGAGGCCGGACAGCGCGGCGGGGTCCGGCGTCGCGGATTTTACGTCGTTCATAAGGAGCCTGTCTGACCAATGGGCGCCGTCACGTTAATTCACAGGTAGTAGTCGAAATCCTGCTCGCGGCGCGCGCGCCGCAGCAGCCTGAACACGTGCGCGGGAGCGCGCTTCGGGTCAAGCATGACGTAGTTGTGCCGGCCCCGCCAGATGTAGCGCTGCTCGCTCAAGAGATCGTGCACCTGGTACGGCTGCTCGGCGTCGAGTCCCAGTGCGTCGATGTCGAGGTCCACCCATCCGGACTGCGGCAGATGCGGATCGAGGTTCACCACGGTGAGAATGACATTGCCGGAGCGGGCGTCGATCTTGAGGTAGGCGAGCAGCTGATCGTTGTCGATGGGACAGAAATGCAGGCCGGCATCGGACTGCAACGCGGCATTTTCCCTGCGAATCCGATTCATGCGCGCGATCAAGGACCACAGGCTGTCCGGCCTGTCGATCGTCCAGTGACGCAATTGATACTTCTCCGAGTCGCGGTACTCCTCGCTGCCGGGTTCGCGCGGCGCACTTTCCAGCAGTTCGTAGGTCGGCCCATAAATTCCGTAGTTGGCCGCCAATGTCGCGGCGAGCACCAGCCGCGCCGTAAATACCGGGCGCAAGCCCGACTGCAGAGTCTCGTGCAGGATATCCGGGGTGTTCGGCCACACGTTGGGACGGTAGTACTGGCGTCCCGGTCCGAGTGCAAGGTCCGTGAAGTAGTCCGTGAGTTCTTGCTTGGTATTGCGCCAGGTAAAGTACGTGTAAGACTGCGTGAAGCCCAGTTTCGCCAGGCGGTGCATGAGCTTCGGCCGCGTGAACGCCTCGGCGAGAAAGATCGTATCCGGCTGGTCGCGCTTGATCGCGTCGATGACCCATTCCCAGAAGCCGAACGCCTTGGTGTGCGGATTGTCGACCCGAAAAATCTTCACTCCCTGTGCAATCCAGAAATCGACGATGCTCTTGAGCTCGCCCCACAGGGCGCGCCAATCCTCGGTTTCAAAATCGAAGGGATAGATATCCTGGTACTTCTTCGGCGGGTTCTCCGCGTACTGCACGCTGCCGTCCGGACGATGCCTGAACCATTGTGGATGGTCCATCACATAGGGGTGGTCGGGCGCACACTGAAATGCGATGTCGAGTGCGATCTCGATGCCGGATTCGCGCGCCTTGGCCAATAGACGGCGAAAATCCTCGTGCGTGCCCAGCTGCGGCAGGATGTCCTTGTGCCCCCCTTCGGCCGCGCCGATGGCCCACGGGCTGCCGACGTCCCCGGGTCCGGCAACCAAGGTATTGTTCGTCCCCTTGCGGTTGATGCGCCCGATCGGGTGGATGGGCGGAAAGTACAGTACGTCGAAGCCCATCCCGGCAAGGTAAGGCAGCCGCGCCTCGACGTCCCGGAAGGTACCGTGAGACCCAAGCTCCGTACCCGCCGAGCGGGGAAACATCTCGTACCAGGTGCTGAATTCCGCCCGCTTGCGGTCCGCCACCAGTTCCAGCGTCATCGTCGCGGCAAGGCTCTGGTCCGCATGGCGAGCGACGATGCCTGCGCGCGCGGCATCGAGCGCCATCGCCTTCTGGGCGGCGCCATCCATGCCTGCGTCGGCGGCGGCCGCACGCAATTGCGCCGACCATTCGGCGAGGATCGCCGCGTCGCCGCCCGTGGCGCGGCCGGCGGCTTCGTCGATGAGCGCGCTGCCGACCTGCAACGCCACGCGAATGTCCGCTTCGATCTCGCGCCGTTCGAGTTCGTGCCGCCATGATTCGAAATGATCCACCCACGCCGCCACGGTGTACCGGTAGCGGCCCGCGCGCGGCGGGGTGAACTCGGCGAGCCAGACATCGTTGGCCTGCGGCTGCATGTCGACTTCGTATTCGTCGCTTGCGCCGATGGCGTGCCAGCGCAGCATCACGCGCAGCTTATCGTGACCATCGGTGAAGCAATGCGCTTCGATCCCGACGGCCTCGCCGGCGATGCGCTTGACTGGAAAGCGGCCGCCGTCGACCGCCGGCAGAACCGCGTCGATCACCGCCCGTGCTCTGCCCTCGTGAACCCTCGGCGCCGCACCCACCTCGCCGGCCGCGGACGCCGCCGCCTGCGTCTTCGCGGCGGCGGCTCTGCCCTGCACGCTGATCATGATTCGAGACGCAGCACGATCGCGGCCAGCGGCGGCAGATTGAGATTGACCGACTCGAGACGGCCTCCGGTGCTCACGGGCACCGATTCCACGCCGCCCAGGTTTCCCCAGCCGGTACCGCCGTATTCCCTGGCATCGGTATTGAGAATTTCGCGCCAAAGTCCGCGCGAGGGTACGCCCACCAGATAATTCGGGCGCGGGACCGGCGTGAAGTTGCAGACCACGAGCAACGGGGCTCCCTGACCTTGAGCCTTGCGCAGGAACGCGATGACGCTGACGTCCCCACCGTCGAGGTCGAGCCATTCGAACCCGTCGGGCGAAAAGTCGATCCTGTGCAAAGCCGGCTCGCGGCGGTAGATCCGGTTCAGATCGCGCACCAGATGCTTCACGCCGGCGTGTTCCGGCAAATCCGCGACCCACCACTCGAGCTCACCCTCGTGGGTCCATTCGCGCCGCTGTCCGAATTCGCCGCCCATGAACAACAGCTTCTTCCCCGGATGGGTCCACATGTAGGCGTAGAGCGTGCGCAGGTTGGCGAATTGACGCCAGTCGTCGCCCGGCATCTTGCCCACCAGCGATCCCTTGCCATACACCACTTCGTCGTGCGACAGCGGCAGCACGAAGTTCTCGTTGAACGCATAGATCAGAGAGAACGTCAGCTGTCCGTGATGATATTTTCGATGGATCGGGTCCTGCTTCATGTATTCGAGCGTGTCATGCATCCAGCCCATGTTCCATTTCAAACCGAAGCCGAGGCCGCCGACATCGGTGGGACGCGAGACCATCGGCCAGGCCGTCGATTCCTCGGCAATCATGGTCACATCCGGATGGTCGCGATACACAGCCTGGTTGAGGATGCGCAGAAAATCGATGGCGTCTAGGTTCTCCCGGCCGCCGAATCGGTTGGGAATCCATTCACCCTCCTTGCGGGCATAGTCGAGATACAGCATCGATGCCACCGCATCGACCCGCAAGCCGTCGATGTGATACTTCTCGAACCAGAACAGCGCGGAAGAGAGCAGGAAACTGCGAACCTCGCTGCCGTGGGAAAGTGCGACGGCACCCAGTCGAGAATCACCCCGATACCCCTCTCGTGCATGTGATCGACGAAGTACATCAGATCCTGCGGGGTCCCGTACCGGGAGGTGGGCGCGAAATAGCCCGTCGTTTGATAGCCCCATGATCCGTAGAAGGGATGCTCGGTGATCGGCATCAGCTCCACGTGCGTGAAGCCAATTTCGTGCAGATAGTCCCCCAGCGCATGCGCGAGATCGCGGTAGTTGAGAAAGCCGCCGTTCTGGCGGCGCCACGAACCCAAGTGCAGCTCGTAGATCGACATCGGCGCATCCAAGCCATTGTGCCGGGCACGCGTGGCCATCCATTCGGAATCCTTCCACTCGTACTCCAGAGTCCATATGCGCGACGCGGTGGCCGGAGGCAGCTCGCAGAACACACCGTACGGATCAGCCTTCTCGACGATGTATCCGCCGAACCGCGAGGTGATGCAATACTTGTACCCCTGGCCTCGCTCCGCGGCCGCCACCCCACCCTCCCAGATGCCGGATCCGTCGGGCCGCGGTACCAGCGAGTTTTCTCCCGCCTTCCAACCGTTCCAGTCACCGATCACCGACACCGCGGTGGCGTTGGGGGCCCAAACGGCGAAGTGCGCGCCCGCTCCCGGCTCCAGCACCTGGCATCCAAGCTTCGAGTGCAACTGCGAGTGCGTACCCTCGCGGAACAGGTAGATGTCTTGATCGGTCAGCACGGCGGGGCTGGTTCTTGATGCAATGGGCTCACCTCATGCTAGCGCTCGATGATAGGTCATGCAGGCCGCCATGCCAGTCCCCTCGGAGCGGCATCGCTTGTAGGACAACACCGGCTGCCGCCTGCTCTTCGGTTGACGTCCTACGGCGACGCAGCACTTGGACCGCATCAGGTCCGATAATTCCATGCCCGGTAAATTCAACTGGGTGGTCGTGTCGATCATGGCACGATAGCCAGCCTCGTCGAACAACCCTTTCGCGCTCATCGATTTATGGCGCGGCGATGGCGGAAGGTAGCAGGAGTCGAACCTACCGGGAAACGGTTGACGTCCCCCACCGGGTTTGAAGCCCGGCCGCACCACCGGATGCGCATGCCTTCCGAATTCGCCCATGACGCCCGTTGCATCGGTAGGCTCGGTCCGCGTCGTGCCAACTGCTGTCGACCCGCAACACCCGCGCATTGCGTGTGCGCCGAGTATAGCCAACGTGGTCGAGGAACTCCAAAGTCTTAGGCTCAGTCCTCGTCGTGCCAACTGCTGTCGACCCGCAGCACGCGCGCATGCTGAGTGCGCCGCGTATAGCCGACGCGGTCGAAGAATTCCAAGATCTGAATCGAGCGCTTGCGCCCGACCCCGATGGCATCGCGAAAATGGGCCGCTTCCACGGCGCCGTGTTCATCCACGAGGCCCTTCAATGTCCGCG
>WNFR01006794.1_pt1 | contig 11686 bp, 11 predicted proteins | sample 5400221 | NCBI WGS metagenome assembly WNFR01 (sample SAMN13153357, study PRJNA577476) | soil metagenome | isolation source: 40 cm soil under Madrone tree | place: USA:California | collected 2016-06-14 | reverse complement strand
CGTTGCGGATATCAAATGAATAAACGAGCTTGCCATGTTCCTTATCGAGTTCGGCGCTCTCAACAGTTCCTGGTGCGCGTTTGAGAGCTGTTTGCTGGGCTTGCTCCTTTGTGATCTTCGCCTGGCGCGCAAGTTTTGCTTCGTTGGCGTTTCCTTCCTGTCCTCCGGATTTGGCCATGACCAACGAGCCGCCGGTTAATAGTGCTGAGACTAAAACTGCCAGCACAAAATTCTTCTTCATAAACTTTCTCCTTCATTACTACATGTTTGTTGGTTGAGGGAGCGGGCGGCTCTAAGCGCCAAAACCCGCTACTCCTTATGACGACCACTGTATAGTTAAGAAGATTACGGGAGGATTAACTTGCCGGAGGCAATGATTATTTAAGATTCGGCAGGGAAATGACAAACGTGGCGCCTTTGTGGTTCGTGTTATCGAGAACAATTGTCCCGCCATGCAGCTCAGCCACCCACTTCGCAATTGAAAGGCCCAAGCCGGCGCCGCTGCCATTTAGAGATTCGTCGCGCGAGCGCGCCTTGTCAACACGGTAAAAGCGTTCAAAAACATGGGCCTGCGCCGCGGCAGGAATCCCTGGGCCAGTGTCGCTAATGACGATTTCACAGTGGTCCCCATTCTCTCTTACGGTTACTTCGACACGGCCGTTTGCCGGCGTGTACTTGATTGCGTTATGTATTAAGTTAAGGACCATTCTCTGAATGAGTGCCTCGTCTCCACGAAAGGGAATCTCTTTAGCGGGCGGTTGATAGCAAACTTCCAACCCTTTTTGGGCAGCCAGCGAGCGTATCGAGCGCACACATTCGTTAATGCTTTCATCCAGATAGAAGTACGCCAACACCAGCGGATATTCCCCAGCATCGGCGCGCGCCAGTGTAAACAGATCCTCAACCATTCTTGTCAGACGCCGTCCTTCTTCGTGGACGATGGCCAGAGATTCACGAAACTCGGCCGGGTCTCGCACCTCTCGTGAAAGCGTCACTTCCGACTCACCGCAAATAACTGCGACCGGTGTGCGCAACTCGTGCGAGGCGTCGGCCATAAAACGCTTCTGCTGAGCAAACGATTGATCGAGGCGCGCCAGTAGCTCGTTAAAAATTCCCGCCAGCCGGCCGAGCTCTTGATTGTTTTCCGGTACCGGGATTCTGTCGTCCAGATTCGACGCTCCTATGCGAGCAGCTCGTTCGCCCATGGTCACCACCGGTGCAAGACTTTTGCGCGCCAGAAAATATCCGCCTAAACTCGCAATCACCAGGGCGATGGGAATGGCGATGTAGAACGCCTGGCGCACCTGTTCGAGGGCCTTGTCCTGATCTAGCAATGAGTTTGCAAAAACGAAAAGATAAGTCTGATGGGCCACCGGCACTGCAACAGCCAGGGCGCGGATAGCGTTCTTGCCTCCTAAAGAGAGGTTCCCATAAGCACGGCCCGAGCGTGACGCCAAAGCGAATAGCGCGGCAAGTTGCGGTTGTAATTCCGATGAAGTAAACCAGGTATTTTCCAAGGGCATGTTGTCGGGCTTGTCTGACGCGACTACTAACCTATGTTTCGAGTCATAAATAATTACCTGCCGATCCCGGGAACGGAAACTCTGCGCTGTTTCTTTAGCAGCACTGTCGTGCGCCTGATTTTCGTCAGTTGATTCAGTATTGAAATTTGAGACAAACGAGTTGGCTGTCTCTGCCAGAGAGTCGTCAGTGCGTTGGCGAGTTGAGCGCGCGAGATAGTAGTAGGTAGTAATGGAAAAAATTAGCAGCACTAACGCGAGGATACCCGTGTACCACAGGGTGAGCTGGATGCGCATAGAGCCTAATGGTCTGGTGTTCATTGTTTGAATGCTGCTGCGAAGCTGGGTTCAGAGAGCATTAGCCATAAAATCATTTGACTGCTAGCTGATTCGGCGCCGCCAGCATATAGCCGGCGCCGCGTCGCGTGTGGATTAGCCGAGTAGAGAACCCACTGTCTACTTTTCTTCGAAGACGATTGATGTGCACATCGATCAAATTCGTGAGCGGGTCAAAGTTCTCATCCCAAACGTGTTCTGCAATCTCGGCGCGGCTAACCACGCGGCCCTGCTCACGGGCGAGATACTCCAGCAACGCATATTCTTTGCCGGTCAGCTCGAGCTCGCGTTCAGCCCGAATAGCGCGCTGAGCGCGTGTGTCCAATTGGAGATCCGCGATTTGAATTGTTGCGGGACGGACGACGTGACCGCGACGCATCAAAGCGCGCAGGCGTGCCAGTAGTTCAGTCACCGCAAAAGGCTTGGTCAAATAGTCGTCAGCGCCAATGTCCAATCCGGTGATTCGATCTTGAACTGTATCGCGCGCGGTGAGCATGATTACCGGCACCACTGAACCGGTTGCCCGCAACTCGCGGCAGACACTAAACCCGTCACGACCAGGAATCATCACATCGAGAATTATTGCGTCGTAGTCGTTAATCGACGCCTTATAAAGCGCTTCGTCGCCATTGTCAGTCGCGTCCACTGCAAAGGCGTGCTCACGCAAACCCTTTGCGACAAAGCGGCTGATGCGCGGATCATCTTCCACTAACAGAATTCTCATTGTTGTAGATAAAAAGTCAGCACGGGCCGCCTCGCAAAAGAGTAACGATTGTCAGTGGCACATGCTTGCAGCTGCGTGGGGCTCAGAAATCCCATGCCAGCATGGCTCCGTAGGCGTGCGATCCGGGGCTGTAAAGAGGACTTATCCTGGGAAACAGTTTCCCTGGGACGCGGCTTGTCTTTTTCTCACTCGAGAGATCAAGAGCTGGGTCGTGATGTTGATGATAAACGTATCGCCCAATCCCATAACCGATGGCGCTGCCCACCAACACGTCCGAAAGAAAATGCTTGCGCCCGGTGTAACGAGAAATTCCGACCGCAATTGCGAGCGCGTATGCGCTATAGCGAACAGCAGGATGCCGCGGGCCATACTCTTCCGCAATCACGGTCGCCACGGACCACGCGCTAATAGCATGCCCGGACGGAAACGACGAGCCGCCGTCAAAAAATTCTCCACTCGAATTATCGATCGGAGGACGCTGCCGCTGCGAAGCAACCTTTAGCGCCTGGACCAGGATGCCACTATTGAGAAAGGCCTCAGCAGCCAATAGTCCTGTCTCCTTCGCTCGCTTGTCATGCTTGAGCCGTCCGGCAATGTAAAAGAGCGCTGCAGTTCCCCCAGTGGCGTATGCCGAGCCGAGATAACTTATGTCTTTGCTGATTCGCAGGCGACTGAGATTGTCGCCGTGCGAGACCAGCGCTCCCGACGTGCGCCGGTCAGTGACAATCAGCGCGCCGGTAGACAACAAGAGCGGCGCAATCCACTTCGCATCGCGTTGTTGCCAGTGAAACGGCGCTGTCCAAATGCCTTTTTGATCTCGCAAAATGTTGCTAAGGAAATTCTTTTCCGTGGTAGATCTTGGCGTCGGTTGCGGCTGCGCAGAAGGCGCCGCCGGTGTCGTCTGTGCAAAGGCTTGAGCAAATAGAACGATGATGAAGACTAAGCAAAGCGGCCAGCAAAGCTCGGCTCTTGCAGTCTTGTGACTGAAGTTCATGATTTAACTCCTGATTGTAAAAGAAGGAAAAGCCGACTGATTATGATTAGGGGAAAGCGAGTCGATTATCTGCCTCATGGCACTCGTTTGACAACCTTAGAGCGAATCCCGTGACCTGGGGAGTGGTTGTTGGAAGGGCGGCATCAGGTGTAGGCTGAGCCGTCATTCGAACAAACTCGAGGAGATCATTTTATGACGTCATTGCGCACAAGCACTCAAATTGTTTTGTTGTTCATTTTTCTTGTAGGGCTGTCCTTCGCCGGATCCAGCCTCACTCGCGCGGCACGTCCAGCGATGGAGTACAAGATTATTAAGACAGTCAAACTCGGTGGTGAGGGTGGCTGGGATTGTTTGACGGTCGATTCGCAAGCGCGGCGGCTTTACATCTCGCGCGGTACTCACGTGATGGTTGTCAATGCCGACACAGGCGAAGTTGTCGGAGACATTCCCGGCACCAACGGCGTGCACGGCATCGCGCTTGTTCCCGCACTTGGCAAAGGATTTACCAGCAACGGCCGCGACAACACGGTCAGCGTTTTCGATCTCAAGACGCTGCACGTTTCAAAACAGATTCCGGTGGGCAAGAACCCCGACATCATCATCTACGATTCCGAATCCAAGCTGGTATTCACAGGCAACGGAGGCAGCCGTGACGTTACTGCAATCGATCCCAGGAGCGAGACAGTGAAGGGCACGATTCCGCTGGACGGCAAACCCGAATTTGCTGTGTCTGACGAGAACCATGTCTACGTTAATCTCGAAGACAAGAGCATGATCGCCAGAATCGATTCTCGTAAACTTTCCGTTGATGCGCGTTGGCCGCTGGCTCCTGGCGAAGAGCCAAGCGGACTGGCAATCGACGAAAAGCATCATCGTTTATTTGCAGCCTGTGGAAACAAGTTGATGGTTGTCGTGAATAGTGAGAATGGTCACGTGGTCGCAAACGTACCAACCGGCAACGGCGTCGATGGTGCTGAGTTTGACTCTTCAGGTCAAATTGCGTTTAGCCCAAACGGAAGTGATGGCACGCTAACTGTTATTCACGAAGACGCGCCCGACAAGTTTAGTGTAGTGCAAACTCTGCCCACCCAAAGAGGCGCACGCACGATGACGCTCGATCCCAAGACGCACAAAGTGTTTCTTATCACGGCTGAATTTGGGCCACCGCCGCCGCCTACAGCAGAACGCCCGCATCCGCGGCCATCGATCGTGCCGGGATCGTTTACGCTTTTGATTGTTGGAAAATAGAAGTAGGCCAGACATCCTTGCCTGTCGCTGGATTTTAAGCGGGGACACTTTCTGGATAAGCTACGACAGGCGTATGCCTGAACTCGGGTGGGGGAGCGCTAATTCAGCTTGATCTCAACAGGTTGCGGCAGATGATCTACGCGCAAGGTTAGTCCCAGCGGGCTGGCGACCGATTCTTTCTTTGGAGTTTCGAAAAAGAGAAAACCCTGGCGCCGGCGATTGTCGGCGGATACCGGATCAGTCAGATCGATTGCGTAGGCGGCAAACTCTTTTTCAAACTGCTTGCGCGAGTTTGGATTGTAAGCGTAGACGTCGTTCGCTTTTAGAATGTGCGCCACGGCGGCTTTCGTTGAGATCAACTTCCATGAATGCCCGGCGGCGTCGATTAACTGAAACCGGGCTCGCTTAACTTCAACCGGCACGCCGCTCTCAAAAGCAAATTCCAAACGTACAGGCTGAATGCCGCTCAAGGGCAAATTGGCTTCAAACAATTCCTGGCTTTCTTCGTCAGTGAGCAGCGGGGCCACGCGAATAGTCACGCCGCCGACGCTTGCGCTACGCGCATTGTTTGCAAGCGGCGGCAATTCAATCGCGGGCTTTACTTTGAAGAGCGAGCCCGCGCATGAGGTGGTGAGCAAACTAAAAACCGCAATTCCGGCGAATCGAATTAGCGACATGGTGCGCATTTGTTTATGAGGGCGGTTCACGCGCGCAATCTCTCACGCGAACGCGGCCACTGTCAACGTACCTGCACAAGTCAAATACTGGGACCGCGGGCGTCCCGCCCGCAATGAGCGCGCAGCGCGAACAACTCGACCACTCTACCGTGTCTGCTGATGTGGCCATGCGGGCGAGACGCCCGCGATCCCAGTAATTAGTCTGTGCTACTATTCGGAAAAAATATGATTCGACCATTTGGCGGTGTTCATCCGCAGATCCCAGGCAGCGCCTACGTTGATCCGAGCGCGCAAATTATTGGCGACGTGCAATTGGGCGAACAATCGTCCGTTTGGTGCAATGCAGTGCTGCGCGGTGACATGTATTACATTCGCGTCGGCAATCGCAGCAATATCCAGGACAACTGCGTGGTCCATACGCGTACCGGCGAGAAACCCACTATCCTCGAAGATGAAGTCACTGTAGGCCACAGCGTCACACTGCACGGCTGTTACATCGAGTTGGGCTCATTGATTGGCATTGGATCCATCGTGCTGGATTACGCGCGAGTGGGCGCACGGTCGCTGATAGCGGCCGGTTCGTTAGTCACTCCTGGAACACTAATTCCGCCGCAATCGCTGGTGATGGGTTCTCCCGCGAGGGTTAAGCGCGGCCTCACGGAAGAAGAGGTAGCCGGACTAAGTCTGTTCTGGCAAAACTATGTACACTTCACGCAAAAGTATCTTGCCGAGAAATAGAGCTTTCCCAAACTGACTTACATTCTTGATTGCAGGAACGTGGGCTTAAAACTGAAGGTAACGTGAAAGGCAAGAAAGTACAGAAAAAAGCGGTAGTCAAAAAAGTATAGCAATCGGGGCGCGGCGTTCGCTTGATAGTACCAAGCCACGCCCGCCAGCGAGGCCAGATTCAGAACGACTACCGCTATCGGGAACTGCGGCGTCCGTCGCAGATAAGCCAACATGCGATCGTAAAGATTCTGCGGAGCCACTTGTCCCGGTGCCGGCGCCTTGCCACGATACTTATTGAACGTAATTACGTACCAAAGAAAATAGTGGAATACGAGGACGAACTGTGCGAAGAACCGTAAAGACTGCTCCGCCAGATTCGAAGTCTTGAATATTGCCTGCAACGCGATTACAAATGCGATCATGCACACCAGGTAAACCCAAACTTGAGCACTCCCGCGCTGTCTCAGCAACAACCAGGCCAACAGCATCAGCGAAAGCGCAACGATGCCCGCCCAACGTAGATTCGTTTGCGTGAACGGATACGCAAATAGCGGAACAGAAAGGCCAAAGACGAAGCGAGTAGCTTCGCCTTCATTGTTGAGACGATCGATCGGCAGCCAGATTCCTGCCAGATTGTTGCGCTCAGCCTTGAAAGTTTGTCCGACGCGGTGACCGCCAGTGAGCAACACCGGAATCTCGTCTACTGTTTGCTGCGCCGGCGTCGTTTCTCCACCCAACGCGGGCTGCCCGCGTGAGGGCCCCGGTTGTGGCTCGCCGGCATAATAAGGTTGAAAGATCAGATCTGAAGCATTAGTCCACTTTTCATTATTTACTCGGAGCTCGCCGTCCGCGCGTCGATCACTGGTGGCAGCTTTAATTACGAATGCGCGCAAGCCGGCGGTATGCGGCGCTTGCAGGAAGAAATAATATTCGCGCCCGCGGGAGTCAGCCACCGGGTCAAATGAAATCAGCGTCCAGCCGTTTGCGGAAATCTGCGAGCCAGTCAGTTCCAGGCTGCGAACGTTTCGATAAACATCCTGAGCTGGAGCGAAAATCAGCAGCCCCAGTAACATCAAAATCAAAACGATTGCGCCGGCATCGAGTGCATGTGACATTCGTCCCTGCCGCGCCCCCTTCCACACCGAAACCAGAATGTCGTCGCGAAATGCGTGGTATAAAAAGTAAACGTAAATCAGGGCGGCAATGTCGTAGACGTAATGCACAGTCCAGATCGCCAGGGTCAACAGCACCAGCATCACAAAAGCAATTCGAGTGCGGGCATTGCCGCGCACAATAGCGCCGAAGTAGAAGACAAAACCGAGAATCACATGCGGCCAGCCAAGACCCAGCATTAGCATTTTGTAGCCCAGGCTGGACCACAGCGCATACATCAGGATGATCGCTACCAGCGTCAGTCCAAGGGTAATGATGACGGGACGCAAGCCGGTGGCAATGCCGGTCAGGCGTGGCTTTCTGCTTAGAACGGCTGCGTCGGAAACGGAATCCATCGATGGGTTGTTACTTTCTGAGCATGCTCGACAAGGACATTGAGGTTAGCCGACTCGCTCAGTGCTTGCAATCTCAAAACTGCGTAAACGAGCAGCGTGCTGGAACTCTTCTCGTGGGTCGACGAATTCAGAACCGGGAGCGGTAGCGACCGGGTCGGACTTGCGATAAACAACAACTCCATTTCATGGATCGCCTGGAACGCTAGCTTACAATGACATTGAACTCAACGCTTCTCAGACCCGGTCGCTACCGCTTCCGGTTCGGTATTCGTCGACCCACCGGCAAATAGACTCAGTGGGCAAATTCATAATCCTATTGAGGGTTCTGATTTCGCTAATCTGTCATCGCGCTTACGACTTCTTGTGCGAAACCGCGCGTCGTCAACGCTTTCGGAGCGTTAAAATCCAAGGTATGATGAAATGCTTGCTTAATACTTCTCTAATCGTCGTTAAGACCTAATGCCCTCAGGTAAAACCCAACCAGCGCGCGGCATGCGCGATTTTCTTCCCGCCGATGTGCGGCGCCGCCAATATGTGATTGACGTCATCCGTGAAGTGTACGAGCGTTACGGTTTTGAGCCGCTGGAAACACCCGCCGTCGAAAATATTGAAACGTTAATGGGCAAGTACGGCGAAGAGGGCAATCAACTTATCTTCAAGATTCTCAAGCGCGGCGAGCATGAGAAGACTGGAGAAGCTGATCTCGCGTTGCGTTACGATCTGACGGTGCCACTTGCGCGCGTAGTCGCGCAATATCAAAACGAGCTGCCGAAGTTTTTTAAGCGCTACCAAATTCAACCCGTCTGGCGGGCTGATCGCCCGGCGCGGGGGCGGTTTCGCGAGTTTTGTCAATGTGACGTCGATGTGCTCGGCTCACGCTCGATGGTGGTTGAGGCAGAAATTTGCGCAGCCGCCAGCGACGTGCTTACCACGCTCGGCTTCAATGACTTCACGATCCGTTTGAATCACCGCCAGGTGTTGACTGGTCTGTTGGAGCAAGCCGGAGTTCCGCGCGACAAGCAAGCCGAAGCTTTAATTGCACTCGATAAGATGGACAAAGCCGGCCCCGAGGGCGTTGCGAGTGAATTGAATCAACGCGGTATAGTCGACGAATCTGCCGTGAAACTGATGCGCTTCTTTGAAGGTGTGGCTGGAGCGGAACGCGCTGCGAACCTAATCGATTTGAACGGAGCGGAACCGCGCAGGGCATTCAATGCCGACGTTTTGGGCCGGCTAGTTGAGTTCATCGGTACGCACAAAACGGGTGCAAGTGGTGTTGATGATCTGCGGCAGATCCTACAATACTGCCATGCCAGCGGAGTTGCTGCGCGGATCAAGTTGGATCCAGCACTCGCTCGCGGCTTGGCTTACTACACGGGCGCTATTATGGAGATCAACGTCAAGGATCTGCCGGGTAGTCTCGGCGGTGGCGGCAGATACGACAATCTGGTGGGAATGTTTGCGGGCCAAGACGTGCCGGCTTGCGGTTTCTCGCTCGGCTTGGAGCGAGTCATCGTCGTGATGACCGAACGCGAGATGTTTCCGATTGACGTGGTTTCAACTTCCGCCGACATAATGGTCAGCCTTTGGAACAGCGAATCAGTCGTTGACTCTATCGCGCTTGCAAATGAGTTGCGTCACGCTGGTCTACGCGTTGACCTGTACCCTGAAGCTGACAAGGTGGGCAAGCAATTCAAATATGCATCGGAGCATGGCATCCCTTTCGTGACTGTCGTCGGCGACGACGAGCGCGCGCGCGGTGAAGTGGCAATCAAGGACATGCGAACGGGCGAGCAGCGCCGTGTAAAGCGCGAAGATATAGTTGCAGAGTTACGCAAATCGTTGTAGTGGCGGAACTGTGTGTCCGCCCTGCCCCGCGTCGTGGAACATCATTGGGCGCACACATAGGTGCACCGCTACAAGAGCCATGGAAACAAACCCATGAACGAAGCACTCGGTCAACATTATCTTGAAGACTCAATCGCCAGCCTGCACGCTTACAAAAAAATGGCGGAGAAGGCACTGGACCAACTTGCGGATGACGAGTTCTTTCGCACGCTCGATGAAGAGGGAAACAGCGTGGCCGTAATCATGAAGCACATGGCCGGCAATATGTTCTCGCGCTGGACCGATTTCCTGACGACGGACGGCGAGAAGCCAAACCGCAATCGAGACATGGAGTTTGTGATTGATCCAAACACCACCGTCAAAGATGTCCGCGATTACTGGGAACGAGGTTGGCAGTGTGTGTTTGCTGCGCTCGAGCCGCTTGGAGCCGACGACTTGATGACGAGAGTGATGATTCGCAACGACGAACATACGGTGGCGCAAGCCATCAACCGACAACTGATGCACTATGCGGATCACATCGGGCAGATAATTTTTCTGGCAAAGCATTTTCGTGCGCGCGACTGGAAAACACTGAGCATTCCCCGCAATCGTTCGGCCCAGTTCAACAGCTATCTTCAGAACCAACCGGCCGCAAGGGATTCTGCTGAGCGTTTGGCTGAAGTATCAAAGTTTGCGGAGGAGCAAGACGTTGACAAGCCCTAAGATCTCAAAGGATGCGATGGAGTTTAGCGTTGTCTCGCTCAGCCACGTCAATGTCACTGTGCCGTCGGATGTCGAAGCTGCCGCCAAACACTTTTATGAAACTGTGCTGGGCCTGAAGGAAATTCCGAAACCGGCCGGTACCAGGCAGAACATAGGTGCGTGGTATGAACTTGGCGGTGTGCAGCTTCACTTATCTGTCGAAGACAGGGGAGACAACGCGGCGAGTGGCCGGCATGTTTGTTATAAAGTCGCAGATGTTGCCGTTGCCGAGCGGCGCCTTCGCGACGCCGGCACGGAGATAGTTTCCGATCCGCGTCCTATTGCCGGTACGAAACGGTTTTACGTTCGTGATCCGGGCAGCAATTTGATTGAGATTACGGCGGCGTAAGAGGAAGTCTTATTAGCCTCTGAGAATGTGGCTACCGAAAACTGAGCGGGGGCAAGCCGCCCTTCCTGACCTGAGAGGTTTTCAACGTTTCAAATCTTGCTGGATTGAAAGCTTCTCAGTTTTCTAGTTTGAAAGCTTCTCAATCTAATTTATCGTACACGTCTGAGCAGCTTCAGTTGGGAAGGGTGGCTTGCCCCGCTGCTTTTGACCATGGAATAGCGACAATGCTTGATCATCTCGGAGATTTACAACGCACACATTCGTGCGGCGCCTTGCGCGCAGCTGACGTCGGCGCGAGCGTGACGCTGATGGGCTGGGTGGCGCGGCGGCGAGATTTTGGCGAGCTGACCTTTATCGATCTCCGCGACCGCGACGGTATCACACAGGTGGTTTTCAATTCCGAAGACGCGCCTGACGCTCACGCGAAAGCGAAAGAGTCGCGCAGTGAATTTGTGATTGCCGTCACCGGCGAGGTAGTGCTGCGCGATGAAGCCTCGCGGAATCCAAAACTGCCAACCGGCGAGGTCGAGGTCCAGGCGCGCGAAGTCTGGATTCTCAATGACGCACGCACGCTGCCATTTCAACTCGACTCTGCCGTCGACTCATTGGCTAGCGAAGATTTGCGTTTGAAGTATCGTTATCTTGATCTGCGCCGGCCGCAGCTACAGGCGAACTTGCGTTTGCGTCATCGCGTGCTGCGGGAAATTCGCAGTTACATGGACGAGCAGGGCTTTACCGAAATCGAAACGCCAATACTGATCAAATCCACGCCTGAGGGCGCGCGAGATTACATTGTTCCCTCGCGGGTGCAGCCGGGAAAGTTTTTTGCGCTGCCGCAATCGCCGCAGTTGTTCAAGCAGTTATGCATGATCGCAGCCCTGGATAAGTATTTTCAGATTGCTCGGTGTTTTCGGGATGAAGATTTGCGCGCCGATCGCCAGCCTGAGTTTACCCAACTCGACCTGGAAATGAGTTTTGCCACGCTCGATCAGATCTATGCCGTGACTGA
>WNFR01017531.1_pt1 | contig 11687 bp, 11 predicted proteins | sample 5400221 | NCBI WGS metagenome assembly WNFR01 (sample SAMN13153357, study PRJNA577476) | soil metagenome | isolation source: 40 cm soil under Madrone tree | place: USA:California | collected 2016-06-14 | reverse complement strand
TCAACGAGACTCGAGGTCGCCTCATCCCTCGGCCGATGTCCAGGAGGAAGGCGTCCGCCAGCGGAAGAATGTCGGCCTGGCGTTCGCGCAACGGCGGCAGCTGAATCGTGAACACCTGAAGGCGGTAGTAGAGATCGGGGCGGAACGAGCCGCGCTCCATCGCCTGGTGAAGATCCCGGTTTGTTGCGGCGATGATGCGCACGTTCGTCTTGACGACGCGCGTGCCGCCCAGTCGCTGAAACTCGCGCTCCTGCAAGAACCGCAGGAATTTCGCCTGCGCGGCCAGACTCATCTCGCTCACTTCGTCGAGGAACAGCACGCCGCCGGCGGCGATTTCGACCTGGCCGGGTTTGGTCTGTTGTGCGCCCGTGAACGCCCCTCGCTCATAGCCAAACAGCTCCGACTCGAGAAGGTGCTCGGGCAGCGCCGCGCAGTTAATCGCCACGAACGGCCGGTTCCCTCGCGGCGACCTGGTGTGAATCAACCGCGCCATGACTTCCTTGCCGGTCCCCGATTCGCCTTGGAGCAGGACGGTCGCTTCAGTGGGCGCAACCAGCGTGGCGCGCTTGATCGCGTCGGCCCAGCCGGCCGAATGTCCGACCACGAAGCCGTCCGAATCGTGCTCCGATGGCGCAGTATCGCGAGATCTCATCGCAAGAATGGCGCTCATGGCTTGTCTCCTCCCAACCACTGTGAGCTGTTCAACTGAACTGCGCGGTGCGGGTTCCGCATTACGCCGACCGCGCGATGGAGTTCCGCGGCGACAGGAGCGACTCCGCTCGTTCCACGCCGTCGAATCGTCGCCGGAAGAGTGGCGACAGGAGCGCTCGATACGGGTACGCGCTCACAACCCAGAGCGCGGCGACAATCGCCGCGATCGGAAGGCCCGCTGGCGCCATGAAGATGTGAAAGAGAAGAATGTTGACGATGATCGGAGCGACAAAGGTCGTTGCAAGGAGGGCGTAACTATTTGTTAGCAACAACAGGCCGCTCACAATCTCGAGCGTCAGCACAACCGCCATGTAGTGCGACTGGATCAGGGCTCCGGCGAACTGTCCCGCAAGCGCGGGCACCGGTCCCATCGGCATAAAGTTCAGAAACCCATTGAGCCCGAAGACAACGAACACGAGTCCCAGGACCAAACGGGCGATGGCTGCTGCGGTCTTCATGGCGGCGCTCCTCAGTTCCTTTCGGCGATGCACGATGCGCCGCCGTTCGCCGCTCACTTGGGCAAGCGGTGTTCCAGCCGCTTGCCGTGAAAATCCACAGAAGTTGAGGAGATTTCGCGCCCGGCACCAGAGGATGGTGCTCGTTTCGTGGCACGTGTCAGAAACCGGGCACCTCTGGCGTTCGGCACCCGTGCCAAGGCGCCGTGCTTCGCGCCTGTTTGGCTACTGCGAGGGACCGCTTCTGGTGACCTGAACGCCGAGCTTTTGCATTCTGGCGTGAAGGGTCGACCGCTTCATTCCCAATCGCGCCGCAGCGCCATTCGGGCCGGCGATCACCCAGTTGGCCGCCTCGAGCGCCTGAATGATGTGTCCACGCTCTGTCTCGTCGAGCACCGATTGCATGTCCTTCGGCGTCCCAGAACCGGGTGCCGGCGATGGCGTCGGCCGACTGGTCAGCTCGCCCAGCGACACATTCAAGACGGATCCGGGCGTCAGGATGACGGCGCGTTCCACGACGTTTTGCAGTTCACGAATGTTGCCCGGCCAGTGGTACCGCCCGAGCGCGTCCATGGTCTCAGACGGGATCGTCTCGATCGTCTTCCCCATGCGGCGTCCGAACTGCTGGACGAAGTGACGCACCAGCAGCGGAATGTCGTCAGCACGCTCTCGGAGCGGCGGGACTCGAATCGGAAACACGTTGAGCCGATAGTAGAGATCTGAACGGAACTTCTGTTCGCCCGCCATCGCTTCAAGATCGCGATTGGTCGCCGCGATCAGCCGGGCATCGGTCCGGAGCGTCTTGCTGCCACCGAGCCGCTCGAATTCACGTTCCTGGAGCACCCGCAGGAGTTTCGGCTGTACTTCCAGGGGGATCTCACCCACCTCGTCGAGAAACACGCTCCCGCCGTTGGCGAGCTCGAACCGTCCAATGCGCTGAGAGATGGCCCCGGTGAACGCGCCCTTTTCATGGCCGAACAACTCACTCTCCATCAGGCCCGTCGGGAGCGCGGCACAATTCAGCTTGACGAAGGCTTTGGCTTTTCTCCCGCTCAGATCGTGAATCGCGCGCGCGATGGCTTCCTTGCCTGTTCCGGTCTCACCGTAGATCAGCACGGTCGAATCGGTGGGCGCGACGACTTCGACCTGCTGCAGGATTCCGCGAAGCGCCTTCGTCTTGCCGACGATCTCGCGAAAGTGCAGCTCCGATCGGATCTCGTCCTCGAGGTAGACCTTCTCGCGGACCAGCTGACTCTTCAGGTCGTTGATCTTCCCCCACGCCATCGAGTTGTCGAGCGCGATGGCGACCTGGGTCGACACCTGCATGAGCAGCTCCAAATCGCGGGCTGTAAACGCTGGCGCGTCTTTGCGTCCGACGCTCAGAACGCCGATGGTCCTGTCTCTGCTGAACAGGGGCACCACGCAGCCGAATCTGATGCCTTCCGGACCGGCCACTTCGTCGTCGCCCATGCCGTCCGCAAGCGAGTGCAGCGTCGGTGTCGCGGTCCTGAACACATCACCCAGCAGCGTGCCCTCAATCGGCATCGCGTACCCCGGGCGAGCGACCCCGATGCTCTCTGGGAAATCGACCGCGTGGTACCGCAAAGCGCCAGCCTGGGTGTCGGCCACCGCGATGGCCGCCGCATCGCACCGCAAAGCCCCTCGCAGGCTCGCCGCGACCGCATGGAGCAGATCCTCGAGTTCCAGATGCGCGGCAATCGTGTTGTTGATGTCGAGAATCAGCCGCAGACGATCACCGACGTCGCGAGCTTCTCGCAGGAGGGTTTCCTGCTCGTCAGCAGGGGCCGGCGTCATCGAGACAAGGGGCTCGGAGGGCATAGCCGTTTTCGATGATGCCATCTCTTGACGCCGATTGCACTTGGAAGGTTACACGCTGAGCGAACCGTCCAGTCCTTGGCACCTGTCCGACTTCGGCCGGCCCGTAACCCGATGTCGACTGCGATCCCGTCGTTTTTCGCGAGCCCTCCATGGCAAGCGTTATGAACACTGGGAGTGAGAGAGCAGGTCCCCGAACGTTGAACTGAAGCCATGTTAAAGATCGACACGATCGAGTCCACGTCTGAAATCGTCTTTAGGCTCCATGGCCGGCTGGCCGGTCCGTGGGTCGACGAGTTGGAGTCCCACTGGCGCCGAATGCAGGCAACGGTGGGGGAACGGCCCGTGAGAGTTGATCTCTCTGGTGTGACTGGAATCGATGGGGCCGCGCGCTATCTGCTTCAACTGATGCGCGTGAGGAACGTCAGTCTGGTGGGCGCCTGCCTCGCCATCCGCGCGTCACTGGACGACGAGGCCACACCGCCGTCGGATCTGGGTTGACCAGGGCTCACGCCTGACAAGGCACGTGTTGACCGCCCACAGGCACTGTGTCGGTCAGCGAGCAATGGCTGCGTCGCCAAGACAGGGCGAGATTACCGGTAACCCCTTCATCGACAATCGTTCGCCGCCACGCCCCCCGTGGCCTGAGTCATTGGTCGAACAATTGCCTTTCCGAGAGTCGGAGCGTGGTCATGTCATCCAACAGCAAGAAACTGATTGCCGTCATAGGCTCAACCGGCCAGCAGGGCGGCGCGGTGGTGCGTGCCCTCAAAGGCGACGGCCGATTCAGGGTGCGGGCGCTGACCCGCACTCCAGACACACATCCCGATCTCGCCGACGAAGTCGTCGAAGCCGATCTCGCTCGGCCACGCACACTTGACGCTGCATTTGCAGGAGCACATGGCCTCTTCCTGGTCACCAATTTCTGGGAAGAAGGGACCGACGAACTCAAGCAGGCGACTGCAGCGATACGCGCGGCTAGCGATGCGGGCGTTAAACACGTCATTTGGTCCACATTGCCGGACGTAGAAGCAATCAGCGGCGGCAAGTTTCACGTTCCCCACTTTACCGGCAAAGCCAGGATCGATCGGATCGTCAGGGATACGGGGTTCGCGAATCATACGTTCGTCATCGCGCCGTTCTACTACCAGAACCTTCTGGGCGCCCTCGCGCCGCAGAAGCAGGCGGATGGCTCTTCGGGCTGGGCCCTTCCGATAGATCCGACCGTGCGTTGCATCCACATGGGCGACATTCGTGAACTGGGCAACATCGTGGCGGGCGCATTCGTCCATCCGGATGAGGCAGGCAACGGCGAGTACCTGCCACTAGTCGGAGATTTCGTGAGCTTCAACGAAGTCGTCGACACCCTGAATCGACAGGGTCGCAACTTCTCATTCCATCGAGTCCCGGAGGACGGTTTCCCTGTGGAACTGGCAGAGACGTTCGCCTATTTCGAAGCGCATACCTATCTGGGCGGAGACTGGTCGGATCGAATTGCGCTCGCGAACAAGGTAGCGGGCAGCAAACCGACGACGTTTTCGACATGGGCTCGAGCCGCATTCCCGGTTCTGGCGGCTCGCTGAGGAAGTTCAAGCTGTCATCGAGGAGATTCAACAATGATCAACACGTCGAACACAGCAAAGCTGGCGATCGGGCTCTCCGTTCTGGCAGCCATCACCTTAGTCACTGCCTCGGTCCGCGCGCGGACTTCAGAAATGTCTGACGCCGACTGGATGACTTACAACCGCAATTTGCAAGGCGATCGTTACTCGCCGCTCAAGGAAATCACCACCGCCAACGTCAAAGCCCTTAAACCCATCGCGACCTTCGATACCGGAGAGGCCCTCGCTTTTGAGACCGGACCCATCGTCGTGGACGGAACCATGTACTTCACGACTTATCAGACGACCTATGCCGTAGACGCCGTCACCGGGCAGCTGAAGTGGCGGAGCTCTCATCCTGTCAACACGGCGGGCGAGGGTAGCCATCGCGGCGTGGCGTACGCGGACGGGATGGTTTTTCGTGGCTTCAACGACGGGCACTTTGCCGCCATGAAGGTCACCGACGGCTCCGTGGTGTGGGAGAAGGTCGTCGCCGACCCCGCAAAAGGAGAGAGCTTGCCCATGGCCCCACTCGCCTGGGACGGCAAGGTGTTCGTGGGCAACGCGGGAAGCGAATTCTTTGGCGTGACTGGACGGATCTACGCTCTGGATACCAAGACCGGCGACCAGATTTGGATGTTCCACACTGTTCCCGACAGCGGGCCGGCGGGCGCGACCTGGACCAACAAGTCGAATACCAATCCGCCGACTGGCGCCGGGCTATGGACCACGTTTTCGCTCGACCCTGCCAATGGCGCGCTCTACGCGGCAACGGGCAATCCCGGGCCTGACTTTACGTTGGCGCTGCATCCTGGGGACAACCTGTACGCCAACAGTATCCTGGCGTTGGATGCCCGTTCCGGAACGCTGCTGGGTTATGTGCAACCAATCAAACACGACTACCACGATTGGGACATGGACGCCGCACCGGCGATCATTCGGACGCGGGGAGGCCGGGAGCTAGCTGTCGCTGGAGCCAAAGATGGACTCGTGTACGGCATTGATCGCGCGCGAATTGGCGAGGTTGTCCGGAAAGGGCTCGGCGGGCCGTCCTCCAGCAAGTTCGGACTGCTCGGCGAGGGCGAGTTGCCCATTCAATATCAGACAGCAGCAACCCGACGACTCAACGTCGACGTCCCGCTGAACGACCAACAGTTCACGCGATTTGCGCCCGGTCAGGGAGGCGGCATGGTGTGGAACGGTCCAGCGTACCATCCTGAATTGAATCTGATTTATACGGCGATGGTTGACTGGGCCACTTCGGTCAAGCTTGCGCCCGTTTCCACGCTTACAGGGCAGCCCGGCCATCCCTGGCTGGGCACCCATGACAGCAACTTCGGACAGCAGGATCCCAAGAGCCAATGGGGCGGCGATCTTACGGCTCTAGACGCTGACAGCGGAAAGATCCGCTGGCAGCTGCACACATCAACGCCGCTTCTCGGCGGGGTGACGGCGACGGGTGACGGCTTGGTATTTTGTGGCGATCTCAATGGAGACTTCAGCGCCTACGACGGGCGTACCGGCAAGCAGCTATGGACGCACCACATCGGACAGGCAATGGCGGCCGGCGTCGTCTCCTATCAAGCAGGTGGACGTCAACATATCGCAGTGGCGGCCGGGTTGAAATCGCAGAACTGGCCTGTCGAAACGGGCACGGCTCGCATCGTGATCTATCGACTTCCATGAGAAGCACTGCCGAGGAGGTCTGACACGTTTGGAGGGACGAACGGTGAAACGCATCGCATCTTTGACGATCTGCATAATGCTACACGGCAGCGGCGAGATGACAGCGCAGTCGCCCACCGTACCGGCTGGAGACTGGATGACATTCAATCGCACTTTGGCCGGTGACCGATTTTCTCCGTTGTCAGAAATCAACCACGACAACGTCACGCATCTCAGGCCGCTGTGTGCCTACACATTGCCCGAGGTCGTCTCTCTGCAAACAGGTCCATTGGTGATCGACGGCACGATGTATTTCACGAGCGACTCTAGCTCCTATGCGATCGATGCGAATGACTGCTCGGAGAAGTGGCGAAGCGTGCACAAGGTGACCAGACCAAGCCCCACTGGTGCGCACCGAGGATTGGCGTACCTCGACGGCGTGCTGTTTCGCGGCACGTCGGATGCGCACGTCGTCGCGCTCGACGCGAAGGATGGCCTCACGAAATGGGCCACATGGGGCAACGCGCATGAAAAGCCGATAAGCGGTGGAGGATTCTGGACGTCGTTCACGCTCGACACTGCACGACGCCTGCTATATGCACCGGCGGGAAATCCTGCTCCTGATTTCGATCTGGCGATGAGGCCAGGAAAGAACCTCTACACAAATTCGGTACTCGCAATCGACATCGACACCGGCCACTTGGTCGCCTACAACCAAATCGTGAAAAAAGACTTCCATGACTGGGATGTCGATTCTCCACCGGCGTTGGTGACCACGCGCAGCGGCCGGCGGTTGGTCGCGTCGGCGAACAAGGATGGCGTGCTCTCGGTGCTTGACCGCGATCACAACCTGGGAGTTGTCTATCAACAGCCCACCACGACCCGATTGAACGTCACCATGCCCCTGTCACGTACCCACGACGTGCGGTTCTGTCCAGGCATTGTCGGCGGCTCAGAATGGAACGGTGCGTCGTACGACCCGGCACTGAACCTCATTTTCGTCGGCGCCGTCGACTGGTGTGCGTCAGTGCGAGTTCAAGCCGCGGAGGCGCTCGTTCCGGCTCAGGGAACGCTATGGTTCGGCGCCGAAACGCCGGTGGAAAGAATTTTCGATCCAGTGGAACAGGCGCGTGGCAGGGTGACCGCTTTTGACGCAGACACCGGCGCGGTGCGTTGGAAATTCCAGACAACGCGACCCGTGAACGCCGCGGTGACGCCAACCGCCGGCGGACTGGTATTCACTGCCGATCTCGGCGGACGCTTTTACGCGTTCGACGCCACAACGGGTCGGGTTCTCTGGCAGTACGAGATGGGACAATCAACCGGCGGAGGTATCGTGACCTACCGGGCGAACGGCGGCCAGCGCGTCGCGATCGCATCTGGCATGAAGTCACCCATTTGGCCCGGTGCCGCGGACGCGAGTCGAATCGTAATCTTTGGCGTTGAGTCCTCACGATAACGCCGCTGAACGCTGTCGAACTTCAGAACTTTTCTGCCTCGCCGCACACGAGCCGCTATCCACAGCACGACCGGACTGCCGGCTTGTGGTCGCGTCTGTCCGAGCGCTGCCGCGGGTGTTGACTGCCAGCAGGCAGTGTGTTGGTCAGCGGACAATCCGAACCTTTCTCGAAACGTGTAAGGACCAGCCCTAATGCCCTTGTTCCCAATTGGTTCCCGCAGCAAATGCGGTGTGGTCCCATGCTGGTCGAACGATTGCTTTTGGCGATGGGTGACAGCGATGTGCACGGACTCGTCGCCGCGGGCGACAAGCCGAACGGTCCGGCACTGGAGAGACACATGATGAAACGCATCGCCTGTTTGCTGATGAGCGTGATGCTGGGCGCGAGCCCAGGGATCAAAGGGCAATCGGACCCGGTCGCGGCTGGAGACTGGATAACCTTGATTCTCTCCTCTTTCAGAAATCAACCGGGAGAACGTCGGGCGTCTCCGCCCACTCTGCACCTATACGCTCCCGGAGGTGGTCGCGCTGGAAACAGGTCCGCTGGTGATTGACGGCACGATGTACTTTACGAGCGATACCGGCTCCTATGCCATCGATGCGGACACTTGCGCGGAGAAGTGGCGACGCGTGCGCGAGGTCGCCAAGCCAAACGGCTATGGTGCGCACCGCGGATTCGGGTATCTCGACGGCACGCTCTTTCGAGGCACATCCGATGGGCACGTCATTGCCCTCGATGCGAAGGATGGCCGGACCAAATGGGACGTCACGCTCGATATCGCAGGGCCGGGTGTGGCCATGCCGATGGCGCCCATCGCGTATGACCACAAGGTGTTCATCGGCAATGCGGGCGGCGATCAAGTCGGCGTGACCGGCCATGTCTACGGGTTGGACGCCGAGACCGGTCGGACTCTTTGGCGATTCGACGTCGTCCCCGACACGAATGCCGTGCGCGCGACCTGGCGCAATCCGCAAGGGAAACCGCCATCCGGTGGCGGATTCTGGACGTCGTTCACGCTCGACACGTCACGACGCCAGCTCTACGTACCAGCCGGCAATCCTGCTCCTGATTTCGACCTCGCGATGAGGCCAGGCAAGAACCTGTATGCGAATTCAGTACTCGCGATCGATATCGACACCGGCCATCTGGTCGCCTACAACCAAATCGTGCAGAACGACTTCCATGACTGGGATGTCGATTCTCCGCCCGCGCTCGTCACCACGCACAACGGCCGGCGGCTGGTCGCGTCCGCGAACAAGGATGGTCTGCTGACCGTCCTCGATCGCGATCACCAACTGAAGATTGTCTATCAGCAGCCCACCACCACGCGATTGAATGTCACGACACCGTTGTCGCGAGAACACGGCGTGCGATTCTGCCCGGGCATCGCCGGGGGCACCGAGTGGAACGGTGCCTCGTACGACCCGGGACTGAACACCATCTTCATCGGGGCACTCGACTGGTGTTCGACTGTCCGCGTACAGGCCGCGGATGCCAGGGTTCCCCGCCAAGGAGCCCTATGGCTCGGAGGGGCCGAGATGCCGCTGGAGAAGATGTTCGACGCTGCGGAGGACGGGCGCGGCAGAGTCACGGCCTTCGATGCCGACAGCGGTGAGGTGCGTTGGAAGTTCCAGACACCGCGACCGATCAACGCCGCAGTGACGCCAACCGCCGGCGGCTTGCTCTTCACGGCCGATCTCGGCGGGCGCTTCTACGCATTCGATGCACGCAGCGGCCATGTGCTCTGGCAGCACGAGCTGGGGCAAGTGACCGGCGGGGGCATCGTGACCTACATGGCGAGCGGACGCCAGCGTGTCGCGATTGCATCAGGCATGAAGTCGCCATTCTGGCCAGGCGCCGTAGACGCGAGCCGAATCGTCATCTTTGGCGTTGAGGCGCCATAAGGAGCATCGTCATGACATATGCAGAGGTCACGCAATTCGGCAATTCCGAGCAGATCCACTTTCTCGAGAGCGCAGATCCGGCCGTCTCCGACGGTCAGCTCTTGATTGAAATTCAATCGGCGGGCATCAACTTCTCCGACATCATGGCGCGACTGGGTGTGTATCCAGCCATTCCACGTCCACCATTTCGGCCGGGCTTTGAAGTGGCTGGCCGAGTCACATCCATTGGCAAAGGGGTGCAGGGCTTCTCCGTTGGTGACGGGGTCGCCGCGATGATGCTCGCAGGTGGAGGATACGCCACGCATGCCGTGGTCGACGCGAACACCGCGATCAAGCTTCCTCCTGGCCTGGACTTCGACCTCGCGGCCGCGCTGATGGTCCAAGGTCTCACGGCGTACCTTCTCTTGAAGGAAGCTGCCGCGGGCAGGGACGACACCGTGCTGATTTCCGCTGCGGCTGGCGGCGTTGGATCGCTGGCCGTCCAAATCGCAAAGAGGCGCGGAGCACGAGTCGTGGGCCTTGCGTCCCAGGCAAAGCACACGTTCATCAAAACGCTCGGGGCCGACGTCGCTATCGACTACGGCAGCACTGGGTGGTCACAGTCCGTCATGTCAGCGACGAAGAACAAAGGCGTCAGCGTCTATCTCGACTCCCTTGCCGACCTGGAACAGGGCGCGGCGTCGATGGCGACATTCGGTCGCTGGTTCCTGTACGGGATGAGAGATCAACGAACGGCAACTGCCGCCCCCGGTCAGTTCGCCGGACATCTCCTGGAAAAGAATGTCACGCTTCGCGGCTACACGCTGCAAAGCAGCTTTCAGCACGTTCCGCTCGCTCTCAAGGACCTGTTCGCGTGGGTCGCTGATGGCTCTCTGAAGATCGACGTCACACGATACCCGCTCAGAGACGCGGCCAAAGCTCAGGATGACTTCGCCGCCCGCAAGACCACGGGAAAGGTCATTCTCAAGCCGTTTGAATGAAGTGCACGTGAGGATCCTATGAGCTCGCCCACTGACCAGAACCGAATCAAGGTCGTACAAGACTACTTCCGATTGGCCGATCAGGGCAGTCGAGAGATTCTCGAACTGTTCCATGAGGACGCAGAAATCTACTACCCGAAGTTCGGCTTCGGCTTCGGTCGCCAGTCATTCTTCGAGTTGACCAAGGGATTTGAAGGGGCCCTCGAGTTTGTTCGCCATGACTACGACACCCTGAAAATTATTCCTGCCGGGGACTACGTCTTTGTGGAGGGGACGTCACGCGGCAAGCTTTCAGGCAAAACGTGGACCGGAGGAGAAACTCCCGGCGGCCGCTTTTGTAATGTCTTCACGTTTCGTGGTGATCGACTGTCAAGCGTGCATGTCTATCTTGATCCGGACTACACCGGGGAGGATGCCCCCCGGTTCAGGTGGGGCATGAATCGCAAGTGGTGAAAACGCCGCGATGCGAACGCCATCACGTCGCGCCAAACGTCTTCTAGCCAGTGAGGATACGCCCATGAACACTCCAACAGCGGTTCAGCTGCTTCGCAACAGTCTCGACAGGTTTCTCGCGAAGGACATGAAGGGCTGGACAGAGTTGTGCGATGAGAACGTCGTCGCGGAATTCCCGTTTGCTCCGGAAGGTTCTCCCGCAAAGATCGAAGGTCGTACGGCGCTCTATGAATATCTGCGGAATTACCCGAGTTTTATCGATGTTCGTGCGATTCCAACATTGAACACCTACGCAACTGATGATCCGAATGTAGCCATCGCCGAATGGCACGCATCTGGCCGCGTCGTTGGCAATGGAAATCCGTATGAAATGAGTTACGCCACGTTCGTCACGTTCCGCCACGGTCTCATCGCCAACTATCGCGAATACTGGAATCCGATGGCGTTCACCGCGGCGATGGCAGGAACTCGCTTCGACAACTCCGCCGAATAAACGGAGCGCATTCATGGCTCGTCGTCGATTGTCACGCGCACCTGCCGGATCGCCACCTGCGATTCCCGCCCGCATGAAAGCCGCAGCGATCGATCGATTCGGTCCGCCCCCGCTGCTGACACTGCACGA
>WNFR01006793.1_pt1 | contig 11687 bp, 7 predicted proteins | sample 5400221 | NCBI WGS metagenome assembly WNFR01 (sample SAMN13153357, study PRJNA577476) | soil metagenome | isolation source: 40 cm soil under Madrone tree | place: USA:California | collected 2016-06-14 | reverse complement strand
TTGTATAGTCGCCCGTCAGGACGATCAAATCGGGTCTCGCCTTTTGAGTGATGGCTACGATTCTTGCCACTTCCGAGATTGCAACAAGCTTGCTGTGGTGCACGTCTGAAATTTGGGCAATCCGAAAACCCTCGAATCGTTCGGGCAGATCCTGGATAAATATTTCTGTTTCCGAGAGATCGTAATTTGACGGTTCAATGTAACCGGCGTAGGCAGAAGTGATGGATATTGCACCCAGGGGCGCAGAAATCAGGCCGAGGAGAATTTCGCGTCTTGTAGGTTTTCTCAGGTTCATCGTTACGAGGGGAAATTTAGCACGAATGCAGTGAATTCAACGCTGCATTACCGCCCTCTGAGCATCCACTTGCCGTGAATAAGTGTTCTCTCAATATCTCGGACGAACAAAGAGCATGTAACAGCATCGATCAGAATTTCTATTGGAATACTCGGAAACTCTGCATTATGTTGACTTTATCTTCGATCTTTTAAATTGATTCCGGTTTTTTCCAGATCCTGCTTTTCGACAAGGCTTGACATTCCGCGCGTGCCGTTTAGAATACTGCCCTTGCCGCGGAGATGTGGCCGAGTGGCTTAAGGCGGCGGTTTGCTAAACCGTTATGGGTCAAAAGCCCATCACAGGTTCGAATCCTGTCATCTCCGCCAGCAATTTCTCTCGGGAAATCAAAGGGTTGCCAAATACATTACGGATCAGCAAACCACTGGTCCTAACATGTGCTGATTTGCGCTAAGCCGATCTCAGGGCGGGCAAAACTTGAATCAACCGAAAGGACTCAACTCATGTCTCCTGACCCCACCCCTTCCGGTGCGTCCGGCACTCCGACGGCGGCCCAGATCCAGCAGGTAATAGAGAACATCGGTAAAATTCAGCACTGGAACGATTATGTCTACAATGAGGGGAATTCATCCCTATTTTCCAATGCCTTTGGGTTACTCTCTTACGACGACAACAGCGACCTTGGGCTTGCCATCGCTCTGAGCGTCATGCAAGGAGTTTGCTCGGCTGTCGGCGGCCTTGGCGGTCCTGCCGGGAACTTCGTTGGATCGTTTCTTCCCGGGATGCTCTCCTATTGGGCCACCACGCCACCACTGAACTTGCCGGCAACCATTGGCGGTTTGGCGGTGCGATTAGAAAAAATGTCGGTGGCCTTCGATCAGCAACTCGCCGGCTATGCCGCGGATGTCCCAGGAAACTGGAATGAGACTTTCACCTACGGCAGCACCACCGCTCCCCTTTCGGATCTGGCCGACTTCGACTTTCCCGCCGAAACGGATCCCGCCTTTTTCCCATTGGCGAATGCCGGCATATTTGCATTGGATCAGTGGATCTGGAAGTCGGTCCTGCAAGCGAAATTCGTGGTGACTCAATTTGACGATCCCGGGTTTTTTTCAATATTCAACGCTTCGGAGTGGGATCCCCCCATCAGTTCCGCGGTAGCTTACTATCAAACGAATCCCGCTTATTTCGTGAATTGGTATTGGGGGCTGATTCCCGCTACAGATGTACCTACACAACCTCCAGGATCCCAACCGGTTGTTTATCCCCTTTACCAATGGAACTTCAACGCATGGAACATCGGCACAGGTGTCGAGACCGGGTTCAATGAAGGGATTCCATTCCTTAGCGACGGCGGAATGAGCGTTCCTGCCTGCGAATATCTTTTCATCGACAGTACGCCGGGCAACACCATCAACAGCATTGGGCTGTTCACACGCAGCGAGGTGTTCAACAACCTTGGCATTCGAACCGCCTCACATGAGTCAGCGCCGCCGTCGACATGACCCCCGGAGTCCGGTCCTTTTGATTCAATGCTCAGAATCTGCAAAACAGGCATTCGCATTCCCAGTCAATAACCACTTTGTGGTACGCTCAGGTGAATTTCTTGAGAAGGCAAGAGGGCGCAGGAAGTCTCGGCCATCGGGAATCCCTGGTACCTTGTTTGGATTCGGCAGTAATTCATCATTTCGGCTCGCTCAAATACGAATTAAGCAGCGAAATTGCAATAATACATGGAAGAATGGGTAATCCGACGACGACGTTGGATTCCCGGGATGTTCGTTACACATGACAGTACGCGTTCGTTTTGCTCCTTCACCGACTGGCTACCTTCATATTGGTTCGGCGCGTACCGCGCTGTTTAACTGGCTGTATGCGCGTCACACAGGTGGCAAGTTTCTGCTGAGGATCGAGGACACTGACCTTCAGCGCTCGACTGAAGAGTCAACTCAGTCAATTATTGATGGACTGAAGTGGATTGGCCTTGATTTCGACGAGGAGCTTATTTTTCAGTCGGACAACGCTGATAAGCACCGCGCCGCAGCGTATAAATTGGTCGAGGAAGGGAAGGCCTACAGGGATTTTACCCCAAAGGAAAACCGTGCAGACGCTGATGTCAAAAAGGATATTGTAGACCGCGCCCGTGCGAACGCGGCCGAAGGAACCGATCATCGCAGGAATCCTTTCAGGGACCTTTCAAAAGATGAATCAGACGCACGCGCTGCTGCCGGTGAACCGTTTGCGATTCGTTTGAAGGTAGCGCACGAGGGACAAACTCATTTCGATGATGCGGTTTATGGCCCGCAGGACCGGGAATATAGCGAGATTGAGGACCTTGTAATCCTCAGGTCAGACGGACATCCCCTATACAACCTCTCGGTCGTCCTGGATGACATCGAGATGGGGATTACAGACGTAATTCGGGGCCAGGACCACTTAACCAACACGCATAAGCAGATATTGCTTTATGAGGCGTTTGGGGCAAGGGCTCCACGATTCGCGCATCTTCCTTTAATCCTCGCGCCAAACAAAGGAAAACTTTCCAAGCGTAAACATGGGGAAGTCGTTTCATTGACAACCTACCGGGACCGGGGTTTCGTGCCGGATGCGTTCAGGAATTTTCTGGCACTGTTGGGCTGGGCGCCTGACGACGAAAAGGAAATAATGACCCGGGAGGAGATGGTTGAGAAGTTTCGGCTCGACGGTATAGGCCGGGCGAATGCCATCTTTAACTTTAGCGAAAGCGATCCACGGCACTGGACTGATCAAAAAGCGCTCTGGATGAACGCCGAGTATATCCGGACGATGCCGCTTGACGAGCTTCTGCCGATGATCAAAAAGGAGTTGCGGACAGCGAAATTGTGGCGCGACGAATATGAATGGGACGAGCAGGAGTGGCTTGTAAAAACAGTTGATCTGATTCGACAACGATTTTTTACGCTTAAGGATTTTTCTTCCCAGGGCCGAGCCTATTTCTCCGATGATTTCGACTTTGATGAAGCGGCGGTAAAGAAGAATTTACAAAAAGACCCACAGCTACGAGAATTATTACCTGCCCTGGCCGACAAGATTGAACAATCCGATGGTCCTCTAACGACGGAGTCAAGTGAAACGATTCTGCGAGCGTTTGCCGACGAGGCAGGCGTAAAGTCAGGCTTGTTGATAAATGCGGCACGAACCGCATTGACTGGACAGGCGGTGGGTCCTTCGATGTTCGAGGTTTTCGAGGTGATCGGGCGCGAGCGTTCGGTTAACCGTCTTCGCGCGGCCGCGCTTCTGGTTTAGCGTAAGGAACTCGGTCCGCGAGTCTGGTTTATTCGCCGCGGAACCAGGATACGTAAGATTTGCTGAGTGATTTGAGATGGAAGCAGGGCAAGAGAAGTACCGCTTAAGTCCCGGCAATTCCGAACAACGATCGATTTTTCTGCGAGTCGAATATTCGGATTTGCCACCTGAAATAGTGAATTCGCATCTAACTTCCGAAACCGGGACAAATTCCTGTCATTTTGCTTTTAGCGACAGGCCGACCTAATCCCGGTTCCCCCAAATCGTACCTGGCATTATTGGCGCGATTTAGCATAGTCGTAGGAGCAAACTATGATCAAATACTGGATAAATGCCTTCAGCGTAGTATGTATTCTGGCGATCACAATTGTGGCGCAGAATTCCAACACAACAGCGACTCGGCAGCGAACCACGAATAAGGCAACAGAAAAATCATCCCAGCAAAAACCCGCGTCAACGGCGTCGCCAAATGAGGCCGGGAAGGGTAATACCGATCAGACTGGTAAATCCAGTACAAGTCCGACCGCAAAATCCACGAAGCCTCGCGTTTCGTCAGCCGCGGCTTTGGCAAAGGACCCGACTTCTCGCGGTGTGACTGCGGCTTTCAACGCGCTGCTGGACGGCATAAGGCATTCAAATGTAGACGAAGTAACCGCGGAATATTGGAATTCGCCGGAATTATTGCTTTTTAACATGAACGGAACAGTCACGCGCGGATGGGAACGGATGCGTTCGAATCGCGAGTCATCATATCCGAACATCAAGGATGTAAAACTGGATTGCCGAGATCTCAAGGTCAAAATGCTTGGCCGCGACGGCGCCGTCGGGACTTGTCTTTGGACGCAGTCGCAAACAGTAAAAGGGGTGCCGGAAACGGCTTCAGGGCGAATGACACTGGTTTTTGGGCGCGTCGGAGATTCCTGGAAAGTTGTACACTTGCACACATCTCCGGACGCACCAGATCCCTCGCGAGTGCTTTCTACTGATCCTGAGAAAACTCCGGAAACGAAGCCATAATATGGTTTGTGGTTTGGTGATTTATGTAGGCTGCGTAGCCTTCGTTTCGATGTTGAAAGGCAGCAAATTCCTCTCAGTTTTGAGGGCTGAACATGTTTCTCGGCTTTTTGTTTAGAGAGATTTATCGGATAATAGCCAGACCTGTCGTTTTGTTGGAAGACCTCGAAAAAGGATGGTTTGCAATTTCGCTCCGGCACTCGAGCTGATAGCTCCACCGGCAGTTTGCTGATGCCTCCACATATCCCAACTCATGATCTTTGGTGGCTTGCCGCGGGCGGGGCGGGGTATGGTGCCCGGCTGGTTAAGCAGCGATTTCGTTTCGGTTATGGTGCGCCGGGGTTCGACGATGATCCGACCGAATATCTATTGGATTTGCAGACTCAGTATGGATACAACGCGCATTCACTGGTAAGTATCGCCCCAGGGGCTGGTGCATGGTCGCCTGGGAACTTTGACGGCGCGGTTATCTATAGCCGGTTCGGACATGTTTGGCTGGCCGCCGGTGATCCACTCACAGAAAACGAAAATCTTGACGAGATTGCGAATCAGTTCGCCAATGCAGCGCGCGAGAAAAACCGCATTGCCGCCTTCGTTCCGACAACCGCACGTTTTGCCCAGGCTGTGGCAAATTCGGGTTTTAGCGCAGTAAAGGTTGGAGCTTCCCCATATTTCGATTTGACGGTTTGGGCTCCTCGCGGTGACAAAGCAAAAAAAATGCGTGCGGGGGTAAATCAGGCGCGGCGCTCCGGGGTCAGTATCGAAACATGGGATACTTTTGATAACTCTCTGCGAAAAGAGACCGCGGACCTTTGTCTACGCTGGCTTGGTACACGCCGCGCGGCAACATCATTTGGCTGGCTGCTCGCGCTTGACCCGTTTTTGCACGCAGAACGAAAGAAGTATTATGGAGCCCGGGACTGTGGCGGACGCCTGGTTGGCCTTGTCGCCGCCAGTCCGATGCCTGCCAGATCGTGCTGGTATCTGGAAGATGTGTTGCGTCAACCTGATGCGCCGCAGGGGACCGCTGATCTCCTGGTCTTCGAGGCTCTGAATCGCATGGCCTCGGACGGGGTAAAGCTGGCCACGCTTGGCACGGCTCCCCTGGCAAAAGAAGGCGAAAATGTTGTGCCGACCGGCGACCACCGTGTCGTCGAAGGGGCGCTTCGGATTGCCGCGACCCGGCTCGAGGCGTTCTATAATTTCGAAGGACTAAGGCGATTTAAGTCAAAGTTTGTCCCTTCCTGGTGGGAAAGCGAATACGTAGTTGGTCAGCGCGGAGTAATGGTACCTCCTCGGGTCGCCCATGCCGTTTTACGCGCAATTGCCCCTGGTGGCGTTACGCAACTCCTCACACGTAAAGTCGCCCATACACTTAAGCCAATCGTGCCGACCAGATTATCGCTCTGGTAATGTTACCTTTAATAACGCGTGCGGTTGATGTATCGCGTTAAATTCAATTCACTTCCATAGACCCATGGGAGGTGATGAACCATCACACCTCCTTCTGCGTCTAAGGAGAGTAATGGAAATTTTATCTGACGAAAATCATAGATTCGAAGACCAGAACGCGAAGCTGGAAACTGACTTCGAGATCAAAGTGGGCGATTTCATCGAAGTCGACGGCATCAGCGTTCACTACAAGATGCGTGGCGCCGGAAGGCCGATAGTATTTGTTCACGGTAATTCAGGTTCGCATCTGGATTTTCCAGGGGATTTTATCGAAGGGCTTGCGGCAAGATTTCGGACGATCGTGATCGATCGTCCGGGACATGGATTTAGCGAGCGCCCTGAAGACAAGGTGTTAACGGTTGAATTTCAAGCGGAAATCCTCCACGGAGTTTTACAGCGGCTCAAAGCGGACAATCCGCTGATCGTCGGACATTCGTGGGGTGGGTCCCTTGCCCTCGCATTTGCGTTAAGTTATCCGGCGGATTATTCGGCTGCTGTTTTGCTTGCCCCATACGCCTTCAATTCCGAGAATGCACAATCGCGACTGGATTATTTTCTTGCTGCGACTCTTCCGACGCTTCCCGTTGTTGGTGATGTTGCGATTCGGCTCCTTACCCCACTAATTGGTGAATGGATAATCGAACAAGGCTTGAAAGACGCCTTTTTCCCTGATTCGATCCCTGATGCCTATCTCGAGTCCGCAAAGCGACTATGGATGCGGCGAACTCAGGTTCGTGCTTATGCTGAAGATGAAAGAACTATCGACGAAAGTTTGGCAAAGTTGAGTTTGCAATTCGGAGAGATTCGACGGCCGCTGATCATTGTTGCGGGTGAACAGGATGCGATGGTATCGCCGGAGCAGCATGCTTTTCGGTTACACAATGCGGTTTCTCATTCAAAGCTGATTGTGCTGGCCGATGCCGGGCATCAAATTCATCAGACCCGGCCTGAGGCGGTAGTTAAAGCGATAGACATCGCCTGGGAAATGGTTGACCGCACGAAATCCAAAACGTGACAGGTGACAGGTGACAAGTGACAGGATTCTGTTACTTCTGGTCAAGCGGTCAAGTCCTTTTTTCTGCTGAATCAACGCAGGCGCAAATACGGATTTTTGTTTTACCTGTCACCTGTCACCGTTTACCTGTCACCCTCTTGTTACTTAACTCCCAGCCTTGGCTGTTGCTTTGCGTTCGAGTTTGCCCCAGCCGACGACAGCGCCACGAATGGCAACAGCGACAGATTTGACCATCACATAGTACATCACCTGCCGATAGCAGAATCGCTGCAGCAGCAACCACCACAGTAGACGCCACCGTTCGCCCTTTTCAAGCAGGAACGCAAAAGCCGCAGCAAGCCAATCGACCGTCAGGAAGAGCGCGTAGTAGAAAAGTATCTGTTTTAGATTGCTCGTCGAATACTCGCTCTGATGGGCCAGCTTAATCATCAGGGCTTGCAACAGCGACCATAGCAGCATCAGGTCCATTACCGGCGAAACCAGCGGAAATAGAATTTGGAAGATCCAGACGTTTGGCATCGCGATGAACCCCAGAGCTCCGTAACGTGGACGGAAAAGAGCATCGCGGTGTTTGTACATACACTGAAGCGTGCCGAAGGACCACCTGAAGCGTTGTTTTGACAGGGTACGGACAGTGTCAGGCGCCTCTGTCCAGGCTACAGCACTTTCTTCATAGCCGATCTTATATCCAAGTTTGCGTACCTTGATCGTTAGATCCTGGTCTTCGGCAAGGGTGTCAGAGGCAAATCCGCCAACCTGTTCAAGTAACGAGCGGCGCCACGCTCCCACTGCTCCGGGAACGACCGTAATGCAATTCAAGCTCGAAAAGGCGCGCCGGTCCAGATTCTGCGAGGTAATGTATTCCAGCGCCTGCCAGCGCGTGACGATGTTAATGCGATTTCCGACCTTGGCATTTCCGGCAACGGCTCCCATCCGAGGATCATAAAATCGATGGGCGAGGGCTCCAAGTGCATTCGGGGGGAAAATCGTGTCGGCATCGAGCGCAACAACGATTTCGCCGGTCGAACGGCGGAGACCGTAATTCAGGGCCTCGGCCTTACCCGCGTTGTCCTTCGTAAACAATCGCACGCGCGGCTCTCCGGCAAAATTCTCTCGCACGACTTCAGAGGTGCGATCAGGCGATCCGTCGTCAACGACGACAATTTCAAAGTTGGGATAGTCTGAAGCAAGCAGACTTTGAATCGTACCAATAATCACTCGCTCTTCATTGAAGGCAGGTATGATAACGCTTACAGAAGGCTGAGAGGTTTCACCCGCATGTGTTCGTTGACGTTTCTGTGACCGTATCCACTGTGCAAATGCCAGGGCCCCAATAAACGCCATACGACCGAGACCGAGAATGATCCCTGTCAAAAATATCCAATGCAGAAATCGACCGGCATACGAAAGTGCATAAAATGCGACGGCGTCGGCATTCCGATAAACTTTCTGATTGGCGGGTATGGGCGGCATTACCTGGTCACGCGTCAATCCGCCAAGTTCCTGGAGGCTTACAAACTTGAATCCCTTTGCGCGCAGCGCATCGATTAATTTCGGCAGGGCCTGGATCGTTGCTGACCTGTCTCCTCCGGCGTCGTGCAGCAGGATGACCTGTCCCCGGGTTTCAGGGTTTGTGTCGGCAGCACGTGCTAACGTGCGATCGATAATCTCTTTGGGAGTAACGGGCAATAGCCAGTCGTCCGGGTCAATGCGCAGACCGACCACGACGTAGCCCATGTTCTGTGCCCTGAAAGCAGGCACAACCTCTTCGGGTTTGTCAGCTTCAGCGTCTCCGAAATAGGGTGGACGGAAGAGAATTGTCGATCGTCCGGTTAACGATTCGATCAGGCGTTGAGTAGCATTCAATTCCAGGTCCGAAATGTAACCTGGTATTTCACCCAGATTCGGATGTGTGTAGGTGTGGTTACCAATCTCGTGTCCCTCGTTGACGATGCGTTTGACTAGCTCTGGATTTGCCTGGCCGTTCTGACCAATGACAAAGAACGCCGCCGGCACATTCTTTTCCTTCAGAATATCCAGGATTTGCGGAGTCCAAACGGGGTCGGGCCCGTCGTCGAACGTCAATACGACATCGCCGGGATGATCTCCGGCGCGTTCGATTACATACGATGACGGTAAGGATTTATACTCCTCATCCACGATCATGTTCGTCTTCGGATCGACCGTGATATCGCGTTCGCCATCGTGTGGTTCCGCGATTACCTTTAAGAGCTCGCCAGTTCCCTGAAAATCGACGTCGTAACCATAGACCATTCGCCTGACAACATCCGGCTTCGAAAAATTCTCGGGACGCGCGAAGATCGACCAAATGGACGGATCTTCGGATCCGAGACGCCACAGCGCATATCCGGCGCAGTTATAGCCACTCGCAGCCCGAATCTGGTTATAGGCGCTTGCTGCATCCAGGAACCAGACAGTGTGTGGCGCCTTATCCTCCTCTTGAAACGTGAAATGCGGATTCAAGGTCGGATCTTCGTAATCTATATTGGCTTCGGAATCCCTGGCTGAAATGATTGCTTCCTGAAAAGTTAGGGTTTGAGCTTCCTGCTCGCCCTTGGTCCAGTCGTATCCATAACTGCCTATACAGACGATTGTCTTTGCCGGCGGGAGATCCTTCATTCGCTTGACCAGATTTTCTTCAAACCAGGTTTGCGCCGCAATCGGGCCTGGTTCGCCTGCCCCCCAATGCTGGTCATAGGCCATCAACATAAGGTAATCGGTGGCCTCGGAGTATCCCTTATAGTTCCAATCCGGGTTATCGAACGGTACTGCCTGCGCCAGCACCCACCCGTGCGGTTGAAATGCTGCGTGAAGCTCCTGAACAAATGTCAGGAGATTAGCCTGTGCATCAACAGGGGCCTCCTCAAGATCGACACAAAGTCCGCTAAACTGATTCTGATCGAGAAACGCAACAACTGCGTTGATCAGTTTCTGTCTGGCCTCTTCGCTTTCGACTGAACGGGCAAGTAGTTGCGAATTCCATTTCTCGTCTTCGAAGTTCTGAAGAAGTGGGATGATCCTGGTTTGGGGACGAGTCTGTCGCACCAGGTTCACAGCTGGGACGTCGATGTCTGTCACAAGCGGTGACGAACCGTCGCTCGAGTCACGCAGACGGGACCATTCAGGGACGATCCAATCCAATTCTTCAAGATTTCGCTTTAGAGAAGCATATGCCGATTCATCACCGTTTGTATAAAACCCAATTGTCAGTGGTTTAGTGGTCGGCGCCGTCGGTGGCGGAAGCATCGACGCAGGTGGTGGCGGAGCAATCGGAAGTTGTGATGCCTTTTTACCGGGAACCACACGCGTAGTCGACAAGGCCCTCTTCAATTCAGCGACTGCTTTTTTGGCCCGCTGTTCGCGGGCTGGAACCGGCAGAGACGGTGGCGCCGGTTTTGTATCAACAAACTTGGGAAGGCTTTCGAGCTGTCGAATATTGAACTTCGGCAGATAAGGATTTGCGAGGACACTCGCAATGAAAAGGCCGACCAATACAGTTAAAATGGCGGCGAGGGCCAACCACGTCCTTGTAACTCGTCGCCAGCGACGACCCGCTGGGTCATAAAAAATCGGTGAATTCTCAGGCAATGACATTTATCGGCTCTATAGTGAAGAAATGGGAGTGCTCCCAAGGCTCCATTCCAAACTGCCGGAGGCAAAAAACGTGCCGCAGAAAAGTTTGCTGCCTTCGGCGGACTATCTTATGTTTCATTCCGAATCCGGTGTGGCGTTTCTGCCGGTTAGCCCAAATTGGCGGGGCAATGCCGTAGCGTAACAAATATCATACTCCAGAAAGAGTTGGATTCATAAGCTGATCTGTTGACGAGGCTAAGAGGTTGTGGACTGCTCGGTGAGATCAGGGAATCAGACAGAGATGGTGGTATTTGACCACAAAATCAGAGGCGGGTTGACGCAGATGATCACGGTTATGAACACGATTTTCAGGCATCCGTGAACGTTTCGACCAGCTCAAACTCCCATGCAACGAGTTGTGATTCGTCTGTAAGGGACGGCAGTCCCTTCTCGTTTAATAATTTTGAAAACCATCGTTCGTGGTCGTACTTGAATTTCGCGACATCGTCGCCATCTCCTTCGCCTCTGACCAGGCGAGGAGGGGGATTTCCGAAACTAGTTTCATAAACGGCAATCACACGTATGTTGCAACGTGGGTTACCTGCCGAGTCCACAACTGTTTCCATCCAACCTGGCGTGGCTCCAAGGTCAGCAATTTCCTGTTGCGTACAAAAACATCTGAGGTCACAAGTCGCGGTCTTTACGCCATCCAGAACTTGCTGGATGAGGAGGTCGCCAAGACCATCGTCGTTCTCCCCGCCAAATGTCATTTTCCTGTCGTGTATTTTCATTTGTTGGACGGGCTGCTTGCAGGTATCCATGGACGGTTAGAACAGCGATGTCAAATGTCAAAGGAGAAGACCCGCCCGAGCGTTACAGCTTCGAGCGGGTCTATGTCGGTGATGCTGATGGGACTAGCCGTCCAACCGCTCACATTATTACTGTGGGGTGCCGCTTCGACTGGCGTCTATGACGTTCCGAATGCACCAACCGAAGCTTATCAGGCCTCAGCCACCTCACTGTGATTAAAAC
>WNFR01006791.1_pt1 | contig 11688 bp, 11 predicted proteins | sample 5400221 | NCBI WGS metagenome assembly WNFR01 (sample SAMN13153357, study PRJNA577476) | soil metagenome | isolation source: 40 cm soil under Madrone tree | place: USA:California | collected 2016-06-14 | reverse complement strand
CAGGGCACTCGGCCTGAGCAAGACCACTCTCAGATCGAGGGTGCACGTTCAAACAGTTGGGCTGAATGCCGCGACGAAAAAGGACCGGCATCGGGCCGGGAGGGAGGTTTGTCTCTTGACATTCCTTTTTATAGGACTTCTCCGGTAAGCGCTGCGGCCTCAACCGGTCGATGCAACACCATCTAATCAGTTGATCCGACAATACTTCCGTTAGAGAACCGATCTGTCCGGCTGTACTCTTAGACCCAGCCAGGGCGGTGTCTTTCGAATCAACGTCGTCCGTTTGACCGCAGGAATCGAATGATGGTACGTTCGCGCGCGGTTGGGGGCATACCTTGCAATGGACCGCCGAACTTTTGTTAAGAACTCGTTGGTCGCTGGCAGCGGCGCTCTGCTGGCCAACTGTGGATTCACTCCCGGAAGCCCCCTTTCCCAGAAAAACATTCCCAGCACAGTCGCACCCTCTCAAATAGACAGTGCGCGATTTCCGGATGGATTTCTTTGGGGTTTGGCATCCGCCGCCTACCAGGTTGAAGGGGCGTGGAACACCGATGGAAAGGGTGAATCCAACTGGGATCGCTTCTCTCATACCGTCGGCAAAATCAAGGGCGGCGCTACTGGCGACGTCTCCTGCGATCATTACCACCGTTACAAAGAAGACATCGCCATCCTGAAGCGCCTGAACCAGAAAAGTTACCGCTTCTCGACTTCATGGGCGCGAATCCAGCCCGCGGGCACAGGTCCCGTCAATCCAAAGGGCATCGACTTTTACAGCCGCCTCACTGACGCCGTGCTGGAAGCCGGCATTCGACCGTTTTGCACGATTTATCACTGGGATCTCCCCCAAGCACTCGAAGATCGTGGAGGCTGGCCGAATCGGGATCTTGCCGGTTATTATGCCGATTTCGCCGGCACTCTCGCAAAGCATCTGGGTGATCGAATCACTACGTGGGCTCCGTTCAACATGCCGTGGACGTTTACGTATTATGGTTACGGCGTTGGCGTATTTCCTCCCGGCAAAGCCGATTTCGCGCAGTTTCTGAAGGCCGCACATACGGTCAACCTAGCTCAGGGAGAAGCCTTCCGTGCAATCAAGGCAGCATCAGCAAAGGCTACGGTAGGCAGCGCCTACGGCATGGCCCCCGCCTATTCGAAGACCAACAGTGAAGCAGATCGAGCAGCAACCGCGCGCTATCATGCGATGAACAATGTCTACTTCCTGAACACCGCAATGCATGGCGAGTACCCGAAAGCCTTTGTCGGCGAGCCACCCTATGAATCCATGGGCTTCAAGGCCGGCGACGAGAAGATCATGAAGGTGCCGTTGGATTGGCTTGGATTTCATTATTACACGCGCCGCATCGTCTCCGATGCGCGGAGTGGTTCCCGGTCAAACACGACGGGCCATTTCGGCACTGAAACTGAGGGAGAAGGCGGGTCAGCGAGCCGCGACCCTCTGACGCAAATTCACGTGGAGATGCCAACCGAAGGTCCGTTGACGGAAGCAGGATTAGAGATATGGCCTGCTGGTATGTATGACTTGGTGATGCAGATTTCGCATGAGTTCAACAACCCCATCATCGAGATCAGCGAAAATGGCTGCTGCTATCTCGACGCCCCGGATGAGACGGGACACGTACCTGACACACGTCGAATCGCCTTTCACTGCCAACACCTGGCCGAACTGGCGCGCGCAATCGCAGATGGAGCTAAGGTGCGCGCCTATCATGCCTGGACCCTGCTTGATAATTTCGAATGGGCCGACGGCTACACGCAGCAATACGGCCTCACCTACGTAGACTTCCGCAACCAGAAGCGCACCATCAAAGATTCCGGCCTGTGGTACGGGCGTGTCTCTGCCTCAAACCGCTTGAACGTTTAATTTTGCCAACCGTCGGCGTGTGACTTTGTGGGCCCGAAAGAGGAGTGAGTGGAATGGCACGTCGTGAGATTGGTCTAAAGCCGGATTTCTCGGATTTAGAGCTATGATGGCGAGCCACTTCTCACATCGAGCGAAAAAATGCGGAGAGTTCACATCGGAGGAGTGGCCCCATGCATTTTCCTGCGCAGGAATTGAAGTACCTTGCGATCGTAAGCGCTGTCTTGATTGCGTTTTCGGGATCGCCTCCCGCCTTCGCGGCGGAAAAATCGACTGCGACCCGACTCATCGAGCTCGCCAAAACCGCAAGTCTCGATTTGCGTGACGCCATCACCTCCACCTTTGACGCCAAGGACCTGAAGGACGGCACGGCCTGGGCGGGCGACGCGTCCGACTTTTTCTTTGCCATCCAAACGCCAGCCAAGTCGGAACTTCGGATCGACGGTGCTCCGGGTCCTCAAATGCAGCTGCTGACGGGATCGGACATCTGGTACGCGGCCGCCCGCATCGAGCAAGTCGGCAAACTGCACTCCTTCTACTACCTCATCGATGGAACCAAATTCGGCGGCAAGCTCGACGTGCCGGTCTTCGGACCTTTGTCGTACCTCCAGCCGGGCGTCCCGCGGGGTACGCAGTCCGAAAAGACCACGCACACCAGCAAAATCTACGATGGCATGAAAAGCGACTACTGGATTTACGTACCGGCGCAATACAAGCCGGACACTCCCGCAGCTGTGATGGTCTTTCAGGACGGCGGAGGCTACATCGACCGCAACGGCAACAACCCAACCATCAATGTGATCGACAACTTGATCGCGCAAAAGAAAATTCCCGTAATGATCTGCATTTTCATCAATCCAGGTGACATCAGCGATTCACCCGGCGCGCCTACCTACAACTTTGTGAAAGCATATTCCGAGAAATGGCAGCGCAGTCTCAAAGACTCGATGCGCAGCACCTTGTACGATACCGTCAGCGATCGCTATGTCCGCTTTCTTCGCGATGAAGTGCTCCCCGAAGTCGCCGCGAAGTACAACCTCCGCAAAGACGGCTACAGCCGCGCGATCACCGGACTCTCGTCCGGCGGAATCTGCGCCTTCAATGCCGCTTGGCAGATGCCCGATCAGTTCAGCCGCGTCATTTCCTGGATTGGCAGCTACGCGAGCATCCAGTGGAAAGAAGATCCGGCCGTGCCGGATGGCGGCCAGGACTACCCGGACAAGGTTCTCCGCGAAGCGAAGCGCAACATCCGTGTATGGTTACAGGATGGTTCCGAAGATCTCGACCTTCGCTACGGCAACTGGCCGCTCGCCAACTTGCGCATGGCCAATGCTTTGAAGTTTCAGGAGTACGACTTCCACTTTAGCTTCGGCAAGGGCACGCACAACTCCGGCCAAGGCGCCGCGGAATTCCCCGCGGAAATGGTCTGGCTATGGCGCGACTACGATCCCGCCAAAACGGCACAAACCTATGAGATCGAGCCATCCGAGAAGTCCAAGCCAGTGTTTCGTGTAACCATTGCGAATCGCGACGCCGAGTAGGCGCGCCGCCATCATTTCGCAAATGGCGACGAAACGCCCCTCCGCGAGAGGTAGTGGCTTCTGTTTCCGGTTTGCGCGGTTATCAGGCAGTGATGAGCTCGAGCAAACGGCTGGAAGATACCCGCATGCATCGCGGCATAAAACACGAGCAACCAAATTAGTGAAGCGCACCCTTCGGACAGGCAAACGCGCCTGTCAATCTCCCGATTTCGGCAGTGGCGCCGCCTGGACGCTTGCAGACTACTTGCGAGTGCGTCGCCGAGGCTGTCGCTCTTGCGGCGATGTGGGAGCGACTGGAGGACGCTTCATGCCATAGAGTGTTTTATCCGCCGCCGACAGGAGTTTCTCAATGGACTCCCCGTCTTCAGGGAAAACAGCACTGCCGACACTCACGGAGATGGGTGGACTTTCGCCATCGGAGGCGATACGTTCGCGGATTCTTGTCGCAATCTGTTGGGCCTGCGCTAAACTCGTCTCGGTAAGCACCACAGCAAACTCGTCGCCCCCGTATCGCGCTGGAGTGTCGACCTCCCGGCAATGGGCTCGCAGACCCTCGGCTAACCTGCACAATGCCCGGCTGCCCACCAAGTGACCGTGCATGTCATTGATCTTCTTCAATCCGTCCAAATCGAGGAGCAAGATAGCAAAGGACCGCCCGGTGCGCCCGTACCTCTTGATTTCCGATTCGAGGGCGTCGAAAAGTCTCCGATAGTTGGCAAGCCCAGTGAGCGGGTCAGTAACCACCAACTGTTGCACACGTGCATCCGCGCGTTTGTGTTCGGAAATTTCGGCGGCCAGAGCCAAACTGGTTACAGCGACAATGCCCACGAACGATTGCACCAGCAATAGAGATGTGTTTCGAGCCTCTCTCGAAAATGGGCCAAATCCGTGTAGGGTGCCCCAGGTGGCAATCCCCGTCAAAACGCAAGTTGCGGTTACTGCCTTGCGACGACCAAAGCGGAACGCGGCCCAGATCAAGAATGGAAAACAGATGTATTCCAGCGGATAATTCTTTACCTCAGAGTGAAAACGCTCCCCGAAAACAATCCAAGTCGTGAAAAACAGTCCCGCGAATAACAGGGTGAGCTCAATGATCTGCTCGCGGGTCCAATTCAGGTGGGGATTTTCTCTCCATAGCAGCACAAGGGGAGTTACAAGTACCGCGCCCACTCCATCACCCAACCACCACGTGCGCCACATGGGGCCATACACCGTCCAGTCAGCGAATCCACCCAAGGACAGGGTCGTGACGCCAAGCGTGGCACTTATCGTAGTGCTGACCATTCCTGCCAGGAACGCAAACTTGAAAACATCCTGCGCCCTTTCAAAAGCCTGCTGGCCACGGGCAAAGCGCCCTACCAGGTAACAGCCCACGACACCTTCGAGGGTGTTTCCCGTCGCAACGCCGATTGAGGTCAGGACCGAGCCAGCTGTGGTTATGTTCGCAAAGAATGCGCCCAAGAAAGCACCCGGCCATACACGTAAGCCGAATACCATAAGGGCCGCCAAGCTAATTCCGGTAGGCGCCCATAGTGCTGTGGCGCTGGGGTGGACGAAAGCAAACCTAAGCCCCAGCTTGGCTGCGCAGAAGTAGACCACCGCCAGGACCGCAACTACGGCCAAATCCTGACGTTTCTTGTGCATTGCTACGCTCGCTCTGAGCGTTCAGGCCTTCTCATCCATTCAATTTGGCCACCACTGACCTTTATGAATCAACGGTACTATGAATCAACTGGACCAACGTCGAGGATGCCCTGACCGGCCGGCCAGGGCATTCCCTGCCGATCAAATCCGCTGCGGCGCTGCTGAGATGGAATTAGGGTGCTTGACTCCGCCTGTCGGATTGCCATTGAAGTCAGTATTGCCGTCGACCTATTTCCCGAGGGTGACAGTTCCATAGAGTCCCTGTAGCAAGACAACCGCTCCGATGATGGCGAGAGTCACACTGAGAAGCGTCCCAATTATGAAATACTCCGCGAAGCGGGCAGACTTGAGTTCCGGATAGCGCGCAATCGATTTCGCAGCAAGAATGAACCCCACGGTCGCTGGAGATTGTAAGAACAGGGCCGTCAACACTAGAAATCGTTCAAGCCATCCGATATACAGGCCAGCGTTGATCACTTCCTCGTGTTCCTTGGTTTCTTGGCCGGGTTCTTCCCTCCAAAGGGGTCCAATGAGCTCGCGAATAAAATAGCCGCCGCCAAAGATCACAAAAATATAGACGACCAGCACCAGTAGAATTTGTTCCTGTAGCAAGCGAGTTCGCATCAACCAGAATCCAAACGTCTGGAGCGATGGGTGAACAAGGAGTAGTACGGCCCCGATGACAGTTGCGAGGTGGATTATTTGATCGAGCACGAAGGCAAGGACGTTGTCTGGCATTAGACGAGACTTGGTGAGAGAAAGCTTGGCCCAGTCCACGAGTAGGTGAGCTATCGACAGGGAAACGGCGATCAGCTGAAAATACCAAGTTAGGAATCGGTGTGGAGCTGCGATCGCAACGATCGCCAGAACGGCAATGTAGTGCGTAGCTCCATGAACGAGGTAACCGTGCCATTCGCCACGGTGCTTTTTGGAAACAAGTCGATCGGTTTGAAACACGAAGTCAGTAAGCAGATGGGCTAAGTACACTGCCAGGAAGAGGTTGTAGGTCGGATGTATCATAGTGTGCAATAATCTGACATTGTATGCAATCGTGCAATCATTGGAAAGTGCTCCGAATGACGCCCTCCATCACGACTGCTGTATGTTCTATTTGCCAAAAATACCCTCGCTTCAGATTTCTTGAGGCGGTAGAAATATCGATTGATAATGCCCTGGCGGTGTAATCGACGCGGTTCTTAAGCAGATACGTCGCAATGGTCTCCCACTGTTTCGCAGTAATTTGTCGCAGTAACGTATCATGGAGGCCGTAAACCAGATTAGCAATCTCGTCGAATTCCGCGCGATGTGAACGAAAGGCGGTCAGGGTCGGATATTTCCTTGTTTCCTTAATTTCGTTAATGGCAGCCCGTGCGAATTCGAAAGCTTGACCGGCGATGCGATTTACGGGAGGACGCAGGGGCCCCTGGATCGCTCCGATTCCAATTCCGATTCGCAATTGGAGGGGGTAAAGGCGCCTCCTGAGATCTAGAATAAGCTTGGGAAGAGAGTCCACGCGAGCTGCTATCGTCTGAAATTCATCCCCGGCGGTGACTGCATAAGGAGTGCGAACAAGTTTGTCACCCATTTGCGCGACGCTGGCAATCCTAAGTTTCTCGTTGAGAGACGAGCGGAGATGAGAGTGCGAGCGAGATTCGACCACATCCGCAATGAGAACTCCGTAAAGGCGATCCTTGGATTGCATGTTTCTGTGCAATACTAGACTATTGTATGTAAATATACAAGCACATCGCTAGCGGACCAGGCTGGGATTTGCTTGGAGAGTCGATCCCGACCGACTGGTTGAATGCAACAAGGTTTGTTGGCGTTTGGGCAATCGCATGAGACAACTGCGGGTTAAGCAGGGAATCACCCAAGAGGCGTTCCGGACCACTGCGGGCTACATCGCACGGCGGTAAGTTGATCGAGCGCGGCAAGCGAGTCACTCACAACCCCTGCTGACAATCAGCCGAAGGTTTGGACTACCACTTAGCAAGTTACTGCGTTGCGTAGATAGTGGTGCCCCGTCAAGAAATATCGCCACTGGCCCGCGTCACTTTCCCTTGGCTCTCCGGACAGTCCTGATTGCCGACTTGTCGTCCTGCTCTGGTAAGGCGCGTGGCCCATACCCAGTGTGCGCCAGAATGATGCGATAATCGCCCTACTGTCCCTCCTAGCAGTTCGTCCCCCCATTTGGAGCTCGGATGCGTCTGCCCTTTTGCATCCTCAATGTGCTTGGCGACATGCTCGCCGACGGAGAGCTACATTTCGTAGAGGCAGCGTCAACCCTCGACGCTGCACGAGCGCGTGTGCAAGCACTCGCGGAATTGCGGCCCGGCGAATATGTTATTTATGACGCGGCCACGGGAGAGCGCGTATCCATCACCGCCAGCGGCGAAGAGGCGTGACGCGCCGAACGAGTCACTGTCTGTGGGGACAGGTGGAGGGAAAGGTTGACACAGGTAGATTTTAGGCGCTTCGGTTACATTTTGAAACGTGGCGGGAACACGACGACGCGCCTCCAGAGACATAAGTGCGTAGTCAGCAAGGAATTACGTCTTGGCGCGTGACCTGCACCAAAATCAGCACCAGCCCGCGTGTCTAAGTGTGGTCGCAGGCACACGGATCAAGGAGGCCTCTGTGAAGAAGCTGAAGTACGTTTCCCTAGCCGTACTTGTCGTTTCCTTGCTGGCCATTCCGGCTGTAGCACAGAAGGGCAAGGACCGCGACAATAAGGGCGGTGCCACTACCGGGGACAATCGCGCCGACCTAGTTAAGAGTACCAACAAGACGCCAAGCAAGGACAAGGACCCTGACAAAGATAAGAACGATAAAAAGGGCAAGCACAAGGGCTTTACCATGGGCCATCACAAGGGTCGCCACTAGGAAGCATTCGAGTAGTTTCCGTTACTTTCCAGAAAGCCAGACTACGGGGAACCGCCAGAATTCCTGGTGGTTCCCTGTTCTATTTCGCGAACGTTTCGCCATAAGTGATGCGGGAATCTGCCGCCTTATCATGGATGCACTCATTGCCGCCTGTCCCGCTTTCTCTCAAAACATAAAAGAGCGTGACACTTTCCACCAAAGTAAGCCCCGCACCGCTAGATTCCTATCACTTCGGATCTACCGAGCAAATGAAACCGGGCTATCTAGGGGAGTGCCGCAGCCATACTTGATCAGAGCGGAAGCTACAAATCCGGGCACAATCGGAAAGACGCTGGTGCCGACGAGCACCACGTAAGCGTCAGATACAACGCGATTAGGTTCTACTAAAAAGCGCTGGGCGAGATAGCGCGAACTACTCAACCAAGGAACCCTGGGCATGCCGTTCGCGTACAATGAGTGTATGAGGATTTTGTTATTCAGCGGCAAAGGCGGTGTGGGCAAAACGAGCATCGCGGCGGCAACGGGCTTGAGACTAGCCGAGCTCGGTCACCGCACCCTGGTCATGAGCATTGACCCCGCTCACAGCCTGGCAGATTCGTTTGATCTGGATGTCGAGCTATTTCAGCTCCAGACTTCGGATCCGTTCCCGATTCAGGACGGCGTGTCCATTTTCGAACTGAACATTCAGAAAGAGGTCAAGCGCCACTGGCAGCAGATCTCCTCCTATGTCATCTCGGTATTGCGTACGACGGGCATCAGCGACGTAGAAGCGGAAGAATTGGCCATTCTGCCGGGCATGGAAGAGCTCAGCGCGATGATGTACATCAACCAATATCGCCGCGAGAACCGCTACGACGTCATCGTACTCGATGCAGCGCCCACCGCTGAATCCATGCGTTTCATTAGCATGCCTACCACGCTGGACTGGTACATGAAGCATATCTTTCCGTTCCAGCGTAACTTGCTTAAAGCCGTGCGTCCGATTGCCAATCGTGTCGCCCCGTTTGAACTGCCCACCGATAGTTATTTCGCAAATATCCGTGATCTCTTCGAGAAACTGGAAGGCATTGACGAAATCCTCGAGGATCCGCACACCACCTCCGTACGGCTGGTCACCAATCCAGAGAAGATGGTCCTTCGCGAGACGCAGCGTGCGTTTGTGTATTTTTCGCTGCATGGATTAACGGTGGACAATGTCATCGTCAACCGCGTCCTGCCGCCGGAGATCCGGGATGCATGGTTCAACGAGTGGCAGAGCTCCCAGAACAATGTATCGCGCGAGCTTGAGGAGTACTTTGCGCCCGTGCCGGTGAGGCGTGTGCCCCTGTTCGCTCACGAGGTGTTAGGCATACAGCGGCTGCAGGATCTCGCCAAAGTGCTGTATGCTGAGGGGGAAGACCCGTCCGCCGTGACCCAGACTGAGAAACCTTACGCGTTCGGGAAACGGGACGGCATGTACGAAGTGCGGCTCCATTTACCGTTCGCCGCCAAGGGCGATATTGGGCTGTTCAAGAAAGGCGACGAACTAGTCGTCGAGGTCGGCACGCTGCGACGCCATATCGGCCTGCCCCGGTCGATGGCCACGCTGGTACCGGCTCGAGCACGGCTCGAAAATCAGATTCTCACGGTCGAAATGAAGGAGGCACAATGAGCGAACAAGAAGCAACCCAACAGAATGCGACCCCGCCTCTTCAAGAGCGCTGCCTGTGCCGCGAAATTGTGAACCAGTTTCGGGAAGCCTTCGGTGTGTCTACCCAGGTGCGGGAACACTTCACCAATTCCCGGATCGAGTTCCTGAAGGGGATTCGTGCGGCCATCGACAGCCGCATCGAGCACCTTTCCAAAGCCAGCCAGCGCGGCACCAAGATCGCCGTCGAGTAGTCCGGGCAACAATCTGGGCAGGTTCCGCCCGCACGGTGCCGAAGGTACTTCCAAATCGGCCGCTACTCCTGCTAACCTCGAAGACGAACAAGTAGACATCCGCGGATGCCCGCCATTTTGTCGTTCGCAAATACCTTCACATTTTTCGCGAGCGGGGCTCGCGCGTCAGGGGACGATGCGAAATCAATGTCGCGGGCTGTGGTTCGCCAAAACTCTGGCCGACTTTGAAATCAATGACATAGCCGCCCCTCCAGCAGCTGTTCTGTTATAACTCCTAGCCATGTTTCGATTTCTTGGCCTGTGCCTCGGAACGCTGGTTCGGTTCTTGCCCGCGCGTCGGAGCCTGTCCCTCGCCAAAATGACGACAGACTTTGAAATCGACAGTTTGAGCAGAGGCTTGTAACATTGTTAAAGGGGTGAAGGTCAATACTCCCAGAGTTTTGGCGAGGGACAGGGCTTTACCGAGGGTAGCTACTGCGCATTGCCTGTAAAGAATCAAACCTACCGATGAAGCCCATTCTTGCGGCACTAATCGGCCTCTACGCAGTCGCAAGGGTCTTACAAGTCTTTCCGGGCAGAATTCCCATACTGGCAGTGGTAGCCCTGCATGTCATTTGCCCACTGATATTCGCACTGATTCACGGCGCGAAAGTTTATGGCTGGCGCGGCATCGGCGTTTTTGTTGGGGTATCTCTCGTAATCGGGAATCTTTTTGAAAACTTAGGCGTGCTGACAGGTTTTCCATTTGGCCGCTACTACTTCACCGACGTAATGGGACCAAAAATCTTTTTCGTTCCGGTGTTGCTCGGGTTGGCATACGTGGGAATGGGTTATCTGTCGTGGACGCTCGCGTGTGTCATCGAAGGACCAAATCCACTCAAAGGGTCGCGTGTTCTGCTTCTCCCCTTGATTGCCACTTTTCTTATGGTGTCTTGGGACCTCTCACAAGAACCGATATGGGCGACCATTGTGAAGGCGTGGATTTGGGTCGAAGGCGGACCTTACTTCGGCGTGCCCTTAAGTAATTTTGCGGGTTGGTTCCTCGTAGCTTACGTTCAGTATCAACTGTTTGCCTTGTATCTGAAGGGACGGAGCTTCGGTTCACTACCCGCCTCACTACCGTTAGCTTGGTTGCGTCTTCCTGTCCTGTTCTATGCGGTCTCTGCCAGTGGAAACCTTCTTCTTATGCTCATGCCGCGAATGCTTCCTGTTGTGTCCGATCCTGCGGGCAAACTCTGGCAAGTGCGGGACATTATTGGCACCTGTGGCTTGGTTTCAATTTTCACAATGGGAGCATTTGCTGTAATCGCATGGGCGAGGCTTAATAATTCAAAGGGGCATACCTGATGTTATACATGGTAGTAGAGCATTTCAAAGGTGGGGACGCCGTACCCGTCTACCGTCGGTTTCAGGAACGGGGTCGTCTGGCTCTCGAGGGCTTGGGCTATGTGTCGAGTTGGGTGGATGACAAGTTGGCGCGCTGCTATCAGGTAATGGAAGCTAATGACCGAAAGCTGCTGGACGAGTGGATGGCAAACTGGAGCGACCTCATTGATTTCGAGGTCCATTGCGTAATCACATCGAAAGAAGCGGCTGACAAAATCGCGCCCGTTGTCCCTCGCCAAAATCCAAAATGCTTTTGAAATGAATAACATGTGGAGAGGCCTGTAACATTGTTACGCCTCGAGACCTATCCCCTTGCGGAGTTTTGGCGAACGACAGGGGTTCGAAGCAACGTGAAACTCCGCGCTGCGCTCCGGCTCATCGGAAGTGCAGAATTTCATCCCTGCGAATTCTAGTTGTTGACGATTCCGATGTCACTCGGCGTGTCCTTGGAACTATTCTGCGCTCCCGTCATTG
>WNFR01017257.1_pt1 | contig 11691 bp, 12 predicted proteins | sample 5400221 | NCBI WGS metagenome assembly WNFR01 (sample SAMN13153357, study PRJNA577476) | soil metagenome | isolation source: 40 cm soil under Madrone tree | place: USA:California | collected 2016-06-14 | reverse complement strand
CTGTTTTGCACAAGTGCCTCTGCGGCTGCGGCCATGAGGTTGCGACGCCACTAGGTCCCACAGACTGGAGGCTGACCTATGATGGCGTGTCGGTATCGCTCTATCCATCCGTCGGCAATTGGAGTCTCGCTTGTCGTTCGCATTACTGGATCGACCGCGACGTTGTGAGGTGGGCCGGCCAGTGGAGCGAAGAACAAATCGCGGCTGGACGCGCTTATGATCGCCAACTCAAGATCACGCACTACGGCCAGGTACCTTTCGGTGTGCCACTGAGACAGCCACCATCCGTTGCGGCGCTTCGTCCATTCTGGGAGCGCTGGATGAACAAAGTTTTCGGCTGGTGTGGCGTCGGAACAAGGGGACGATATAGGGGACTGATCTGAGGTGCTGATCTGCGGGAAGGAAAAGGGGACGCGAACCTTTTTTCGCTCTCAGACCATCAGCAGTCGAAAGAAATGTTCGTCCTCCCCGACCTCTTTAAGGACCTCGAACGTGAGATCGCCGAATTCATTTGCCTCCATTAACAAACGTCGGCTGCTTCCTTCGTCGCGGAACTGTTGGATCAACTCTTTTTCGTTAAAATTAGAAGTTTCGAGAAATCTCTCGTAGCAGCGGATCAACTTGTCGATCGCGTTGTGAGCGGAACCATGCCTCTCGTCGTCGAGCAAGGCCGTAAGTCGCTCCGTTGGTCGGAGCTTTACCATCTCGCGAACATCGTCCTTAGTAACAGTTTTGGAATTCTTGACTGTGGCTAGCAAATAGATAATCGCCGAATAGCAGGTTAACAATCGGCTGTGTTTTAGTTTATAGTTTTTGAGTTTTCGCTTCGGTTTCTTTTCAGCGGGCCCCCTCCGCGTATTTGCCTCGTAATTGACACAGAATGTTCGCCACAATCTCAGGATATCATTTGAAAGAAATGCGGGTACAAAATTTTGCTGATGGTCTTCAAAGTCCTGCCAATACGCATCTATCACCGTAGCGATAGCCTCGTCATAGACCTCCGTCCCGATAAGTGGCTGACTCTCTAATAATAGAAGCAAGCGAGCGGTAAACGTATTGTCTGAATCATCCTTGGACGTGCCAAGATTTTCTACCAACTCTTTAATCGTATAGTGCCTTAAGAATTCTCCGTCACCTGAGAATTCAGGGATGCCCAATGCGAGGGTGGCGTTAACTAACTCTGCCTTTACACGGATCTCATCGAGATGGCGTAGAGCCGGCTCTGGTGTCCCGTTATCCGATGGTAGCATTCGGCCGACGATAAATGCGTCAAGATCACTAAACTGGCTGGCTTCGCCTCGTCCAAAAGAACCTGTAGCGTATACGCAGGCCTTGTCTTTTGCGATTTCGGCGGCTTTTTTGAGGTAGTTTTGAATGGTCGACAAACGCGGTTTAGTCAGGGCCCAACGGCGCTCAATAATCTCTCCCACGTGACTGCTCCATTTCAAATGCATTTGCGAATATTTCTGCCTGTTCGATTGCATCGTCTAGAGCGTGATGCGTATGGATACGCGTTGATTTAAGTTTGGGACTAATCCTGTTCCGCCCGGCATTAACAATTGGAATGCCTGATTTTACTGCTATTGCCGTCTTAAGGTCGAAGCACCGAGAATACCCAAAGGGAGATCCATCTTTTGAGAACTTAATGAAATACCAATAAAGCCATGTCCAGTCAAAACATAAAGGATAGGCGACAAGCACCGCTTGCTCGGTTCCAGCAATATTTTTTACCCAAGAACTTGCCGCCGTCATTGCAGCACTTGGGACCGCACCCTCGCGACATAAGCGGTCACGATCAAGTCCGTTTACACGCAATGCTTCGGGCTCAAAGGACTCGGAAATTGGTTTCAATTCCTGATAGAAGGTTTGGTTGTATGCCGATGGACGGACAAACGACCGACCGTCGAAGTGTCCTGCATATACTAGGGCGAATGACAACATCGAAAACGGCCCCGGTATTGGTCCATCCGTTTCGACATCCGCAGAAAAATAAAAATCCGCTGATCTTTCCGTTGTCATTCTATTCAATTCTCAACCATCATCCGACTAAAACCAATCCAATATCGTTCAGCATCTCGCCACTATTTTAATAATGGCTGCGCAGTAACATCGGTGCCAGACTTGACTAAGTCCGGGAGGTGGAAACGATGCCGCGCTACTCGCGAGTTCACGCTGAAGGATTGCTCTGTCACGTCATCGCCCGTGGCAATAAACAAAATTTAGGTGTCTGACTTGCCTAACTCTACTAACTCGCCAGCTAGTCCGCAATTATCGCGGAGCATTGGATCAGGTCTTTTACTCTTGCTATTGATTGCCCACTAGATCGGGGGTCAGGTCTCTACTCTTGCTATTGATTGCCTGTTATCTTGTTCTCTTCCCATGCCTCGGCACCTACGTTAGTAAAGCCATCTATGCGGTCGCAGCGGGCGACACCCCTTCCAGACCCAACTCATCCGCAACCGCTGACTCGACAACTGTATCCTTGAAGAAGCCCGGGTTGTTGCGCGTGTGCAGCATTGCGGCATTGGTGAACGTGAACTCGCGAAAATCCTGTTCAATGATGAAGCCCTTCTCAACCATCTCAAACGCTTCGGGTATGACATCCGCAAAGTCGGGGACGTCAAAGTGCGTGAAGTCGGAGCTGAACACCGGCCGCAGCCGAAAGCCCATCCGGGGATCGAAAGTACCTAAGTCAAGATTTGACCCGACCACACTTTCTCTCTCTACCACACTTTCATAGTCACCATTTCTTCGAGGAACGCCGAGTACTGAAACACCTTAGGCCACTCCAGGTGTGAAATATTCTCTTTCGCACCCGGAGCGTTTTGGTTTTCGGGTTCCATTTTTTCTCAATCGTCAAGCTTTGTCTCGTGGTGGGGCCGGACTTCGAAACTTGAGAGCCCATTTGAGCTCCCAAACCTTCGGCTATTTCGAAGATGAAACATAATCAATTCTTCCACGTAAAGCTTGAGCTGGAATACCAGCGACTTAGCCAGTGCGGATTCGGTGGCTGTGTGAACAAACAAATTTCTTCGTTCCCGTAGATGCTGCAAGATCTGTCGAGTTAAAAATTCGAGGAGACTCCAGAGTTTGATAAAGGAAACTTCATAGTCAGCACCGTCTAGCGCTCTGGCATACCTAATAAAGATACGGCGTAAGTCATCAGAGTATTTCGCCGTCGAAACCAAGCGGCGAAGCCTTTTCCCCCCGGCTTTGGCAATCCCCCAGTTCGAGCCAGGAATAGGTACATAATGCACAAATCCTGTGTTGTACCAGTATGATTCTACCGCGTTCATCCCCGCGGAATCATGCAACGTGTGCACCTGGCCAAGGCAAAATAGATTGATTGGCCGTTGAACTCCGCTAAAAAACACCTCCCGACTGGCCCGATTGGCCCCAAAATTCCAAAGCCCCCGGATATAATCGAGCTCTTCCATCGCTCGGTCAAAAGCTTCCTGTGGTGATCGAGTTTGGACACTAACAACTACCGAGGTGTATCCCTTGGGGTTTGGATCATGCGAAGCAACCTTGAAGTCTTCTTCCAGATCTTCCCGGTCAAATTTCTTCGGCAGTTCCGAACGGAATACAATCGATCCACCGGCGAACCTGACGCGGGGTATTTTTAGGTTTGAGCCGAGCGAGATCGAGGTTGCCAAGAAGTATTTGGTTGAGGGCGTTTTGAAATAGGCCGCTTCTTGAACGTTTATTTCTTTGAGAAGTGATTCCCTTGTCAGCGGCCGAGCTGCTGCCGAGGGCGAAAACAAGGCGCTGCTTATTAACCTACGTTTTACAGGAGCCGGCAGGGGCTTCGAGAAGGATAAACACGTTTCGAGAACGCTGACCAAGTCATCCAAGAGGAACCATCCTTCGTATCCAACTTTTCCCTCGGAGTTGATCCGTTTGGCGGTCTCCAATCGTTGGATTATTGTCGTAGGATCTAACTTGCTATTCCTATCAATTCTAAACTTGGCCACAGTGGACTAAAGAATAGCGCGCGCTGACCGCTTGGTGCAAATCTTCCCCGCTTGACAGCAACAGGGAAAATTTTAGTCAAATGTCCTCCTCGCAACCGAAGTAAAAGTTGGTGGAGAAGGCCGCCCGGATATCGTCTTTTGACTCGATTCCTGCCGCCGCGAAATCGTCGGCGATAAACTCCGGCCGCGCGAGTTCTTCGACGCTGCATTCCGGCCGCAAAAAGTCCAGAGGAAAACTCAGGGTCAGGGGAAAACTCAGGGGGAAAACTCAGGGAAAACTCAGGGTCAGGCGTGAGTCTGGACTTTACTAAGAGACGAGTGCAATCCAACCTTTGTTTCAAACCAACAGCCGCGTTAAATCAATCATAGGGAATTTTCCCGATCGGCGTTCATGCGCATTTTTTTAAGATGATGCAGCACAGCTGTCAGGGCTAAGCGCTATTTTCCCCGAGATATTTCCTTATAGACCGAATCGATAAAGCCGCTCTTATCGAGTTCGGCCACCAAACTCGAATCGACAACGTCTTTCACCGTCACGCTAGCGACTCTAATACTTGTTTCACCTCCGCGGCATTTCGTTCTTGCGCGATAAAGGCGATCCCCTCGATAATCCCCTTTACCGCATTCAAAGCAGTGCCGCGATGCTTGGCGAGAAAAGCCTTACTGCTGTCCAGCGATTCATGCTGATAAGGAATCCCGAACTTGCCGAGATACCCAAGGTCTTTGAAGCCTTCGTCCACCAGAAACGGCACAAATCCCGGATCGACAACCGTTGCATCGATCGAGCCGACTCGCATACCGGCTATGCGCGTCGTCATCGTGCCGCTCTGCACATAGGTGATATTGTCGCGCTTCGCGTCCAGCTTGAAGTGATCGAGCCCGATGGCGACGGCCGCGTGCGATGAGCTGCCGATGCGACTTACCCCAATTCGCTTGTTTTTGAGGTCCGTCAGATCTTTCACCTGCTTCGTCGCGACAATATTGTAAGCAAGAGAGTTAACCAATCCCATAATGATCGTTTCGCCGGACCCGGAGGCGTTCGATATGATCGCCGGCGCGCCCGCGTTGTCGGCAATGCCGATTTCACCCGAGGCCAGCGCTTGCGAGGTAAGGCTGCCGCTCTCGATGAGGAGGATCTCGACTTCCAAGCCGTGTTTCTTAAAAAAACCCTTCTCTTTCGGTATCCAGAGAAACGCGGTGCTGGGACTCAGGGCCGAATAGCTCAGCCTGATCTTTTCTTGAGCCGAGCCCCCGACTGCGAAAGCGATCACGATCGCATTAGACAAAATGACAAGCAGGAGTTTCGCACGAAATCTCTTACAAGTGATTGTCATGTTTCGATCCCCTTTTGATCATGCTGACTATATATCGTTCATACCGCACCTGTCGCAATGAGCCGGAAGGGAGTTAGTCTGACCCGCGCCTAGTTTGACGGACGCACAGAAACTGGCAGATATCTGAGCGGATCGTGAGCACTTGAAACCGGCGTCAGATTAACTTTATCGTCGAAACCGGTTCTGCCGAGATTATTTGGGGAGTCAACGATCGGTCATCCCCCATGAAGCTCGGCCTCGACTTGCTTCAGATCATCGGCTCGGTGGTACCGAGAACCGAATTTCACGCCTTTAACCAGGCGGGCCATTATGTGTTCAGGGAACATGCCCAACAGGTGAATCAGCTTATTACTCATTTCGTGAAAAGCTTATGAGTTTGAGGGGGAGGGAAAGTAGTGGCCTGGCTGACTCGCCTTAACTCGACTAACGTCGACGTTTGCTTCTTTTTCCGAAACGCTCGCTTGACAAAGATCCGATAGCCCGTTATTGTAGTTACATCACTACAAATTAGAGTATTCCTATGCGCATGGGCTTGAGAGAAGCAAATCAGAGTTTTTCCAAAGCGATCAAGGCGGTGAAAGCCGGCAAGGACGTGATCTTGACCGAGCGCGGCAAGCCGATCGCGGTCATCAAACCCTTGGAGCAAGAGAAAAGCGTAGACGTCGCGATTCGCCGTTTGGAAGCCGAAGGGATTTTACGCCGCGGCCCAAAAAGCGGAAAACCAATGCCGGTTTGGCGCTCGCCGGTGCGCATCAAAGGCAAGCCGATAGCGGACACGGTCAGCGAAGAGCGTGACGAGCGGTGAGCCTCGCTTATTTCGACACGAGTGCTTTAGTCAAAAACTACGTTCAGGAAGCGGGTTCGACGCGGGTTCGCGAACTTCTACGAGCTTACGAATTCCTTTCTTCTGCGATTGCTCCCATTGAGATCCATTCAGCCGTACGACGGAGACATTCGCAAGGCGAAATCACCAGACCGATTTACACAGCCATTCTTTCCCGCGTGAAACAAGATCGTTTTTTTTGGCAGCTCGTGGAGCCGGTGCCGGAGGTCCTGGCCAAGGCAGAAGAGATAGTCAAAGACCACAACGTCCGAACGCTTGATGCCGTTCATCTTGCCTCGGCGATCGTCATTCGAGATTCGATCGGCACACAACTTCCCTTCATTACGGCCGATGACCGACAGCTCGCGGCGGCACGCGATTGCAAGCTCGAAGCGATTACAGTGATACATTGACATTGCCGGGCTGGGAGATTGATCCGACTTTCGCCCTACGTGGCTGAATCCAAGCAACTTATTGATTTTGGCGGTCGCACGATTACTAAAACCTTCTAGGGCGATTTGCTCGGCGCGTTTTTAGTACAGAGGATTGACCTATTCAATCCATTTAGTGAATATTCGAAACATCCGCGATATCGAGTCGAATTGTCGATCGATTCGAGTCAGCGTATACAGAGATGACGATGTTTCATCGATTTATGTTCGCGCTCTGTAGCAAGACTTTCCCTTTTATCGTCATAACTCTGGCATTGATCGCCGGTCCGAGTGCCCAAGGCGCCGAACAGATCAGAGTCGGCTACGGCTCGTTGAGCACCAGTTACGCAGCGATATGGGTAGCGGGCGAAGCGCGGCTGTTTCAGAAAAATGGCATCGATGCCGAAGTTCTCTATCTCGAGAGCGCGCTCGTGCGCACGGCACTGCTGACCGGCGATATTGCGATGGGCGGCATGTCCGGAACGACCATGGCCGCGCCGCGTTTGCAAGGCGGGGATCCGATTCTGATTGCGAGCTTCCTGAACTCGCTGCAGTATCGCCTGGTGGTGCGTCCGGAGATTCGAACCGTTGCCGATCTCAAAGGCAAGCGCGTCGGGGTCGCCGGCTTTGGATTAGGCGCGCATCGAGGGGCGCAGATTATGCTGGCCAAGCTCGGACTTAATCCCGATACGGATGTAACGATGTTGCAAATCGGCGGCGACCCGACGCGCCTGGCGGCCTTACTCGCCGGCACGATCGACGCGTCGGTCTTCAATCCGCCGCTTTACAAACGCGCGGTGGAAGGCGGCATGCGAGTGTTGGCGAATATCGAAGACATGGGATTTCCCGTCCAGGCTTCCGCGCTCGTCACCACCGACCGCTTCGCTAAAAAGAACTATGACCTGACTCGGCGCGCCGTGCGCTCGATCATCGAATCGATCCACGTGATCAAAACCAATCCTGAGCTGACTAAGCGAGCGATCCGAAAATACCTGCGCTTCAAAGACGAGCGCGATACGGACGAGGCCTACCAGATCATGCGCGACATTTTGCCGCGCAAACCCTACCCCACCGTCGAAGGCGTAAAGGCTGTGCTTGATGAGCTCAGTCCGAAATTGCCGGCGGCGAAAATAGCGCAGCCGCGTGATTTCATGGACACCCGCTTTATCGAAGAACTCGATCGCTCGGGATTTATCGACCGGCTCTACAAGTAGACATCCAGAAAATAATAGATCTACGCCAAGATTCGCGGTCCAAAAAGCCTGACGGAGTTGTCCCAGAGAATCTTCCGCCGCGCCTCGTCCGAAATTGGCTGGGCTTCGAGATCCGGCAGCGCGCGCTTAGGATCGATCGCATCCGGATGGGGATAATCGGTATTCCAGACGATGTTCTCGCCATCTAGATCGTCCACCACGTATTTAAGCGCGCGTTCATCGCTGTCACAAGAGATAATGCATTGGCGCATAAAATATTCGCTCGGACGCATCCGCAACTTTTCCGATTTGCCCATGACGCTGTTGCGCCCGTGGGTGTGATCATCCATGCGACCCAGCCAAAACGGCAACCAACCGGCGTTGGATTCGAGAATCGCCAGGCGTAGCTTCGGAAAGCGCTCAAGAATGCCGGTGAAAATGAAATGTCCCAGCGTGGTCATGTTGTCGCAAGGAAATCCGAGGGCGTGGTCCAGGCCGCGGAGCGCAAGCTCGATGTCGTCTTTTCGCTCTCCCTCAAGTTGTCTAAATGGATGAAACCGGCGCTGGCGGTATTCGCCGTGCGCCGAGATCGGAAAATCCAGCTCACAAGCAAGATTCCAAAGCGCGTCGTACTCGGGCTCGTGCAAGTATTTTCCGACTGGAAGAAAGGGATTACGCACCGAGACCGCGCCCAATTCCGTGACTGCACGCCGCGCCTCTTTCACCATCTCGCCGATATCCGAACCCGGCAACACGGCGACGAACTTTAATCGCTTGGGGTCCGCGCTGCAGTAGTCGTGGCACCAGTTGTTATAGGCGCGGCACATGGCGGCGCCCAATTCCAAATCGGTTAGCGCTACCCGGTAGGCGAAGTTGCCGTTGTTCCCGGTGGGTAGCAGGACTTGGATGTCCCAACCGTATCGATCCATATCTGTGAGCCGAATCTCGGCGGACCACCATTGACGATAAGCTTCACCGTATTTTTCTTCCAATACCGCCCAGGCGCTCGCCGGCGGCCGCAACTGAAGATCGCCTTTAGGAATGATTTTGCCATCGGGCTCGTAAACCATGAACACGCCGTCCATGAAAGCAACTTTTGGAACGCGATCACGGAACTTCGGTTCTACATATCGCTCCCAAAGATATTCCGGTTCATGCATATGCGCATCGGCGTCGATAACTTTCATTCCCTTCCACATGGTCCAGGCTCCTTCGTGGTCAAATTAAATTGGACATTAGGTAATGCAACGACGTGGTGTCAATAGATGGTTACGTCCATTAAGTGCAAACAAAAACATGCCTAACCGCCACTCGCTCGCTAATCGCTGCGCTTATGATCAAAAGCAAACTGATTTAGCGATACAGCCCGTCGATGAATCCGGAGCGGTCTAACTCCTCTAAAAATCTCACGTCGACAAAGTCTTTTGGGTCAGCGGTCCTCGCTGCGGGGATCTTAGGGCTCAGATCGGCGATGATGTTCTTGAACCCTTCCAAGGTCGGATAAGGCTTTCTTTCTGTGAAGCTATCAAGAATTTCATAGGCCTCCTCCAGTTCTTTTTGGTCTTTCATGCGCATGTATTTGGCGATCGCCCGCTTGGTCACTGCCGGATTCGTTCTAATCAAATGGATCCCTTCGACAAAAGATTTCACCAAACGCCGCATCACGTCCGGGTTCTTGGCGATATAGCGCCGCGTGGTCACCAGCGCTGAATTCTGAAAGGGAATCCCCATCTCCGCCATAGCCATGACCCTCATGCCCGCTTCAACTGCTCTTTTATGAACCGGCGGATTTAAAACCGTAGCATCGATTGAGCCATTGACCAGCGCTGCAAGCCGAGTCGCCTCGCCTCCGGTCTGCAACAGCGTCACATCCTTTTCAGGATTCAACCCGAGCTTCGATAGGACGAGCCGGGCCGCCCTCTCCGCCAACAGCCCAAAACCGGCAACACCCACACGCCGCCCTTTTAAATCAGCCACTGACTTTATTTCCGGACGAACCACGAAACGAAACGGCAAGAAGTTCTGAAAACCCAAGACTACGACCAAGTCAACTCCTTGTAACCGAGGTGCCGCCATCGCAGCGCCCGACATCGCGCCGATTGGAACGTCGCCGGCTATCAAAGCGGTTCGCACAAGATTGCTTTCCAGATACAGCACCTCCACATCGAGACCATTCTGATCAAAAAGCCTTCCCTCCTTGGTAACCCAGATAAGCGCATAGCCCAAGGAAAAGGCTCCGTAGCCGACTTTCAGATTGTCGGCCCTGCTCGATCCAGGTGATAGCGCTAAGACAAGACAAACTACCAACGTCAGGTTTCTCAATCTCATAAACTCTCGAACTCTCGGCTTGTCCGCAAGAAATTTGGCGTCTCGTTTTGATCCGCCTCGATGAGCTTTCACTAGATGCGTATCACGAGGGGCTTCGACCGGTCAATTTTCAGCCAACCAACATTGTTTTGAGTGAACCTTCGAAACAGCCAAGTGAGAGAAATTGTTACGAAAGATAATTCGAATCGGGTCATCTAAAAGAGTTTGCCGGCCCTCCATACAAACAAGTTTAGTGCAAACTCTGAGATCGCATAGTATGCAAGCGCACATCCCTCTCAATTGCCTGACTGCATGTCTCCACTCCACCGACGCTCCCTTCCAGGAATTTTTCTGTGGCAGGTTGCTGAAACGTGCATGGCCGCACGTTACACTTGGATTTGGCTATGACGGTCTCTCGGAATACTGTGCGTAAAAATCAAAAGCGCAGCATGTGGATGGGCATGATCGTCCTGTTCCTACTTTTCGCCGCGGCGGCGGCCTGGAAGTGGACGCCGCTGGCGGATTTAATCGATGTCAATCGCCTTTCCGGTTGGGCCGCGTCGCTGCGCCATAGCCCGGCGCGCCATTTTTATCTGCTCGCCGCCTACGTCATCGGCAGTATTCTATTGGTTCCGATCACGGCAATGATCCTGGTCACCGCGATCATCTTCGGTCCCGTCATGGGCTCGATTTATTCGATCGTCGGAAGCCTCGCGGGTGCCGCGGTGACTTATGCTATCGGTTGTTTTCTCGGCCAGGATTTTGTCCGCAAGATCGCCGGGGCGAAATGGCGTCGCTTGGAACAAAAGATCCGCAAAACCGGGATCGTGGCAGTCGCGACTCTGCGCTTGTTGCCGATCGCTCCCTTTACTGTCGTCAACGTCATTTCCGGTGCGTTCAAAGTGCCGCTGCGCGATTACATCTTGGGATCGTTGCTTGGACTGGTGCCGGGTATTCTCATTACGAACATCTTCGCCCATCAGTTTACCAGCGCGATCCGCAACCCTGGGATTGGCGCATTTCTCGTTTTGGCGGGTTTGATCGCCATCACGGTCGTCGGCACCGTTTGGTTAAAACGCCGGCTTGAATCCTAGCGAGTATCGCAAATGCATCGCCAAGCGCTTGAGCCGGCACTTTGGATCATGACACGGGGGCTGTTTTGCTTGATCTTGGCGCTGCTCATCGGTTGCGCCAAAGTGCGCGCGATTACCGATGTACCCGAGATCCAGCTCGGCGACCCCGCCTTTTTTCCGACGATCGAAGCCTACGCCGACGCGCCGATCATCGGCGCCAACAAAATCGATATACTTCAGAATGGCGACGAGCTCTTCCCAGCGATGCTGCGCGATATAAAAAGCGCCAAATCGACGATCACCTTCGCGCAATATTTATTCAAAGGCGGCACTCTGGCTCGCGAGCTCGCCCAGAGTTTCGCCGATCGCTGCCGCGCCGGCGTCAAAGTTTATATCCTGTTGGACCATCACGGCAGCGAAGCCCCTGACGAGATCTTGGAGATCATGCGCCGGCCCGGCTGTCACCTCGACTATTTTCGCCGGGTGAGGGCGCCCCAAGTCATCCTGCCGTGGAAACTCTTACAATATAATTATCGTAATCACCGCCGCATCCTCG
>WNFR01009801.1_pt1 | contig 11692 bp, 9 predicted proteins | sample 5400221 | NCBI WGS metagenome assembly WNFR01 (sample SAMN13153357, study PRJNA577476) | soil metagenome | isolation source: 40 cm soil under Madrone tree | place: USA:California | collected 2016-06-14 | reverse complement strand
CACTGGAATGTGCTTGGCGTTACTTTGACTCGGCAGTTTAAGCAACGTCAAGCACTTTCCTCTCGGCGATACCCTCCTCCCGTCAAGTGCTCGTTATTATTGTAAGTCAGACAGAGATTACATAAGCTGGGTCTTTGCGTTCGTCTGATTGGTGCCAATCCGATGTCAATGGAAATTGAAGCTACTTTGGTGAGTCGCAAGTCGAATCTTTGAGGCGCGAAGCGCAACAACTTCGTGCAACCGCCGCCGAGTTACGTCAGTGACGCAGGCGTATAACTTTTGCTGGCCCGGGGTTCGGTTCGGACATGGTGCTGTATATCACTGTGTAACCACTGCTGTTGGAACTTCGTCACGTGAACGCTGCAAACTACAATTTATACACCGGCTGAAGCTTTCGAGCTCACAAAACTTCCCAGGGCTCCTACTTTACGACCCCCGTTCTTCCATCGCCCTCCTTACAACGCACAAGCCCCAACACATGTCGGAGCTCTTGGACCGTATGTGCCCTGGCGCTCACCTCTCCTTTGACCGGCGGCGCGCGCTTGCACCACGCTGGGTCAGCAAGCACTCCACCCTCTATGCGTTGCCCAAAGCATTTCTGAGCAGGCCAGACGTGACATACCCCTTGCCGTACGCGTCTCGTCCGTACCCTGCACGCACGCTGCGGCCAGAGCGACCCAGCGCCGACATATCAATGCAATTCGTCTCGTTCGGAGCACGCGTCGTACTCCGTCCTACGGGGCGCACAAAAATCAAGCGCAGGATCAAGGAGGGCTGTCCGGCTCATCGTTACGCGCGCGGCAGTCGAGCAGTCACGCCGTGGCTATGAAAGTCGTATTTCGTCCTGAGGATGTCGGCGCAGATAAGTGGATTGTCCCTGGTGCGTGTTCGGGTCAATTACCGAGGTACTGTAAAATAGGCAACCCGCTAAGTTATCAGCAGACTGGACATTCGTCGCTATGCCTACGACTGAAATGTTCCGCGTGCCGTTTACGGAGCAGCTTGCTTTGGTGCGCAAGGCGCTTGAATTCATCCACCAACGCATCCAGGAAGTTGAAAAGATCCTGAGGAGCGGTGTCCGTCAGGTTCACAACTCGCTTGTACCACCATAATCTGATACATAAGGTTCACACCTCACGCGCGTTGTGCCATTCATCCAGTGCCCAACACCTACAGTAACGCCTATAGGTTATGGGCCCTGCATGACTGGTACTTCCGCAACTGCCACATATGCAGTCTCTGGCACGATAGAGTGGATACCTATAAAGTACACGTCAGTAGAGGGACCTTGGACACATGAAGAGCCAAGTAGCATAGCCTGGCAGTGTCCTGGTGCGAAAGACCGTTGAACGCGCACGACATGCTTGTTATCTTGGGGCAGTGCTGTCACCTTTGATCATCGAGTTCAAGTTGATATGACGGCATGTAGTACGCTTGCATTAGCCAGTGAAGCTTGACTGCTACAAGCATTTAGAGACCGCCTTTCGTGAAGGGAAAGAAAAGAGGATGGATGAAATAGGGGCTGTAGTCGAGTTAAAATAAAAGGAGGTGATAATGGACAACATAACTTGAAGATCATGCAGAAACGAAAGACATTGCGATTTATAGCTGAGCTCTGCTTGGACATCGAGGTTCTCGGGGAAGGAAAGGTGTCGACCAAGGGCCTTAAAACCAAGGGTTTAAATAATGTCGTGTGTGTGTGTATGTGTGTGTGTTGGAGCGCGTGCGCGGTGCGCGGAAGCTGATTTGCAGCGCTGATGAGGCGCATGACGACGATGAGGCGGACAGAATCATCGTCGGACAGAATACTATTTTCCTCCACAGAGTGAATTGTAATATAATTTACGCCGGTAGTGAGCTTGACGCGCGCACGCTACTTTGTGCTTCGCGATCTTCCTTGAGTCTTCCAGTCCTCTTGCTGGTAATTACATGTCGCGTTCTTCGCTGCGCCATAGAACGCGATATGGACTGCCTCTACCCTCGCTCGTCGACGTTCTTGTCTGTCAACAAAGAACTGTCGGTGAGTCTGTTCGATGACGACGATCACCGCATATAGTGCCCCATAAACTTACCTGCGTGATGGGAGGCTCTTGACAATTCCTGTCGGCGGTGCCACGTATTTCGAAACTTGCTTGAAGGAAGTCTAGGCGCACTTGGATCGTGCTATCCGCGTGCTCTTGTGGATCTAAGAGTTATGGGACTCGTGAATAGAGTAGATCAGAATAAATAAGATAAGATAAGAATAAAACGCACGCGCAGAATGTCAGTACAACAAGACAATTCTAAGCCGGGTAAGTAAGGCGAATACACTTTATACAAAGGGACATACCTCAGTACGCACGCGTGTACGACACAATACTGAGGCTACAGTACTAAACTACCGGGTTTATATGCTACGAGACATCATATATTTACATGTCCGTGGAATCGCAGCATAGTAACGAGATCAAAAACGAAGTACCATATGTTAGCGCGCGGGTTTGCTCACCTCGGGCGCTCGGGATCACTAACTCGTACCGGTATCATGGGTAACAATCAATAACTGTCTGGTCAGGGACCCGGGTATACTATCCCAACAATAGAAGAGTAACTGAATGGCGTGGCCCATCAGGGATATGGTGTACTGTACGTGTTCACCAAGTCGAACCTGATCGATACCTGGGTGCTCGTAATGGATTTTGGGCCAGGACACAGGTTGAGAAGTGAAATTTTACCGTAAAAGGCTGAAGCAGATTCAAACGTAATGTCGACGTCAAAACTGCGGACATAAAGGTGTCTCCCTGTCAGTGTAGGCTGACAACCGACGAAAATGCGGGCATATGACCTAGATGACAACTAAGTCCGAAATACAGTATGCAAAACGGGTGCACTCGGAAAGAACGTGGGAAAAGATGAAAGTCTTTACATCAAAGACAGTCCGGAAGATAAAAATGGAACAAAGGTGCAGGATGGCTAGTATCAATCCATCCTATTACGGCGGCTGCGTCGTATAAACCCGCAGGCTATTAATTTCCCAGTAAGCCTCAGAAAAAGCACTTGGGCTATTATTGACAACTAAGGAAAGAGGGTCAACATCGGCATCTTTATGATTCAAATCGATGGTCTTACAGTCTACGCAGGTCTTTGGCCCGCAGCCAGATGTAGGCCAAGCGTTGCCAGCCCAATCGCCCTTGATGTAAATAAGCGTGTCAGTGTGAATGGAAAGAAGACAGCGGAGTAGCCAGGACACTGACGCAAAACGTGAGGTTAATCACTATCTGGTGGGCGTCAAAGTGGCTCTTGTAGTCACAGCGGTCGGGGTAGAAGGGGAAGTTTGCAGCTGGGGCTCCCCAAGTGCGATCCGGGGACATATACGTTCCCCATGATGCCCCATCAGCAATCACTTCCGGGACATAGTCATTTCGTGGGAAGAACCAGACCTTGACGGAATCGCGCCCTTTGTACATGACGAAATATCCGCCACCAGCCTGGTTGAACGGGTCGCCGTAGGACGTGAAGGACGGGTGAGGGTCGTTGAAGATGACGCCGCACCCTGCGTTGGAGCTGGCCGCTACGTCGCAATTGGTCGCCACGGTGGTCCTGCCATGATTTTTATATAGGATCCTGACTCGTATAGGAAAAAATGCGACTCACCCCATCTGCAGTTGGCGCATTGGGTCAGCGTCCGAGGGCATCACGCAATTCGAGGTAGTATGCAGCGTTGCTTGGTTATAAGTATTCTGATTGACGCCTAGAAATGGACGTTCACATTAACATTTCGAGACGATTCCACAAAGGCGCGCTTTTCTGACCCTCTATGATGTCGATTTCACCGCCTTTCGGCCACGGGCCGGTCTTGCTTAGCGTCCAAAAGGCAGGCCAGGTGCCACAACCCGCCGGCATGTGCTGGACATCGAGCACGATTACGGCTTCATCGTACGAGTTATGGGACGAGATCCGGATGCTGTCACGCCCGCGCGCGGAGGGGTCGACGATCGACCAATCGTCCGCACGCATGAAGAACTTTCTATGCTCCACTGGAAAAAACATGACTCAGCGAGAGTAGAGCGGAAGAGGAGAGAACCGCACCATAGGTCAGATTTTTACGCAGAGCATCTGCTTGGCTAAGGTAATTGACGCGGCCGTGCGTAGGGTCGTCCAAGGTCTCCCAGGTCCAGCCCTCGAAGAATTGCTTGCCGATCCACTCGTCCTGGAGATAGAATGCCCTAGCAGCGCGTGGAGTAAGGGATAGAGAAAGAGCGGCGAGGAATGCGTAGCCAGTACGCATAGTTGAGATATTACGAATGGCAACAACGTAAAGAAGAAACAGGAATGAAGAGGAAACACGTTTCCAGCCGTATGACTGACCTTGGCGGGAAATGAAAGTGGGTGGTTTGGCTGGGAGGTGGGGAGTCAGACGAGTGGTCGAGATGGCAATCAAAATGGATTGAACTAGCGCGTACTTTGGCATTCAAAGCCATCTTGAACGAATTTTGAGGATAAACTGATAAACTCTGAGCCCAGAAGAGCTGCGTCTAAGCGCAATCAGCCCAGAGAATTGGGAGGATGAATTTCTCGGTTTTGTTCAGCCTGTTGCGACCACGTATTCGTTTTGGAGGACCCTCTCCACACTCCTACAAGGTAGATACCATCTCGGTTGGTACCGCGAAATCCTCGTCGGTATTGGGACAAGCTCATGGGGCATTTCTTACTGCACCACTCGGTCTTGGTTTTGTCGGTTGTGTCGTCTGAGTGAGTCTGACTCGGAGTGAAGCGACCTAGCACCGGGCCGTCAAGTTAGACTCCCACAGGTACTCGTCTCGCTCGCTCAAGCTCAAGTCCCCATTGTAACTTCCAAAATATGTTGGCTGCGCTCCCAAGTCACCTATTGGGTTCAAGTCCCATACCCAGATGTGATGATAGTATGTAGTCTTCTTAACCTCACAAGCTCGTTCTATCGTGAATATCATCTTGGTGGTGGCCTTTTTTAATCCGGCGCGATGATAGGATTTCTACGCTCTCTGGCATTGCTGCTCTTCTCATTAGCAGTCTTGCGCATGATGTCCCCTTGCGTTGGTCAACACACGATCTCGTCTTCTTCTCTCTGCCACGTGTGTTCCTCATTACCTTGTTTACAAGGGGGTCATATTTACCTAAGCAGGACAGTGGATTCGCAGTGTGGTGTGTGAAGCAATTGCTGTGTTTGTCTACACAACAACAAGGTAACCTGTGGCAAGTCTCGCAACGCTAAGTCAAAAGCCTGGGGAATTACCAAGATTTGACAGGGGAACGTGCCGTACACATTGTCAGCTACTAAATCGTCTTAACCTCTTCGTGGTGCATCGCATGCACACAAGCACCACGTACCGGGGTCATAATAGCTTCGGCAAAACTAACCGGAGAGCCAGAGCTACGTACTTAGCCTTAGCCATTGCTGGCTACCAATGTTATGAGGTGACTTGTCTCAGTATCTAGTCGTTTGCATCCAGATGTCGAACGTCGGGTGCGTTCTGCGCCGGCTGGGATAGGTTGCACATGACTCCCTGTGCCGCCGGACGCTTTGTGACGTGCCAGTGAGAGCTGATGATTGAATAGCTCCTGCTGCGCAAATATCGAAAAGTGCGGCTTTTCAGCTACTTCTTCACAGGGTTCTGGTATAGGAAGTACGAATAGGTACCTCTCGACCACCCCAGGCAGGTAAGTATTCCGGAGACATAGTAAATATGCCTTGATTGATCCACGCAGACGCCGATGAGACAAAGCCAGTGAAGAAGTGAAGAAGTCGCCCCTTTAGTATACGGGCGCCACTGTCTCCCGGTCGATAAATCACACTCGGTAGGTCAAATTCAAGGACCTTTGAATGGCTACCCCTGGGTCTCGCGACGACTCGTTGCGCAGACAGAGAGATGCTGCTTCTTCTCTTGGCGCTGCGGTGCTTGAATGCCAGATACCACGCGAGGACGCAATCCAGGCGGCCGATGCGGGGTAGGCGCGTCCCTCACATCGTCCGTCACGCAGATAAATGAGGCACGAATATGACAGGATCGACACGACTTGGGAACATCGGACCAAAAAAAATTATGTGATTGGTCCGTGACAAATTCCGTCGTCGATACTGGGCCCCGCAACCTAATTCCGAGCAAAGTTAGCGCCAGGAACGAAGGCCTTTTCACGACGGCCACCCCTGAGCAACTGGGACGATACCAAGAAAAAAAAACATACGGTCTTGTTCCCCTGTTGCTCTTGAGAAGGGACACAAGGCGCGCAAATCACGAACAATGAGGACATGTTAGCGCCAGCGCCGGTCGTCGAACAAAGTTCGAAATCCATCACGGTGATCAGCTGCTTCCAGCCTTCCATTTTCGAAATAAAGAAGAAAAACCCACCGAAGGGAAGGGCAACAGAGAGAAGAACCTACGCAGGGCCGTATCTGTGGCAAAGAAGCCAAAGCCAAGGGTTTTCCTGGTCGTTCCAGAACAAAAAGTTAGTCGCCGAAGGTTTAGCCTTTACTGGTCGGGTCGGGATCAAGGAAAGTGCGAACCTTCCCCACGAGCTGCGATCACGTATTACAGTAGTACATATGATGTCAGCCGGGTCAAATATCGGGAAGATTAGGTCGGCTGTAATCGTGCTCCGCACACCTCGACGGACATGGAGCCTCTAAGCTGTCGGGTCACGGGGTGTCATCAGGGTCCTCTTCAACTTGAGCAGCATAGAAGCTGTCCTCAAGTACCTATACCAGTGGCCTCGGGCGGATGGCCCCACTGTAAACGCGAGCCCATCCGGAAGCAGGACAAACACTGAGCATACTAGGGAAGGGAGGGCAAGCATACGGAGGCATTCGTTGGGCGAGCTAACGTCGACATTTATAATAGACTCACCTTTTATAGAGGCAGTATTCTCCGTCGAACCCTCACCGTCATTGGCACATAACACTTGCCCGTAGTAGGCAGCACGACGACTGTGCTCGTCCAAGCCCGATTGCTCAAGAATGGAGAAGGCCAGAGAGGGAACTAACCAAACCCGATACTGAGCCGCGATACTTTCGAAAATGTGCGCCCTGAGCCCTTCGGAGCAAGAACCGTTATCCCGCTCTGTCCAGCTCTCTCGGATAAACCAGTTGCGCGCTGTTTCCCTTGGCTGCGGGGTGGAACTTATTTGAAGTAAAGTAACTTATGGTCAGCGCCGCCGCCGTCGACCTGTGTAGCTGACTCGTCATTGGATTCGGAACTGACTTGACACCATCAATGCGCGTGGGGATGTCAAAAAGACCTGTCGGGCCCGGCGTCAAGCGACGGCGCTACGATTTAGCGCGCGCGTGAGAGCAACTGGGAGCCACCCAGGCTCCGAACTCCGTGACAGGACGCGAAATAGTACGATACCGTCCGTACCTAGCACGGACCACCCCGTACGAATAATCCCCAACCCATGATGATGGCCCACGGTGTTCGAGAAAGAAAGGATAATGAACGGAAGACACCTCCCTCCGCGTGGCGAGGCAGTCGAAGGCAACGATGAAAAGCCAAGGTCCACTCATTGCACGCATTTGGCATAAGAAAGAAAAAAAAAAATTACGCCGATTGTCATTGAAATCGACGTTGTCGCAAAAATCAAAGGAATGGGGTTACGAACGAAAGCCTCACCATAGGGCAAAGAGAGCTCGCGAGCGGTGTAGAAAGAAAAGGCGGTTTAGTAAGAAAAATCGTCGCATTGTTTTTGATTTTATATTTCGTAACGTAACCAGTTCGTGGCATGAGAAAAATAATACTGTCTGTAGGTAGTCACAAGAAAAGAAAGAAAGGAAAAAGAAGAATCGGTATGTGAGAAAAAAAAATGACAACTGAAGGGGGAAGAAAGAAAAAGCAGGCGGAATACAAGGGGAGGAAGACTTGAATGGTACGTGAGGGGGAGTATTTCCATACCACCGAAGGCGTAGAAACCCAATCAAAGCGATGATGGGGAACACGATTGGTCGTGACTGAGAAAAAGAAATTTCAACAAAAGGTAGGTGACGGAGGAATAAAGGTATAGATTTGTCCCTGGGACGGGATGGTCGAAGCATAAGGAACGTATGTTCTTTTGACCAGGACACAAAAAGGAGGGTGCGAGTTGAGTATACAAGTCATGACGTGTATGGGGCAGCATTGCCCAGCCAGCGCGGCACCTTGAGGAAGGGGACGGCAAAGGGGGGAAATAGCTCAGGGAAGAGGGGGGATATTTGGGTGCCATTTGGCAAGTTCTGGAAGAGTGCGTTGATTTGCAAAAAAAAAATTGCGCAAAAAAGCAGAAGCGAAGCTTGGATGGATACGGATGTTGACTGATTTGATTGTGGGGGTATAAACGAAATTGATTGTATGTACCAATTAACCGGGAAACGACGATGACCAAGAGAAATGAACAAAAAGCAAGGGTACCGTGGCGCGCCAGCAAGTGGGGATGGATGCGTGAGTGTGTGATTGGTGGAGACGGATGACGTAAGTAAAGCTGGGCAGCGCAACCCAACATCAGATGTTCACGCACAGTTCTACAAACCACCGTCTAGCACTCCTCGTACATCATCCGTGGTGCTCAAGTCCGCAAGGAAAGGACACAAGTCCGTGAGCTCCGTGTCATGAGGGTCGTTGAACCAAGACGAGACTGGGACGGCGTTGTTCGGGTGGAAGATGTAGGACGCCGGCGAGTTGTCCAAGATGATCGTGTCAGTAATTGGACGGCCCAGTTGTGACAGATCCTGAAAACGATCATTTTGTGTTCAGCGTAGCGCATGGGCGACGTATTTACCTTGACATAGTTCCCCTTGTGATTATAGCAGCTTTCGCGGAACAATCTATGTGTAACGACGCGATGGACATCTAGTTTATCCAACACAGGGTCCGCATACTAAACACCACGGTAAGACACGACCGTGAATCACTAGAAGTTTAAGGAACGAACCTTGCTCAAACTAGCCGTGAATACCACAATTTCGAAAATTTCTCCCATCTTTTTCAAAAAATTGTCAACTCCTGGGCGCTTGATTACGTAGACATTATGCCAATGATACTCGATTTCAACGGGCACCACGTAGTCGGCTTGTTGGATCGACTAACGGGAAGGGGTCAAGTTTGAACATCGATAATGACGTGCAAGATAATGCACCTTGAAGCTACTATGCACCAGCGTCTCATCGAGATCAAGGACTAGACACTTGCGCCCCACGTGTTGAGGGGCAAGAGGGGGCAAGAGGGGTCGAGGAATCCCGTCCTTCCATTGACGATGAGAATTCGTCAAGCAATGATAGATATCATGAAACTTACAGGTCCGATGGGAATCCCTGCACCCCCGCTCAAGATCAGTCTGTCCTCATCGTCCTCTGCCTCTTCCATGGCCTGAACGTCCTCTACTTCCTCCTCTTCGGTGAAACTTGTTCCATCACTCTCATCTCCTGATGACTGCTCATGTCCTTGGTGTGCGCGAAGCTGGACCACCTCCTCCGCGGTGGACCCAGGTGGTACGACAGCGCTTGATGTAACGCCGCCTGTTTCCGATTCGGGAATAACCTTTGTAGGTGTTGGAGGGACAAGAACGTCCACATTGCTAACTGGTGTCGTGGGTTCGGGAGGGGTTACCTTCAACTGCTGAGGGGTTGTATCTGTGACAAGGGTAAGAGGGAGTGAAGTAGACTCTGCGCCAGGGTGGGGTTGGTCCGAATCCGATTCGTTGGTGACCGTCTCCTGGACTGGACGTAGCGACAAGTCCTTTTCTGCATCACGAGCGGACTTGTCACGCAAAGCAGCAGCGGAAGAATTAGGATCAGACACGATATCATCGGCAGCCTCATTTGGGGGGTGTGAAGGGCCAATGCAGGGTACGAGGGACCGGAAGAGACGGGAAATGAAAGACACGCGGGGAGAAGATGGGGGCTTGGAGGGTCTGCGTTTTGCCGCGGATTTGAGGGAAGGTGGCTTTTCTGCCGCGGTGGATGAGTGAGCGCCTTCGGAAGAAGTCTGTGCGCCTTTGCGTGAGACACGAGTATGAAGAGTTCCTGTGAGGGTCGTGGCGAGTGAGCCCTTATCCTTTTCTTTCTCGCGGTCCGCGTCATCGGTGGGTTCCGAAGTGGGGTGTGGAGAGGGCAATGCGGAGGAGGTGGAGGTAGAGGCTACTGTGGTGGTGGATGTCTTTGTGGCCTGAGCCGAGGCTTGCTCAGCTGGCGCTTGTGAAGCGGTTGGGACCGGCCCTTCCTGGGAACTCGCGGCGAGATTTGAAACCACGGGGGGGTCAGCTGTAGTCTGGCCATTGGGAGCGGAGGACGGAGGTGGAGTCGCGGGGGGAGTGGAAGGAGGACGAGGGGAACTGCTGGATTGAGACGACTGGGGGAGATTGGCGGGGATGATCGGATTGAGGTGCGGGGTAGTTGGAGCAGACATATTTTCCTTTTTTTTTGAACGGGGTTTAGAGGAAGATCGAGAGAAAAGGCGTCTGGGGGGTTTTGCTGGTGGGGGTGGTTGTGAGTCTGCCTGAGTAATGGGGGAAGAATTGGTGGCCATGAGAGAGATTGGAGGAGAAAGTCAAAGGTAGAAAGAAAAGGAGGAAGATGAAAAGGGAGGGCAAGAAAGGGCCAGGATGAGGAGGAGTGTGTCGTGGTACTCGCTGCGTGAGGCTGACCAGGCAAAGACAAGCCGAGCGAGTCGAGACAACCACGCGGATGATTTGTCCTATAGAGGGAAATATTAAGTAATTATTTTGTTAATTTAATAAATTGATTGTTGTTTGGATTTGATGTGGCTTGACAGGGTTTGTCAGCTAGACGTACATAAGCAGGTAGATTGGGGCACAGCAATAGAAATTGAACATCCCGAGGGGTCTTCACCTATTCAAAGAGATCGCTGACACACCTCCAGGGTAGATGGCGCCTGGAAACGGAGGTAGCGGAGCCAAAGTGTTTCAAGCAGAGAAAGGTGGACAGCGTGAGTAAACCGGGCAAGTCCGACGGGAGGTAATCTTACTAATACGGACCCCCTCAACCAAATTTCCTTCCATCGACCTGATGTTAGCTCAATCGCCTTACCATGCGCATTCATCCACCAATGCTCCACCTAGTCAACCTCCGCAGAACAATTCCACCACAGATCAACAGTCTCAACAGCAACAGCAACAGCCACCGGCCCAGCAGTCCCAACAGGGCACAATGCAAACAATGCGCCTCCGACAAGACCCGCCTTCGGTGACTCAGACTCAGCCCCGGTCACGAAAGCGTAAGACACCTCCGAGCACAGACGCCCTTCAGGCTCAACCTGTTGCTCCTCCACCATCAGCAATGCAACACACCTTACCCCCTGCACACACCCTCGTCCCTCCTCCCCATCTTCCTCCAGGACATGTCATTCCCCCTGGTTATCAATATCCTCCTGGGGACTATCCCCCCGGCATGCTCCCGCCGCCACACTCGTTGGCCCCTCCTGATAATGTTCAAGAACATCGTCCACATGCTCAGGCTTCCAACGGCACGACAGGGACAGGAACGACCACTATGTCGTCAGGAACGTCTCGGACGCTGAGTCAGAGCAAACGTGCCGAACAGAACCGAAAGGCCCAACGCGCTTTTCGCGAACGTAGAGACCAGTGCGTCACTCGACAAGATATTTTTCTCTCACATGTTCTAATATGGATATCTGGTAGACACGTCAAAGCGCTCGAGTCGCGTTCGCAGCTGTTGGACGCGGCGCTCGCGTCA
>WNFR01013182.1_pt1 | contig 11693 bp, 12 predicted proteins | sample 5400221 | NCBI WGS metagenome assembly WNFR01 (sample SAMN13153357, study PRJNA577476) | soil metagenome | isolation source: 40 cm soil under Madrone tree | place: USA:California | collected 2016-06-14 | reverse complement strand
GAGCCCGACGTACCGTTCGAACGCCTCATTGACGTACGTGAAACGGCCGGTGAGATCGTGCGTGTAAATGAGATCGCGCGCATTCTCCGCGAGATCGCGGTACGCGGCGTGGGACGCCGCGAGTTTCTCGGCGGCGATCCGTCGCGCGCGCTCCTGATACCAGCCGGTCCGGAAGCTCCGCGCCGCCGCTTCCGCAATGCCGATCCAGACTACTGATCCGATGGCGAGCATGAGCAGCCGCTCGGTGCGCATGGCGAACACATGCAGATACGGCATGGCGGCAACCCACGCGAGGACCGACATCGTCCAGTGCGCGAGCGCCGCGCGCCAGCCCCAGGCGAATGCCAACGACGAGCCGAGGCCGAGCACCAAGATGGCGAAGGCGAGCGTCTCCTCGCTACTGCCCGTGTACACGTAAAAGCCCGCGGCGAGAAAGCTCAGGATCCCGCACGTGACGACCGCGATCGGCAGAACGCGCGGCGCACGCGGATCGGCGCGACAGAGCACGATCGCGATCGCGAATACCGCCGTCTGTAGTGCCAACGACACGATCGCCGGTGCCGGAGAGAGCGCAGACTGGAGAATCAGCCCCGAGCGCATCACCGCGCCGATGCCGAGCCACGCGATCGTGATGAGGGGCAGACGCCGTGTGATCAGCGCCCGATGCGCGCGCGCGAACTCACGCGCGGCGTCGCCGTCATCCGTCGCTGCAAAGAGGTCGCGTTCTGAGATCGGCACGTGGATCAGCGTCGATTGTAGCCCCAGTCGCCGGCGCACAGTCAATGTCCGCGGGCGCGGGCGCAATTTTCACCAAGTCTTGCAGCGCCGTCTCGGCTATCGGAAAAGGATGACCATGCCGCCCAACACGAGCAATGGAACCGCCTACACGCTCTTCGATACGCCACTCGGCCGCTGCGGCATTGCGTGGACTGCGCGCGGCGTCGCGCGGGTGCAGCTTCCCGAGACCGATGAGGCGCGCACGCGTGCCCGTCTGCTCGCGGGTGTCGCCGACGCGCAACGCGGCACACCGACGGGCGCCGTACGCCGCGCCGTCTCCCTGGTGACGGCGCACCTCGCAGGGAAGCGCGCCGACCTCAGCGCGATCGTCCTCGACATGACGACGGTGCCGGCGTTTCATCGCCGCGTCTACGAGACGGCGCGCGCGATCCCGTCCGGCGATGCCCGGTCGTACGGAGAGATCGCGGCGCGTGTCGGATCGCCGGGTGCCGCGCGCGCGGTCGGACAGGCGATGCGGCGGAATCCGTTTCCGATCATCGTGCCCTGCCACCGCGTGCTCGCGGCCGGCGGCAAGCCGGGCGGATTCAGCGCCAACGGCGGCCTCGATACCAAAGCGCGCCTCCTGGCGATCGAAGGCGTCGAGCTGCGAGGCGCCCCCGCCCGCGCCGCACGGCCACGCGCCTCGGCGCGCGCCGCGCTGCCGGCAGTTGGGCACGCCACCTTCGACGTGCGGACGGCGCGCCGCCATCTCGCAGCCGTCGACAAGAAGCTCGCCCGCCTGATGGAGCGCGTCGGACCGTTCCGCATGCAGCTTCGCGACACGCAGACTACGTTCGGCGCGCTCGCCGAGGCGATCGTGTACCAGCAGCTCACGGGCAAGGCGGCGGCGACGATCTTCGGCCGCGTGCAAGCGCTCTACCCTGCGCGCGGCTTCGGGCCGGCGGCGGTCCTCGCGACGGCGGATGCGCAGCTGCGCGCGTGCGGGCTCTCGGGCAGCAAGCTCCTCGCCTTGAAGGATCTCGCCGCGAAAACCGAGAGCGGCATCGTCCCGACGCTGCGCCGCCTGCGCACGATCCCCGACGACGAAATCGTCGAGCGCCTGACCGCGGTACGTGGAATCGGCCGCTGGACGGTGGAGATGCTGCTCATTTTTCGCCTCGGCCGTCCGGACGTCCTGCCGGTCGACGACTACGGCGTGCGCAAGGGATTTGCGATCGCGTTCGGCGGCGACTTGCCGGCGCCGCGCGACGTCACGGCGCGTGGCGAGCGCTGGCGGCCGTACCGGACGATGGCGAGCTGGTATCTCTGGCGCGCGGTCGACTCGCTCGGCTGATCGCGACAGCGCGCGGCGCGCCGCGGCGACGACGCGCCACCCGCGGCGACGTGACCGAGATCACGTCGCCGCGGCGGCACGCCATTACGGCGTCGAGGTGGGGGTCGGGGTGGGCGTGGGCGTCGCCGTCGGACACGCCACTGCGTTCGGAAACTGCAGGCAGAGGAGACTCGTGACCATCGCGTCGGCGGTGCGATCGACGCAGTCGATCAGCCCGTTCAGATCGCCGAGCGTCGGGCCGGGGCACGGCGTGTCGTCGATCGGGCACTGCTCCCACCACGTGATCGCCTGATTGCCCGGCTGGGGATCGCAGGTGTTGCCGACGCCGCAGACCTTCCCTTCCTGCACGGTGCCGTTGACCGGCATCGACGTACAATCGGTGCGGGTCGCCGGCGTCGGGTCGCAGTTGTTGCCGGAGGTTTTACAGCAGAACGGCGGATCCGCGACCGGGTGGCGGTTGCCGCACTTGTCGTGGATGTTGTTCTGCTTCTTGGTCTCGGCGGACGCGAGCTTCAGCTGGATGAGCGGATCCGCGAGACACGCACCGCGCGTGCTGCCCTTGAGCATGCACTTCTCGAGCGTGTGCTCGACCTTGATGAGATAGTTGAAGCCGGCTTTGGCGATCGAACGCTGGCAATCGTTCTCGCCGGTCGCCCCGAGATCGCGTTGCTGAGGCAGCGGGGTCGTGCAGCCGAGATCCGAGCACGTCGTCGACGTATCGTCGAGCGCCGTCCCGCAGACCTCCTGCGCGTGCGACGCATAGAGCGTCCCCTCGTAGCGCCCGAACTCGGCGCCCTTCCAGCACTGCATGCACTGCGAGAACTCCGACGGCGTCGTGACCGACAGCCCGAAGCACGTGCCCCCGACGCCCGGCGTCGCCGCGTCGTACTGGCAATCGGAGCGGTAGCCGATCGTCGCGAGATTCCCCATCGTGCACTTGCCGGCGATGTGCGCGGTGACTTTCGAGCTCGTGAGCGCGAGCTTCGCGGCGGAGGTGGCGTCGAGGCAGGGGCCGGGGATGTCGCCTTTGTTCTCCTTGTCGAGACAGGTCCGGTAGCGCTTGAAGTGGGCCTTCTTGTACTTCTCGAGCTGCTTCACGACCGTCTTCTGGCAGAGGACGTTCGGATCGGTGACGGCACCAGCAGAGACGCTTCCGAGCACGATCATCGCGAGCGCGACGACCGCGGCACACGGTACCCGGACCATGAGGCCGTTCCTCCTTCCAGGGACCGCGAGGGGAAACGTACGGCCGCCGATGTCCCTGGACGAATCGGCGGCCGCAGCTCCTGATGTGTCGAGCCGTTACGGCGTTGCGACCGGCGTCGGCGTCGCCGGCGGCGGAATCGGACACTGGCTGCACGCGCTACCGGTGCCGACGTCGTACCCGCCGTGATCGGTGCAATTCTCCGGATGCCGCTTCACCTTGGGACCGCTGGCGGTGATGCAGTCCGCGTCGGTCGTGCAGGCGGCGGTGGTGTCATTGCTGCAGCACGCGGGACCGGGGGGAACGTTCGTGCAGGACCCCGGAACGCACGTATTGCTCAGGTCGTACTTGCAGCAGAGGATCGCGTCCTCTTTGCCACACGTGGAGCGCGCGGCGCAGCGGGCGATCGTCCGCAGCGTCGCTTTGTCGGCGCAGTTCTGGTGCCGCATGTCGTTGCGGAATTGGACGACGCATTTCACATATTGGCCGTGGTTCTTCCACGCCTGACTGTTGGCGTCGGCGCCGCACGGGCACGTGGCGGCAAGCGCCGCCCCGACGTCCTGTGGGCAATCGGCGAGCGCTGCGGCCGGCACGCCGAGTAACGCCAACATCATCATCGAAACAATTGCACGCATGGCAGATCTCCTCCTACGGGGTTCAGCGGTGTCTTGTGACGCATGTCTCTCGTATCGCGTCGGCTAGTGACGGTCCATCCTAAAATATGGGCAATCGGCCGCCCAGAACGGGGGAGGCACCTCGGTTGCCGGCGCCTGCGCGAACCGCTACGAGACGCCGCATGGCGGAGCTGATCCTGCACCAGTACGCGATGTCGCCGTTCTCCGAGAAAGTACGAAAGGTGTTCGCGGCGAAGCGCCTCGCGTGGCGTGCGGTCGAGCAACCGATGTGGAACCCGAAGCCGCAGCTCGTGCCCCTAACCGGCGGGTACCGGCGGATTCCGGTCCTGCAAATCGGTGCCGACGTGTACTGCGACACCGCGTGTATCCTGCGCGAAATCGAGCGCCGCCATCCCGAGCCGGCGGTGTTTCCCGCGACGACCGACGGCGCGATCGATGCGTTTGCGTGGTGGGCCGACCGGCAGCTCTTCACGGTCGTCGCGACGGCGGTCCTGGCGTCGATGGGCGCGACGCTGCCGCCGGAATTCAAGGCCGACCGTGAGAAAATGGTGCCGGGGCTGAACATCGACGCCCTCGCAACCCAGGCCCCCCACGCGCGTGACCAGCTGCGGGCGTGCGTGGACGCACTGAACGCGCGCCTCGCGACGCACGCCTTCGTGCTCGACGAGACGTTCACGGTCGCCGACGCCGCGCTCTTCCACACCCTCTGGTTCGCGCGGATGGACCCGTCCGCGGCGGCGGTGATCGCTGCCGCCCCGGCAGTTGCCGCGTGGTTCGCCCGCATCGACGCGATGGGACACGGCACGCCGCAGCCGATGGACGCAGACGAGGCGTTGGCGGTCGCGACGCGTGGTAATCCCGCGACCGACGTCGCCGCCGATCGCGCCGATCCGAGCGGTGCGCGGCCCGGCGATCGCGTGACGGTGACGCCCGACGATTACGCGCTCGATCCCGTCGCGGGCGAGATCGTCGCACTGTCCGCCCGTGACGTCGCGATCCGCCGTCGCGACCCGCAGGTCGGCGAGATCGTCGTGCACTTTCCGCGCGCGGGATATCGACTCTCGCGCGCGTGAGCGCCGACGCGACGCTGCTGATCACGGGTCCTCGCACGCCGCATCGAGCGGCGGCTCCCGTATGACGCAGCTGGACCCACGCGCGTTCCGCGCCGCGGTCCTGATCCCCGCGTACCAAAGCGCGCCGACGATCGCGCCGGTCGTCGCCGACGCACGCCGCCACCTGGAGACGGTGGTCGTCGTCGACGACGGATCGGACGACGCGACCGCTGAACGGGCGACGCTCGCGGGCGCCGCGGTCGTCCGTCATGAGCGCAATCGCGGCAAAGGTGCCTCTTTGCTGACCGGCATGCGGTACCTTGCAGCGCGCGGGTTCACCCACGCGCTCTCGATGGACGCGGACGGCCAGCACCTCGGCGGCGAAATCCCGACGCTACTCGGCGCGGCGCGCGCAGAGCCCGCGGCGATCGTCATCGGCGTGCGGCAGATCGGCGCACAGCAGGTCGCCGCGGCGAATCTCTTCGGCAACCGTTTCGCCAATGCCGCGATTTGTATCGCGGCGGGAACGGCGATCGGCGATACGCAGTCGGGATTTCGCGTCTACCCGCTCGCGACGGTGCTGAATCTCCCCGCCGACGGCGAACGATTCGAGTACGAGAGCACCGTCATCATTCGCGCGGCACGCGCGGGCATCCCCGTCCGTTCGGTCGCGGTCGAGGTCTACTATCCGCCGATCGCCGAGAGGCGGAGCCACTACCGCAAGGTCGTGGACACACTCCGCATCATTCGCGCAGTGGCACCTCTGCTGCTTCGCCACTGAGGCGGCGTGACGGTATTTTTTCGGCGCCATGCGGATGCGTGGGGCACGAAAAACGGCGTCTTCGAGGGCGTGCGCCGTGGCATTCGTCTTGCTCCCTTGCCGGTCCACGGAGGAACTGACCGTGGAAAGACTCGCACCCGTGATTCGTGATCTCCGCAATCGTTTGAACCTCACCCAAGAGGAGTTCGCGCACGCCCTCGGCATCACCGTCAGCACGGTGAACCGCTGGGAGAAGGGCCACTCCGCGCCGAGCAAGCTCGCGCGTGCGTCGCTGGCGCGCTTTGCGGGACGCCGTGGCGTCGCGATGGAGAGCCTGGTCGATGATTCCGAGGGCGAGATGATGCACTCGCGCCCCGCGAACTAGCTCCACCCGCCTTGGCGGTGCGCGCGGACCATGGATGGCTCCGCGCGAGGCCGCCGCTCGATCACTCCCCGACCATTCATCGACGACGACGCGCGCGCGGCCGCGACGCCGCCGCGGCGGTCTGACGCGCGTCGACCTGCTTCCGCAAGCCGGCGACGCGGTGCTCGACCAGCTCGTCGGCGCGCGCCAACAGCTTCTCGTCGGTCGTATATTTTTCGATCATGAAGCTCAGGTCGCCGAGGTCGTGGATCAGCATCTGCACCGCTTGATCGCGCCAGCGGCGATCCTTCACGACCTGCAGGAGATCGACGACGACGTCTTCGAGCTCGGAGCTCTCGATGTCGAGCGCCATCGTGAGCGCGCGCTCGACGTCGACGCCGCGCCGTGCCTCCTTCGCGTACGCCGTCAACAGCGCCCGCAGCCGCGCGACCGTGGTGTCGTCGAACCACACCTTGCGATCGCCCGCCAGCGTCGGATCGCTCTCGAGCAGGCTCTCGACGAGCGCCAGCGCGCCGCAATGTCCGGCTTCGTGCCGCGCCATCGAAAACCAGAACCCGCGCAGGTCGTCGGTGTTCTTGAAGGTGCGGACGAGGATCGTATAGAGCGCCATCGTCTTGCGCTCGAGCTCGATCGCGACGTCGAGGACCTCACGGATCGTCGCCCTGCGGCTCCGCGTCTTCATGGCGCGGGCATAACAAGCGGCTCCAGGTCTTGAAAGCGCTCGGCTTTCGTTCGGAGGCGACGGACGGTAGAGAACCCCGATGCGCGCTCACCGATGGCTGCGGGTCGTGTCGCTGCTCGCGTTGGCCTGTGCCGCATGCACGCGGACGCCGGCCCGCGATCCCGCCGTCGTCCAGGACGTCGTCGTGTACGTCGACAAGGTCAAGAAGTGGGAGCCCGTCGAGATCGAGGTCTTGAAGGCGATTCGCGACGTACGGCGCTCGCAGTACGTCGACGACGATTACGTGATCAGCACTCTCGGCGGCACGATGAGCGACGTCGAGCTGCATCTCGAGGAGATCGATCGTTTCCAACCGCGCACGGCGCGCGTCGGCGAGGTCCACGCCCGCTACACGAAGGCGTGGCACGATCTGCACGATTCCTTCGCGGCGATCATCGCCGCCATGGAGCGCAAGGACTACGTCGCGCTCGCCCGCGCCACCGAGGCGATGGGACACGCGCGCGACGATCTGGTGACGGTGGCGGCGGCGCTCAACCTCTTGATGAAGGACACCGGACTCAAGCCGGACGAAGGCGAGGAGGACGAACGCCCGCCGGGCGAGCGGCCGCTGCCGTCCTGACGGAAACGCCGATCGGCCGCGCTTTGACCGTCCGCTGTTCGGCGGGTAGCGGTGGCGCATGGCAGCCGACCTGCTCGAGGAGGGGGCGCGGCTGATCAGCGAGGTCGGCGCGTGCTACAACCGTGCTCGGCGCTACCGCGCGATCGCCGCCGAATGTGAGGAGCGCCTTCTCGGCCGCGCCCTCGCGATCGGCGGCGCGATGCGCGAGTGGGCGCGCGCCACCGTCGTCGACACCGCGGCGTGCGCGGCCGCGGTCGCCGAGCTACGGCGGCTGATCGCGGATTGCGACGCCGCGATCGCGGCCGTTCATGCGAGCGTCCCGTACAGAGATGCCGTCGCCGCGTGGGACGACGCGCGCTGGTCGGCGGTCGCGGCGCTCGCGCCGACGATCTTCGACGGGATCGAGCCGGTCGCGTCCGCGACCGCGCTGCACTTTCCGGTTTCCGTCGTCGCGCCCCGCGGCGGCACGCACTTTCTCGCCCCGGCGACGGTCGCCGACCGCGTGCGCGGCCTATTGCAGGACGGTCTCCCTGCGGCCGATCCGACTCCCGAGCGCGGCGCCGACGAGAACCTGCGCGCGGTCGTCCTCGACGACGATCCCGGCGCCGTCGAGGCGCCGCTCACGCTCGTCGTCGCGCCCGACGACGTCCCGTGGCCGCGCTTTCGACTTGCGCCAGTCGGCGAGGTGTTCGTCTACGTCGCGCGCCTGCAGGTGCCGGCCCGTGTCCGCTGCGCGGCGCACGCCGCCGACGAGTGGTGGGCGATGTCCGCGTCGGGGGCTTCGGGCTCGACCACCGGCGCCGGGGCAACGGCTGCCGGGGCGGCGGTCGGCTCGTAGACCATCTCGCGTGACGGAACGGCGCGCTCCTCGACCAGGTCTTGCCGGTACGCGGGCACCGCGCCGCAGAACCGGAAGCGCTCCGTGCCATCGAGATAATCCGGCCGCACGAAGTAGTGGCCTTCCGTCGTCGGACGCCAAATCCCCTTTGCCGTCCGCATGTCGCCGCCGGTCGTCCAGCCGCCGATGCCGCCGAGCCCGGCGCCGATCACGCCGTAGACGAAGCGGACCGGGAAATAGAGGACGCTGATGGTGCTCGCGGCAACGGCCAGCCCGAACTCCGCGCCGGCGCCGTGCCGGCGTTCCTGGATGACGCGCGCCGTCGGGTTGGTGAAGTTCACCACGCCACCCGGGCCCGCCGCTTCGCACCGCTTGGCCATCGCGCACGGTCCTGCGAATGCCGGACCCGCAACCGCCACCATCACCGCCAAAACGCCGACGAGGATCGTTCGCATGACGCGCCACCTCCGCGAAGTTGTTGCGTCATCTTGCCATGGTTACGGGCGAGCGTGCAATGCATTCTCGTACCCGCGAAGCCGGCGGTTGGTGCCTCCCCCCGCCCTCCGACCCGCCGCCAGTGCGTCGCCACCCCGCTCACAACTTCTCCTCCAGCGCACTCACCAACCGCCGCACTTCGGGGTCGCGATCGCGGCGCGCGCTGACGACCCGCACCGCGTGCAACACCGTCGTATGGTCTCGGCCGTACCGCTCGCCGATCAGCGCGAGCGACAAGCCCAACGTTTTCCGTAGAAAGTACATTGCGAGCTGCCGTGCGAGCACGGCGCGCGCGTCGCGTCGCGGCGAGCGCAGCGCGCGTCCGTCGAGCCCGAGCACGGCGGCGATCGCCGATTCGATCCGCTCCGCCGAGCCGTGATGCTGCTGGCTCGGACGCAGCGGCACGACGACCTCTTGCGCCAGCGTGACGTCGATGGCGCGGCCGGTGAGGGACGCGATGGCGCCGATCCGCGTCAGCGCGCCTTCGAGCTCGCGGACGCTCGTCGCGCGAATCCGCTCGGCGAGGTATGCCGCGACGTCCGCCGGCAGCGTGATACCCGCATCCGCGGCTTTGCGCTCCAAGATCAGACGGCGCGTCGCCAGATCCGGCGGCGTCACCTCGGTCATCAGACCGCCCTCGAACCGGCTGCGCAGCCCCGCCTCGAGGTTAGCGATGTCGCGCGGCGGCCTGTCCGAGGAGACGACGATCTGTTTTCCCGCCGCGCACAGCAGGTTGAACGTGTGGAGAAACTCCTCCTGAGTCCGCTCCTTCCCCGCAATGAACTGGACATCGTCCACCAAGAGCGTATCGATGCGCCGGAAGCGATGATGGAACGTCTCCATCTGTTGGCGCCGGACGGCGCTCACCATCTCGTTCACGAAGATCTCGGCGCCGATCGCGAGCACCCGTGCGCTGCGAAAGCGGGTGCGCAGCTCGCCGGCGATCGCGTGGATGAGGTGCGTCTTGCCGAGTCCGACGCCGCCGTAGATGCAGAGTGGGTTGTACTGCCGCCCTGGCGCGGCGGCGACGGCGCGCGCCGCTGCGTGCGCGAGGTGATTGCAGGTGCCGACCACGAAGGTCGCGAACGTCGGCTCACGGATTCCCTCGCCCGACTTCGGCGCGCGGACGCGAATCGGCGCCGGCGATGAGCTTGCGATCGCGTCGTCGCGCGCGCCGGTGCGCGCTTCGGCCGGCGCAAATGCTCCCACCGCGAGCACCACCGGCACCGGGCGCCCGGCGACGCTCGTCACGGTCGTCCGAATGCGTTCGAGAAAGTGCCGTTGAACCCAACTGCGATGGAATGCGCTCGGCGCTTCGACCGTCAACGTCTCGTCGGCATCGCCCGCCGTCCGCAAACAGGAGATCCACGCCGTGAACTCCTGCCTGGGGACGACGAGCTGAAGCTCCGCCAGCGTCTGCTCCCACAGTGTGCCCATCAGCCCACACCCTTCCTCTCCTACTCGTCCCCGCGGCCCCCTTTCCTCTCCACCCCACCCCATCCGCACGATCCACGCCGACGTCACTTCCCAACTTTGTCCACACCCTGGGGATTGCGTGACGCGTGCCGCAGGACGAGCAGTTGCAGCGTTCGTCCCTCGCTCCGTGCACAGCGCGCGCGCCTCTCCCGTCGCGACCATCGAAGACGATGGTCATTGCGAGCTGCTCAGTACGATTCATCAATACGATTGTGTTACGAAAATGTTTAGTTGCGGTTTGGGCGACGCATCTGAGTACTCTCTGCGCAAGCGGAACGCAAGAAGAAAGTTTCATTCTTGAAAAACGCTTGCGCGAGGCCCTTTGCCGCGTGCGCGCGCGACGCGTGCACCGCTGGCAGACGGATCACGAACGTCGTCGTCGGCAACGCGAGCCATGCGCGTATCGCCCGCATATCGGGGTGAAAGCGGCGCAATTCCGCAGGGTCCTGCCAATCCGGCGATGTCGACGCTGTTTCGCCGTTTGCTTGACATTGCCGCGACAACTCCGTTACGGAAGGCGCAAGCTTCGAGACGGGCGCGGCTGATCTGCTCGTGGCGCGTTGGCGGACACGATGCCGGATCCCCAATCCAAGGAGGTGGCTGATGAAAGTCGGACTGCGCTTCGCGGTGACGTCGCTGCTACTCGTGGCGTTCGCGGTTGGCTGTACCTGCATGCAGAAGTCGTGGGGAACCGGCGCCCTCGCCGGAGCCGGAGTCGGTGCGATCGCCGGCGGCATCGCCACCGGCGCGGCCAGCAATAACTCTGGCGCTTTCAACGTCGGTAACGACAACGAGGACAAGGCCGTGGCGGTCGCGAGCGGCGCCGTGAGCGGCGCGATCGTCGGTGCGCTCATCGGCCACTGCTTGTGGGATCGGGAACCCGTCGTCGCCCAGGCGCCGCCTCCACCGCCGCCCCCCGCACCACCTCCACCGCCGCCCGTGCAGCAGAAGATCGTGCTCCGCGGCGTCAACTTCGACTTCAACAAGGCGAACATCCGGCCCGACGCCGCCGGCATCCTGCGCGAGGCGGCGACGATCCTCACGGAGCATCCATCCGTGCAGGTCTCCGTCGAGGGGCACACCGACGCGATCGGCAGCGATCAATACAACCTGAAGCTGTCGCTGCGGCGTGCCACCGCCGTGAAGCAGTACCTGGTCAAAGAGGGCGTCCCGGATTCGCGCCTGTCTGTGCGTGGCTTCGGCAAAACGCAGCCGGTCGCGAGCAACGATACCGAGGACGGTCGCGCCCAGAACCGTCGCGTCGAGCTCAAGGCCGCGGAGTAGGCTGTGCCGTATCTGCAGGTTCTGTGAATCATCGGAGCGGCCGACGGAGTGTCAGCCCGCGGCCGCTCCGCTCGCCTCGACATCGCCGCGCGTTAGCGCCGTCGTGAGGCCGAACTCGCGGTGCCGCTGACTCGACCACTTCCCTGCGCCTTTCGTCGAGAACGGGCACGCAGGCAAATAACTGGCTCGATC
>WNFR01012927.1_pt1 | contig 11693 bp, 12 predicted proteins | sample 5400221 | NCBI WGS metagenome assembly WNFR01 (sample SAMN13153357, study PRJNA577476) | soil metagenome | isolation source: 40 cm soil under Madrone tree | place: USA:California | collected 2016-06-14 | reverse complement strand
ATAGGGGCAGCCGCCGAGCCCGGCGACCGAGGCGTCGAAGGTGCGCACGCCGAGCTCGATGGAGGCGTAGATGTTCGCCAGCGCCTGGCCGTACGTATCGTGGTAATGGCCCGCGAGCTTCGCGACCGGCACGTGCTCGCAGGCGCCGATGCGCAGCGCCTCCTCGGCCGGGACCTTGCGGCCGGTGAGGATGATCTCGAGCGCCCGCCCCATGCCGACGATGCGCGGCAGGCGCACCGTGCCGCCGTCGACGAGCGGCACGCCCCAGCGGCGGCAATACACGCCGAAATAAGCCGATGTTTCCATCACGCGCACGTCGCACCAGAGTGCGAGCTCGAAGCCGCCGGCCACCGCCGGTCCGGCAACCGCGGCGATCACCGGCTTGTCGAGCTCGAGGCGCGTCGGCCCGAGGGGGCCGCGCGGGAAAGTGGGATCAGATGCGGCCTTGCGGTCATCGAGCGGATAGTCGATCTCGTGCAGTTGCTTCGTGTCGTTCACCATCGTCGCGCAGTACTTGAGGTCCCAGCCGGCGCAGAACGCGCCGCCCTCGCCCCAGAGCACCGCGACCGCGGCGTCCGGATCCTTATCGAACTGCGTAAATGCGGCGACCAGCGCTTCCGCGCTTCGCGGGTCCATTGCGTTCCGCGCCTCCGGACGCGAGTGAATCACCGTCCAGACCTTGCCTTTCTTCTCGATACGAACCGTCATGGTTGCTCCCCGCGTCCAAGGGTTGCTCGATTTCATCTTGAAGCAGCACGCCCAAGCCGGTCAAACGCATTTTCGGTCGCGTGGCGATGCCGAGCGCATGGGACGTAGCCCCTAGGTCCCATTGCCGCGCGCCCGCCCGGCAGGTACCGTCTGCGAGATGACAAGTGATCAGAAGATCGTCGCGATCGGCGCCGCGAGCGGCGTGGCGGTGATGGCATTGAGCGTATGGCTGCTGGCGGCCACCCTGCCGTCGCCCAGGATGGCGGGCACCCTGGCCGAGCGTCTCGCCTTCGCGCTGCAGGCGAACGTCGTCGCGCTGGTGCCGTTCTTCGTCATGGTCGCGCACGTCGGCAACTCGCGCTTCCTGAGCGAAGCGATCGATCCGACGCGGCACGCGGAGAGCCGCGCGATGGAAATCGACGGCCGCGTTGTCGACAATACGCTGCAGCAGAACTTCGTCTTCGCGCTGGCGACGCTCGCCCTCGCCACCGTCCTTCCCCGGAACAGCCTGCAGGTGGTATGGGCGTGCACCATCGTGTTCGTCGTGGCGCGCGTTGTCTTCTGGTTCGGCTACCGCCGGCACCCGCGGTATCGCGCGCCCGGCATGTCGGCGACAGCCTACCTGAACCTCGGCATGATCCTCTACGTGCTCTACGCGGCATTCATCCGCTCATGAACCCGGTGCTCGCGAAGGCGGGACCGATCATCGCGCTCGCCAGGGCCGACGGCATCGCCTGGCTCGCCTATCCGAGGGCGGGGCAGCTCGACACCGATCTCAACCGCGACACCCTGTGGCGCCACCTGCTTAAGCAGGGCGTGCAGGGCGTGATGCGCTTCAGGCCGAAGAAGACGGCACGATGAGCGATTAGCGCGACCCGACCCGCGGCTGCGCCGAGCGCAGGTTTTTACTATCCTTAGCGCCATGGATACCCGCATCGACTGGTACTTCGATTTCGTCTCGCCGTACTCCTACATCTGCTTCCACCGGCTGCACGAGCTGCCCGCCACGATCACGTACAAGCCGGTGTTGTTCGCCGGGCTGCTCGAGCACTGGGGACAGAAGGGTCCCGCGGAGATCGCGGCGAAGCGCAAGTGGACCTACCGCTGGTGCACCTGGTGGGCGCGCGACCTCGGCATCACCTTTCGCTTTCCCGGCCATCACCCCTTCAACCCGCTGCCCTACCTTAGACTCGCCGTCGCCGCCGGCCCGAGCGAGCGCGTGGTGCGGCGGATCTTCAACTCGCTCTGGACCACGGGCGACGACGCGCTCGATCCTTCGGTTTTCGAGACGCTCTGCAAGGAGTTCGGCGTTGACGAGACCAAGATCGGCGAAGCCAAGGAAGGCCTGCGCCGGGCGACCGCCGACGCTGCCAAGGCGGGGGTGTTCGGTGTGCCGACTTTCGTGATCGACGGCGAAGTGTTCTGGGGCGCCGATGCGCTCGACTTCCTCAAGGCCTTCCTCGCCGACGAAGCGGTGCTGCGCAACGCCGAGATGCGCCGGGTGGACAGCCTGCCGGTCGGCGCGACGCGCAAAAGCTCGCGCTAGCCGCCCGGGCGGCACTCCTGCACAGCGCGCGAGCGCCGATGGTGGTATTTGAGTAGCGTGAATTCGACGCTCAGGGTCACTGCACTCGCTGTCAGCGCATGCTTCGCGACCTCCATCTGCGCTCGCGAGTGTCCCAAGCCGCCGGTATGGAATTCCCAGCAGGCGGTGTGCTACGCAACCACGTATGCAAAAGGGCACGAGCTCCGGCACCAACGCCCGCTCATGCCGAAAGTGACGAAAAGCACGAAGGCCTGGACGGTCCGTTTTGTCGATGCGCGACGGGACGTGCGTGGCGGCGGCTGGGAAGTCGATGTCGACGTTGCAACGGGCACCGTCACGCGGTTCAAGAGCTACAAGGAAGTCGAGCGCTAGGCGTACTTGCGCAGATCTTCGATCACCTTGCCGTCGTTCGGCAGCGTGCCGGGGTCCGCGAATTCAACCTCGCCGCGCAGCTTGGTGACATCGCGGATGCTCGCGACCAGGGCTTCGGCCAATGCCGGCGTCTGCTCCCGCACCTCGCATCTCAGCGTCATCTGATCGGCGCCCGCCTCGCCCGATACGACGAGGCGCGCACGCAACACTTCGCGATGGCGCCGCACGATCTCGTTGACCTGCGCCGGCGTCACGAACAGCGCGCGCACCTTGGCGCTCTGGTCGGCGCGGCCGAGCCAGCCGCGGATGCGCACATTGGTGCGGCCGCACGGGCTCGTGCCCGGCAGCACCGCAGAAAGATCGCCCGTCGCGAAGCGGATCAGCGGATAGTCGCGGTTGAACGTAGTGATGACCACCTCGCCCACTTCACCGTCCGCAACCGGATCGCCGGTGCCAGGCCGCACGATCTCGAGCAGCAGTCCCTCTTCGAGGATCATGCCCTCGGTAGGTCTGCCGTCGCGGCCGAGCGATTCGTAGGCGATGAGCCCGAGGTCCGCGGTGCCGTAGGTCTGTGTCACCCGGATGCCGCGCTCCGCCATGGCGAGGCGCAACGCAGGCGGCAGGTATTCGGCGCCGACCGACGCGCGCTGCAGCGATGAGATGTCGGCTTTCACCTCATCGGCCTTCTCGACGATCAGCTTGAGGAACGACGGCGTACCCGTAGAGCGGGCCGGGCGACATGAAGAGCTTCGCGAGCTTCTCTACCGGCGTGGCGTTCAGCCCGCCGAAGGGCGGCGCCGCGCGTTGCAGCGCACCGAGGTCCGACTTGCGCGTGACGGGCAGCGTGGCGAGCGCCTGCCGCGTTTTCATCTTCCGCGGATCAGCATGCTGCAGGATGCGGGCGAAGCCGGGTGCCCGGCGCTTCGCATGCGCGATGAGCGCTGGCAGCGCTGCCATGAGCACGCGCTCGCGCGCCTTGGGGGAGCGGGTCTCCAGCTTGTCGTAGTGCTGGAGAGCCAGCCGCCTCACAGCCACCGTTTGCGTCGCCGATAGGACTTCACGTCGCGGAAGCTCTTGCGGCCGGCGGTGGAGAAGCCGAGATAGAACTCCTTTACGTCCTCGTTCTGCGCGAGCGAGGCGGCCTCCCCGTCCATCACCACCCGGCCATTCTCGAGGATGTAGCCGTAGCCGGCGTAGTGCAGCGCCATGTTGGTGTTCTGCTCGGCGAGGAGGAAGCTCACGCCTTCCTTGCGGTTCAGATCCTGGACGATGTTGAAGATCTCCTCGACGAGTTGCGGCGCGAGGCCCATCGACGGCTCGTCGAGCAGGATCAACTGCGGCCGCGCCATCAGCGCTCGTCCGATCGCCGTCATCTGCTGCTCGCCGCCCGAGGTGTAGCCGGCCTGCGAATGCCGGCGCTCTTTCAGGCGCGGGAAGTACGCGTAGACCTTTTCGAGATCCTCGCCCACGCCTGAGCCGACGTAGCCCCGCGTGTACGCGCCGGTAAGCAGGTTCTCTTCCACGGTGAGGTGCTGGAAGCAATGCCGGCCTTCCATCACCTGGCAGATGCCCCGCTTCACGAGCGCTGCCGGATCGAGCCGATCGATACGCTCGCCGCGATAGAGGATCTGTCCCTTGGTGACGTCGCCGCGCTCGGCACGCAGCAGGCACGAGATCGCCTTGAGGGTGGTCGTCTTGCCCGCACCATTGGCCCCGAGCAATGCCACGATCTGGCCCTGCTGCACCTCGAGCGAAACGCCCTTCAGCACGAGGATCACGTGGTCGTAGATCACCTCGATGTTCTGTACCGCCAGCAGCGCCTGCGTGGCCATGCCGCCTCCCAAAGCAAAACGGCGGACATCGTCCGCCGTTTTACAGCGCGTCGCTACTTGTCACATCGCGTCGTTGTTGCAGTCGCGCGGCGTGATGCCCTTCTCCTTCGCATATTGCGAGGCATCGGCCTCGATCTTGCCGCGCACCAGCTTGCGGTCGGGCTCCATCCAGTCACTGATGACCTTCCACTTCGCGCCATCCCACTGCTGGAACTTCACCAGGCCCGAGCCTTCATGGTCCAGGCACGAGACTTTGAGCGTGGGCATGAGGCCCGTCGCACCGAGCTCCTTCAGGCGCTTCTCGTCGATATTCAGGTGCTCGATGCCCCAGCGCATCTGCTCGCCGGTGATCGGCTGGCCCTTGCCGAACTTCGCCTGCGCGAGGCGAATCGCCTCGACCGTGACGATGCCGGCGACGACGCCGCGGGTGTGATAGATCGAGCCGAAGCGCGCCTTGTCCTCGAACTCACCCTTGCCCTTGTCGTAGACGTACTTCTTGATGTCCTTCATCACCGGGAAGTCGGCGCCGGGCGCGTTGAAACCGGCGGAGATATAGCCCTTCGCCGCCGAGCCCGCCGGCAGCACGTCTTCCTCGGCCCCGGACCACCAGACGCCGATCATATGCTCGCGTGGATAGCCGATTTTCGCGGCCGCTTTGAGCGCGGTTGGGTTCATCACGCCCCAGCCCCACAGGATCACCCAGTCGGGCTTCGTCTGCCGGATCTGCAGCCACTGCGACTGCTGCTCGTTGCCCGGATGCGGCACGGCGAGCGTGGTGAGCTCGTAGCCGTATTCCTTCGACATGTCGGTGAGGACCGGGATCGGCTCCTTGCCGTAGGCGGAGTCGTGGTAGACGAGCGCGATCTTCTTGCCCTTCAGCTTCTCGTAGCCGCCTTCCTTCTGCGCGATGTACTTGATCATCACGGTAGCTTGCGACCAGTACGTCGTGATCAGCGGGAAGACGTACGGGAACACGCGCCCGTCGGCGGCCGAGGTGCGGCCATAGCCCATCGAGATGATGGGGATCTTGTCCGCCGTGGCCTTTTCGATCAGCGAATAAGTGATGCCGGTCGAGAGCGGATGGATCACCGTCGCGCCGGTCGGCGGGTGCTTCTTGGTACGCTCATAGCACTCGACGCCGCGCGCGTTGTTGTATTCGGTCTCGCATTTTTCCCAGGTGAGCTTGACGCCGTTCACGCCGCCGTCGCGCTCGTTGATCATCTGCATGTAGTCGATGATGCCGCCGCCGAAGCCGGAGCCGCCGGGAGCGTAGGGTCCGACCCAGTAGAAGTTCGCCGGGACGAACTGCTCCTTCTGTGCGGTCGCGCTCGCGCTGAAGCCGGCCGCGACGATACTGAATGCCGCCACAGCCCATGCGGTGCGTTTCATTACAGGCCTCCTCCTAAGAGTCTGTTCCAAAAAGCGGACCGGCAGTATACCGCTATGGGGCGGTCAACCGTCGTTCCCGCGCAAGCGGGAACCTGGGAATCTTAAGAAAGGCTGGACCCCCGCTTTCGCGGGGGAGACGACCAGAGCGGGGGAGACGACCAGACACCCTTTAATGGGGGAACGGCCACAGGCGCAGCTTCTCCTTGGCGATCTGCCAGAGCCGCGCGAGGCCATTGGGCTCGACGATGAGGAAGAAGATGATGAGCCCGCCGAAGATGATCGCCTCGCTGTTGGACACCACGGCGTGCGACATCTCGATGCCGAGCGTCCCCTCGATCGAGCGCGACAGGACGTTAAGGAAGATCGGGAAGAGCGTGATGAACGCCGCCCCGAGGAACGAGCCGAGGATCGAGCCCACCCCGCCGATGATGATCATGAAGAGCACGCGGAACGAGAGGTCCAGCGTGAATGCCTCGGGCTCGACCGTGCCGAGATAGCAATAGGCGTAGAGCGCGCCGGCCACGCCGCAGTAGAACGAGCTGATGGCGAACGCGAGGAGCTTGGTCTTCATCATCGGGATGCCGATCACGCTCGCCGCGACGTCCATGTCGCGGATCGCCATGAACGCGCGGCCGGTTTCGCTCCGCATCAGGTTCTTCGCCGCGAGCGCCATCAGCGCCACGATCGCGAGCGTGAGCAGGTACTTGTCGCGCGAGTGCTCGATCGGGTAGCCGAGGATCTCCATGCGCTGCGCGGTGATCACGCCGGAGGAGCTGTAGTTCGAGAACCAGCCGATGCGGTTGATCGCCCAGAGCACGAAGAACTGCGCGGCGAGTGTCGCCACCGCAAGATACAGGCCCTTGATACGCAGGCTCGGCAGCCCAAAAACAATCCCTACCGCCGCCGCGCTCAGCCCGCCGATGACGAACCCGCCCAGGATCGGCATGTGCGGGATGCGCAGCACCGCGTTGTAGGCCATGAATGCGCCCACCGCCATGAAGGCCGCCGTGCCGAGCGAGAGCTGCCCGGCATAGCCCGTGAGAATGTTCAGCCCGAGCGTCGCGAGCGACAGCACGAGGAACGGCGTCAGGATCGCGGAGAACCAGTACTGGTTGCCGATGAGCGGCACGACCACGAACGCGACGACGAGCAGCACGAGGATCGCGACCCGGTCCTGCAGGATCGGGAAGATCTGCTGATCTGCGGCGTAGGTCGATTTGAACTGGCCGGCTTCGCGATAGAGCATCGGCTAGACCCTATCGATGATCTTCTCGCCGAAGAGGCCTTCGGGCCTCACGAGCAGGAAGAGCAGCGCGATCACATAGGCAAACCAGGACTCGATGCCGCCGCCGACGTACGGCCCGAGATACACCTCCGCCAGCTTCTCGCCCGCGCCGATGATCAGCCCGCCGACGATGGCGCCGGCGATCGACTCGAAGCCGCCGAGGATCAGCACCGGCAGCGCCTTAAGCGCGGTGAAGGTGAGCGCATATTGCACGCCATTGCGCACGCCCCACATCACTCCCGCTACCAGCGCCACGAACCCGGCGACGGCCCACACGATCGCCCAGATGTGCTGCAGCGGGATGCCGACCGCGAGCGCCGCCTGGTGATCGTCCGCCACGGCGCGCAGCGCCCGGCCGATGCGCGTCTTCTGAAAGAAAAGCGCGAGCGCCGCCACCAGCACGCCGGCGACGAAGGCGGCGAAAAGATCGAACTGGCTGATGTTGATGTTCCACTTCTGCGACAGCCACTCGATCGGCACGTCAGGAATGCCGAGCTCGAGACCGTGCGGCTGCGAGCCCCACATGAGTTGCGAGGCGCCTTCGAGCACGAACGTCAGGCCGATGGTCGCCATGAGGAGCGTGATCGGCGGCTGATTGACGAGCGGCCGCAGCACCGTGCGCTCGATCGCAATGCCGACGAGAATCATGGCGATGAGCGTCGCGAGGAGCGCCAGCCCGAAATTCCAGCCGCGCTCGGTGAGCGACACGAAGGTGAGCGCGGCGAAAAAGACCAGCGAGCCCTGCGCGAAATTGAAAACACCCGAGGCCTTGTAGATCAGCACGAAACCCAGCGCGACGAGCGAATACATCACCCCTGCCAGCAGCCCGCCCGCTACTACCTCGATGAAAAAGCTCATGCGTGCGCGACGCCCAGATAGGCGTCGACGACCTGGTGGTCGTTGCGCACCGCGTCAGGAGTGCCTTCGGCGATCTTCTTGCCGTAATCCAGCACCACCACATGGCTCGAGATATCCATCACCACGCCCATGTCGTGCTCGATCAGCAGGATGGTGGTGCCGAACTGCTCGTTGACGTCGAGGATGAAGCGGCACATGTCCTGCTTTTCCTCGAGGTTCATGCCGGCCATCGGCTCGTCGAGCAGCAGCAGCGTCGGCTCGGCGGCGAGCGCCCGGCCGAGCTCGACGCGCTTCTGCAGGCCGTAGGGCAGCCGTCCGACCGGTGTCTTGCGGATGTGCTGGATCTCGAGGAAGTCGATGACCTTCTCGACCGCGCGGCGATGCTCGAGCTCCTCGCGCTTCGCCGGCCCGAGCCACAACGCCTGCTGCAGGAAGTTGCAGCGCATCTTGAGGTTGCGGCCGCTCATGACGTTGTCGAGCACCGTCATACCCTTGAAGAGCGCGATGTTCTGGAACGTGCGCGCGATCCCCTGCCGCGCCGCCTCGTGAGGATGCATGTGCCTGCGGGTCTCGCCGCGGAAGGTGATGGTGCCCTGCTGCGGCAGGTAGACACCGTTGATGCAGTTGAGCATCGAGCTCTTGCCGGCGCCGTTCGGGCCGATGATGGACGAGACTTCGCCCTGCATGATGTGGAAGCTGACGTCGGTCAGGGCGCGGACCCCGCCGAAGCTCAGGTGGATGCGGTCGACCCGCAGAAGCACCTCGGAGCCTTTCTCGCCCAGCATGCCGCGGCGCTTGCGCATGTCGCCGAGCACGCGAATCGCTTCTTCGCGCGTGGCGTAGATGTTGGCGCGGAACTGCTCGAGCTCGGCGCGCTGCCGGATCGCCTCGAGATTCTCGGCGCCGACGTTCAGCCGCACGGTGCCCAGGCTATAGGTGAGATTGGTGTGCTTGCCGCGTTCGGCGTAGCGCTCCCAGGCGCTGGGGGCGATTACGCAATCGGTGTAGTTGATCAGGAGGTACCAGCGCCGGGCGCTCGCCGCCAGGCGCCGGTCCGCCTCGTCGTAGAACGCGTCGACCTGCGCGGGGTCGGCGAACCTGACGCCGGAAAAATCGACCTCCATCGTCTCGATCGCGTCGTGAAAGACGATGCGCTGCGCGAAATCCACAGTCAGGCCGCCCGGCGCGCGGCGGCAGGCGGGAAGCTCTTGGCGTCGGCGATCTTGAGGTCGGCCGAGATCTTGCCGGTGCGCCCGTCCTCGTAGCGCACCTGCGCCTCGATGTGCACGCTTTGGCTGCCGTCGTAGAGCGCGGCAACCAGCGGCGCGTATTTTTCGCCGATAAAGCGCCGGCGCACCTTGCGCGTGCGCGTGAGCTCCTCGTCGTCGGGATCGAGCTCCTTGTGCAGGACGAGGAAGCGGTGGATCTGCGAGTTGGCGATCTCGGCTTCCTGCGCGAGATCGGCGTTAACCTTCTCGACGCACTCGCGCACCAGCGCGTAGACCTCATCGCGCGTCGCGAGATCGACGTAGCCCGAGTAAGGCATGTTGCGCTTCTCGGCCCAGTTGCCCACCGCTTCCATGTCGATGTTGATGAACGCGCACACCTTGTCTCTGCGGTCGCCGAAGCACACCGCTTCGTTGATGTACGGGAAGAACTTGAGCTTGTTCTCGAGGTACTTCGGCGCGAACAGCGTCCCGTCGGCGAGCGCGCCGACGTCCTTCACGCGGTCGATGATCTTCACGTGGCCGTCGGCGTCGAAGTAGCCGGCGTCGCCGGTATGGAACCAGCCTTCGCGGTCTTTCACTTCGGCGGTGGCCTGCGGGTTCTTGTAGTACTCGCGGAAAAGGCCTGGGCTGCGCACCACCAGCTCGCGTTGCGGCGTGAACTTCAGCTCCACACCCGGCACCGCCGGTCCTACCGTGTCCGGCTTCACCTGCCCATCGGGCTGGATGCAGACGAACACCGCCGTCTCGGTCGAGCCGTAGAGCTGCTTCATGTTGATGCCGATCGAGCGATAGAACTTGAAGAGATCGGGGCCGATCGCCTCGCCGGCGGTATAGCCGACCTTCACGCGGCTCATGCCGAGCACGTTGCGCAGCGGCCCATACACCACCAGGTCACCGATCGCATACCGCAGGCGATCGATCGGCGACACGCGCTTGCCGTCGAGAATGGCGCCGCCCACGCGGCTGGCGACGCCCATGAAATAGCGATACAGCCAGCGCTTCACGCGCGACGCATCTTCCATGCGGATCGAGACCTGCGTGAGCAGGTTCTCGAGCACCCGCGGCGGCGCGAAGTAATAGGTCGGCCCGATCTCGCGCATGTCGGCCATCACCGTTTCGGCCGCTTCCGGGCAGCAGATGCAGTAGCCCGTGACGTACGCCTGCGCGACCGAAAAGATGTTCTGTCCGATCCACGCCGGCGGCAGGTAGGCGAGGATCACGTCCTGCTCGCCGAGGCGCTCGAGCCCGGCCGCCGTGCGCGATGGCTCGATCAGGCTCGCATGCGTATGCACCACGCCCTTCGCCACGCCGGTCGTGCCCGAGGTGAAGAACATCGCCGCGGTATCGGCGCCGGAACCCTTGGCGATCTCGCGCTCAACGAACGCTGCATCGGCGCCGAGGCGCTTGCGCCCGTCGGCCAGCAGGTCGTCGTAGGCGACGAGCTTGTCCTTCGCATAGTGGCGCAGGCCGCGCGGGTCGTCGTAGACGATGCGCGCGAGCGACGGGCACTGCGGCGCGATTTCGAGGAGCTTGTCGACCTGCTCCTGGTCCTCGGCGAAGGCGATCGCGATGCCGGCGTTTTGGATGGGGAAGGCCATCTCGGCCGCCACCGCGTCCTGGTAGAGCGGCACGGGAATGGCAGCCAGGCATTGGCCCGCGGCCATCGTCGCGTAGAGTCGCGGCCGATTGTCGCCGACCAGCGCGAAGTGCTCGCCGCGCTTGAGGCCCAGCGCGGCCAGGGCGGCGGCAAGCGCGCGCACTTCCTCGCCGAATTCGCGCCAGGTCCAGGTCTGCCAGATGCCGAGGTCCTTCTCGCGGATCGCCGGCCGCTCCGGCCGCGCGCGCGCGTGGTGCATCAGCAGCTTCGGAAACGTGTCGAGCTCGCTGTCCGCTTTCACCGAAACCCCCTCCTAGGCCGCCGGATTCTTGCATAAAACGGGTAAATTACGGCCCCTATGAACGGCACCGAACACTGGACCCGCAAAGGCGACATCAAGCTCTTCCTCTGGCGCAAGACCGCAGCCGCGAAAACCCGCGGCACGATCCTCTTCGTGCACGGCTCCTCGATGGCCTCGCAGCCGACCTTCGATCTGCACGTGCCCGGCCGGCCGCATTCCTCGGCGATGGAGTGGTTTGCGGGCCTCGGCTACGACACGTGGACCATGGACAACGAAGGCTACGGCCGCTCGGACAAATGGCGCGACATCAACTGCGACATCCCGAACGGTGCCGACGATCTTGAGACCGGCAGCGAATACGTGCTGCGCCAATCGGGCGCCAAGAAGCTGCTGGTCTACGGCATCTCGTCAGGCGCGCTTAAGGCCGCACTCTTCGCGCAGCGCCATCCCGAGCGCGTCGCGCGCCTCGCGCTGGATGCGTTCGTGTGGACGGGCGAAGGCAGCCCGACGCTCGTCGAGCGCAGGAAGCGCCTGCCCGAGTTCCAGTCGAAGAATCGCCGCCCGATCGACCGCGCT
>WNFR01006784.1_pt1 | contig 11694 bp, 14 predicted proteins | sample 5400221 | NCBI WGS metagenome assembly WNFR01 (sample SAMN13153357, study PRJNA577476) | soil metagenome | isolation source: 40 cm soil under Madrone tree | place: USA:California | collected 2016-06-14 | reverse complement strand
GCCGAGGATCACGTCATCGATGGACCGGGGGTCGAGACCGGAGCGCTCGACGACCGCATTGATCGGAATGGCCGCGAGATCATCCGCACGCACACCCGCCAACGCCCCCCCGTGCTTCCCCACGGGCGTTCGCAGGGCGGCGCAGATGTAGGCTTCGTTCACAGGCCGACCCAGACCGTCTTCGTTTCGGTGTAGTTCTGCAATGCCTCTTTCCCCAGATCTCTGCCGAACCCGGAGAACTTGTAGCCGCCGAACGGTGCCGCCGGATCGTAGAAGTTGTACGTGTTGATCCAGACGGTGCCCGCCTTGATGGCGCGGGCCACGCGGTGCGCCTTCTGGACGTCCTTGGTCCAGATCCCAGCGGCGAGGCCGTACATCGAGCGATTGGCGAGCTGGATGCCCTCGGCTTCGTTCGCGAACGTCAGCACCGAGAGCACCGGGCCGAAGATCTCCTCATCCACGATCTTCATGCCGGGCTTCGCGCCGTCGAACACGGTCGCCTCGACGTAGTAGCCCTTGCCGTTCACCTTCGCCGGCTTGCCGCCCGCCACCAGCCGGGCGCCCTCCTTCTCGCCCGCTGCGATATAGGACAGCACCGTCTCCTGCTGCCGCTTCGATACGATCGCGCCCAGGCGGGTGTTCTTATCGAAGGGATCGCCGGGGGTGAGCTTCTTGGCTCGCTCCGCGAGCTGCTCGACGACCTGATCGTGCACCGCCTGCTCCACGAGGAGCCGCGATCCCGCCGCGCAGACCTCGCCCTTTCCATAGAAGATCCCGTTCTGAGCGCCGCGTACGGCCGCCGGGAGGTCGGCGTCGGCGAAGATGATGTTCGGGCTCTTGCCGCCCAATTCGAGCGTCACGCGCTTCACCGTCGCCGCGGCCTCGCGCATGATCCACTGGCCGACCGCGGTCGAGCCCGTGAAGGCAATCTTGTCCACCAGCGGATGGCGCACCAGCGCCGCGCCGGCCGTGGTCCCGGGCCCCGGCACCACGTTCAGCGCACCCGGCGGCAGGCCCGCCGCGACCGCGATCTCCCCAAGCAGCAGGGCGGTGAGCGGCGTCTCGTGCGCGGGCTTCAGGACCACCGTGCACCCGGCCGCGAGCGCGGGGGCCACCTTCCACGAGGCGAGGTTCAACGGGAAGTTCCACGGCACGATCGCGCCCACCACGCCAACCGGCTCGCGTAGCGTGTAGGTGAAGAAGTTGCCGCTCACGGGGAGCGTGTCGCCCGTGAGCTTGTCGGCCCAGCCGGCGTAGTAGCGGAACGTTTCGACGGCCATCGCGACATCGATCTTCGACTCGAACAGCGGCTTGCCGTTGTTCCTCGTCTCGATGTCGGCGATCTCCGGAGCGCGCTGCTCCAAGAGCTCGGCGATGCGATACAACAGCTGGCCGCGCTGGCGCGCCGGCAGCTCGCGCCACTCCTTGGAATCGAGGCAGGCGCGGGCCTCCTGCACCGCGGCGTCGATTTCCGCCTCGCCCGCCTCGGCCACCTCGGCGAGTGGCTCCTCGGTGGCGGGATTGATGAGACGGTAGCGCTTGGCCGTACTCCGCCATTCGTTCCCGATCAACAGGTCGGTCTTCACCGCCCCTTGAACTCCGCCACCCGCTTCTCGACGTACGCCGCAATGCCTTCCTTCGCGTCCTCAGACTGGAACAGCTGCTGCTGCAGCTCTCGCTCGAGCGTCAGCCCCGATTCGAAGGGCACCTCGGCGCCCGATTGGACGGATCGCTTGATCAACCCCACCGCCTTGGACGCCTTGTGGGGGGGCGTGAACTGTTTGGCGTACAGCATCGCCTGATCCCAGAAATCGGCGGCGGGGAACACTTCGTTCACAAGCCCGAGCTCCTTCGCCTTGTCGAAGGAGAAGGTCTCACCCTTCACCATCATTTCGATGGCCCGCGGCTTTCCGACGATGCGCGCCAGCCGTTGCGTACCGCCGGTGCCGGGCAGCACGCCGAGGTTCACCTCGGGGAGGCCGATCTTGCCGGCGTTCTCCTTGGCGAGGCGGATGTCGCACGCCATCGCGATCTCGAGCCCGCCGCCCACGGTGTGCCCGTTAAGGGCGGCGATGGTGAGCTTGGGGGTGTGCTCGAGCCGGTTGAGGGTCTCGTTCGCGTGCAGGCAGAAGAAATACTTGAAGCGCGGGGTCACGCTGTTGAGCATGCTGATGTTCGCACCCGCCGAGAAGAACTTGTCGCCGTGGCCCCGCAGCACGATCACATGCGCGCTGTCGTCGAAGCGCGCCCTGAGGATCGCGTCATCGAGCTGGCGCATCATCTCGTGGGTGTACGTGTTCGCAGGGGGGTCATCCAGCTCGAGGATCGCGACGCCGCTCTCGACCATATAGTGGACCAGCGTCTTCGTCTCGGCCTTGGGTTCCGTCATCGTAGCCATGAGCCGTCAGCCTCCGTGAACCGTGGAACGCGCCTCGGCGAACCCGCCGATGAACGTGCGCGCGATGAGCTCCGCCAGGCGCTCGGGATCGATCTCGCCCGCGGGGTCGTACCAGTTGTAGATCCAGTTCATCATGCCGAAGAGTGTGTAGGTGGCGGCGCTCCGCTCCACCGCCGACTCGTCCGGCGCGACATCCTGGAGCAGCCTCTCGAGCAGGTCCACGTAGCGGCGCTTGATCGCGTTGACCTTCCGCTGGCGGTCGCCGGTGAGGGAATTCGCTTCGTGCGACAGCACCTTCATTTCGGCCATGTGGGCGGCGAAGAAGGTCACGTGGTGGCGGATGAATGCCTGCAGCCGCTCGCCCGGCTCGGCGTCGCCCAGCCCGTGGAGCGCGCGCTCCGCGCCCGCGAGCACCCGCATGAAGCAGCGCTCCTGAATGCGGAAGAGCAGCTCCTCCTTGCCGCGCACGTAGTAGTACATGCCGGCGAGCGACATGTCGGTCGCCGCGGCGAGATCGCGCATCGTGGTCGAGTGGTAGCCCTGGTCGGCGAAGACCTTCGCCGCCCTGAAGAGGAAGTGGTCGAGCCGTTCGTCGTAGGGGCGCATGGGGGTTCGAACGCTTGTTCGAATATCGAAGCTATGAGCGGGCTGCCAGGATTTCAAGGGCCCTTGGCGCCTTAATATTCACGCCATCGCAACGTCCACCGTCCCGAGCGCATGACTCCCGCCGAGCCCGTCGCCGCGGATCCGACCGATGCGGCGCTGATCGCCGCCTGGCACGGTGGCGACGAGCCGGCGGCGGCCCAACTGGTCCGCCGTCACGCGCGCGCGCTCGCCCGCTTCCTGGGCGGCGCGGGAGCCCTCGCGGCGGACGTGGACGACCTGGTGCAGGAGACCTTCATCCGCGCGTTCCGCGCGCTCGGGCGGTTCCGCGGGCAGTGCCAGTTTCGCACCTGGCTGATGACGATCGGCGGTAACGCCCTGAAGGACGCGCACCGGCGCTCCCGGCGGGCGCGCGTGGTGCCGCTGGACGACGACGTGCGAGCCACGGATGGCGACCCGCACGAACGGGCGGTCGCCGGCGAGGCGGAGCGGCGGCTCGCGGCGGGGCTGGAGCAGCTGCCCCGCCTGCAGCGTGAGGTGTTCCTGCTGCGGGCGCAGCAGGGGCTCGAGTACGAGGAGATTGCGGCCGCCCTCGGGACGACTCCCGGCGCGGCGCGCGTGCACTACCACCATGCGGTGAAGCGATTGAAGGAGTATGTGAAATGAACGACGACGCCACGTTGGACGACGGCAAGCTACAGGAGGTGGCGCGACGCCTGGGGGCGCGCGCGGCGGATCGGCTCGACGTCGAGCGCACGGCGCAGGCCGTGGTGACACGCCTGCGGACCGAGCCACGCGCCGACATCCGCGTGTTGGGAAGCATACGGCCGGCGTGGCTGCGAATCGCCGCGGCGCTCGTGATGGTCGTCGGCGCCGGAGTGGTGGCGCTCAATGTGCGGGTCCCGCTGTTTACGACACCCGTCCCACCCGCAACCGCTAGTGGGGAACTGAGCGAGCTTTCGGGGGACGAGCTCAGGGCGGTGCTCGAAGCGGTGGGGCAGCCGGGTGGCGAGCAGCAAGAGGTGTCCCCGCAGGATCTGAGTCTCGAAGACTTGAGCGCGCCCCAGCTGCGTGCCTTACTCAAGTCGCTGGAGGGTTAATGAAGTCACTCGTATGGGTCTTGATGCTCGCGACCACGCTTCCGCTCGTCGCTCAGGAGCCCGCGGACACGGCCGCGGCGCCGCCGAACGGCGCCGAAGCGCAGCGACTCCGGACGCAGATCCGCCAGCGCTGGAACGAGCACGTGCGTTCGACCCTCGCGCTGAGCGACGACCAGACCACCAAGCTGCAGGCGACCGAGCAGCGGTTCGAGGGTCGGCGCCAGCCGATCCGGGCGCGCCAGCGGGAGATCAATCAAACGCTGAACGCCGAGCTGGCTTCGGGCACACCCGACCAAGACCGGGTGAAACAGCTCGTCAACGAGCGACAGGACAACCAGCTGAAGCTGCAGCAGGTGAATCGCGACGAGGCTCGTGAGATGCAGGGGTATCTGACACCGGTGCAGCATGCGCGGTATCAGGAGGAGCGCCGCCGGTTTCAGGAGCGGGTGGCGGAGGTCGTGCGACACCGTCGCGAAGCCCGGCGGCAGATGCCGGGGCGGGGGCCACACGGTCGCAAGCCGCCCAGGCCGTAGGAAGCGTTAAGACACCCCCACCCCCACCCCCACCTCACGCTCGGAGGCCGAAGGCCGCCGCGAGGGCGCGCAGCGCGGTCGCGCGCGCGCGCGCCAGAGCGCCGGCCCTGGGCCGGCCGGTCAGCACTTCGAAGGCGCGCCAGGGTGAGTCCGACCATGCGATCGCGAACACCGCGCCGCATCGCCGGCAGCGCAGGGTGGGCGCGGAGTCGATCAAAGGGCTGCGCTCGCAGCAGCTCGGGCAGACGGCGTACTTCCCATCCTCGGCGGTGGGGGCCGCGTCGTCGGGCCTGCGCCGGACGAGCGACCACATGGGGGGGCGGAGCGGCAGGATCTGCAGGAACGCCCGCGGGACGCGGACCAGACGACTGTTGACCTCGAGCACCGTCTCGCCGGCGGTGAGCTCTACCACACGGTACCATGCGCCGCGCCGCAGGGGACAGTCCATCCCGGCCCGCACTCGGGCCCAGTATTGCACTTCCGGCATGCGCGCACTCCCGAGCGACGGTTCGACGTGTCAATCGCGGGTCCCAATCATGTCGGCTGCCGGGGGATCGGGACTGTGACATCGGACACAGGGCCGGCCGTTCACATGCCGACACGCCGCCGGAGGACGAGGGTCCCGCCCATCCAGCCGGGTGGCTAAGTTAGGGGCTGACCGGAGGAAAGCATGTTCGGTATCCCCGATTGGGCCGTCGGCGTGGCGTTCATCACTTTGGCCATCTCGATCGGCAAGGCGCTCGCAGGGCGAATCGGTCCTCCCGATCGGCTCCGCGGGCCGCGGGGGTCCCGGCGCGACCTGGCGCAGGCGGTCGACGAGCTGCAGAAGCGGGTGGGGGGGAGTGAGGACGTCCTGGCCCGTCTCGACGCGCTCGAGGACGTGCAGCGCCGGCTCGCCGACGTCGAGGAGCGGCTAGACTTCGCAGAGCGGATACTCGCCAAGCAGCGGGACGCCGAGCGGATCGCACCGCCGAAGAGCTAGACGGCACGTGAGTAGGCCGGCACGAGCAAGCGTGGCTAGTGTGGTCCGAGGGGAGCCATCAGAGGTATCCGAAGGGCGTCATGGCTGCTTCGGACCCTGGCGCTCCGGGCCCACGCGGCGCGGGTCCGGTCGTTGCGCCAGCAGCCGTTCGGCGAAGTCGAGCCGCTCCTGCATCTCGCTCACCTCTTGCCGCAGCCTGCTGACCTCGGCTTCGAGCGCTTCGAGCCCGCTCACCTGGGCTTCAAGTGCTTCGGGCCGAGCCTGGCGCTCGCTCCCACCGAGACGCGACCGCAGGCGGCCGGCCCATAACCCGAACGCCAGCGCGAGCGCAGCGTGAATGGTGGTGTGGGCTGGTCCGGTCGCGAACCCGACTCCGACCAGGTTGAGGACGCTCAGCCCGACGGCGATCGGGAACCAAGTCGCGGGCTTGAAAGTCACGGCCCGCTCACCGCATACAGGAAGCGTGCGTAGCCGATCTCCGCGGCGTTCTTCGTGAGTTCGACATTGACCCACGCAATGACGTCACCGAAGGGACGGCCCTGGAAAGGCCATCGTGTTCGCTGTGTCGATCGCAGGTCGTCGTCGGTGACGTGCTCGAGGACCACTCGCCACTGTCCCTGTAGCCGGTCGAGCCACCCGCGTACGTCGTCGGCATTGCCGGGCCACACCACGTTCTCGCGTGAGAGAGCCCCCTCGCCGAATGAGTGGTCGAGCACCATGGACCACCAGAAGCCGAGGTGCCATGTCAGCCACGCGATGCTCGCCGGACCGACGTCATATCCCTCTTCATCCGGCCAATCGGCGCGCCACCTTCCATCAGGAACTTGATGTACGTGCAATCCCGCACGAGCGGGGCGCCACAAACATTCCTCGGTAGCGAGTCCGTCGAGGTGGAGAGTAGTGAGCTTCCACGCCGTTTCGAACTGGCGGATCAGGTAGCCACGGGCTTCGTCGGCCACGCGCTCAGCCTTTCGCCCGCCCCGCCCGCCCGACGGCTCGACCACGCGATGTCTTGTGCTTCGCGTCCAAGTCCTTCGGGGCTTGGCAACGCCACGCCTCCGTGATGATCGGCTTGAGCTCTCGGGCGGTCACGGCGGGGAGGCGAACCAGGACGGCAGGGAATCCGTTGTAGTGCGGCTCGGTGAAGAACTTGGCCGGGTCCAGAGCCAACAAAAAGTCCTTGTCGGCGAGGCTCGCGACCCGCACCGCGATCACGTCCGGCTGCGGCACGCGGGGCTTCTCGGGCGTGACACGCTCCATCCAGACCCAGACGAAACCCTTCAGCTTCCCTTTGTTGCGAACGGAGAAGGCAAAGTGGCTCGGCGCCTCCACGGTCTCGGGCAACGAGAGGGCCACGCGGCGGACGTCGGCCTGCCGTGCCATGGAAATCACCTCAGCTGGTGGAGTTGTCTCTAGCTACCAATCCGCCGTTCTTCCCGTGTCTTGCTGAGTAAACGCTCGGCGAAATCGAGGCGCTCCTGGGTTTCTGCCAGCTCATGTTGAAGGTCCTGGACACCACGTTCCACCGCCTCGAGCCGCGCCGTGACGTCGGCCGATGGTGATTCGCGACGAGCGGCACGCAGGCGGGCGACCTTGATCACCGTGAACGCAGGGATGCCCACGAATATCAAGAGTGCGGCGAGAAACACACCAGGCTCCATGGAGCCTTCCTTAGTTTGGGCCTACGACTTGCACGAAATTCATTCCCTAATCTACGCGCGCCGGCGGGTTCGAGCGCTGGTTCGGCGCCGCCGCGACGCCGCCGCGCCGCCTCGATTGGAGTCATCGACCTTAAAGTAGACTGATCAACGATGAACGTCCGCAAGCTCGAGCTGACTGACAATGGCGCTGAGCGGAGGGTAGGCCTCACGCGCTCCTCATTTTTTGGTAACCGTCTCTTCTCTGAGGGCCGTGTGGCCCTTTCGACCCGTAGTGGTGAACGCGGCGACGCGGACGGTCCCGCGCAAGGGGATCGGACCGCGGACTTCGGGGGTGCGCATGGTGGGCTCACTACCGTCAGTCGTGTAGCGCAGGGTGAACCCGGGTAGCTCCACGCTGCAGCGAACCACGCCGCCCTCGACCTTGAGACCGGGTGTGGGGATCCGGTAATTGAGCCCCGGCACCTCCCGATCGAGCCGGGGCAGCTCACGCTTGCCGACCACGTTCACCAAACGGGACCACGCTGCTTGGTAGAGCGAATCGGACCGGGCCGGGCCAGCTTCCTTAGCCCAGTCCGGGTCGGGCGCCCAGGCCCGCTCGGCGAGCCCGAAGAGCTTCGGCACCATCATATAGTCGAGCCGTCCATCGCCCCCCAATGTCTCGGACCAGAGGTTGCCCTGGATCCCGACGATGTGGGCCCGGCCGTAGTCGGTGAGCCGCTCCTTACCGACGAACACGGCAGGGTCCAGCGGGTTGCCACGAGCGTCGACACGCGCGTTGCGGTAGTAGTCGAACGGGATGAACTGGAACGGCTTGCGCAGGTCGACGTAGCCTCCCCAGTCGAGCCCTGTCTCCTCCGGGTTCTGATTCCACGCGAGATCGAAGTAGTAGTTGGTAACGGGACTGAGCACGACCTCGTACCCGCCGTTCGCGAGGCGGTAGGCGAGGTCCTCGGCGCCCCAGCCGGGGACGTTGTTCCAGACATAGGCGCGCCAGCCGCGCTCGGCGAATCCGGGATTGACGATGACCGCGGGCCGCCCGTCGCGGCGGGTCTTGCGCACCGCGATCTCTTCCCACCCTGAAGGGACGAGCCCCTGAGTCTTCAGGATTTGCTCCACCCGGCCGTAGAAGGCGAACCAGAGATCGGCGACGCTCGTGAGGCCGTGCGCCTGGATGTAGGCCTGGACGGCCGGGGACCCGACCCAGACACCGGCCGGGACCTCATCTCCACCCATGTGGATATGGCGCAGGGGCGCACCGGCCTCGCGGTGCATCGCTGCGAGATCGCTCACCACCCGCTCGATGAACCCGTACGTCGACTCGAGCGCCGGGTTCATCACGTTGTCGGGGTAGCCTTGGACCGACGTGTACACCGAACGGTCTTCCGGATCGGTGAGCCGGTACTGCTGGTTGCCCGCCATGGCCATGATCGCGGCGCGCGCGTGGCCCGGCATCTCGATCTCCGGGATGATCTCGATGTGTCGCGCCGTTGCGTAGCGCACAATCTCGACGTAGTCGGCATGGGAAAAGAACCCGCTGCCCCAAGGCTGGTCGACCTGGGGACCCGACCCAAAGGCGGGCTGAAGGAACCGGCGCGAGTCGAGCGTGTGGCCGCGGCGCGCGCCCACCGCCGTGAGCTCGGGGAGACTGGGGATCTCGACCCGCCAACCCTCGTCATCCGTGAGGTGGATGTGGAAGACGTTGAGCTTGTAGCGGGCCAGCAGGTCGAGCGTGCGCAACACCGCCGCCTTCGGATGGAAGTTGCGCGCGACGTCGAGCATGAACCCGCGGTAGCCGAAGCGCGGAGCGTCTACAATTCGGATCGCCGGCAGTACGAGCCCTCCACGAGGAGACGGCGGCGGGAACAAGCTGCGCAGTGACTGGAGACCGTAGAAGGTGCCCGCCGACGAGACACCGACGATCCGGACCCCCGCCGTCGGATCGACCACCAACTGGTACGCCTCGGGCGACGATTGGCCCTCCACCGGGCCCACCTCGAGTCGCAGCGGCGGGCCTCCCCCCTTCCGTCCCGCGCGGAAATAGGGCCGCAGGTATTCAGCGGCGAACGTCGCCTCGCTCGCGAGCTCGGCCGGCGCGGTGACTTGCGGCATCGCCGTGAGGCGCAGCTCTCCTGTTCCCTTTGTCACCTGCACCGGGGTCGGGAACACCGCCGGCAGCTCGCTCGCGGGGATGTCGCGGATCACGGAGTCGAGCGCGAACTGAGTCTCGGGCGTCACCACGCGCTGCGAGCGCTCGAACGGAACCGCGACGTAATCGCTCAACCGGACGCCCACGTCCTTCGCGGCGTCGAACACGATGTAGGGACCCGAGGGAACGAAGCTGCGATTGAGAAGCGGATCGGTGAGGTACGGGATCTTGATCGTCGCGCCGGGCGCGAGTCCGGCGAAGCCGGCGCCCGGGACGATCCGGTGCAGGTCGCCTAATACGTCCTGGATGTCGAACCCGGCTCCCACGCTGGCCGAATCGGCCGAGTGCAACGCACTGAAGTAGATCGCCCATCCGCTCGGGGGGAGTGGTTTCGTGTCACGGTTGGTGAGGGTGAAGGCCGCCTGGGAGTCTCCCACGAGCGCCCACCGGAGCTGCAGGGCGGTCTGGGCGGCGCCGGTCCTGGCCGTAGGGGCCAGCAGGAGGGCGGTCAGTGCAGGAAGCAGTCGGTTGCGCATGAGAGGGATTAGACGTCCTACGGGGCGCGGTGTCCAGGGCCGCGCCGGGTCGAGTCCTCGAAGCCGAAGAAGCGGTCGATCAGCCAACTCCCGTCCGTCGTTCGCGCCAGGAAGGTGACGTACCTGCCGAACTCCGTCATGCGCCCGCCGCTCGAGTCGCTCCAGGATTGTTCGAAGGCGCCAAACTCCGTCGCGTGATCCGGCGCGACGCGTCGAGTCGAGACGATCAGACGGAGGTCCATGTCGTGCAGGGATGCCCAGTTGCTCCGCGCCATCGCCGCCAGCTCGGCGGGGCCCCGGACCGTATTGAACGCCGGCCATTCGAAAACCGCCGTGTCGGTGTACAGCGCGGCATACGCCCGAGGGTCGTGAGTCCGGTACGCTTGGACGAGACGCGCGTTGAGCGAGTCGATGCCGGCCGTCGCCTCGCCGGCCGACGGCCGAGGTGGCGGCGAACAGGCGAGGCCCGCGATACCAAGCGATAGGATGGTCACCCTGATGGATGCGCTCATGACTCGATGATGCTCCCGAGAGTTATTAGCGGGCAGCCAGTCGAAACAACTCACTGCCCGCGAGGAGAAACGCCCCCGTGCCGTAAATCTCCGTCTGCTCTGGGCCCGTGTCGCCGGGCTGATCTCCCACCCGCTGAACGTAGCCGAGCATGCCGCTTGGCTGGACCGCCCGAACCATGGCCGACCAGCCCCGGCGGACGGTGAGCTCGTATTGGCGTCCCAGCAAACCCTCATTCATGCCCCAGGCAAGCGCGTACGTGAAGAAGCCTGTCCCGCTGGTCTCCGGGATCGGGCGGCTGTCAGGATCGAGTAAGCTGGCACGCCAATAGCCATCCGGTCCCTGCAAGTCGGCGATTCTTGGCGCCATCTCCTGGAAGAGAGCGATGAACCGCCTTCGCCCGGCAAAGTCCGGAGGCAAGTACTGCAGCACGCGTGCGAGACCCGCAAGCACCCACCCATTACCGCGACTCCAGAACACCTTCTTCCCGTTGGGTTCGCGCTGATCGAAGAATCGGCTATCGCGGTAGAACAGTCGCTCTTGCTTGTCGTACAGGTAGTCCGTTGTCTTCCACCAGAGCCGCTCCATGAGATCGACATACCGACCGTCGCCGGTGGTGCTCGTGGCGAGCGTGAGGGCTGGCGGGGACATGAACAGCGCGTCGCACCAGACCCATTCGCGCATAGTCTTGTCATTGCTGAACTCGAGCGACTCGGCGAACGGCGTCTGTAACATCTCACCGAAGCGCGCCAGGGCCGGCTCAATCATTCGGGCGTCGGCCCCGAGTCTATAGAGGAGAAAGTAGCTCTGGGTGACGGCGTGGTCGTCCGCGAGAAAGGGTCGCGGCCCCGGCTGCCACTGGATGCGTTCACCATTGCGGCGGATCGCGTCGAGGTATTTCTGCCCACTGCTCGACCGCAAGGCCAACTCGTAGAGACCAGCCCAGAATGGCGCCTGCTGCCACTCGTACGGCTGGTGCGCCGATGGGTGCGCCAGCTGCCAGTCGGCGACCGTGGTCATGGCACGCAGCACCGCCTGGGGCTCGAGTGCGTCGCTCAATGGGGCGGGCGTTGGCGCTCGCGGTGGGGGGGTCGCGCTGCAGCCGGCGAGCATGAGCAGTGAAAGCGCGGCTCCGAGGATTCTCGAGCATGGCGAGGTCATGGGATCGACGGCCAAGGTATCACACCAGCTCCGTTTCGAGAACCGGTGCCAGAAGGCGATTGCA
>WNFR01006782.1_pt1 | contig 11696 bp, 11 predicted proteins | sample 5400221 | NCBI WGS metagenome assembly WNFR01 (sample SAMN13153357, study PRJNA577476) | soil metagenome | isolation source: 40 cm soil under Madrone tree | place: USA:California | collected 2016-06-14 | reverse complement strand
GCTCGCCCGACTACAAGGCGGCCTTTCTGGCGACCCTGGGCGCCAACGCCGAATTTTACGATCCCTATCAGGAGAATGCGCTGCGCTGGTACCGCTACAGCCAGGAGCGGGTGCCGTTTGTCAATCACGCGATCGTCCAGCCGCCGGTCGACCGCAACATGGCTCCCGGGGCGCCGGGCGGCCCCGCCGACGTCTACGCCCATGTGACCAGGGAGACCGATGCCGGGATTCGGGTCACCGGCGCCAAGGTCGTCGCCACCGGCTCGGCATTGACCCATTTCACCTTTGTCGCGCATGCCGGGGTGCTCCCGGTGCAGGACAAGAGCTACGCGATCGTGTTCCTGGTGCCGAGCAATGCCCCGGGCGTCAAATTCATTTGCCGCGTCTCGAACGAGCAGCGCGCCGCCGTGCTCGGCGGCCCGTTCGACTATCCGCTGTCGAGCCGGCTCGACGAGAACGACGCGATCTTCATCATGGACGACGTACTGGTGCCGTGGGAGGACGTGTTCGTCTATGCCGACATCGACAAGGCCAACCGGTTCTTTCCGAACAGCGGGTTTCTGCCGCGCGCCATGCTGCAGGGCTGCACGCGGCTCGCGGTCAAGCTCGACTTCATCATCGGCTTGTTGGTGAAGGCGACCGAGGTCGCCGGCACCCGCGGGTTCCGCGGGGTCGAAGCCAATATCGGCGAGGTGATCGCCTGGCGGAACACGATGTGGGGGCTGTCGGACGCGATGGCCAAGAGTGCGCAGCCGTGGGCCGCCGGCTGCGTGCTGCCGGCATTGGAGCCGGCAATGGCCTACCGCATCCTGGCCCCGGAGGCCTATGTCCAGATCAAGCACATGATCGAGAAAACCGTCGCCAGCAGCTTGATCTATCTCAACTCGCATGCCCGCGACTTCAAGACGCCGGAATTGCGCCAATATCTCGACCGCTATGTCCGCGGCTCCGGCGGCGTCAGCGCGGTCGAGCGGGTCAAGCTGATGAAGCTCTTATGGGACACGATCGGCAGCGAGTTCGGCGCCCGCCACGAGCTCTACGAGATCAACTACGCCGGCAGCCACGAGGAAATTCGCATCGACGCGCTGCGCGCGGCGATCGGCTCGGGCCAATACGAGCGCTGGAAGAGCTTCGCCGACCAATGCATGGCCGAATACGACCTAGACGGCTGGACGGTGCCGGATCTCGTCAACCCGGACGACGTCACCGCGCTGCGCTAAAGGGAGGGAGATGACCCTTCAACTGCTGCTGCTCGGCGATGCGCCGGTGGCGCAGCTGGTCGCCCGTGCAAGGCTCGCCGAGGCGAGCGGCTACAGCGCCGTGTGGGTGGCGGACGAGCGGTTCTACAGAGAAGTCTATTCCAGCCTCGGCCAGATTGCCGCTAACACCGCGAAGGTGCTCCTCGGCCCTTGCGTTACCGATCCCTACGCTCGGCACCCGGCGCTCACCGCAATGGCGATCGCCACCCTCGACGAGATCTCCGGCGGGCGGGCGATCCTCGGGATCGGCGCCGGAATTTCGGGCTTCGCCGAGCTCGGGATCGATCGCCGAAAGCCGGCGCGGGCGATGCGCGAAACGATCGAGCTGATCCGAGCGCTACTGCGCGGCGAGACCGTCGACATCGACGGTGAGGTCGTCGCGTTCCATCATGGCCGGTTGAGCTTCTCGCCGCTTCGTCCCGCGATACCGGTCTACGTCGCGAGCAACGGACCGCTCGGACAGCGGGTGGCGGCGGAAATCGCCGACGGTGTGATCATGGAGGCCTGCGCTTCGGCAGCGGAGGTTCGCGCGTTCCGCGCCGCCGTCGAAGGTGCCGCGCGCAAAGCCGGCCGCGATCCGCAGGCGATCCGGATCATCGCCCGCCTCAATACTTGCATCGCGGCAGACGGCCGCGTCGCGCGTAAGGCAGTCCGCCCGGCCGTCGCCCGGTATCTTGGCGCTGGCCGCTTAAGATCCCGCACCGCCGCTGCGCAGGGGCTGACACTTCCGGCAGAGGCGGTGGCCCAGGTCGCCGGTGCAAACTACGCTGCCGGGGTGACGCCCTACCTGCCGCTCGTGCCACTGGTCACCGACCGCCATGTCGACGCCTTCACCTTGGCCGGGACCGTCGACGAGGTCGCCGAGCACGCGATCGCCTTACGCGGAGCCGGCGCCGATTCGATCATCACGCGGCCGGTTGCCCCCGAAGCCGGCACGATCGAGGAGACGATCCTAAAGCTCGGCGCCGAGGTCTGGCCCGGGGTCCAAGCCGCAACTCGCAGCCTTGAGTAGCGGATCGGAGAATATACGGTCCGAGCGTTATTGTCAATATTGACATGCGTATTTCATTAAATTATATATGAGCGGCGTAGGGCGGAAGAGCGGACAGCGTATTCCGCCGATTTTCGCAAACCTGCCGTCGTTTGAGCAAAGGTGCCGAGAATTGTTGCTTGGCGTCCATCGTCGAAATCGTGCCCACAGGGGCCGAATGCGGCTGCTGGCGGAATGCGCTGGCGCTTTTCCGCCCTACACTTCCTACCCCAATCCGTCGGCACCGGAGAATATACGGTCCGGGCGAGATTATCAATATTTACATGCGTATATGACAACATATGCGATAATATCGCAAATCTCTCGGTGGACAGTGCCCGCCTTCGTGTGGTTCGCGAACGCGGCGCGGCTGCGAAACAGGCGACCGATGCCATAGAGCTCATAATGGCCCCAGCCGGGCTCGACGGCGATCTTCGCCACCATATCCGGCGCAATGTCGGTCGAATATTGGGCCAACGGGTTGAGGTGATTTCCTCCGGGGTTGCCGACGGTCGTCGGCACCAATGGCGCGTTCGGCCTGTTGAAGAGCAGGCCTGCGGACTTTCCAATGAGAAGCCGACCGACACCGACTTGTCGAGATCCTGGACCACCCTGAACTGCGGGTTCCGCGTCTAGGTGAACCTGACAACGTATTGCCCGTCGATCGTCAGCGGGATGTCCTCCTGGCGAGGCGTCATGTCGTGATTGAAGAGCGTGAGGAGAGTGTAGGCCCGCCCACCCAGGAGGTGGAACCCGAGATCGCTGCGGTCGAGGCCGGCGTAGGCCTGCCGTAGCCGTACGCCCAGCTTCTATATGCGGCGGGCGCCAAAATCGACGAGCAACGGTATCTCCCGAAACCGCCGCGACCGCAGCTTGGACCAGCATACCCCAGATCGCCGGCTTTCCAAACGGAACTGCCGAGCGCGAGCGCGGCCTCGACACTGAGAAGGCGACCAGGGGGTCATTTTGACAAGGTAGACGCGGACACTATTTCGCCGCGCCTTTACCCGTTTTAACCCGATTTGACTCGGACCGGAGCGGACCCGAACCCACTATCTCGATGCGAACGACGCCAGTTTGTGCCTCCCGTGCCCCTGGGAAGTGCAGATGGCTTGGGCGTGCACGGCAATGCTGACGACGAGATTCACCACATGAAACTCCCCCCTGGCAAAGCAATTCTCGTGCTAGTGAGTGTTCTCGGCAGCTCTTCGAGGGCACTCGCCGCCGGCGATCCCGGAGCCGGCCAGAAGGTTTTCGCGTCGCATTGCGCGACGTGCCACGCGACAGAGGCCGGCCAGAACAAGATCGGACCGTCGCTGGCCGGCATTGTCGGCAGCAAGAGCGGCACGGTTCCCGGCTTCAATTTTTCCCCCGCGATGAAGAACGCTGACATCACTTGGGATGACGCCGAGCTCGACAAGTTTCTGGCGAACCCCGCCGGGGACGTTCACGGGACAAAAATGTTTGTCAATCTTCCCAGCGAAAGCGATCGACAGAACGTAATCGCCTATCTCGAGACGCTGAAGAAATGACACGGGCCGCTCAGTCGACATTCTGAATTTCCGCCGGAGAATTCCCTTGCCACAGATCAAGATCAACGGCGTTGAGCACACTATCGACGCCGATCCGCAAATGCCGCTCTTATGGGCCATTCGCGACATCGTCGGCCTGACCGGAACCAAATTCGGCTGCGGGGTCGGCGCCTGCGGCGCTTGCACTGTCCATATCGACGGAGAGGCGGTTCGTTCCTGCCTGACCACCTTAGCCGACGCGCAGGGGCACGAGATCGTCACGATCGAGGGCCTCAGCGCTGACGGCACGCATCCAATCCAGCTTGCCTGGGAGGCGAACAACGTCCCCCAGTGCGGTTATTGCCAGGCCGGTCAAATCATGCAGGCCGCAGCGCTGATCAAACAGACGCCGAAGCCGAGCGATCAGCAGATCGTCGATGCGATGTCGGGCAACATCTGCCGATGCGGCACCTACCAGCGCATCCGGCAGGCCATCAAATCAGCAACGGAGAGGGTGGGATGACTGTCATCACCAATCTCAGCCGGCGGGATGTACTCAAAGGCACCGCCGCCACCTCGGGGCTCGTTCTCGGCTTTCATGTCGGGTTTCGCAAGCTCCCCTTTGCCGAGGCGGCCGAAATGCCGCCGTTTCAACCCAATGCCTTTCTTTCCATTGACGGCACGGGCCTTGTGACCATCGTCGCCAGCCGCTCCGAGATGGGCACCGGCATCAAAACCGATTTGCCGTTGGTGCTGGCCGATGAGCTCGAGGCCGACTGGAACCGCGTCAAGGTTGTCCAGGGACAGGGCGATCCGAAATACGGCGACCAGAACACCGACGGGTCGCGCAGCACGTGGCAATTCTTTGGGCCGATGCGGATGGCCGGCGCCACCGCACGCCAGATGCTTGAAACCGCCGCAGCCCAGACCTGGGACATTCCGGCCGGCGACTGCCAGGCTCAGAACGGTTTCGTCGTGCACGCTTCAAGCGGCCGCAAGCTCGCCTATGGCGACCTCGCGAAAATCGCGGCGATGATGCCGGTGCCGCCGTCGAGCCAGGTGCGGCTCAAAGACCGAAAGGACTGGCGCTATATCGGCAAACCGCACGCGATCGTCGACCTCAAGGACATCGTCTGCGGTCGCGCGACCTATGGCATCGATTTGACGCTCCCGGGTATGAAATATGCCTCGATCGAGCGCTGCCCGGTCTACGGTGGCAAGGTCAAATCCTTCGACCCCAAGGACGCGCTGTCGGTTGCCGGTGTCGAGCGGGTCGTCGAGATCCCCGCGACCCCGATGCCCTCGGGGTTCAAGCCATTGGGCGGCATCGCGGTCATCGCCAACAACACCTGGTCGGCGCAGCAGGGCCGCCAGCGCCTCAAGATCGAGTGGGATTACGGGCCAAATGCCGGTCACGATAGCGCTGCCTACCGCGCCGAGCTCGAAGCAACGGCCAAGGAGCCGGGCAAGGTCGTGCGCAACCACGGCGATGTCGACGGTGCGCTGGCATCAGCCGCCAAGCGCGTAACCGCCGACTATTTTGTCCCTCATCTGGCGCATGCCCAGATGGAGGTGCCCAATGCTGTGGCGCACTGGGTCGGCAATACCTGCGAGACCTGGTCGCCGACGCAGAACCCGACGCAGGTGCGCCAGACCGTCGCTCAGGTCCTCGGCATCAACGAAGCGAACGTCACCGTCAATGTGACCCTGCTCGGCGGCGGCTTTGGCCGCAAGTCAAAGCCGGACTATGTCGCCGAAGCCGCCCTGCTGTCGCGCATGGTCGGCGGCCCGGTCAAAGTAACGTGGACCCGCGAGGATGACATCCAGCACGACTATTACCACGCGGTCTGCGCGCAGCACCTCGAAGCCGCACTCGACCAAGACGGGCGTGCCAATGCGTGGCTGCATCGCACCGTGTTCCCCGCAATCGAGGCGACATTCCAGCCGGATGTCGTTTACGGCAGCGGCGGCGAGCTGGGCCAGGGTGTGGTCGACATGCCCTACGACATTCCCAATGTGCGCTCCGAGAACGGCGCCGTGGCAAACCATGTGCGGATCGGCTGGTACCGCTCGGTCTACAACATCCCGCACGCCTTTGCCGTCTGCTCCTTCGTCGACGAGCTCGCCGCCGCGGCGGGCAAGGACCCGGTCGAATATCTGCGAGAGCTGCTCGGACCGCCGCGCATCCTCGACTTGAAGGCGCTGGGCGTCGTCGTCGATTATCCGAATTACGGCGTCGACCAGCTCGCGCCCGGGATCGCCGATCAGTACCTGATCGACACCGGACGCTTGCGCGGCGTCGTCGACCTCGTCGCCGCGAACAGCAATTGGGGTGAGAAGCTGCCGCCGAGGCAAGGTCGCGGCATCGCCGTCCATCGCAGCTTCTTGAGCTATGTGGCCGTCGTCGCGCATGTCGCCGTTGGCAATGACGGCCAGGTCACGATCCCGCGGCTCGATATGGCGATCGATTGCGGCACGATCGTCAACCCCGATCGGGTGCGCGCGCAACTGGAGGGTGCCGCGATCATGAGCATCGGCAATGCGCTGTACAGCAACATAACCGTGAAAAACGGCAGCGTCGAGCAAAGCAATTATACCGATTACCTGGTCCCGCGCATCGACATCACGCCGGAGACCCACGTCTATTTCGCCGAAAACACGCATCTGCCGGGCGGCGTCGGTGAGCCGGGTGTGCCGCCGACCGCGCCGGCGATCTGCAACGCGATCTACGCGGCAACCGGCAAACGGATCCGGGCACTGCCGGTCGATCCGCAGCTGTTGAAGGCTTAGCTTGTAGGAAATAAAGATGACCAAGGTACTGGTGCTCTACTATTCCGCTTATGGCCATATCGAAGCGATGGCCAATGCGGTGGCCGAAGGCGCACGCGGAGCCGGCGCAGAGGTCGACATCAAGCGCGTGCCTGAGCTGGTCCCCGAGGAGATCGCTCGCAGGGCGCACTACAAGTTCGACCAGGCCGCCCCGGTGGCAACGGTCGAAGACCTCGCCAATTACGACGCCATCATTGTGGGCGCCGGCACGCGGTTCGGCCGTCTCAACTCGCAGATGGCCAACTTCCTTGATCAGGCAGGCGGGCTTTGGATGCGTGGAGCCTTGCACGGCAAGGTCGGCGGCGCCTTCACCTCGACCGCAACCCAGCATGGCGGCCAGGAGACCACCCTCTTCTCGATCATCACCAACCTGCTGCACTTCGGAATGGTGATCGTGGGTTTGGACTATGGCCATGCCGGCCAGATGACGCTCGACGAGATCACCGGCGGTTCGCCCTACGGCGCGACGACAATCACTGGGAGCGACGGCTCACGCTGGCCCACAGCGAACGAACTGCAAGGCGCGCGCTACCAGGGGCGCAAAATTGCCGAAACTGCGCAAAAGCTCCTTCGCTGACCGCGCGTTGGAAATCCCAAAGCACCCGTGACACGATTTTACAAAGATTAACCGGGCCAGAGATGACGACGAGACCAGATTCCGTGGTGTAGAGCCAACGGAGCCAACGGAGGACCCCCAATGACCATGCACACCCAAGCCGACCGCCGCCAAGATCCGCGCGGCGCAAACCGTGCCGACATCCCTGTCGGGCTCACCGCATTGCTGGCCGACATGTTCGCCGTCTATCTCAAAACCAAGAACTTCCATTGGCACGTGTCGGGTCCGCATTTCCGTGATTACCATCTGCTGCTCGACGAGCAGGCGACGCAAATCTTAGCCACGACGGACACCATTGCCGAGCGCGTCCGGAAACTCGGCGCCCAGACCGTCAAGTCGATCGGCCACATCAGCCGGCTCCAGCATATCGAGGACAACAATGCCGACGAGGTTGCGCCGCGCGACATGCTGAAGGAGCTGCTGCAAGACAATCAACGCCTCACCGAAGAGATGCTAAAATTACATACGCTCTGCGACGAGCAGGGCGACGTTGCCAGCGCCAGCCTGATCGAGGTGTGGATCGACGAAGCCCAGGGCCGCGCGTGGTTCCTGCGCGAAGCTGTGCGGTTGGGCTGACGGCAGGGATTGAATCGCCACGATATTTGCCGAGGGGCGCCGCCGAGGGCGCGTGGTCCGCAATGCGATCTACGCGGCAACAGGCAACCGGATCAGGAGTAATTAGTTATGACGGTAGTCACCTCATCCGCAAGCTATGCGGCGCCCAACGCAATAGCGGGTATTGTCATTCCTGACAGCAAACTGGCACGTGAAGTAACTGAAGTGGTCAGGGATACGGAGCCTCCTCTGCTGTTTCATCACTCGAGCCGCGTCTATTACTGGGCGCGTTTCACCGCCAAGCGTCGCGGCCTCCGCTTCGATCCCGAGCTGCTTTACGCCGGTGCGATGTTCCACAACATGGGCCGGTATAGAAACGCGGCAACGCAGTCGTTGCCCGCCTCTGGGGGCCCCGAAGGCCCGTTGACTGTAACAATGAGGTCTGAATGCTAGAGCCCCACCGATCTCCGCTGGGATCACTGGCGCTGATCGCCATCGTCATTGGCGCCGGCGCCGCTGCCTTTGCCTATACGGCAGGATGGTTTTCGTCTGAGCGTCTCACGCCGAGGAGACTGTTGGCGGCACTGGCGCCGCCCACCGGGCCGGCGCTCGGCCATCGCCGCAACCATGCCAAGGGCATCTGTTTTACCGGCGTGTTCGAAGCAAACGGAGCCGGGTCCGAGCTGTCGCGGGCCCGGGTTTTCGCCCGCGGGCAGTATCCGGTGCTCGGGCGCTTCAATCTTGGTACCGCCGATCCGAACGCGCCGGATGCGACGGTCCGCGTACGGGGCCTGGGGATAAGCATCGCAACGCCGGACGGACAGGATTGGCGCAGCGCCATGATCGATCCCCCCGTCTTCCCGGTCTCGACGCCGCAAGGCTTCTACGAGCTGCTGCTCGCGTCGGCGAGCAAGGACCCGATTGCGATGAAGAATTTCGTTGCGGCGCATCCGGAGTTCGCACCGTTCGGCGATTGGGCCAAGAACGCGCCGTGGACCGGCAGTTACGCGGAAGATCGGTACAACAGCCTCAACAGCTTCGTCTTCGTCGACAATTCCGGCGCGGAGCATGTGGTGCGCTGGTCGCTGTTGCCGGCGGCGCAGTCGGTCCCGATCTCGCCCGATGATCTCGCCAAGCGCGGCCCCGACTTCCTCGAACAGGAGATCACCGAACGCGTGACCGGCGCGCCGCAACGCTGGTCCATGGTGGTGACGATCGCCAATCCGGGAGATCCCACCGCGGACCCCAGCAAGGCCTGGCCAGGAGACCGCCGCACCGTCGAGGTCGGCACGCTCGTCGCGCAAAAGGTCGAGGCCGAGCGGGGTGGCCCGTGCCGCGACATCAACTTTGATCCGACCGTCCTGCCGACCGGCATCCAGGTATCGGACGACCCGTTCCCTGCAGCACGGTCGGCCGCCTATACCAGGTCATATGACCTGCGCACGGCGGAGGCCAAGGATTATCCCCGAACTGCAACGGACACCAAGCCATGATCGGCGTCGACCAACGCTTCACCCCGCTGCAGCGCCTGCTGCACTGGCTCATGGCCATCGGCATCCTGGCGATGCTCTTTATCGGCGTTGGCATGGTGTCCACGACCATGCCGAAATACCTGCCGCTCGTTGCGGTTCACAAATCGCTCGGCATCGCCATTCTGGTGCTCGCGCTGATCCGGTTGGCAGTACGTCTGCGCTACGGCGCGCCAGCGCTGCCGGCTGACCTGCCCGAGCCGATGAAGCTCGCGGCGCACCTGTCGCATTACGCGCTTTATGCCCTGATGATCGGCATGCCGCTGCTCGGCTGGGCCATGCTGGCGGCCGCCGCCTATCCGGTCGTGGTTTTCGGGGGCATCTACCTTCCCCAAATCCTGCCGCAGAGCGACAGTCTGCATACCTGGCTCTGGGACGCGCATTTCTACCTGGCTTTCGCGTTTTTCGCCCTGGTCCTGATGCATGTCGCGGCGGCGCTACTCCATGCGCTGATCCGGCGCGACGGCGTGTTCGAAACGATGGCGTCCCTGTCGGTGCCGACCCAGGACGAAGTCGTGCCCGCCGAGTGAAAGAACAGCTCTCTAAATCACCGCGTCGCTCAGGGGTCATCAGTCTGCACACACCAATCGCACTTGAATAGATTTCTTGCGGGAGTGATCTATGACGTCAGCAACATCATTCGCCAGCAATGCAATGCCCGGTTCAGTAGCGGGTGTTGTCATTCCTGACAGCAAACTGGCACGGGAAGTGACCGAGTTGGTCAGGGATACCGAGCCTCCGTTGCTCTTCCATCACTCGAGCCGCGTCTATTACTGGGGCGCGCTCACTGGAAAGCGCCGCGGGCTTCGCTTCGATCCCGAGCTCCTCTACGCCGGCGCCATGTTCCATGACATGGGCCTCACCCCCAAGCATGCAAGCGCGCATGAGCGTTTCGAGGTCGACAGCGCCAATGGTGCCCGTGACTTCCTGCGCAGCCACGGCATAGCAGAGCGCGAGATCGAGACGGTCTGGACCGCGATCGCGCTGCACACCACACCCGGCATCCCACAGCACATGCATCCCGTCATCGCGCTCGTTACCGCCGGCGTCGAGATGGACGTGCTCGGCATCGCTTTTTCCGAGTTCGCGGACGCCGAGCGCGAAGCGGTGGTCCGCGCGCACCCGCGCCCCGGACGCTTCAAGGAAGAGATCATCCAGGCCTTTTACGACGGCTTCCACCGCAAGCCCGAGACGACCTTTGGCACTGTCAACGCCGACGTGCTCGCCGACAAGGATCCCTCCTTCCGGCCCGAGAATTTCTGCCGCGTGATCCGCGCCTCTGCCTGGCCCGGCTAGGCACATCCGCGCCCCACCCAGCATCCATACAACCTAGGGAGTTCCTCATGTCTGCAAAGAAGGTTTTCACCAACGAAGCCGGCGCGCCGGTCGCCGACAACACCAACATCTTGACCGCCGGTCCGCGCGGCCCGGCACTGCTGCAGGACATCTGGCTGATCGAGAAGCTGGCGCATTTCGATCGCGAGGTGATCCCCGAGCGCCGCATGCATGCCAAGGGCTGGGGCGCCCACGGCACCTTCACCGTGACACACGACATCACGCGCTTTACGAAGGCGAAGATCTTCTCCGAGATCGGCAAGCAGACCCCGATGTTCGCCCGCTTCTCGACCGTCGCCGGCGAGCGTGGTGCCGCCGACGCCGAGCGTGACATTCGCGGAACCGCGCTCAAGTTCTATACCGAGGAAGGCAACTGGGACATTGTCGGCAACAACACGCCGGTGTTCTTCTTCCGCGATCCGCTGCGCTTTCCCGATCTCAACCACGCCATCAAGCGCGACCCGCGCACCGGGATGCGCAGCGCCGACAACAACTGGGATTTCTGGACCTTGCTGCCCGAAGCGCTGCACCAGGTCACAGTCGTCATGTCCGACCGCGGCATCCCGAAGAGCTTCCGGAATATGCACCTCTTCGGCAGCCACACCTTTTCGATGATCAATGCGGCGAACGAACGCGTCTGGGTCAAATTCCATTTCCGGACCCAGCAAGGCATCCAGAATCTCACCGATGAGGAAGCCGCAGCTCTCATTGCCAAGGACCGCGAAAGCCACGGCCGCGACCTTTTCAATGCGATCGAAGCCGGCGACTTCCCGCGCTGGACGCTTTTCATCCAGGTGATGACCGAAGCGCAGGCGAAGACGCACCGGCACAACCCGTTCGACCTGACCAAGGTCTGGCCGAAGGCCGAGTACCCGCTGATCGAGGTCGGCGTGATGGAGCTCAACCGCTGGCCGGACAACTATTTCGCCGAAGTCGAGCAGGCGGCGTTCGGGCCGTCGAACGTCGTCCCCGGCATCAGCTTCTCTCCGGACCGGATGCTGCAGGCGCGCCTGTTCTCGTACAACGACGCCG
>WNFR01006781.1_pt1 | contig 11697 bp, 10 predicted proteins | sample 5400221 | NCBI WGS metagenome assembly WNFR01 (sample SAMN13153357, study PRJNA577476) | soil metagenome | isolation source: 40 cm soil under Madrone tree | place: USA:California | collected 2016-06-14 | reverse complement strand
CTGGATAGGCCAGCATCAGGGGATTCCAAGCCCCATGGTCGAGGCCCTGGTCCGGATCGATCTCGACTCCCTCGACCAGCTCCGCCACCCGCTTCGCCACGGCCGGCGCCCCCGGCGCCGGGTATTTCAGGCGATAGAGCGCGTCGGGAAATCCGTAGAAATCGTGAATCGTCTCCGGCGAGGAGGATCCCGAGACGGCAGGCTGCGCAGTTTCCCAATGGGCCGATACGCAAAGGATCGCCTTCGGTCGCGGCAGCGACGTGCCAAGGTCGGCAATGAACTGGCGGGCCGGAATATCCTCGAACACCAATGTGGGTGCGCCATGGGACAGGAAGACGGTCGGAAGCATCCCTTGTTCTCCTTCGGGTTTGGCGGCTGACACCGTCGCAACCCTCGCAACCTAGATGCGGCCGCCGATCAAGCCTGTAAAGTAGACACTTGACGGTAACTGCAGCCGCCGTCGAAACAGGTTGGGACTCATGGCGGATCGGGATTTTCACATCGCCCAGTTCAATACCGCCAAGCTTCCGGCGCCGCTGGACGACCCGCAATTGGCCGAATTTGTAGGATCGCTGGAACGGATCAATACAATTGCCGACGAAAGCCCGGGATTCGTTTGGCTCCTGCAGAGCGAGAGCGGTGATGCAACCTCCCTCAGGCCCCTGGGCGACGATGTAATCGTCAACATGTCCGTCTGGCGGGACATCGACGCCTTGTTCGATTTCGTCTATCGCACCCAGCATGCGCCGGTCATGGCCAAGCGCCGCCAATGGTTCGCCAAGCCCGAGGGGCCGTTCGTGGTTCTGTGGTGGGTTCGCGCCGGCTACTTGCCGACGGTCGCGAACGCGAGCGCGGCGGGAAACCCTGGGCCGCAAGGGGCCGAACCCGGTGGCTTTCACTTTCAAGACGAGATTTCCCGCGCCGACGCACGCCTGACTCGGCCCGCCCCACTACGGCTTTCGCACGAATACGAAATCCCCGCCCTCGTGGCCGGCAAAGCGCAGGTTGGAATATTCCGGCGTCTGCGGGGCCGCCAACACGACCGGCTCGCGTATCTTGGTAAAGAAGCTTTGCGCATCCATGACGCCGCTGTTCTGCTGCAGGGCCGCAATGAACGCGGAAGCGAACACCGAATGCCCGCTGCCGCCGGAATCGGCCACCGGCTCAAGCCCGCCCGAGGTCATCACCGTGCGCACCTTCTTCTGAACCATGCGCTGGATATAGTCGGCGTCCTTGATCGCAACGCTGGCCTCGCGGGTCAACGTGCCCGAGTAGCAGCTGTCGGCCACAACCATCACGTGGCGGGCCTGGATCGCCTTCAGCATATTTGTGATGTCTGTGTTCGATACCCAGTTGGATGGATCGTCCTGCATGGCATCGACCGGCAGCCAATAGCCTTGGTCCGCCGCCTGGTCGTAGCTGCCGTGACCGGCATAGTAGATCAGCAGATTGTCGTCGAGCGTCAGCGTCTAGCGCAGCTCGGCCAGCGCGCCGATGATCTGGTTGCGCGTCGCATTGACAAGCAGGATGACCTCGAAGCCGTAGACGCTCTTCAGAGTCTGGGCGACGGCCTGGGCATCGCCGGCAGCCGCTTTCAGCCCCGGCATACCATTGGCGTAGTTGTCGTTGCCGATGACCAAGGCCTGGTAGCGGCCGAAGTCCGAGATCGGCCAGCGCCGGCGGTATAGCCGGCGACGCCGGGGGGCGGCGGCGGTGCCGGCGTTACTGCCGCGGGCGCCGCCAGGGCAGTCGAGGCAACCGCCGGATGATATTGCGATTCCGGCACGAGCTGATTGGCGGCCACGTAGCCGATCGCCTTGTCGTTCTCCGACACCAGATACCACTCTTGCCCCTGAAGTTTACCGACGACGGTGATATTTTCACCTGCCCCGATTGTCTTGACGCGTGTTGACAGGGCGTCCGGCTTTTCGCGAACCTTCGCCGAACCTAAAGCAACAAAGGTCTCGTCGATCGGATCAAGCGGCGGGAGGGTAGCAACCGATGCGAGGGGCACCGCCGTCGGAGCGGGCTGTGGTGGGGCGCTGCTCCCAACGCTGGAGTTGTCCGACGAAGACAAATCCAGGTATAGCGTCACTTGCTTGTTTATCGGTCCGCAGGTCGCATTCATCGGAATCGCCACTTTGCCCGCCGCAGCTCGTACCAAGCCACTTGCTGTGCAATAATTTGCCGTGGCGCCCGCCAGGCCAGTGCTACCAGGGGGTATCAGCGATCCTTGAACCTCAATCGTCAAATCGGTCCCCCGGATATCACCGATGATAACTATCTGCTTACCCCCGCGGCTGGCCTGCCCCGTGAAATGTCCATTTTCTAACCTCCCGATCCCCTCGATTACCTGGATTCCGTTGTCAATACTGAACGGCACGTCGACCGACCAGGCGGATGAAACAGTTCCCGCCAGAAAAATGGCTCCGGCAACAACCGAAGATGTTCGGCATGGAAACTTCCGATCGCCTCCCTATCTCCTTATTGCTTTTTTACGAAGACGAAATCCCCGCCGTCGTGCCCGGCGAAGCGCAGATTGGAATATTCCGGCGTCTGCGGCGCGGCCAACACCACCGGCTCGCGCACTTTGGCGAAGAACGCCTGAGCGTCCATGACCCCGTTGTTCTGCTGCAAGGCCGCGATGAAGGCCGAAGCAAAGACCGAGTGTCCGCCGCCGCCGGCATCGGCCACCGGCTCGAGCCCGCCGGAGGTCATCACCGTGCGCGCCTTTCTCTGAACGATCCGGCCCAGGTAGTTCGCGTCCTTGACGGCGACGTTCGTGATGGGGGTGAGCGCGCCGGAATAACAGCTGTCGGCAACCACCATGACGTGTCGAGCCTGTATGGCCCTGAGCATTGTGGTGATGTCGGCATTCGATAACCAGTTGGTGGGATCCTGGGGCTGAGCGTCCACCGGCAGCCAATAACCCTGCCCGCCGGCCTGGTCGTAAATCCCGTGACCGGCGTAATAGATGAGCAAATTGTCATTCCAGGTGAGCGACAGTCGAAGCTGGGTCAAGGCTTCGAAAATCTGAGCTCGGGTCGCATTGGTCAGCAGCGTGACCCTAAAGCCATAGTGGCTCCGCAGAGCCTCGGCCACCGCCTGTGCGTCGCTCACCGCGGTCTTTAGGGGCTGCAACCCGCGCCGGTATTCGTCGTTGCCGATCACCAACGCTGAATAATGCCCGAAATCGAGCTTGGTAATATCGACCGGACCGCCTGATGGCTCCACTGCCGCTCCGGACGTCGAGGAGGCGGAAGCGATACCGGCGTACTGGGATTCGGGAACAAGCTGGTCAAAAATGACCTAGCCCAACGGCTTGTCGCTCTCGGACACCAGATACCAATCCTGACCTTTGAGCCGGCCCACGACTGTGATCTTCTGGCCGACCTCGATGGTCTTGATGCGGGCCGACAAGGGATCGGGCTTCTCGCGAACCTTGGCCTCGACGGCCGCCACATAGGTTTGGTCGATTGTTTCCAGTTCCGGCAGGGCTGGGGTGACCGATCCAGCGGACGTTACGGAGCCAACTGTAGTTTCGGTCGGCAGATCGAGATAAAGTTTGTTTGAGATTCTGCCGTGGCTCGACGAGAACTCCAAAGCGAACTGGACTTTGCCAACTGCCGGGCGAACAGTGCCGGTTGCAATCATATTATGCTCGACTGCATACCCGGGCATCATGTCCCCGGTGGCCTGCACGGTCAGCTGTCCGTGCCGAATGTCACCTTCCAAATGAACGTTGGCCGAACCATCCCTGGCGTCCCCGCTGAAATGCCTATTCTCGAGCTTGCCAATGCCTTCGAAGTTCTGCCGACCGGCAATGACAAATTTGAAGGCCACGTCGACGGCGAGTGCCGGCGCGGAACTGAAAATCGATAGTACAAGACCGGCCACCAGGGCCCAGCGTAGGCCGCGCCAGCGCATGCAAAAGAAACGATGCCGCTGATCGCCCGGAACCATGAGCTCTCTCATACCGAAGAGTGCTCCGCGGTCTACTTCCTGACGAACACGAAATCGCCGCCTTCATGGCCGGCGGAGCGCAAGTTTGAATATTCCGGCGTCTGCGAGGCCACGAGCACTACCGGCCGGCGGACCCTCTCGAAGAACGTCTCCGCGTCCATCACGCCCGTGTTGCCTTGAAGGGTCGCCAGGAAGGAAGCGGCGAAGACAGAATGTCCCCCGCTGCCCGCGTCGGCCACCGGCTCCAACCCACCCGAGGTCATCACTGTGCGCGCCTTCTTCTGCACCATACGCTCCAGATAACTCGTGTCGCGGATGTCCACGTTCGTGGCCCGAGTCAGAGATCCGGAATAACAGCTATCGGCAACTACCATGACGTGACGGGCCTGGATTGCCTTCAGCATGGTGGTGATGTCGGCGTTTGATATCCAGTTTGTCGGATCTTGCGCCCTGGCATCCACCGGCAACCAGTAACCTTGATCTCCGGCCTGATCGTAGCTGCCGTGGCCCGCGTAGTAGATCAGCAGGTTGTCGTCCCAGGTCAGCGATTGGCGCAACTGGGCCAAGGCCTCCAGGATCTGGCCGCGGGTTGCATTGGTCAGCAGCGTGACCTTAAAGCCGTAGTCGCTGCGCAGGGTCTGGGCCACGGCCCGGGCGTCGCTCGTAGCCGTCTTCAAGGCCTGCAGCCCATTCCGGTAGTCGTTGTTGCCGATGACCAAGGCAGAGTAGCGCCCGAAGTCGAGCTTGCTGATATCGATCGGGCCGGTGGACTGCCCCGACGTCACCGGGGACGTAGCTGACGCCGTGTTCATGGCGGGCTGAGATTCCGGCATCAGCTGGTCGACGACCACATAGCCCAGCGGCTGGTCATTCTCCGAAACCAGATACCAATCCTGCCCCTTCAGTCGGCCAACGACCGTGACCTTATGGCCGACTTCGATGGTCTTGACTCGCGCCGACAAGGGATCCGGCTTCTCGCGCACCTTCGCCGGGTTCACCGCAACATAAGTTTGATCAATCATGTCGAGCGGCGGAAGTGCCGATGGCGACGTGCCGCCCGCCATGTTGCTCGCACCCGGCGGCAGATCGAGATAAAGAGAATCCGTCCATGCACCACCGCAACCATCAATACTCAGCTTGACCGTCACCTTCCCCGATGGCGATCTTACCGACCCGCTGGCGATGCAATTCGCCCATGCGTGCATCCCCGCAAGTGGCCCAGTAACACGGACGTACATCTCATCTTCGTAAATATCGCCGATCAGCTGGAAGCTTTTCCCGCTTGCCGTTCCCGCTGCCGAGAAATGGCCGTTTTCCAACTTTCCGACGCCTTCAACGACTCCAGACTTCCAGACTGGGTGGCCGTTAAGGTCAAGTTTGAAGGGAACATCGGTCGCATATACCTGGGTTGAGCTGAAAAGCAATAGCGCAAGCGCCGCCGCTGCAATCCGGCAAGGCCATTCTGGATCCGGCCAAATAGCCGGTCTGTTCGTGGCGTCGGGAAACATACGGGTTCTCCCTGCAGTAGCTATTTTTATTTCCTGACGAACACGAAATCCCCGCCCTCGTGGCCGGCGGAGCGAAGGTTCGAATATTCCGGTGTCTGGGAGGCCGCCAGCACGACGGGTTTGCGGACCCTCTCGAAGAACGTCTCCGCGTCCATCACGCCCGCGTTGGCGCCCAGCGTCGCCAGGAACGCGGCGGCGAAGACAGAGTGTCCACCGCTGCCCGCGTCGGCCACCGGCTCCAACCCACCCGAGGTCATCACTGTGCGCGCCTTCTTCTGCACGATACGCCCGAGATAGCTCGCATCGCGAATGTCAGCGTTGGCATCCCGGGTCAGCGATCCGGAATAACAGCTGTCGGCAACCACCATGACGTGACGGGCCTGGATCGCCTTCAGCATGGTGGTGATGTCAGCGTTCGATATCCAGTTTGTCGGATCTTGTGCCCTGGCATCCACCGGCAGCCAATAACCCTGATCTCCGGCCTGATCGTAGCTCCCGTGGCCCGCGTAGTAGATCAGCAGGTTGTCATTCTCCGTCAGCGTTTGACGCAATTTCGTGAGGGCCGCTAGGATCTGCGCTCGGGTCGCGTTGGTCAGCAGCGTGACCTTGAACCCATAGTCGCTGCGCAGCGCCTGAGCCACGGCCCGGGCATCACCCGCCGCCGTCTTCAGGACCTGCAACCCGTTCCGGTAGTCGTTGTTGCCGATGACCAAGGCCGAATAATGCCCAAAGTCCAGCTCGGCGATATCACCCGAACTATTGGACTGCCCCACCATCGCGGCCGAGGACGCAACCGACGCGAACTGGGATTCCGGCATCAACTGGTCGATGACGACATAGCCCAGCGGCTGGTCGTTCTCCGACACCAGATACCAATCCTGGCCCTTGAGCCGACCCACCACCGTGATCTTCTGGCCGACATCCATGGTTTTGACGCGCGCCGATAGGGGATCAGGCTTCTCGCGCACCTTTGCCGGGTTCACTGCAACATAAGTCTGGTCGATCATGTCCAGGGGAGGAAGCGCGGAAGTCGAACCGCCGCTCGCCACTTCGCTCGGACCCGGAGGCAGCTCGAAGTACGCGACAATCTGTTCGGCATGTCCGCCACCGCAATTCGCGGTGAAGGAGATCGACAATTTACCAACCGCCGGGCTAGCGCTTCCAGAGCCTTGCGTGTTGAATGAACTGAAGTACGCAAGGACACACAAGTGCCCCGAGGCTTGAATCGAAAACTCGTCTCCTTGAATTATGCCAACGATGGAAAATGACCTGCCCATGATTTGGCCCTGGCCGGTGAATTGCCCGTTTTCAATCTTTCCAATGCCTTCAACCGTTACCTGGTTTAAATCTGATATTTCCAATTTAAACGGCACATCGACGGCCCAGGCTGCCGGCGACAGGACCAACGAAAGGACGAGCGCGCCGATAGCCAGCCCATGGCGCCTGAACATCCCGGCATGATTTGATTTGCGGCAATATCGTGTGCCGATCATGTATCCCCCCTCGATACAAGCTCTGGCCGCAGAACTATTTTTGAAACTGCCACAAATTTTGCTGTTAGTATAGATTAATCAAATACGACTTAAGCAGGCGCGGGGGGAAAATGCCTAATAGTCAAGATTTTCTCGTTAGTTACGTAGCGTTTGCCTGTCTGGCACTTGCAGCGCCGTGCTTTGCGGAACAAAACTCTGCAATTGTCGAGGATATTCAAGTGCCCAAGGGAACGCTCATGCAGTTCGACTATGTGGGCCCCGGTCAAGTCATCGATCTGGGAAGGGACGGCACGGTAACCCTTGGCTATCTTACCAGTTGCCAGCGGGAGCGCGTTCAAGGCGGCAAGGTCACCATTGGCCAAACTCAAAGCAGCGTCGAAGGCGGCGACATCAAGCGTCTCAAAGTCGCCTGCGACGGCGGCATTTTGCAACTGACATCCGAACAGTCGCAGCAGGCATTGGCCATCGTCTTTCGCGACTACGACGCCAATAAGGACAAGGGATTTCCGAAGACACAGATAATCGTCTATGGAATCGCGCCGGTAGTAAGTCTCGGCAAACCCGGCGGCATGCTCGAAATTCGTCGGATCGATCTTCCGGAACAGCCCATCAGCCTCCCGCTCGACAACGCCACCCTGGACCTGGCGAAGCAGGGTATCGCTCTCACGCCCGGCGGGCTCTATCAGGCCAAGGCGCAGGGGCGCGGGATCACCTTCAAGATCGACGCTTCGGCAGGCAGCGGCGGCCCGATCTTGAGCAGGCTTCTGCGGTTCTAGCCCGCTATTTCGATTCCAGATTGGTGATGCCGTCCCAGACCTGCAGCGGCCCATTGGCAAGCCAGCCCCGTAGCCGTTCCGCAAACGCCGCCGAAATGGCGTCGCGATCGGCCAAAGCCGCGAATCGCGCCAGCGCCTCCTCAAATCGCCCGGCTCGGTAGGATGACAGCGCCTCGGCGAATCCAGTCTGCATCCCCTCCGTACCTGCGCCTTTGGCCTCTGGGACGAAAAGGCGCACGGGCCGGTCGCGCCCGGCTACGCGAACTAGATCCACTTCGCGCCAGGAGAACGCCTCGCCCGCGTCCCTGCGCACGGTGTCGCTCGCCAGGATCGTCGTGCCGTAGAATTTGTTGGCCCCCTCCAGCCGGGAGGCGAGATTCACCGTGTCGCCCATGGCCGTATAGTTGAAGCGCCGGCGCGAGCCAATATTGCCAACCAGCGCCTCACCGGTATTGAGACCGATGCGAATGCTGAGCCGGCGGCCGAAAAAGGCGGGTTCGCCGGCATTCATTACTTCGAGTCGTTCGCGGCAGGCGAGTGCGGCCTGTACCGCCCGGGCGGCATGAGCCGGATCGTCGACCGGCGCCCCGAATATGGCCACGATTGCATCGCCGATATATTTGTCCACATAGCCGCCACCTGCCTCGATGATGTCGGTCATCGCCGTGAGATAACTGTTCATCAGCTCCACCAAGGCCGTGGGACTCAGCCCCTCCGACAGCTGACTGAAGCCGGCGAGATCGGAGAACAGTACTGTAACGGCTCGCATTTCGCCGCCGAGTTCGGGCAGGCGCTCGCTGGCCGTCATGCGATCGATCAGGGCGGGCGCCAAATAGAGGCCGAAGGAACTGCGCAGCAATCGTCGGTCACGATCCGAGACTGCAAAGCGATAACCCAGTTGAACGGCGAGCGAGAGGCCAGCTGCGAGCGGTGGCGTGAACAGGGGGATCACCAGTTCGTGGCGAAACGCAGCGACCGCGCAACCGGTCCAAAGAACCGCGAACAGCGCAATCGCAATTGCGGCACGGCTCGGCCCCAGAAGTTGCGCCGCGGCAGCGCCAGCCAACGCGAGCAGCAGCACGATCAACCAGCATGGCCCTTGGCCGAGCAGGCGCAGGCTGTTGCCGGTCAAGAGATTGTCGACGGCAGTTGCGAGCACAAGAACCCCGGGAATGGTGCTGCGCACCAGGTCTCGGCGGAAGAGCTCGCTCATCGGCGGATAGACGCAACGTGCGCCGAGCGATGGATGTTCGGGCCCGGTGATGAGGCGCGCCGAGGTCAGCTCGCGATCCTCCACGTCCAGCACCGCGCCCAGCAGCATTGTCTTGCTGGCGAAGTGGTCTTGAAAGAATCGGGCGTTGCCTTGCATGGCGCAGGCATAGAGATCGGCGAGTGAATAGATTGGAATGGCATCGGCACCGGCGAAATTGAGCAGAACCGCATTGTCCTCCGCCCCGGGGAGCAGGTGGCCGGCAAAAGTCACGCTGCCGTCGGGCTGGGGTTCCGGCGCGGCTCCGGTGGCGCGCTCGGCAAGCTCGAGGGCCAGCGTGGGCTCCGGCGCGATGGAGCCGTCCGATGTGACCCGGTTGAGGGTCAGCGGCAAGCGCCGCACGATCGAATCCTCATCCGCAATGGCGTTGAGCGCCCGGACATTGGCCGCGCCTCCGACAGCGAAGATCTGCCCCGGAAAGGGGTGGATCGGAAAACGTTGTTGCTGCGCTTCGCCCAGAACGACGCGTCGCTGTTGCGCCGCGTGGCGCAGGGCCAGAAGAAACTCGTGATCGAAGCCCGGCGCTATCTGATCGCCGGAAGTGGGAAAGATTGCATCGAAACCCACGCTGGCGACGCCGGCGTCAACCATCGCGGTCAGCACCTTGGCGATCTGAGGCGTCCACATGACATGAGGCAAGGCGTCGAAGGGCGGGCGCTTTTGCGTTTCTTCATCGAGGGCGACGATCGCCACCTGGGACTTCCCTGAATCGGCCTTGACCGGCACAAACGTCTGGCGCAGCCAGAACAACACATCGATGGAGGTCCCCGCCAGCCGGGGAGCGAAGAGGGCTTGAGTCAAGGCCGCGACCAGCAGCGCCACGCCGGCCGCCACTGCAAAATCGCGCCGGCGCATGGCCTCAGTGCCGAAGAAGGCGTGCCATCAGCGGCACCATGTCCGGTTCAGCGGATTGGACAAGTTTCAAGATCGCGCCGACGTGCATATGACAAAATCCCCCACTCCAGCGCCTGTCGGGTGGACACATCCTCCATCGAAGGCGTTTATCGATTTTCTCCCTCTCCACCCGACATTGCCAGTGCCAGCTGATTTGTTGAACTTGGCGCCGATTGGCTCCCCTCAAATCCCCGCCCCCATTTGCGGAAGCGGATCAGCGTGGGGGAATTTCCGCCCTGCGCCGCAGTAAGGTGATCGTGAATGCACCTTCAAAGCCTCACCGATACCTCGGTTCGTCGGACTTCCGCTTCTTTAGAGTCTGCGAGCGTTCGACGCCCCGACATCACCCCCACCCCAAACCCGCCCCCATCAAGGAGGCGGAGGAAGGGATAAGACAATCTGCCATGATGTGTCCACTCGATAGCTCGCGCGTCCTATCCGCCGATCGCCAGCACCAGGCCCCAGGCCGCCAACCCCAGCCCCGCAAATTGCCCGAAGCGACGCCCGCGCGGTAGTAGCTTTTCCGCCAGCACGAGCACGGAAAGAAGCGCCACCCAGACAAGATTCATGATTCCGGTGACAAAGAGAACGGCCATCAATGCCCAGCAGCAGCCAAGGCAATAAAGCCCGTGGCGCAGGCCGAGAACGAAGGCGCCGCGGGCCCCCGGCCGCCAGAAATCGGCAATGGTTTTGATCGGTGAGTGACAGAGGGCAAGGCAGACTGCCTTCAACGGCGTCCACTGATAGAGCCCGACCGCGATCAAGACGACGCCTGCGATTCGCGGTGCCAAGCGGCCCATCGGCCCGGTCAGCATCGCTGCGTCGTGGAGCGTCCATTGCGCGAGAGCCGCGACGAGGCTCGCCGCCGTCCACACGGTGAAATATCCCGCAAGCGCGATCGCCGCTCGGGCAGCGGGTCTCGCCTCCCCGCGACGACGCTCAACGGTCGCGATCAGCAGGACCGTCGGCGTCACCGAGGGGGTCATCATGGCGATCATCATGATTGCCCACATGAGAACGGTCAGCGCCAGATCGAGGGATGTCCACCCGTGGCGCTGCGGCATGGCCATCAAGGAGGGCCAGGCGCCGCCGATTAGCCGGTAGGTATAAACCCAAGCGAGAGCCGCCAGCCCGACCAGACCGCATGCTACGATTGCCCGATCGCGCTGCAGCAGCCGCTTGAGATCCACCAAGACCATTCGCCGACGCCTTGACTGTCAGCTCACCGGATGAACGAGGCCTTTCGGCCCATGATCGACCTTGGCCAAGGTGCTATGCGAATTATTGTAGCTGTATTTAATGCCGCTGCTGGACTTCAGCGTCTCGGGGAAATCAACGACCGCGGCCCAGGAAAGACCGGAGAGATCGGGGCAGCCATAGGCGCAATTGCAGTTCTTGATCCATTGGCCTTTCATTCGCCATTCGACGGATCCCATGATCGCCTCCCGATGATTGTTTTCCTATCCCGCCTATGAATGGGCGGACTATAGCATCTTGTCCATCCCGCTGCAGGCGGCGTGCCGCTCGTCTCCCCATCGTCCCGCCCCCTGGGCAAGCATGCTGGAGTGGGGGTAGAAGAGATCGACGCTGCGAAACGAAAACGGCCACGCCCGAGTGGGGCGCGGCCGTCCGCAAAAGATCAAGAAGCGCCCGCTTAGCGCGAATAGAACTCCACCACCATGGAGGGGTTCATTTGCACCGGGTAGGGAATGTCGCCCAGCGCCGGCGCGCGCAGGAAGACGGCGCGCATCTTCTTGTGGTCGGCGTCGATATAGCCGGGCACGTCGCGTTCG
>WNFR01011107.1_pt1 | contig 11698 bp, 10 predicted proteins | sample 5400221 | NCBI WGS metagenome assembly WNFR01 (sample SAMN13153357, study PRJNA577476) | soil metagenome | isolation source: 40 cm soil under Madrone tree | place: USA:California | collected 2016-06-14 | reverse complement strand
AGGCGGAAGCGAAAAACACTAAGGCGTTGAAATGAGCTCTTCATCCTTCATCCCTCATCCTTCATCCTTGCGTTCCGCGCGGGTGCTGGTAGTGGGCGATGTCATGCTCGACCGCTACTGGTTCGGCGAGGTGAGCCGGATTTCTCCCGAGGCGCCGGTGCCGGTGGTGAAAGTGGGGCGCACCGAAGAACGCCTCGGGGGCGCGGCCAACGTCGCGCGCAATATCGTTGCCGTCGGTGCGCAAGCTTCGCTGTTGTCGGTGGTCGGGCAGGACGAAGCCGGCGATTGCCTCCAGCGCCTGCTCGAGTCCGTTGGCATCACCGCCCAGTTGCATCGCGATCCCGGGCTCGCTACCACCATCAAGTTGCGCGTGATCGGCCGCCAGCAGCAGTTGCTCCGCATCGATTTCGAAACCGAGCCAGGGCATGAAGTGCTGATGTCCAAGCTCGCCGACTTCGAGTCGCGGCTGCCGAAGGCGGACCTGGTGATCCTTTCCGACTACGGCAAGGGCGGGCTCAGGCATATCGAGAAGATGATCGACCTGGCGCGTGGTTCGGGAAAGCCGGTACTGGTCGATCCGAAGGGAGACGATTACGGCCGCTATCGCGGCGCGACGCTGGTCACGCCCAACCGCGCCGAATTCCGTGAAGTGGCGGGACGCTGGAAAAGCGAAGACGATCTCACCGAAAGAGCACAGAAAATGCGCCGCGAACTGGGGCTGGATGCGCTGTTGGTCACCCGCAGCGAAGAAGGCATGACCCTGTATCGCGACCAGCAGCGGCTGCATGTGCCCGCGGTGGCACGCGAAGTGTACGATGTCAGCGGCGCGGGAGACACCGTCATTGCCGTTCTCGGCGTGATGCTGGCGGCCGGCGCCGGATTCGCTGAAGCCGTGCAGTTCGCCAACAAAGCGGCCGGAATCGTAGTAGGCAAGCTCGGTACCGCGGTGGTTCACCCGGAAGAATTGTTCGAAGGGCAAGGATGAAGGCGGAAGGATGAAGGCCGAAGGAAGGGGGGAAGGCGCGAAGCATGACACTTCGTCGCTCATCCCTCATCCTTCATCCCTTATCCTTGATCCTTTATCCCTCACTATTAGCATTTCTGGATTGTTCGCATGTATATCGTTGTGACCGGGGCAGCGGGTTTTGTCGGCTCGAATGTCGTCAAGGCGCTGAACGCGCGCGGGGAAACCGGCATTCTCGCGGTGGATAACCTCACCCGTGCCGACAAGTTCCGCAATCTGGCGGATTGCGAGATCGCCGACTACCTGGACAAGGAACACTTCCGCGCGGCGCTCGATGCCGGTTCCTTCGACGGCGAAATCGCGGCCATCCTTCACCAGGGCGCCTGTTCGGACACGATGCAGACCGACGGGCGCTACATGATGGAGAACAATTACCGTTACTCGGTGGACCTGCTGGCATACTGCCAGTCGGAGTCGGTGCCGCTGATCTATGCATCTTCGGCGTCGGTATACGGATCAGGGCCGGTATTCAAGGAGGGCAGGGAAAACGAGAAACCGCTGAACGTCTACGGTTTTTCGAAGTTTCTCTTCGACCAGTTGGTGCGCCGGCGCTGGGAGGACAACACGGCGCAGGTGGCCGGGCTGCGTTACTTCAACGTCTATGGTCCTCGGGAGTCGCACAAGGAGCGCATGGCTTCTGTCGCATTCCATTGCTTCAACCAGTTCCGGGAGACCGGAAAGGTGAAACTGTTCGAGGGCAGCGGCGGGTACGCCGCTGGCGAGCAGCGGCGCGATTTCATCTCGATCGAGGACGTGGTGAAGGTGAACCTGTATTTCCTCGACAATCCCAGGAAGACGGGCATTTTCAACTGCGGCACCGGCGCTTCGCAGACCTTCAACGACATCGCGGTCGCGACCATCAACGCCTTGCGGCGTGCCGAAGGCAAGAACCCGCACAGTCTTGCGGAACTCAGGTCGCAGGGAATGATCGAGTACGTATCCTTTCCCGCCGGCCTCAGGGAAAAATATCAGAGCTACACCCAAGCGGACCTCGCGCAACTGCGCGGCTGCGGATACGCCGCACCGTTCTTCGACGTCGAAACCGGCGTCACGCGTTACGTCGAATGGCTGCTCGACGCCGCGCCATAGGAATTGCGGCAGCCACATTCAAGCAATCCTCCGCTCCCAGGACCGCGCGAGTATCATATTTCCATGGATCGCAATCCCGTCAGTGCCTATCAGACCCTCGACGACTTCGTGGGCAATACGCCGCTGGTGCGCCTGAAGCGCATCCCCGGCAGGACCAGCAACGTCGTCCTCGCGAAACTAGAGGGCAACAACCCGGCCGGATCGGTGAAGGATCGTCCTGCGCTATCCATGATCCGGCGCGCGGAGGAACGCGGGCAGATCAAACCGGGCGACACGCTGATCGAACCGACCAGCGGCAACACCGGCATCGCACTGGCGATGGTGGCGGCGATGCGCGGTTACCGCATGGTACTGGTCATGCCCGAGCATTTGTCGGTCGAACGGCGGCAGACCATGGCGGCGTTCGGCGCCAGATTCGTACTGACGCCTAAGGAAGGCGGGATGGAAACGGCACGCGACATAGCGGAGCAGATGCAGGCGCGCGGCGAAGGCCTGATCCTCGACCAGTTCGCCAACCCCGACAATCCGCTTTCGCATTACGAAGGCACCGGCCCTCAAGGAAAAGGATCCCGCGATCCAGATCTTCGGCTGTCAGCCGACCGAGGGTTCCCAGATTCCCGGCATACGCAAGTGGCCGGAGGCCTACCTTCCGAAAATATACGACCGCACGCGCGTGGACCGGGTTATCGAAGTCAGCCAGGCCGACTCCGAGGAGATGACGCGCCGGCTGGCAAAGGAAGAGGGGATTTTCGCCGGCATCTCCTCCGGCGGCGCACTGTGGGCGGCGTTGCAGGTTTCCCGGGAAGTGGAGAACGCTACCATCGTCACCATCGTCTGCGACCGCGGTGACCGCTATCTCTCCACCGGCGTGTTCCCCGCCGAATAGCTCACCAAACACCTCACCGCAAAGTCGCAAAGACCGCAAAGAAAAGCAAGAATCGCACAGGAGAAAATGCATGCTGCCATGCGTCGGCAACGGCATTTTTTTCCGGTGGTGATTAACTTTATGGTTGGTCGCGTGTTCTTCTTCGTGTCCTTTGCGTCTTTGCGGTGAAAAGGGCCTTTCAAAAAGGCACGGTCCAGCGCGCTGGCGCGCCGGACAGGCGAGCGAGGAACAGTTCGCGTTTCTGCGCGAGTTCCCGCGGCAGGCGATCCTGGATCTGTGCGAACAGTTGTTCGTGCAGTCGCAGCTCCTCGGTCCAGGCCTCGCGGTCCAGCGACATCAATTCGTCGAACGTCTCGTTCGAGACTTTCAGCCCGTCCCACACCATGTCCTGTCTGCGCGGCATCCAGCCCAGCGGGCTTTCGGCGGCCTCGAGCCGCCCCTGGCAACGGTCCACGATCCATTTCAGCACCCGCATATTTTCGCCGTAACCTGGCCAGAGGAATTTGCCGTCGCCGTCCTTCCTGAACCAGTTGACGTGGAAGATCCGCGGCGGATGCTTCAGTCCGCGACCGATTCCAAGCCAGTGATCGAAGTAGTCGCCGATGTGGTAACCGCAGAACGGCAGCATCGCCATCGGATCGCGGCGCACCTCACCGACCTTCGCGGTCGCCGCCGCCGTGGTTTCCGAGCCGAGCGTGGCGGCCATGTACACGCCGTCCGTCCAGTCAAAACTCTCGGTGACCAGCGGGACGGTGGTGCCGCGTCGGCCGCCGAAGACGAACGCGGATATCGGCACACCCCCCGGCGTCTCCCACGCGGCATCCATTGAAGGACATTGCGACGCCGGCACCGTGAAGCGCGCGTTCGGGTGTGCGGCCTTGCGTCCGCAGTCCGGTGTCCAGGGAAGGCCCTGCCAGTCGGTCAGTTGCGCCGGCGGCTCGTCGGTCATGCCTTCCCACCAGACATCACCCTCGGGCGTGATCGCCACGTTGGTGAAGATGCAGTTGCGGCTCAGCGTCGCCATCGCGTTCGGATTAGATTTTTCCGAAGTGCCGGGTGCAACCCCGAAGAAACCGTACTCCGGATTGATCGCGTACAGCCTGCCGTCCGCACCCGGCTTGATCCAGGCGATGTCGTCGCCCACCGTGGTGACTTTCCAGCCCTTGAATGCCGCCGGCGGGATCATCATCGCGAAGTTGGTTTTGCCGCACGCGCTCGGGAACGCCGCCGCCACGTAGTTCTTTTCGCCCTGCGGCGACTCCACCCCGAGGATGAGCATGTGCTCCGCCAGCCAACCCTGTTGGCGCCCCATGCATGAGGCGATGCGCAACGCGAAGCACTTTTTGCCGAGCAGCGCATTGCCGCCATAGCCGCTGCCATAGGACCATATCGCTTTGTCCTCCGGAAAATGCACGATGTACTTGTGGTTCTTGTTGCATGGCCAGCGTACGTCTTCCTGCCCGGGCCCGAGCGGCATTCCGACCGAGTGCAGGCAGGCGACGAACCCGCCCTCGGTGCCGAGGGCTTCGATCGCTTCGCGGCCCATCCGGGTCATGATGCGCATGCTGATTGCCACGTATGCAGAATCCGTGAGCTCCACGCCGATGTGCGAGATCGGCGAACCGAGCGGCCCCATCGAGAACGGCACGATATAAAGAGTCCGCCCACGCATGCTGCCGTCGAACAGCGCGAGCAGCCTCTGCTTCATTTCCTGCGGGTCGGTCCAGTTGTTGGTCGGACCGGCGTCTTCACTGCGGGTGGTGCAGATGAACGTGCGGTCCTCGACTCTTGCGACGTCCGAGGGATCGGACAGCGCCAGATAGCTGTCCGGTCGTTTCTTCGAGTGGAGTTTGCGGAAGGTACCGCCGGCAACCAGCTGGTGGCACAGGGCATCGTACTCAGCCTGCGAGCCGTCGCACCAGTGAATGCGGTCCGGGCGGGTGAGCTGCGCGATTTCGCCTACCCATTCGCGCAGTTGCCGGTTCCTGACATAGTCCGGACAATCCATGGCGTTGTGCAACGCCGGGGTTTGGCTTGCCAGCGACCTCACGAGCTCTCCTCCGCCTGACACGACTGTTTTGACGGTAAGTCTAGCACCGGAGTTTCATCGCCGCCCTAGTCCGATCGCGCCGCGCGTTGTTGCGCTGCGTGAACGGCAGATCACGCTGGCACATCGAGAGGGAGTCCGAACGCATACTGCAAAGAAGTCCGGTGGAGGGACTGCCGTGCTTTCCGGTATCCTGACGCGTTTGTACCGTGCGGAATCCGGGATTTCCTCCCGGGGCACGTTTACGCGGGTTGAAAAACGTCGCCGACCGGCATGACCCCTGTTCTGGCATTTGACATCGAAACCATCCCCGACATCGAAGGGCTGCGGCGCCTGTACGGCCATGGACCGCAGACCAGTCCTGCCGAAGTGGCGCAGGCGGCGTTTGATCGCCGGCGCGAGGCCACCGGCAGCGATTTCCTGCCGCTGCACCTGCATCGCGTGGTGGCAATTTCCTGCGCGCTGCGCGATCGCGACAGCTTCCGCGTCTGGTCGCTGGGCGAGGCGGGCGAACCCGAACACGACCTGGTCCAGCGCTTCTTCGATGGCATCGAGAAGTACACGCCTCAGCTGGTTTCCTGGAACGGCAGCGGCTTCGATCTGCCGGTGCTCAATTACCGGGCGCTGATTCACGGCGTGCGTGCCGCGCGCTTCTGGGACACGGGCGAGGATGACCGCGACTTCAAGTGGAACAATTACATAAGCCGCTATCACAGCCGCCATCTCGACCTGATGGATGTGCTGGCGATGTATCAGGGCCGTGGCAATGCGCCGCTCGACCAGATCGCGCAACTGCTCGGCCTTCCGGGAAAACTCGGCATGGACGGCTCTAAAGTCTGGGACGCCTACCAGGCAGGCAGGATCGAGGCGATCAGGCACTACTGCGAGACTGACGTGGCCAACACTTACCTCGTTTATCAGCGCTTCCAGTTGATCCGCGGTGCACTCGACGAGACACAATACCGCCGCGAATGCGATCTGGTGCGCTCGACGTTCTCCAAATCCGCGGATGCGCACTGGCGCGAATTCCTGGACGGCTGGCACGCCTAGTGTCCTGTTCCGATGGATTGTTGCCAAGTGAATATGAGGTCTACCCTCCAAGGTTCGCAAGTTGTCCCACGAATCAGCGGGACAGGGCACTAGCATGAAACGCGATTCCGTCGGGCCTGCGGTGCTGGTCGAGTCCCTCGACCAGGAAGGGCGGGGCGTTGCCCATGTGGACGGTAAGGTAATCTTCATCGAAGGCGCGCTCCCCGGCGAAGTGGTCGAGTTCGCATCCTACCGGCGCAAACCCAACTATGAGTTCGCCGAGGCAAGGAGAATCGTGCGTTCGTCGACCTCGCGCGTCGTACCGCGTTGCCGCCATTTCGGCGTCTGTGGCGGCTGCAGCATGCAGCACCTGGAGCCGCGTGCGCAGGTGGCGGCGAAGCAGCGCGTGCTCGAGGAAAATCTGGCCCGTATCGGCAAGGTGACGGCCGAGACCATGCTTTCGCCGATTCATGGTCCGACCTGGGAGTACCGCTACCGCGCGCGCTTCTCGGCGCGCTACGTCGCAAAGAAAGGCGCGCTGGTCGGCTTTCGCGAACGTCACAGCAGCTTCGTGGCCGACATGCAGACTTGCGAGGTCGTGCCGGCTCGCATCTCCGTGTTGTTGGTACCGCTGCGGCAGTTGATTGCCTCGCTGTCCATCCGCGAGCGTCTACCTCAGGTGGAGCTCGCCATCGGCGATGCGGTCGATGTTCTGGCGCTGCGCGTGCTGGAGCCGCCTGACGTCTCCGACCAGGACAAGCTCAGGCAGTTCGCCGCAGAGCATCGGGTGCAGCTGTTCCTGCAGCCCAAGGGCCCGGATTCAATGTATCCCTTCTTTCCGCTGGATGCGCCGCAGTTGCAGTACCGGATTCCCGATTTCGATTTGACTTTTCCCTTCAATCCCACCGATTTTACCCAGGTGAATCCCGAGATCAACCGGGCGCTGGTGCGGCGGGCGATCACGCTGCTGGACCCGCAGCCGGGCGATCGCATTGGCGATTTTTTCTGCGGCCTGGGAAATTTCTCGCTGGCCATCGCCAGGTCCGGCGCACAGGTTACCGGTATCGATGGCAATCCCGGACTGCTGCAGCGCGCCCGGGAGAATGCCGTGCGCAATGGGCTGGAAGCAAGGTGCCGGTTTGTCGAGCGGGACCTGTTTGCCATCACCGGAGAAGACTGGAGCGGGCTGGCGCCGTTTGACCGGGTCCTGATCGATCCGCCGCGCGACGGGGCCATCGAGCTGGTCAAGGCGATTGGCAAATCGCCCCCGGCACGCATCGTCTACGTATCCTGCAATCCGGCGACGCTGGCGCGCGACGCGGAGGTGCTGGTGCATTCACACGGCTATCGGCTGGCCGCGGCGGGCGTGGTGAACATGTTCCCGCATACCTCGCACGTGGAATCGGTTGCCTTGTTCGCGATGCCTTGAACGGGTAACCGGAACGAAAAAAGGGCAACCTGAGGGGTTGCCCTTTCCTTGAGGCGCGGCGGAATCAGTCGCGTTCGCCGGAGAATGCCATGAGCAGTTGCAGCAGGTTGGCGAATATGTTGAACAGGCTCATGTACACGCCCGTTGCCGCCATGATGTAGTTGGTCTCGCCGCCGTTGACGATGCGGCTGACGTCGTGCAGCAGGAACAGCGAGAACACCACGACCACCAGCGCCGAAAGCGCCAGAGCCAGCGCCGGAATCTGGAAAAACATGTTGGCAATCATGGCGAGCAGCAGCACGATCATGCCCACGAACAGGAATTTGCCCATGAAGCTGAAATCCTTCTTCGTGGTGGTGGCAATTGCGCTCATCGCCAGCAAAATGCCGCCGGTGCCTGCGGCGGCCATGCCGATCAGTTGCGGGCCATTCCTGAACGACAAGGCGATGTTGAGCAAGGGTCCGAGCCACCAGCCGAGGATGAACGTCATCCCGAGCAGCAGAACCACGCCGAGGCCGCTGTTGCGATTGGCGGCGATGGCAAATTGCAAGCCTATGACACCCGCGATCATCACCAGCGACATCATGATCGGGTGTTGCATGATGATCCCGCCGGTGGCCATGCCGACCAAGGCTCCGATGACGGTTGGAACCATGGTCAGTGCAAGCAGCATGTAGGTGTTTCGCAACACCTTGTTCTGCGCAAGCGTCAACTGCCCCGATTGCGCACCGTACTGGATTTCTGGTTGCATATGGTTACATACTCCTCAGTGTGGGAAATTACAGAGCGTAAGACTACTTAACCGGGATCAAAGTTTCAACGCCTCATTTGGCGGCCGCGGGCTATGCGCGTATCATTTGCGCCCTTCGGAGGGTTGGCAGAGCGGTTGGGCGACGCGAAGCTTCGCCCAGTGGAGGCTAACCTGGTTTTCAGGTTATGCCGGAACTACTGCACTGGTCTTGGCGCCTGCGAAGCCGGCGCTAGCGCAGACTAACCTTCAAGTTATGTCGGAGCTAAAACCGGCAGAAATTCGGAAGGGTGGCAGAGCGGTTAAATGCACCGGTCTTGAAATAAAGCCCAAAAGGGCGGCAAATGCCTGCTTAGTATTTGATCCTCCAACCGATTTTGCTTCGCTGAAAAGATTTGCGCCCCGGATTTGCCTCCCAGCTCGGCCGAACACCATGGCGCGCTACAATTCGCGGAACTCGGAGAGATGGCAGAGCGGTTGAATGCACCGCGCTTGAAACGCGGCGTACCCGCAAGGGTATCGGGGGTTCGAATCCCTCTCTCTCCGCCAAGACCCATCCCAAGAAGTCCCAGTGGAACGGTTCGTCACGGCCACAGCAACGTGCTCAAGCTACGGCCTGTTTCTGACGGTTACGAGCTAAAGCCGCAAAGCGCTTCGGCGAACATCCCATATGTCGGGTGAACGCCGTACTGAAGGCGCTCGAAGACTGGAAGCCAACTTTAAATGCTATCTCGCTGATGCGCAGCACTCCGTAGCGTAGTTCGTCCTTGGCCAGGGCCATTCTCCAACTCAGCAAGTACTCAATTGGCCCTGTCCCTACATTCCTGCGAAACCGGGCGGCAAAGGAAGACCGCGAGGCACCACAGAGTCTGGCCAGATCGAAGACGGTCCAGTCACGCGCTAAGTCTCCGTGCATCGCCGAGAGAGCGCGCGCCGTTACCGGATCGGCAAGGCCGGCGAGCAGACCCATGTGCTCTCGGTCCACCCGCAACGCCTCGGTGCGAAGTATCTCCACTAGGATCAGTTCCATCAGGCGCGCGATGATGAACTCGCTGCCGGGTCCTGGTTGCAGAGCCTCCGTCTCATTCATCTTCAATAGAGAGCGCACACGCCACGAGGACGCGTCGTCGGCTGCGACGTAAACCAGTGACGGGAGCAGACCCGTCAACAGGTCCTCGTTCGTCGTGTCGAAGACAAATCTGCCGCCATGAATAGTCGTGGGAGAGTCCGTGCCCTCACCGAGCTTTAGCTTTGTGTTTCCCGTAGCCGCAACAGCCTTCTCACTGTCCACGGGCTCGACAGCCTGATCCGAAGTGAGGGTAAACGGCGCGCTGGTGCGAATTAGGACGAAGTCATTCGTCTTTAGATGCACAGGTTCAACGTGCGGGCGCGTCAGCAGACAATCGCCGCGTTCGGCCCAGCAAAACAGCAGGTCGTCCCGCTTGTGAAACGCCAGGCCCCATCGACCGACCCCATCGAGCCCTCCCCATAACGTCGCCTTCGGTCGAAGCAGTCGAATGAGGTCAAGAAACGGATCCATGCGATTTCTTGGACGATAGATAAACGAATAAAGCGTTTCTATTATATACAGTACACGGTCTTCAATCTATCGTGCAGTTCCGAGCCAGGCATTTCGACCGAGGCCCTTGAGATTAGGAGACCTCCATGAGTTCAATTCCTTCAGCCGCTCGCGCGGCGTCAAAAGTGTTCGTGACCGGCGCCACCGGAACCGCTGGCAGCGCAACAGTCAGCGCCCTGCGCGCAGCAGGCATCGACGTTATCGCCGGGGTTCACTCCCTGGAAAAGTCAGGCCCGCTGAAAGAGCTTGGGGCCGTGGTTAAGCAGGTTGACTATGCGGACGTGGCCGAAATGACGGCCGCAATGCGTGGCGCTGATCGGCTGTTTCTCGTCACGCCGGTCACCCACGAGACCGAGAAACTCACAGCGTCAATTGTCCAAGCCGCAAAGGCGGCTAAGGTCGCACATATCGCGAAATTGTCCGGCCTCGATGTTGACTCTAAGCCCGGTTTCACGCTGGGACATTGGCATCGCGCTGCAGAAAAAGTGGTCGAAGCATCAGGGCTGGACTGGACGTTTCTCCGCCCGAATGCCTTCATGCAGAACTTCCTCGGCAGTGCCGCGTCCATCAAGGGCCAGGCAACCTACTACAGTCCGTTTGGATCCACGCCTGTCAGCTTCATCGATGCTCGCGACATCGGTGAGGTTGCTGCCAAAGTCTTGTCATCGGATGGTCATGCCGGAAAGATCTATAAGTTGACGGGACCGAAGGGGATTACCAACGCCGAGATCGCCCAGCTACTTACCAAAGTCACAGGAAAGACGATCAGTTGTACGCCTATCAGCGTGATGCAGCTCCGTCAATCCCTGATGGGCTACGGGATGCCTGATATCGAAGCAGGTGCCACGGCCGAACTCCTAGGTGTCATGGCGATGGGCACTGCAGGTTATACCTCACCCGACGCGGAACGCCTGCTCGGACATCCGCCACGCGATTTCGCTCGATTTACGGCCGATTTCAGCGCTGTATTCCGTTGAGCCATTTTCGAACGTAGGACGACGAAAGGAAATCCCCATGAGTACATCGACAAAATCCCCCGCGGCACACGAAGTGCCAGATACCGGAATGCGCCTTACAACGCTCGATCCGGGTGCCGGCTACGTCACACTCATCAACACTTACGTGGTCGCCCCCGAACGTGCCGAGGAGCTGCCGGATTTTCTCGTGCGTTCCACTCTCGAAACCGTACGGTACGTACCCGGGTTTGTCTCTGCCAACCTCCACGTGAATTTCGAACGCACGCAAGTGGTCAACTACGCCCAGTGGAAGAGCCACGAGGCGGTCGCGGCCGCGCGTGAAAATCCCAAAGTGGGGGCGCTCATGCGCCAGCAACTTCAGATCGCGCGAAGTTTCGCGCCGATTCAATACGAACTGCGGAACTCGGTGGCGGCGGCTAGTCCGTGATCTGACCCCGGGCGCGGAGACCGCTAGACGCAAACGTCGGGGCGCTACCTAGCGGGGCCCCTTTAGTGGAAGGTTACCTGCGCCGTCGCGCGTGCTTCGCCGCCGCTCCGCTCGGAAGAACACGGACACGGGTTTCTGCGACTTGAGCAGCGGCCGGATCAGGTCTGCATCGGCCGGTGTTGCCGGATTGTAGACGACCATACTGAGGTCTGGCCTGCCGTCAACGGCAAAGCTCGAATATTCCAGCCCAATCAGGCCAGCAACCTTGTGGTGCACCTGCTTTGCACCCTCGCCGTACGTGGCCCGAACGTCGTGGTCGCGCCACATCGCTTCGAAGTCGGGGCTTATCCGGCAGAGTTCGGCCACTAACCCGGCGACTTTCTCCGCCGCTCCGGATCGAGCCACGTCTGCTCGAAACGCGGCGACCACGAAGCCGGCGTCGGCTTTCCAGTTCGGCATAGCG
>WNFR01006780.1_pt1 | contig 11698 bp, 7 predicted proteins | sample 5400221 | NCBI WGS metagenome assembly WNFR01 (sample SAMN13153357, study PRJNA577476) | soil metagenome | isolation source: 40 cm soil under Madrone tree | place: USA:California | collected 2016-06-14 | reverse complement strand
CGCATAACACTCCCGCCGAGAAAACGCCGAGCGCAACGATGCGCGGAATTCGACGATATCTTGTCATGAGGCCAGTCCTTTCCACGTACGAATAGATTGTACGTCGCGGCTAGTGGCAAGTTCCGCTGCCGGAATCTGTAAAGCTCTTGCCTTCTTGCGGGACGAACTCCCAGTCGTAGCTCTTGGGATGCAGCGTCAATTTTAGAACGCCGAACGTATCGGCATTTCGCGTTTCGCTGTTCGGGACCGATGCAGCAAAGAACCGGTGTGAATTCTTTCCTCCGCTGCCCACGACAAATTCACGAATTCCGTGATCGACGTCGGCCTTCCCGTTCGGATCCTGTTGCGCGAAGCGCTCGTAGTCATGATCGTGCCCATTTATGACGATGTCCGCGCCAGCATGATACAGAATGTCCCACAACGGCTTCACCTGCACGTCATTGCCATGCGCCAGGCCGGAACTAAACAGCGGCCTGTGAAAATAGGCCAGCGTGCATCCTGCAGGATGATCTTTCAAATCTTTTTGCAGCCACTTTGCCTGCTCGGATGCCGCATCACAGCCGCCTACTTGGGCGCATTCGCTGTTCAGCGAAACAATATGCCATTGGCCCAGATCGTAGCTGTAATATTCTTTCGCAGGATCGCCCGCCGCAGCGCCGAAGTAATGCACGTAACCGGAAGCTCCGTTGTTGTGATATTCGTGATTCCCAGGCGCCGGCCGCGTGCGGTCTTTGAACCTCCCCCAGGTCGGGCCGTAGCAGTTAGCAAACTCTTCGTCACTACCTGCGGGATAGGCAAGATCGCCGACGGCAAAAACTGTACCGGGAATTTTATCGATCAACTTCGCCGTTGCCTCCGCACCAGAGAGATCGTCGCAACTGGCGATGTCTCCCGCACCGACGAACACTGGATCTGAACTGGAGTTATTGACGGTGGCTCCAGCTCCGGTCTTCGCTGGCGCCTTGGTGTCATCGGCCGCAGCGGAAAAGGACGCCACCATAACGACGAAGAAAATCACAATCGATAAACTGCGCTCACCTATCGACCATTGCCACGGAGATGTAAGAGAAGTTGTCCTCAAAAGCCTGCCCTCATCATTAATTTTTGAGACCTGAACGATATTTGGTCAGACTTCATCACCAAACAACCGTCACTCAGTGCGGCTCGCCTCCCAAAGTCCACCTCAAACCGGCCGAAATCGTCCGGCTGTAATACTCGCGCTGAATCGGATAGCGTTCGGCTCCGTTGTAGAACCCGAACACCTCATTATTCAGATTCAGTCCTGAGACGATTGCCTGCAGCCCATGCCCATGCGGCAGCCACCAGCTCACCTGCGCGTCTACTTGGGTATGAGGATAGAGGTAAGTATCGCCGCTCGGATCCTTGGCATTGCTGCCTCCATACGACCAAAGGTTGGCGTCGTTATGGGTCAGGCCCATGCGCGCCGACACGCCTTTCTTGTCGTAGGTCACGTCGAAGTTCCAGTTGTTGGGTGCGGTGCGTACCAGGGTTGGATGGTCAGTGCGGCCAACGCTCGTGGGGAACGTTGCCTGCGAGGATACATAACTGTAGTTTGCTCGAACTCCCATACCGCTCAAAGCTCCGGGTAGAAATGTCAATTGTTGTTGCCACGCCATTTCGATGCCGGCTAGGTGCGCGCTGGGACCGTTTGCAGGTGCGCTCTGGTTAAGACCCTTGTACGGCCCGAACTGCACTATAGACTGAACCGACTCGTAAATTGGGTCGGTGAGCGCCTTGTAAAAGAAACCACCTTGTAATAGACCGTGCGGATTGAAGTAGCGCTCTACCAGAATGTCAAAGTTTTGCGCGTGTGTGGGCTTCAGATTGGGATTTCCTGAACTTACCGGAACATTGGGGTTGGCATTGGGATCATGACTCTGGAACGGAGCGATGTCCCCGAAGTTCGGTCGCGCGATGCCCATCCCATAAGCAGCGCGCAATATCGTGTCGGAACCGAACCTGTACTGTGCCTGCACACTGGGGAAAGCGTTGATATAGCTGCTGGTGGTCGCCAAAGGAACGGGTGGAGGAACAAAGTTACTGTTGGTGGGATCGAAGTTCAGTAGAAAAGCATGCAGATCGTCCTGGGTCGATTCAATCCGCACTCCGGCCTGCAACCGGAGGTTTCCGAGGCTGATGGTGTTCATCACGTAGCCCGCCCAGATTCGTTCGCTGATATCAAACGTGTTACTGAAATTATTGACTTCATCGAAGCTGGTTCCAGCGGGGGCGAGGGCGGCCACCATTTTCGTGAATGATGTCGTAGGGCCGAAGGTGTATTGACCGAAGTAGTAGTTATTGTCTCTGTAGTTGCTCAAAAAGTCGCTCATTGGCTGCCCGTTTACGCCATTGAATATTTCTCGATCAACTAATGAGGTCTTCCGGGCATCCCAGCCCTTCAAGCCGACTTCGACGGTGCTGGAATGCCCAGCAACAGAATATTGCCTGGACAGCGATATGTCTCCAACCACGTTCCTTTCGAAGATCCCATCATTCTCCGTGTCGGCGCCACTCATGGCATACAAGGTAGGATCGTAAATATTCACCCCATTCAGGACTGGGAACTTGGGAATAAAAGGATTTTTTGTGTCTACGCCAAAAGCCACACTATTGTCGGAAGATCCTGGTCCATCGAAGCTGGCCGACGAAAAGCCACCGGTGAAGTTGGCTTCCGAAAGCGCCGCTTCATAAATCAACAGCGTCTTTCCCAGCGCGTGCCGCGCCCCTGCTTGCACACTGAAAAGCTGCTGCTCTGGCTTACGAAATACGTCTCTAAAGCCCATGCCTCCACAGCCAGTCGGATTACCCAAAGCGGTCGCGCTAGTCAGGCCGCACGTGTTCGTTGTGGTGTCAGAAAGGTTGGAAGGAAAGACATTGATACCTGGGCTATAGATCCAGTCCTCCCCATTGTCATTAAAGTGTGAAAAAAGGCCGCGCAGGTAAACGCTGGACATGTTTCCCAACCTGTAGTCCAGCTCGCCATCGAAGCCGTACCGGCTGCGATCGTAGTGATAGTTGCGGAGATCCTCGGTGGACGGCCCAACGAATACATTTCCGTTGTCTGGCGTGAACGTGTTGATAGCCGGTCCCGGCTCTACATCATCAATCCCCCGTCCGTTGTAGTCATAGCTGAACCCAAACAGCGCACCGAACTTCTTGTCGGAACCGAAACGCTGTCCAGTGGTTCCCGCGAACTGATGGAGCTCGCGTCCGCCCGTGATCGGCGTATATCCACCCATCCCCAACAAACTCACGTAAGGCTGGTCCGTGGCAGTTCTGGTGACCAGATTTACCGAGCCTCCAATGGCATCTGCGTCCTGGTTTGCGGAAAGCGTCTTGTTAATTTCAACAGACTCGACCAGATCGGCGGGAATCGCATCCAGCTTCACGTTGCGGACGCCTTCAGAAGATGGCAGGTGAATGCCATCGACAGTCACATTGCTCAGGCGTGGTTCAGTGCCGCGAATCTGGATATATTTGCCCTCGCCTTCATCCCGCTCCAGCGAAACGCTGGGCAGACGCCCCACTGCGTCGGCAATGTTCGTATTTGGCAAACTGGTGATGACGTCCGCTGGCAACACCTGCACGATGTTGTCGGCAGTGCGTTCAATGTCGAGCGCCTCGACCTCTCCGCCTTCTCGGTCCGCGTGCACCGTTACGGCCTCGTTTTGTGTCCCGAGCTGGAGTACCGCGTTCACGCGGACAGGGTTTCCGGGTGGCAGCGATACTCTGTTCGAGAAAATCGAAAAACCGACATAGGAGACAGTAAGGGTGTATTCACCCGGAGCCAGACCTGAAATAGTGAAATCCCCACTCTGGTCTGTCGTGGCGACTATTCCACCTGGCTGCAACTCAACTCTGGCGCGTTGGACGACTGCTCCGGCGGAATCGCTCACATGTCCGACGATTGCACCCTGGCTGGTTTGCGCCTTCGCAGAATTATGAAATAAAAGACCGAGGACAATTGCAGAAACCAGTCCGAACACACTTTTACGTACCATCGGGCCTCCTTCGCCGCCCCTCAGAAAACGATCACTTTTACGCGAGGTGTATCCCGGATTCTAAGAAGCCTTGGTAAAAGCATGGTGAACGGAATATGAAGGGCTGATTAAACTTCCGGCCAGTTTCCACTGGGAGTGCCGGGTAAAAGGCGGTTGTGGGGCTGCAAGGAATCACCGAGGATGTCGGATCCAACCCCGCCCGGTCAGCGCTGGGACTTGTCTTACAGGCGTAAAATCAAACAATTACTGCAACGTTCTGGGCCCGGCGGCGTTCTAATAGGCAGGGGGTGAATATGCATTCCCGAATTTTTAGGAGACTTTCTCTCGCTGCCCTTGGGGCTGCCCTGATTTTCACATTGACTGCTGTTCAGGCCAAAGGCCAGGTAAATGCCTTCGGCTCAAACGGATTTAGCACAGCGATTCACGGCGTCCCTCCGAGCGTGACGTCTTTCGGCTTCGGCGGCAGCCCGGGCTTCCATGGTGTTCCGCCGAGCGTGACCTCTCTCGGATTTGGTAGCACCCCATTCCGAGTGCATTCAGGAGGATTCGGTTTTCGGCATTCGCATCGCGGGCGTGGATTTGTGAGTCCGTTTTTCGGCAGCGTTGTTGCGGTTCCCTACTATCCGCTCGATGTGGCGGAGCCGGGTGTAGATGACTCCATGGAACAGGACTACAGTGGTGGGCCGACCATCTTTGACCGCCGTGGAACTGGGATACAGGACTATCGGACGCGCGACTATGACCCGCGCGAATACAGATCACGACGTGATCAGGAAGAGGAAGACTACCGCGCCGATCTCAGATCGAAGCCTGAACCTCAGCAGCCAGTGCAGCCGCAAGAAGTAGTCGAGCAACCGCGTACTGTGCTCGTCTTTAAAGATGGCCACGAACTTGAGGTCGCGAATTACGCGATCATAGGTTCTACGCTCTACGACTTGAGCGACAACCGGACGAAAAAAGTCGCACTGGCCGAGCTTGACCTTTCAGCGACCGTGAAGCAGAATGACGACCGCGGAGTGGACTTCCGCCTGCCCTCCGGAACGAAAGTGAATTGAATGCCCAAGCTGATTGCATTGGCGTTGATCGCCGCGGCTTGTTGTTACCCGAGCCTGATGGCGCAGACTCGTGTTTCAATAGCGTCTTCGCGTCCTGCCGCTGTTTCAGGACCGCACGTTTCAACTGATGGCGGGGCCCACCGTTCAACAATTCTAGTAGGGGGCAGAGGGATGCGTAGGCACTCGTTTTCCCGTCCCCCTTTCTTCTACGGCTACGGCGATCCTTACTTCTACTCGGATTATTACCCTCCGTACGAAGAAGAGCAGTATGCCAGGCCCGAGCCTCCGCCTCAACCTGCTCCTGCCCCACAAGTCAAAAATGAGCCTCTGCCTGATCCTGTGCTGCTTGAGCTTCGCGGCAGTCAGTGGGTTCGCGTAACAAGCTTCGCACAAGCTCCCGCACAGACTGCTCTACCAGAGTCTCAGGCCCAGCCCGCAGAAAAGACATTACAGGCAGAAAAACAACAGCCGGCAGTTCTGGTTTATCGCGACGGCCACACTGAGGAAATCAGCAGCTATTCCATTATTGGCGGCGTGATTTATGTGAAGTCGGATTACTGGTCAAACGGCGCTTGGACCAAGAACATTCAAATCGCAGATCTCGATCTTCCCGCCACCCTCCGCGAGAACCAGCAACGCGGAGTTAAGTTCGAGCTTCCCTCCGGGCCGAACGAAGTGATGATCCGGCCATAGCAACCTAGAATTCTGAAGCAGCAGATCTACTTCAATGCACAGCCTGTGTCGCTGCCCCCGGATTGGCGGGTGGAGGTGTGGTCTGCGCCGCGACTTCCGTATAAGGCATATTCACCGATCCAATCTGCCCGGTAGTCAGATCCTCCACCAACAACCGCACGGCGACCGTTTCAGGCGTTGGCGTGATCACTACGGTGTGAGGTAATCCGTGCTGTGCCTGGATTTCTGCGTATTGCTTATCAGTGAGCTTGGCATCGAAGTCTTGATGCATGAACTGTAGCGGCTTCCCCTTCGCGTCGAACATGCACACCGCAAATTTCAGGGCCAGGTTGCGGGAGCCGTCCTCCTGCTGCACAAAGGTCAGCGTACTCGGATAAAGGGCTGTTAAAAATTTTGCTTCACCTGGCTTGTCCCCCGGATACTGCTTGACTACCATGAGCAAAGAAGTGGACGTCAGGTAGTCCTGGCACCCAGCTTCCTGAAGGTCCTTCGATTTCTGGTCACTTCCTTGCTCAACTCTCGCAAAATAACCTTGCCGGTACGCCAGGCGGACTCCTGGCTTTGTGCTCTTCACCGTGATCTTGTGGAATTCACCTTGCCAGTCTCGAGAATCGGGATAGTAAGCTATTTCATAAAATGAACTGCCGTCATTGACCGCCTTTCTTACGCAATCCCCGAGGTCGTTGTCGTTCACACAGATGATGCCACCGGTTTGGTCTGCCAGCGATTGCATGGCCGCCTGGCGACTGAAGCGCGACTGATCTTCACGTTCGATTCTGCGGCCAACACTGTTGCGCCCGTAACCCAGATTGCCCCTCATTCGCGTACTCGCCTGAAACGAGGACTGCACTTGCAGCCCGCCAGCATCCATTGGGTAGATCGCGATCTTGGCATCCGCTAAAGCGTTCGCGATTTTGGCAACTTGGTCCTGATAATTACGAACTCCGGCAAAAAACAGGTCAACGTCGGGAGTGATCGCGATAGGGAACGAAGACGAGATCCACAATAGATTCTTTCGTCCCGGATAGCCGGCAAGGTGCCTGGCAAGGGTACGCAGCGCGTCAATAGTCTCTTGAACGCGTATGTCCACCTGCATCGCGTACACTTCTCGCTCAAATTGCTCGAGTGATGTCAGCGATGCCGCCGGCACATTGGGTTCGCCTTCGACAAACGCCGACGTGGCATCAGGATCATCTTGCGGCTCAAATTGTGCCCCACTGCCAGCATGGTCAATGGATATCTTTTGCAGAGTGGCCCTGAGCAGCTTGGGGTCGGTAGTAAAACCCTGAATCAACTTCAGACGCCGGCCGAGCAAGAACACAGCGACGGGAACATCTTCTGGTATGGATGCGAGCAAGTGGACCATCTGTTGATGGACCCGCATCTGCGAATCAGGCTCGGTGTTCAGCCCATCGATCAGCAAGACCGTGGGTGGGACCGGAATCTTCCGCAATGTCATTACATTTGTGTAAACACCATCGGGGAACTGCAGCTTCTCTCTATTTAGAACCGCAAGGTCTGCAACGCTCACTGCCCGGAATGCTGCGATCTTCTGCGGATGCCGCTCTCGCTTCGAGGCAATCTGTTCGAAAACCTCGAAGTCGCTCGCCGACAGACCAAATATCGGCTTTCCGTGGTGGTCCCGCGCGACCACTTCAAGAGTCACCATTCGAGTAGATCTGTGCAGTGTCGCGGCTGGCTGCTGTGGAGACGGACTTGCCTGGGAAACAGTATCGGACTTTGGACCGGTTGGCAGGCTCTGTGCGCGAATCAAAAGGGAAAGTAAGCACACCGCGGCGAGCGCACGAACGAAAGCTGGAATGTGGCGCACTAAAGCCTCCAACGGGGAAGGAGGCTAATTTTGCCTTACTCGCGAGGTAAGTTCAAGCACGAATTTACGACCTTCCTCCTTATCAGTGTGTGATCACCATAACGGAATGCGCAACTTCTTGACCTTCGCCAAATATTCGCCTACAGTGAGGCGAAGACATTCGTAACAATTTCAAGTTGACCGACACGGGAGACTGAGGCGTTATTTCGTTTGCAATCATGACTCCGGAAAAAATGAATTTCGGATGTGTTTTCCGAAGCCGTTCTCGTACATTCACAGCCACGACGCGTTTAGTATCAGCTTCGCGCTGGTTGCAAAACTCCTCTGAAAGAAAACAGCAAGACAATTTAAGTGGCGACGACTGACTACATTTCCGCGCAGACGCTCCCCGCAAACGTCGAAGCTGAGCGCTCAATTCTTGGCGCGGTCCTGCTCGACAACCTTGCCTACAACCAAGCCGCCGAGCACCTGAAGCCAGAGGATTTCCTCCTCGACTCGCACCGGCGCATTTACTCGCGGATGGTCGACCTCGCCGAGTCGTCGCGCTCGATTGACCTGATTACCCTGTCGGAGGAGCTCGATCGCCACAGTGAACTCGAGACGATTGGCGGCGCTGCCTACGTCACGGGTCTTCTGGACGGCGTGCCTGACCGGCCGAGCATTGAGCACTACATAAAAATAGTTCGCGACAAGGCGCTGCTTCGCAGCCTGATTCACACCGCCACCGCCGCCATTGCGCGCGCCTCCGAGCAGAGTGATTCCGCCGAAGACATCCTTAACGACACTGAAGCCCAAATTTTCCAGCTCTCGGAAAAACGTATTGGGCGCGGCTTCATGGGCGTGCAGGAGATCATCAAGGAGTCATTCGGCTCCATCGACGCCCTCTTGCAGCGCGGCCGCCGCATCACCGGACTCGAGACTCACTATGCCGACCTCGACGAACTCACCAGCGGATTTCAGAAATCAGACCTGATCATCGTCGCTGCGCGGCCCTCGATGGGCAAAACGTCCTTCGCCATGAACATCGCCGAAAATGCCTCAATCGAAGACGCAAGAACGGTGGCCGTCTTCTCGCTCGAAATGTCGAAGGAAGCCTTGCTGCAACGCATGCTGTGCTCGGTAGCGCGAGTGGACTCGCACAAGTTCCGCACCGGATCGTTGTGGCAGGACGACATGCGCAAGATCGCGCAAGCTGTCGAAAAACTCGGCCAGGCGCCAATCTTTATTGATGACACGCCTGGAATCACGGTGAGCGAGATGCGCGCCAAGTCTCGGCGGCTTTTGCAGTCGCATGGATCGCTCGACATGATCGTCGTCGATTATTTGCAGCTCATGTCAGGCGGCGGCAAGCGATATGAAAACCGCACCCAGGAAGTCTCGGCCATCTCGCGCGGATTGAAAGCGCTGGCCAAAGAGCTGGCCGTTCCTGTGGTCGCGCTTTCACAGTTGAGCCGCGCTCCGGAAAGCCGTGGAGCCGGCGATCATCGCCCACAGCTCGCCGACCTGCGCGAATCGGGATCCATCGAGCAGGACGCCGATGTGGTGGCGTTCATCTTCCGGGAAGAAGTTTATAAGCCAGACGATCCCGAACTCGACGGCGTCGCAGAACTGATCATCCGTAAACAACGCAATGGTCCGACAGGAACGGTAAGGCTGGCATTCCTGAAAAGCTCAACCCGGTTTGAGTCACTGGCCGATGGAGCGGTCGGGCCAGAGTAAGTCTTTCCCCGCTAATTCTGCCGCGGGTGACGCACTTTGCGGTCGAGACCTTCTTAGGCGCGAAACTGGCCAAGAAGCGCGAAAAACGCAAAGAAATCCAATGCTCCAAGGCCTGTGGAAAGCTTGTGGAATTACGCGCCGCCCACGCCAACTTTTCGAAAACCGACCGCTTAGTCGGATAACACGAAAGTTGTAGCTGAATGCAAGTTCCTGCTTTTTATTAGCTTACAGTTAAGTGCTATAGCGGTTATTGATAAGTCCTGAAATTACAAGACTTTAATATTCACCAGAAGTTTTGCACACCCCAGTAGCGGAAATCGTGGCCAGATGCGCCATTCTCGCACCCGCCGCCAAGCGCGGCAGATTTCCTAATAAGTTCCCAGCCTTACGTGAACGACTGTGTTCTGATGAGTGAAATTCAACCCAAAATCGGTCTGGTCCCCATTCCACAGACGAAGAACTTTCCAGGTGCCATTGTCATATCGGCCCTCTTCAGCCCGCAGGATTTGCATGTGGCCACTCGGTGTCCCTAGACGGAATTCGACTCGCGCATCAATCCCAGTCACGACGAATTCATCCGGCGAAAGTTGGCCCACCAGCGCGCGTCCATGATGGTCTTTAGTTCCCGGCGCCTTCGGTCCGCCATCGAACTGTGGGAATCCGAAAGAGACCGTTGCTTGCCATTTTCCGAAATCGAGTTTTCCCTGCGCCGCTCCTTCTTCCTCAACTGCAGTTTTCAGTTTGCCTTCAAAATTCAACCGCGCGATTTCGCGATCCATCGGAGCAATAAGCGCATAATTCTCAGCGTGAAGCACCGGCGGCTTATCGTCCGTAATAGTCCAACCGGTGTAATCGATCCCGAAGGGCGAGAACCCTATCGCCCCTTCACCTAACGCGTAGAAGAAATAGTGAGCATCCATATCGCTTCCGCCCGTCTCCGGCACCCACATCGGATTATCCGGCCGATGATACGCAGCCAGTGTCTGCCGATAAGCCTCAGAGTCGTCCGTGTAGATATCCGGCCCGATCATGTCAACAGCCGGGGCCGTCGCCTTCCACACATCCAGCATGTTGTACGTCGGTCCGCCGCTCGGATAATTCACTCCCGGTATGGCATCAGGCTTGTACTTCAGCCAATTATTCACGTACATCGGCAGCGGAAACTCCGCTTTCCCGGCCACAGCAATTTGATTGATGTAATGCGCGACGGAATAAGCCGAGAAAGTTTCATCAGCATCTGCGCCAAAGACTTCCTTCCATGTGCCCGAATGTTTGTGCAGCGCCTTCACCAGATCGGCAGGGACATCGCCTTGAAACAATTTTTCCGCCGTAGCAGAAAAATCGCGCACGCTTCCGAGCGATCCGGATTCGTTCTCCACCTGCACCAGCAGGACCGTATGCTGCTCACCATCGATCTGCTTCAAATGCTGCATCAGCGCAGCAAAGGCCTTCTTGTCAGCCTCAAGATTAGACTCCGCATGCGGCGACAGCACATCCAGCGGCTCGCCGCGAGCGTCAATTACACGAGGAAACTGTACCGTGTCAGTCTTAATCCACTCGGGAACATAGTGCATCCTTCCGTTCTTCCACGTGCCAAACCAAAGCAGCACCAGATAAAGACGGTGCGCGCGCGCCTGCTTCACCAATTCATCGACATTGCTGAAATCAAACTTGCCCGGCTGTGGCTCCATCTGTTCCCAGTACACCGGCGCTTCCACGGTATTTGCATGCATAGCTTCAATCGCCGGCCACACTTGCGGCAACGACGCAGGCCAGGTGCTCGAATTGTTGATCTGCGCTCCGAGAACCAAGAACGGCTGGCCATCGACCAGCAGCGCATAGCGGCCGTCTTTCTTCACCAGTCGCGGCATTTCGGCAGCGTTGGATGGAATTGCGAAGCAGGCAAATAGAAGAGCAATCAGTGAGAAGCGGAGATCTGGGATGCGCATGGTTAGGTTTCCACCTCGTCCTACGAGTTGCAAAACAGAATCTGTCCTAGTCTGCGCGGGAATCCCAGTTGTTGTCGTTCCGATCACAACGGATTATTCGCGCAAGCGAATCTTTTCAAAGTCGAGGACTGCTACCCTGCGACATTCGTCAAAAAATGAACAGCCCCGACGGGTCAGTCGGGGCTGGGGATCGAACGCTGTTTGCGAAACATCTTTAGGATAACGCTCGCGGCGGAGATGTCAAGGCACTTTGCTAAGGTCGAGTGACGTGCGGAGGCGAGGAGTCGAACCCTAGCGGCTGAATGCCACTCGACTGTTTCGCAAACAGCGTCCAGTGCCCTCTGGCAACACCCTCCAAACGCTGCGTACGATGACGATTGTATTGTCGCAGGTCAGATAGCAAAGAGCATTCGCAAAGTAAATAGGGAT
>WNFR01050236.1_pt1 | contig 11700 bp, 13 predicted proteins | sample 5400221 | NCBI WGS metagenome assembly WNFR01 (sample SAMN13153357, study PRJNA577476) | soil metagenome | isolation source: 40 cm soil under Madrone tree | place: USA:California | collected 2016-06-14 | reverse complement strand
ACGACGCCTGGCCGAGAAGCGTAAGGGATCGCCGCTCTCCAATCTCATCACCACGGTCGCGCTGGAACACTTCACCGCCATCATCGCGCACGCCTTGCTCAAGGACGAACGCCACATGAAGGGCGCGTCCCGCGACGCGGCACGCCTCTGGAAATGGCATGCCATTGAGGAAATCGAACACAAAGCCGTGGCCTACGACACCCTGCTGGCCGCGACTCAGCACTTCTCGGCGTTCAAGCGCTGGAAGGTTCGCAGCCTGGTGATGCTGTTCATCAGCAACGCCTTCTTGCGCGCCCGCCTTCGTCAATTGGGTGAGTTCTTCAAGCAGGACGGCATCAATACGCCAACCACTTGGCTCAAGACCTTTTCATTCCTATTCGTCTACCCGGGCATCCTGCGCCAGATTCTGCCGGCATGGTTGTCGTTCTTCCGTCCGCGGTTCCACCCCTGGCAACACGATGACCGGCACTTGATCGCACAGCATCTCAGCGAACTCGGACTGCCGCTATCAAATCCCGAAGCCGTCGTTAAATTCAGCTGACAGACCTGTCGCGGCCACACCTAGTCGCCGGCTCACCCTGAGCAGGCGCGTGCCGTGATGCGGAAATGCGACCTCCTTCTGCTCCTACTAGAGCCGCAGGCCGTCTTCCAACCGACCGATCGATGAGTACCTACTCGAGGTTCATTGTTTCTCATGGCGACATTTGGCAGCAATCGTCGATTTTCGCAGATCCGTAGCACCGCTTTGGTCGCGAATGTTGCTCCCGCGAGCGCGCTCTCGCGCTTTCTTCTCACCACGCTGATCGCCTCAGCGACGGCAATTGGCCTTTGGTCGCTGCGATACCTGCTGCCTTCCCAACCGCAGGCAATCGGCTTTGAGAACTTCACCGACCGCCATACAGCTCTCACGATTCACGCCGTCTTCGCATCCATCGCTCTCTTAGTGGGTCCTTGGCAGTTCCTTCCGTCGATATTTTTCCGCAGGCGCCGGCTCCACCGTCTTCTCGGGTGGATATACGTATCTACGGTCGTTTTAGGGTGGCTCGCGTCCTTGCCACTTGGGCTACACGCCCATACAGGCGCAACAGCCTCGGCGGGATTCCAGGCTCTGGGAGTCGCCTGGCTTACTTGCACTCTGCTCGGGTTCTTAGACGCGCGCGCCGGCCGCATTGTCGAGCATCGCCTCTGGATGATTCGGAGTTACGCGTTGACAACGGCGGCGATTACTCTACGGCTGTACGTCGTCGGTAGCGACGTTCTCCATATCCCACTTGGGCAAAGCTATCCCTACATCGCCTGGCTCTGCTGGGTGCCGAACGCTGTCGTCGCGCAGTGGCTCATTAAGGCAACCGCGACTCAGCCTTTTCCTTGGGAGTCTGACCGTGGACTCGCGTCGTCGCCTTCGATGTTTCATGAGCCTCGCTTAGGTCAAAACGCAAGCGAGGACTCCACTCCTGTTCACTGAGTCCCTGAACGAATCGTTTGGGACCGCATTTGCTCCATCCAGTAGTCAATTAGAGGATCGCCATGTCAACCGCAACCACGTTCCGTCGTCGTACAATCTATGCAATTGCCGCGACTGCTTTGCAGCTCGCCACTCTCACTGCCGCGCAAGCCGATGAAGGCGTGCCACCTACGGTGACGGAAACCGACGGCCGGCGGGCAGGCAATTGGGATGTAACGCTCGGCCTCGTCACGGTCGATAGTGAAAAATATCCGGGCTCGTCCGCGCGTCAATTGCATATTTATCCCTTGGGAGCAATCGTCTACAGGGACACGTTCTTCTTCAAGGGGGATCCTATCCCGGGCACCACTATTCGCGGCCTAGGGGCCTATCTTTTCAAAAATGAACACTGGGCGATCACCGCCTCGCTCACTCCGGATTTCACACAGCGACACGAGCAAGACGACGTCCGCCTCCGTGGGCTCGGCAACGTGGCAACGACCATGCGCGGTGCGCTCGCGGCGACCTATTCCCGAGACTGGTGGCGGATTACTGCGGCGGTTACCCAGGATCTGAGCAGCAGGAAAAAGGAAGGCGCCAAAGGGGGATTCGATTTCGTCGCGACCTGGCACGCGACCGAGCGTCTCGCGCTCGACGCGGGTCCCGGCGTGACGATCGCCAACGGAGAGAGTACGCGCACTTTTTTTGGCGTTACTCCTTTGCAGAGTGCTCGCTCAGGCTATGCCGTCTACGATCCTTCGGGCGGTGTCCAGAACATTCGGTTCTCTGTAGGCATGAACTACCGAATCAGCCGCAGCTGGTTTGTCGGTGCGTTTGCCTCCGAATCCAAGCTGCAAGGCGATGCGGCCAACAGTCCCTTCGTCGAGAAAAAGCAGGAATTCTCGATCGGAACCTATATTGGTCATCACTTCTAGGCACTCTGCCTGGATTGTGCCGATGAGCCGGTTAGGTCTCCGCGCACGCGACGGCCTGTCGCGTTCGAAGACACCAGCCGATCGCGACTCTTCGCTTCCAGCGGGAGCGCACCGCTGGCGGGGCGCGCTTTCCTCTGGCATTTTGGCGGTATACGGCCTATTTTTTTCCTGTTCTGGAATCGATCAGGTCCGAAAGATGGAGACCAGTTTTTGGTCTTCCATACGTTGCAGTATTGAATTCGTCGATGTTTGGCATTGCCAAGCAATGGACGCCGTTGCTGTGCTCCGGTCTATCGATGGCTGGGGACCATCACTTTCGGCGGTGCGACTGAGATACCGCAGCGCCGGCATAGATTAGCGTGCGATTTCCTCCAACGAACGGCCTCTGGTGCGGGGACCATAGACGCCGATCGACACCATCACGACCAGCATGCTGAGTGAGATAAAGACAAACACGCCGGGCGCACCAAACTCTCTGAGAAGAAGTGCGACTATAAAGCTCGTGAAGATCGTCGAGAGGCGGCTGAACGAATACACAAAGCCGACCGCGCGAGCGCGCACATGTGTCGGATAGAGCTCGGCCTGATAAGGATGGTAAGCGTACGACATCAGCGTGTTGGCTCCGACAATGAAGACGCCACAGGCGATCAGCAGCGATGGGTCCGTCAAAACTGAGAATATCAGTCCGAGCACGGCTGTTACGCCTGATGCGGTGACGATCTGCCATTTTCGCTCATATCTTTCAGCAACAGTTAAGCTCCACAGCAACGACCAGAGCGGGTAGGCCGTCGAAACAATTGCTGAGTACAGCAGGCTTTTCGTGACCGAATGGCCTTGCGCAGCTAGCAGCGTCGGCAGCCAGTTCGTAAAGCCGAAGAAGCCAATCGTCTGAAAGAAATTGAAGACCATCAGCATGACCGTTCGTTGCCGATAAGGCGGCTGCCAGATTTCAGCGAAGCTGGCGCTATGACGAATTTCCGGGACAGTTGGCTGCGGTGCGGGCAGCCTGTATCCGAGATCGGCCTCTACCCGCAGCTCAAGATCGGCGACGATCCGGTCGGCCACGTCGGATTGGCCATGCTGGGCCAACCACCGCGGCGATTCAGGCAAACCCATACGCAGCCACCAGATCACGATAGCTCCGCTACTGCCGATCAGAACGACCCACCGCCAGCCCGAGATGCCATACGGATCGATCGGTATCAGCAAATATGAAACGAACGCGAGAAGGGGGATGGCGAGAAATGCGATCGCTTGCGCCATTGCCGCGGCTTTGCCGCGCATGTGCTTTGGAACAATTTCCACGAGGTAGGCATCGAGCGTTGCGAGTTCGACGCCCAGTCCAATCCCAGCTAGGAAGCGGCACGCGAATATGCCATGGGCGGTCGACTGCAGCGCCATCGCGAGCGTCGCGATGCTATAGGCAATGAGCGCCCACACGAAAATTCGCCGACGGCCGAACCGATCAGCTAGGAAAGCAAACCCGATCGGTCTGATAGAGGTCGTAGACCTCGAACATCCCTGCGAGAGAGAGCAGCGCGACAAGCCACCAGGTGCGCCGGTTTTCAGGCAGGCGATCAATGCGAGCGGTGATTGCTGAAGCATCGGCCTTTAATGGAACAATGCCTTCGGTCGCACCGGCTGCATTAGTCTGGGCACCCATAGAATCCTCCAATAGTATATTTTTGTCGCTTGGGAGTGTGCAAGCAATCCTGACGCACAGGCGGAACCCGTCGACGGCCACGTTCGGCTGCATTCAGCTTGTGCGAGGCCGAAAAATTGCCTGCAGCCATCCGTGCGGCGGGAATCGAACCAACTTCGGTTCAGGCGGCGCCTAAAAACGCCTACAGCCGCACTATCGGCAGGCCGTTGAGTTGCGAATTTCTAAAACCATCGCATACCCGATTGCTTTCAATGAAAACCTAAAGAGGTTCTCGGCCGGAGACATCATTAACGTCCTTCATCCGGCGCAGATCGGGCGGCGGCCCCGCACCAAGGACACCTTGGGCGCCTGGCTGATTATCTACAATTATCGATTGGCCGAGCGCTTTCGCCATATACTGTGCGGTCATGCGCCCCCGGAAATCTGAGGCTCTGCCAGTTTAGTGGGCTTAGTTGGATAGTTCTCCGGGGAGGCGGCAAGTGCCCCAGCAACTAGCAACACACTACTAAACGTGAGGCATCGCCACATTCTTAGATCTCCAGATTTGAAGAGGAAACACAGTCCGTTGTACATCGGCATGAGCCGCTCGATTGCGGCGTCGAGCGTCGTATAGTCGTATAGGATTGCGAAACGGTAAAGTGCAAAGGAATCAGCGTTTCGTGCATTCCATGCAACACTCGGAGCAAGTCGCTTGATTAAACGAGTCCCCCAGACGCAGAAGATCCACTATGATATTCGCGACTTGCGAGCCGTATGCGAGCTTGCTCGCCAAGGGGGATTCAAGCATGCGGCGAATGCACTCGCGATTACTCCCTCAGCGCTAAGTCGGAGAGTTGCCAAGCTCGAAGAAGTAATTGGTGGCCTAATCGTCAATCGCACAACTCGATCTATAGCGCTAACCGCGCTCGGACGGCGCCTCGTAACTAGATGTGAGCCGCTTCTCAGGGAATTGGACGAGAGTGTCGATGAGTCGTCACGAATTGCTAGAGGGATGGAGGGACAAATCGCGGTCGGATGCGTTTCGTCAATTGCGTACACGCTGCTTCCATCCATCGTTTCCGACTTTCGAAAGCGGCATCCGGATCTCCGTATCAGTCTTAAGGATGATGATGGGTTGCAGATCACAGCAGCGGTGTTGAATTACGAGGTTGAACTCGGAATTACCACCACGGTAGTTGGCCGCGATCGTGATTTGTATTCTGAGCTGATTGCAACAGATCCCTTCGTTCTTGTTTGCGCTCGTGACCATCCACTGGCGAATGCAAAGTCCCTGCATTGGCATCGAATTGCATCTCAGCGCTTGATGGGATTCAAAGCGTCCAGTTCGATCCGCCAACTTTTGGATCAGCGCCTCCAAAGGGAGGGGCTTCAGTTACTTTGGTTCGATGAGGTTGACAAGTTGTCGTCTTTGCTCAGCTATCTTCGGACGGGCAGCTTTGTAGGAGTCGTGCCGAGCTTAATCGCTCGTTACTTAGTCGAATTAGTCGCCGTGCCAATGATTGGCCCCAGAATCGAACGGCGGATCTACTTAACTCGTCGCAAAGATATGATGTTGAACCCGCCTGCACAGATCCTTTGGAATGCTATCAAGGATCGTATCGCGATCTCCACACTCCCTTCCGCAATAATCAAGCCCGAGCATTGACCGGTATTCTAAACCTAATCGATAGCCGCTCTAACTCCTACGTGGCCAAGGAACTAAGATGTCTAGGAGTGGCGCGTGTTGCTGTGCTGCGTGCATGTCAGTCTCCCCTACGCTCCCCTGTGCTCGAGGGCGCGGAATGGTTGCCTTTACCGCGTTCAGAATATCGAAGTAGCCAAACGTGATAATCTTTGCCGGCGAGACATTATAAAGGGTGCAGAACAGTTCTTTAGTCAGGACGTTAGTCTCCTTGAAACGAAGATAATCATCCTTTGAACGAAAGATGATGTCGAACGTAATCTCGAAGGGCCCAGCGTTTTTGCTCCGGATGACTTTTGCAATCTCCTTCAGGGGAGTAAGTGCGTTCATCGAATCTCCTCGTAGCGGATGGGAAACAAGTCAAGGCCATTCTCGACTTCCATGATGTGGTAGATATTGAACTTGCAAACGTCACCCAAGGGAATTTCGAGCGGCGTCACAGGATGGCCGAGATTGCCGGCCGTTGCTATTTTGCCGGGATACGGGCAATGGAGCGTTCCGGTCCTCATGCGCCCGCAAATAGCCGTTGCAAGTTCTTGCGTCTCAGCCGCGACCTCACCGATGATGCACAGCTCATGAGCGGGTTGTGTGGTCGGTTCGAGCTCGGCCATGACGCCATTCATGCCGTAGACGTGATAAATGAGTTCGTACCTGCCAACATCTGGGAAGGACTCACTAACGTGCTCGAGTACCTTGGTTTGGACATAGTCCCATTGGCTGATAAAGATAGGGTCTCTCGCGCCACCGATGAAGGTCGATCTGAAGCCGATCTTCTTCGCGCCTTCGAGCTTGACTGTGTAGTTGGGGGATGGGATGAACTTGCTTCCCCTTACCCGTACACGTCGATCAGTGATCTGCTCATAGGTGCATTCTGAGAGATCCAGCATCCCGCCTGGGCCGTGCAAGTAGAGAGGGTTACTTTTTTCATACAGGGTATGGGCTGCAACAGATGTAACGGTGCATCGTTCACCCTGGGCAATGGGCTCAACTTCAAAACAATCCTCCTTCAAAATGCCAAGGATGTTGCGGCCTTGGGGTTCGGCGCAAGCCGCGCCGCATTCCATGATTTTTCCCAAATGCCAACAGAGAGCCGGGTCAATGCCATTCTTGATGCCGGTTGCAGCTATCGGAACAGGATCGTAAGCGCGACCGGCTATGATGACGTCAATATCAGGGCGCTCCTTCAATATCTTCAAGAATGGTTCCGCGCCCATCTGAGCCACTATGTTGGTAGCCGCGTCAACTTCCTTTTCGGTAAGATCGTCAACTGGGCCTAGGGGCTGTATCTTTCCCTCACGCAATTTGCCTCGGATATAGTCTCTGGGAATATCAGCGTATATCAGCGCAACCTTAAAGCCATAGCCCTCACGTTTGGCGATTTCGCGTACTATTTCGAAGAACGCGTCCACATGAGCATTGGTGCCGTCTCCGCCCGCTGAAGAGATATGAACGGGCAAACACGGAGATGTCTTTGACATAGGCTTCTCGACTGCAGGTCATTACACCGGCGCCGAGTTTTTGCGGTCCGCTGTCGGTCGAACCGGAGTCGACCGTAATTACGTCGGGTTTAAGAGCAACGCCCTTCCAGAAATCTGGAATGTTCAATCCATACCCGAGCATTCCAACCGGGGTCAGTATCTTAACTTCACTCATCATACTACTCTCTGTAGCGGTCTTAAGAGGTCACTCATAGAATCCCTCGATCGTGGGTCTCTGGAGTGAGCCAGTATTTACGTTCACACTCCGATCAAAACGGAGTATGTTTCCCTCGAAATTGCAAACGACCGTGTCCCGAAATGCTGATTCAACAAACTGCCACGTAATCACAAGGGTTGAATCATTCGACCAAGCCGCTCGAGCAAAGACTTTCATCGAGTCCATTTGATACTCGTGATGCAGTCGATTGCCCGTCATGGACGTCGCGCTCTCAACAAAGAAGCCAAAGCCAGCCTCGATCGAATGAATGCCTCGGTCATCCTCTATTGTCAGGCAACAACGATCGTCCTGAAAATTGAAAGCAATCGCGACGACACCATCAACATTCTCTTTCATTGCATAACGGTTGCCAGAAAGAGCGCTTTGCAGCGGTGAGAGAGTCCTTTCTATCGAATCCAGGAGGCGAAGGTTGGCTAGCTTGGTCGCTAAGGCCGTATCGTCTTCGTGGCAACCTTGTGCGCTACCTCGGCTTTCAAGTCTTGGATACAGATGGCGGATTAGGCGGTTAATGAAGGGAAGGGGACCCTTCAGTTGGCCCTCCATGCCTCCAGTGACCGCGAGCACCGCATTGTACTGTGGCATGACTACGCAATACTGGCCGAAAACGCCCCAGGCAAAGTATGTTCCGTCCTCTAGCACCCACCACTGGTATCCATATCCGGTGTGCGGCTCTGTCGTATTGCTGGCAACGATATGAATAGCGGTGGCGTTCTTTACCCATTCCTCCGGAACGATTCGTCTACCCCTCCACTGCCCCAATGCCAGATGTAACGCTCCCAATTTTAACAGTGCGCTCGTCGTGCAAGAAAAGCCGTTTCCGCCTGATGAGATGCCGTGCGGACATTTGTCCCATGAAAATTGATGAATGCCGAGATGCGGAAAAAAACGCGAGCGCATGTAGTCCTCGGTCGTCTGACCAGTTGCTTTCTGCAGGATTGCCGAGAGCATATAGCTCGCCGCGCTCGTGTATAGAAAGGTGGATCCGGGTTCGTTAACAATTGGTTCTTTGAAGAACTCGCGTACCCAGCTGCTCTTAATCGGTCGCCACACCGATCCTGATATTGGTCGACCGTGTCCAGTGCTCATGATCAGCAAATGCTCAACCGTCATGTTTGCAAGTCTGGGGGTGATCTCATGAGGGAGTTCATTCGGAAAGAACGATGTCACTTTGTCCGACAGCTTTAACAACTCTTCGCCAACCGCTATCCCGACGCCTGTAGCGAGGAAACTCTTCGTGACTGAATGTTGCATGTGCGGCCGCTCCGCGGAGTAAGGAGCCCACCATCCCTCCACAACGACCTTTTCGTCGACATAGAGCATCATGCTGTGCAGCTCAATCTTCTCTTCTTTGATTGTATCCAGAAAAGCGCCAATGCCTTTCGCGGAAATACCAACGCTTGACGGAGTTGCGCGCGTCAATTCGTCACAAAAGAAGGCCCGTTTGTCTGAGCTTGCGTCTACTACTGTCATTCTCACCTCCTCGTCTCATGGTCATGCTCTCCTGTCGAGGATTCGACGTAAAGTGAAAAGCGATCAGCAGTTCTTGCATGCTGCGCAACACTGATGCCGCGACCGTTACTTCCATACCGTATGTTCGACATCATCTGACGATATCGCATCGTCTTCTACGCGAAACCGCTTGCCACGGCCTCACACCGCTACTATGCTCTCGTCGTTAAGACATATTTGGCATACCGCATTTTTGATTTTCTTTGCTAGTCTTTGAATAATAAGTTCGTCCTAAGAACATAGACGCCGTTGACATCAGGGGAGGGCCGCATGAGTTGGTACTTAGAGGCTGGACATTCTGCGCGGGAGAAAGGGAGAGCTTTGCTTTCTAGCGTCATGGTTACGACCGTGCTTGGCTCGCCTGTCATTGCTCAAACGGAGCCGACGTCATCGCTCCCTCCTAACGCTCAGCTAGTCGAAATCGTCGTAACCGCCGAGAGGCGCGAGACCAGGCTGCAGGACACTCCCATCGCAGTGTCCGCAATTAGCGGTGACACGATACAGAGCGAGCGGCTGGTAAACCTGAACGACATTGCCGCCCGTATCCCGAGTATCACCTTTGATCAGGTCAATCGCTCGGAGTCCTTCATCTCGATCCGAGGAACCACGATCGGCAACGATGCCGCCGGCATCGACCAGCGGTCCTCAAGGAACATTGTTCGAAAGGAACGTCACGGGGGTGCTGTTTTGATTCGGACACTGCCGCCAAGCTTCGAGGCCGCGGGCCGTGGAACTATCACGTATGGCTCGAACAACCTCATGGAGGTACAAGGCTACGCCACCGGACCCCTGGTCCCCGATACGCTCGCGGGTAAGCTAGCCGTGAATGTGCGCCGCCGGGACGACTATCTCACCAACATTACCCTTCACGACAAAACGTATGGCGATAACCTCGATTCCATTCGGGGACAACTACTGTGGAACCTGACTCCAGACTTTAAGGTTCTTCTCGGCGCAGACTACCTCGACGACACCTCGCCGGCGAAGACCCAATGGCTAATCGGCAATTTCCAGCCGAGCCTATTCCCGACCTTAAGCTACAGCCCCGACGCCACGAATCAAGGATCTGACGCTCGTATGGACAAGAAGGTCGGGGGCCTCCTGATGCGCCTGGAGGGGAACCTCTCCTTCGCTACCCTTACGTCAGTGACGGGATATCGAAACGTCGATGAGTCCGTGCACTTCTCGACCACGGGTGATCCGTTCAACAGCGTCATCTCCGATCCGATTACACGGGACGATCAGATCTCGGAGGAGTTGCGCCTGATCTCGCCATCTAAGCAGCGACTTACCTGGGTGGGCGGCGTGTTCCTGCTCAAAGCCCACAGATCCTATTTGCAGACAATCGCCTATGACGCGCAACCCGGCACGCGGGTCAATGTGTTGGCGCACTTCGTGCCTGGCCTGGCGCGCTTCTTGAGCCCTTATGTCAGTCATGCGAACCAACATATCACCCTCGACAGCGAGGCTGCTTACGGGGAAGCGACGTTTGCAATCATCGATACACTGAAGCTGACAGCGGGTGGGCGCTACTCTAATGAGACAAAGACGGGACACACAGAACTCTTCGACACGAGCGTTCAGAACCCGAACATAAGCACGGGAAAGTACAGCAAGACGTGGGGAGCATTCACGCCGAAGATTTCGCTTTCATATGAGCCCCTGCCCAGTTTCCTCGTATACGCCAGCGCGACGAATGGGTTCGAGAGCGGTGGCTACGATGCCAACGGCACGACAAAGGCAGAATTGGCTTCAGCTTACAATCCCGAACATGTCTGGAGCTACGAGACCGGCGTAAAGACGACCCTCTTACCGTGCGCGGTGCGGAACTCGAGGCCGATGCGCTTCTGGCCAACTGGCTTACGCTGGGTCTCTCGTACTCCTACACCAATGCCAAGTATGGACGCTACCTGCAGATCAATCCCGCGGGCCCTCCGGCGGATTATTCCGGGCACACGATTCCTTTCACGCCGCATAACGCGCTAAACGTCAACGCGGAAGCGCGCTTTGGCGCTCCTTTCGGGTCGGGGCACGTGCGAGTGGGCGGAGATATCACCTACAGAAGCACCATTCGGTTCGATGACGCAAACAGCGCACCCGACTTTGTGGTGCACAGAAGCGCATATAAAGGCTTACTGAATCTTCACGCAATTTGGTCGTCCCAGGGGGACCGCACCGAGGTGACGGTTTGGGCCAAGAATCTTAACGACAAAAGGGCGCTCATCAACACTGCGGACCTATCTAACCTATTCGATACCGTTGGGGAATTCAACAGTGGAGGTCGCGTTTACGTCGGCAACTACAACGAGGCGAGAACGATCGGCATCAGTTTGACAGAGCGTTTCTAAGCGATGTCTCGAGAAGCGGTTAAGGGGTCGCACGATCGCCTCTACTCTACTACCCAAGCCTGCCGGGTCCTGGTACCCGCCCGGGTTCTCTGCGACGGGTGTCCGCAGGAGGCCTTTGAGCGAGGACTTCTTCTGGCGTCTCACGCGATAGCGGTCGATGGCGGCTCTACGGACCCCGCTCCCTTCTACCCCGTAGTGTCCAACAATTGATACGAACCCGGTGGAGATGCGCCGCAGGCATCGGATAGCGCATGGCGATGAGTCCCCGATATAATCACACGATGTCCCCCTCGTTTGCGCCGCTCAAACTGCTGCTCATGATGTTCGTCGGCTGGGTCAATCGTCACCAGCTGGACGTGATCGAGTATCTCCAGGAAGAGAACCGGGTGCTTAAGGAGCGCCTG
>WNFR01019548.1_pt1 | contig 11701 bp, 9 predicted proteins | sample 5400221 | NCBI WGS metagenome assembly WNFR01 (sample SAMN13153357, study PRJNA577476) | soil metagenome | isolation source: 40 cm soil under Madrone tree | place: USA:California | collected 2016-06-14 | reverse complement strand
AATCCCCAGTCAAAAAATGTCGCATCGTCGCCGGGCGCGCCGCGCCGCGCGACCGGGACGCCGTTCCCGTCGGCGAGCAAAACACAGCAACCCGCTCCCCCGACCGAATGATAGAGTCTGTCGAGGCCCGGCTGCGCGACGTGGATCAGCGGCTCCATCTTTTGCCGGGCCCTCCCGAACTCTGAATCCGTCAGTCTCTCGGGAAGGTTGCTTCGAGCCGGATCAAGCTTGTGAAGGCATGCTGACCTCTGCCAGGACGCAATCAGCGCCGATTTCGCTGCACCATTAGATGAGATCGCAGACTGGATCCGGTCCGCGTGGTGGGTAGTCCCGACTGCCGCCATTCGCTCCTCCCAAAATCCGGATTCACTGCTGTCGGCCTTGTCGATCGCTCGATCCAACAACTTCCAAGCCGACATACGATCCCGGTCCGCTTCACCCTCAATTCGGCCGGGTGCGAGATCGAGAATTGGCACCTGCTTTGTCTGTCGCATTCTTGTTTAGGGAAAAGCGGATCAGACCGTCGTCGGTGACGACGGTCGCGTTACCTTCTGCCCTTCGTCCCGGCTACCCACACCTCGGTTTGGTCGAGGATCGCTCGATTGCCTTCTTTGCTGCGGCTTCCCTTTTATCCTTCCTCGGAAACGGGATTTTGCGTTATATCAATATCAGGACGGGTCAACGCCACTACCATCAAAAAACAAACAAAATCCCATACGAGGGGGAATAGCCTTTGGGAGGCACGCAAAGCAGTGTCGGCGACAGCATTGTCGTCGCGCAAACCAAGAGCGTGGGTCCACGCGAAGCAGCCGAGGAAATTTCCCGGCAGCTCGCGTCTCTGGATCTTGCGATGATCATCGTCTTCGTTTCCCCATTTTACCACCCCGCAACATTCATCGAACAACTAACATGCCGAATTCCCGACACGCCGATTTTCGGCTGCACCACCGCGGGTGAGCTGGCACCCGGAGGCTGGGAAGAGGACAGCGTGGTTGCGATGGGCTTCAGTGCTGAGGACTTCATTATCGCAGCCCGGCCCTTTCCCGATCTGTCGACCTTTCGAGTTGATCATGGGCGGTCAGTCTGCAGCGAGTTGCATCAAGACTTCACCCGTCGCACCGAAGAACGGGACTGCGGTGAGGAGGCTTTCGGGTTCCTGTTCATCGACGGCATGTGTCAGCGCGAAGAAGCGGTCATGTCCGCGATCTACACTTCGCTGGAAGACATCCCGGTCGTGGGCGGGTCGGCCGGCGACGGTTTGCGGTTTGACAAGTCATGGATCTTCTACGGCGGAAAAGCGCATTCCGATGCAGCCATCCTGATACTGATCAAGACACGCCTGCCGTTCCGGCTTTTCAAATGCGACCACTTCGAACCGACATCGATCAAGATGGTGGTCACTGAAGCGGATATCGAGCACCGCATCGTCAAGGAAATCAATGCCGAGCCGGCCGCGATCGAATATTCCCGTGCCGTTGGGATCGGAGATACCAAGCTTGATGCGCTGTCCTTTGCCGCGCATCCGGTCCTGGTGCGGGTTGGCGGTTCCTACTATGCCCGTTCGATCCAGCGCATGGATCCGGATGGCTCGCTTCGATTCTTCTGCGCTATCGACGAAGGAATGGTCCTCACCGTCGCACAGGTTCGAAACCCGATCGACGCGACGAACGACATTTTCGAGCGGCTGATCGACGATTTGGGCGGCGTCTCCATCTTCATCGGATTCGAATGCGTCCTGCGCCGGCTCGCCGTCGAACAACATCAATTGTCGCGGGAGATGTCCGAGCTGTATCGTCGCAACAACGTTATCGGATTTCAAACCTATGGCGAGCAGTATCGGTCCATGCACGTCAATCAGACGCTGACCGGTGTTGCGATCGGAAGGCGAAGGGCCGCGCCGTGATCGACATTGAGCCGGACCAGACCACGTCGCTCGAACGCGAGATTGCCAAGCTTCGGAAAATCAACGCAGCCTTGATGTCGCGCGTGGAACGCTCCACGGACCAGCAACTCAATGCGTTTTCGCTGTTCGAAACGGCGATCTCTCTCGACCAGCAGGTCCGCAACAGAACCCAGCAGCTCAAGCAGGCCCTGCAATCGCTGGAAAAGACCAACGGTTCTCTTTCTCAGGCCAAGCAGCAGGCGGAAGCAGCCAGTTCGCTGAAGTCGTCGGTCCTGATCTCCGTTACCCACGATCTTTTGCAACCGCTGAATGCCGCGCGGCTGACGCTGTCCGCGCTTGACGAAATGATCGCTTCACCAAAGGGGCTTCTGCTGACCGAGCAGATTGACCGTTCGCTCGCAACGTTGGAAGATCTGCTCCGGACGCTCCTGGATATCTCCAAGCTCGACGCTGGCGTTCTGAAGCCAGAATTTCGTCCGGTTTCGATTTCGACGCTATTCGAGCCACTGCGGCAGGAGTTCACCCCTTTGGCGGCGAAGCGTCACCTTGTTCTGAGGATCGAACCGTGTGCCGAGACCGTCTTGTCAGATCCGATGATGTTGAGGCGAATCCTGCAGAATCTTCTGGCTAACGCCCTGCGATACACGCAGCGTGGCAGCGTGCTCATGGGTTGCAGACTCAAGGGTGCCAATCTCAGTATAGAGGTGCACGACACCGGTCCTGGCATTCCGGAAGCCCAGCGCGAAGCCATTTTCATGGAATTTCAGCGCGGGGAAGCCAGTATTGGCGCCGATGCAGGCATCGGCCTCGGCCTTTCGATCGTTCGGCGGTTCGCTACCGCGCTCAATCATGAGATACATCTGAAGTCGCGCTTGGGGCGAGGCTCGATGTTTGGTGTCACGGTGCCTCGCACCTCCGCACTCGAGGAGGCCGCTTTGACCGGAGAACCCGCGCTTTCCGAGTCCGCCTATGGAGGCATGGAGGATGCGAGGATCCTTCTGATCGAAAACGATCTGTCCAGCGCCGAGGGGCTGGCCAGCCTGCTGGAGAAGTGGGGGTGTGACGTGGCCATAGCGGCGTCGGCAGCAGAAGGACTCGACAGCATCAGGGCACTTGACGAGCTTCCCGATGTGATCATCGCGGACCTTCACCTCGACAACGGCGAAACCGGCATCAAAGCCGTCGAGGAGATACGCAGCGCAATCAAGACCGACGTTCCCGCGATTATCGTGACGGCCGATTATTCCGCAAAGGCGGCCTCGGATGCCGCATCCTTCGGACATGAACTATTGAAAAAGCCAATCAAGCCAGCCGAAATGCGGTCCCTGCTCTCCTTTCTATTGACGTGATCTGCCTGCGGGCAGATTCGAGCCGACTATACGATCGGTTCGGTTCAATTGCGTCGCACTTCCCGAATCGCCGATGGCCGCCGGCGTGTTACGTTCTGATCGGATCAGATCGAGTCTGGAGACCTTGATGATTGCGGTGGTGCGGCTTCGGACGCCGAGCTTGCGCAGAATCTCGGTGACATGAACCTTGACCGTCGTGACGGAGATATCGAGTTCGTAAGCGATATGCTTGTTCTGAAGACCTCGACAAATCATGTCGAGAACGCGAAGCTGCTGGGATGTGAGGCGGGAAAGCTGACGCAGCAGGTCCTGAATTTCCGCACCAGCGCGTCTGGCTGCCGCACTCCCGCGAAGCCGCTTCGGGACATAGACCTCCCCCTCCAGAATTGAGCGGATCGATTGGACCAGCTCGGCCTTCGGGGTCGATTTCGGAATATAGCCGGAAATACCGAGCGCCATCGCGCATCCAACGGTGCGGGCGCTTTCGAATGCCGAAACAATGACAAGCGCGCTTTTCGGGGCAGCTACGCGTACACGGAACGCTCCCAGAAGCCCAGTTGTGCCGGGCATCGACAAATCGAGCAAAATAACATCGACGGAGCCCTTCGATGCAAGAATATCCAGTGCACCGTCGATCGAAATTGCCTGAAACACTTCAGCGTTGGCAAAGGCGGCCGCAACGACGCCGACCAAGGCGTCTCGAAACAGCGGGTGGTCCTCGACGACAAGCAACCTCACTGCATTTGCCTCGCCTGGGCGCCGGCCTGTTGGCGGCCGATCGCGCCATTCAGCTGCCCTCTCGGGACTGCGGAGTTCGTTCGTGACGATCAGCACATTATCTCAAGGATGGAATGAAGCCTATAGGTCGACGACCGGTTCACCGGCATAACCTGACGTTACCGGGATATCCGCCGGCGCCCCGGGTGATGAAACGCCGCTGACGACCGACCGGCGCGGGGAAGCGGCTTACTAACCATCCCGATCAGGAGGGCCGTTCCCGTTCACCCCTTGCACTTTGGCAGGGAGCCGGCAATGGCAAGGCGATCTTGGCGATTTCGATAATCGCCTTGTTGCGGCTGAAGAGTCCGAGCTTGCGCAGAATCTCGGTCACGTGAGCCTTTACGGTCGACTCCGCCAGCTTGAGTTCCGCGGCAATCTCGCGGTTCTGCAGGCCATTCCTGATCAGGTCCAGCACGCGAACCTGTTGAGGCGTCAGCTTCTTGATTTTCTCGCGCAGCGCGGCTTCGGTTTGCACCGGTGTGCCGGCTCCCACGTACCCTTTCGGTGCGGAAACCGATCCACTCAAAATCCGGGCGATTGCGTCCGACAGTTCGCTGACGGAGGTCGATTTGGAGAGATAGCCGACCGCCCCAAGCGCGAGCGCTTCGCGGATCGTCTGCTTGTCATCGACGCTCGAGACAATGAGGATCGGCAGCTTCGGATGGCTGTCGCGCAATCTGAGAAAGCCGGAAAATCCCACGGCATCCGGCAGCAGAAGATCCAGAAGCGCGAGATCGATGTTGCGTTCCGTCGCCAGGATATTCAGCGCCTGCCGGATCGACGCGGCCTCGAAGATTCGGGCATCCGGATGCGATATCCGGATTGCATTTCCGAGTGCTTCGCCAAACAACGGATGATCATCGATAATGAGGAATCCCATCATGAGAGCCTCACACGAAGCATTGGCTGTATCCAATTTATGATGCCCGCGACATCCTGCCCGGCAGTCCTAGTTCGAACCGTCGGCCGCTTCCTGCACGGTCTGCAGATATACAAGGACATTTCGAAGCTCATCGTCGCCGAACACTTCTTTCCAGGCAGGCATCCCCTTGGACGGCCTTCCATCATGAACCGTCTTCCAGTACGTCGCTTCCATGTCTTCGCCATATCGCTTCTTCAGCAGGCGCAGATTGATACGCTTCTCGGCCTGCACGGCGTCAGGCCCGTGGCAGTGCGCGCAGGTCCCGTTGAACAGCTCATGGCCGGCCGATATGTCCCCGGAAGCGGCAACCTTCACTTCCGCGGGTTTGCTGTCGCCGGTCGATTGGCCAACGGTCACGGGTTCCTGCAGAACCGCATCCGCGACGGCGGTCGGATGGCCGAGTTCACCGAATTTGACCGGCGCGTCGCTCGGCACACCATATTTCACGAACAGCCTGTCGATGTCCTCCTGCAGGGACGGTAGAACGACGTTAACATCATCCCGAAGCCCCGTCGACGCTTTCGCAAAGCCGATCGCGGTGGACCAGACCAGCCCCTCGCCCGCCGTGGTTCTGATCTGGTATTTTTCTCCATAGGCGGTGGTGTTGAGCCAACCGGCCACGGGAGCCCAGATAAAGGCGACGTCGGCCTTTCCCTGGTCGAGCATCTTCATTCCTTCGTCAGGGCTCAATACAGTGATCTTCTCGATCTCGTCGCGCAGCGCGAGCAGGTTTTGCGGTGTGGTCTGATACTGTACGGCGACGCGCAACCCCTTCAAATCGTCGACGCCCGCGATGTTCCGGCCCTTCATGCTCACCAGCGCGTAACCTTCCCTCGCGATCGGCTTCGAGAAGATGACGGCAGGCCCCATGAAATCGTCCACCTGCGGCAAACCAACCATGGCGTCGCACTGTTTGCTCAACAGCGTTTCACGAACGGTTCGCTTGCCGAAGTAGGACTTGTACCAGCTGTAGGTCACTGGCCGCTCCAGTTTCCGTGCGACCAACTGGCCGATCTCAAGATAGAGACCGGGCCTCGCCGGGTCATCGCTCGAGAACGGGAGGTTCGTCGGATCCGCGCAGAGACGCAACGGCCTTATTTCATCGGCGCCGGCTCGAACAGCCGGCGTCGCCATGATTGTGGACAGCAGCAGCACTCGAGCAACCTTCTCCAACCGGGAGCCGTACCTAGAAACACGAGCTACGTTTGGAACTGTGCGGATCACTGCTGCCTCCACCCATTTGTCTTATTGCAGAGCAAACACGAACAGGGCGCCGCCTTCGGGCGCAGCTGCCACCATCTTCTTGCCGATCTCGCCAAGGAAGGCAGGAAGGGCGGCCGTACGTCCGACGACGATGGCGACATACTGCTTGCCGCCCACCGAGTAGGTCACAGGGCCCGCACCGATTCCGCTTCCAAGGTTCTTGCTCCACAGCACCTTGCCGGTCTTCGCATCAATGGCGCGGAAATCACCGTGTAGATTGCCGGAGAACACCAGGTTGCCGCCGGTGCTCAGCGTTGAACGACATTGGCTGCCAGTTCTTGCCACCGATCAGGTTCGGGCAGATGTCCTTGGCTGGATGCCCGGGACCGGGACGTTTGTCCGGATCCTCCTCGGCTCGCATCGTGTTGATGTCCCATTTCTTGGCCCAGTTCGCGAAGACGTATTTTTCGGCCGAGATCACTTTTCCGGTCTCGCGGTTGGCGACGAAGAAGAAGCCGTTACGATCGGCCTTCATCAGGACCGGCGTGTCGGCCCCGCCGATCTTCAGGTCAGCCAGCAACAGTTCGTTGACACCGTCGAAGTCCCAAGCATCCGCCGGCGTACCCTGAATATGCCACTTGATCTTGCCGGTGTTCGGGTCGATGGCGAGGGTCGATGCGGTATAGAGGTTCGTCAGCTTGCCGAAATTGCCGTCGCCGGTCGAACGCACGCCGGTATTCCACGGTCCCGGATTGCTGGTTCCCCAATACACAGTATCGGTCTTGGCATCGTAAGAGCCAACCAACCATGCAACGCCACCGCCGTGCAGGCCGGTATCGCCCTTCCATGTTTCGCTGCCGGGCTCGCCCGGCCCTGGCACGGTGTAGGTCTGCCAGAGCAGCTTGCCGGTATTCAGATCGAACGCCAGAAGCGCACCACGCGCGCCGTACTCGCCACCTCCGAATCCGGTGATAATCTTGTCGCGAACCACAAGCGGAGGAGAGGTGATAACCGAACCCTGCTTGTAGTCGACGACCTTCGAAGTCCAAAGCTCCTTGCCGGTTGCGGCATCGAGCGCCGTGAGCTTGCCATCGAGCCGACCAACGAAGATCTTGCCGTCGGCATAGGCGACGCCCCGATTATTCACGTCGCAGCATGCATACTGCAGCACGTCATCCGGTATGTCCGGCTGATAGGTCCATTTCTGCGCGCCGGTGGCGGCATTTATGGCGTAGACATATTTCGGCCCCCACGACGTCGAGACATAGAGCGTGTCCCCGATCACGACCGGAGAAGATTCGTTGGAACGAAGCGAAGCCAACGACATCGAGTAAGCCAACTGAAGCTTGCCGGCGTTCTCCGAGGTGATCTGATTGAGCGCGCTAAAGCGTGTGTTGCCGTAGTCGTGTCCAGCGATCGCCCAGCCGTTGGGGTCCGATACGGCCTTCACGACCGAATCGTTGGCATGGACGCTGCTTGCCACAACCATCGCAAGGGCAGCGAGCGAAACGCCGGCAAAGATACTCCTGCTTCTGAGTCCCATCTGTCTCCTCCGGAAATTCTCGTTACCGCGTTCGCAAATTCAGGGCTGGTTACGCGGAGATATCGATGCGACGTTGTTTCGCCCATCGCGAACAGAGTGCCAGCAACGTCGCGGCACGCGTATAGGCGGAAGGTAGTAGTTCATACGAACAGCGACGCGCGCTCATCACTCCGCTGCGCCAAACGAACTTTGCGTGCCGCGGCAGGAATTCCGTTCGACTAAAGGTCGTTCGCCCGACAAACGATGAATCTACCTGGAGATGCGTGCTGCTTAGAGATGGAGTTTGATCTCGGACCGATCGGCTCGGCCGCCCGCCAGATGCGCCGCTTCGGTCTACTACCTTGATCGCGGTTCCGTCGGCGGATGCGTGTGCTTAAATGTGCCCACCACGCAAAGCATGCAACGTGGGAAAACACACGTGTCGACGCCCCCAACTTGAAAAGAGGAAAACATGACCTGGAACGCTCCGAAAATCGTTGAAGTCGCCGTAGGGATGGAAATCAACATGTACGCGTGCGCGTCACGCAAAACATGACCCACTTTTCGCGGCCACCCTCCAGAACAAACCATCTGGACGGTGGCGGCGGATCGAGAGGCCACAGCGCAGAGACATATCCAACCACGCGTGAACGATTTGCACTCTTATGCATTCCGAATCTCCGCGGACGGACTGCCACCGGATAGGTACTTCCAGATTGCGTCGAGCCGGCTAGCGAAATTGATGAAAGGGATGCCCTCATGATCGGTCGCGTAGTTCTTTCTGCCTTGCTGGTGACGTCCTCTGCGGCCGCGTTTGCGGCGGATTCCGGAGGTGATTCGGTTTCCGGAAAGGCCATCTTTCAGCACGTCTGCCAAAACTGCCACTCCACAGAAATCGGGATAAACAAGGTCGGACCGAGCCTCTGGAGCGTCGTAGGACGTAAGCCGGCCAGTGTGCCGGACTATACCTATTCCGAAGCGATGAAAGCGAACAAGTCCGCGTGGACTGCCGCTGCACTGGATGCCTATCTCGCAGATCCGCGCGGGGACGTTCACGGCGCGAAAATGTTCTTCAAGGGATTGCCGGAGCCCAGGGATCGCGCCGACGTCATCGCCTATTTGACAACCTTGAAATAGACCACGTGAACGCGCTGTCGAGCGGCTGTGGAGGGCAGTCTCGCGCCTTCATGTATTTCATGCACTGCCTGCACTTATCCGCCGGTTGATCTACATCAACAGCTCCTCCGAAGTATCCTCATAGGTTACCTCAGGCGGCGGAAAACAGGCTGCATCTATCGGTCACTTGAAGCGGTATGGCCAAGTGCGCGCGGCACGCCTTTGGCGCGCTTGCGCGGCCACTTTGTCGGTGCGCTTGTCTGCGATTCCCCGGGAGGAACAGGATGGATATGAAAAGCCACGAAGCGATCCAGCGGGATCCCGACTACCAAGAGCTGGTGCGGCGACGCTCATCCTTCGGCTGGACGCTGTCGCTGATCATGCTCGTCATCTATTTCGGCTTCATCCTGCTGGTCGCGTATGCGCCCAAGTTCCTCGGCATCCCGCTGGGGACAGGTGTAACGACCATCGGCATTCCGATCGGCCTGTTCGTTATTGTCTCGGCGTTCGTGCTCACCGGCATCTATGTGGGTAAGGCCAATTCCAAATATGACACCCTGATCCGTCGAATTGTCGAGAGGTCGTAGCCGTGAAAAAGTTCCCCTGCGTCCTCGCGACAGCGATCCTTGCCAGCCTGCCCACGCTCGCACTTGCTGCCGGCACCATCGACGGTGGCACAAAGCAGGCGATCAACTGGGTCGCCATTGGAATGTTCATCGCCTTTGTCAGCCTCACCCTCGGCATTACATATTGGGCGGCGAAACAGACAGCTTCGGCCGCGGATTTCTATTCCGCCGGCGGCGGCATCACCGGTTTCCAGAACGGCCTCGCGATCGCCGGGGACTACATGTCGGCAGCCTCCTTCCTGGGCATCTCGGGTTTGGTTTACACTTCTGGCTATGATGGCCTGATCTACTCGGTGGGATGGCTGGTCGGCTGGCCGATCGTCACCTTCCTGATCGCCGAGCAGCTACGCAACCTCGGCAAGTTCACCTTTGCCGACGTCACCTCGTTCCGGCTTGGACAAACCGAGATCCGCATTCTCGCTGCTTGCGGCTCACTGGTCACCGTCGCCTTTTACCTGATCGCGCAGATGGTCGGCGCCGGAAAGCTCATTCAGCTGCTGTTCGGTCTCGACTATTGGATGGCAGTCGTCCTGGTCGGCGGCCTGATGATGGTTTACGTCACCTTCGGCGGCATGAAGGCAACGACCTGGGTGCAGATCATCAAGGCGGTGTTGCTGTTGATGGGCGCGACATTTATGGCCGGCGCGGTGTTGTACAAATTCGGCTTCAGCCCCGAAGCCCTGTTTGCCAAGGCAACGCAGGTGCACCCCAAGAAGCTCGCAATCATGGAGCCGGGCAGCTTGATCTCCAACCCGCTGTCGGCGATCTCGCTCGGATTGGCGCTAATGTTCGGCACGGCCGGACTGCCACATATCCTGATGCGTTTCTTCACGGTGAAGGACGCCCAAGCCGCCCGCAAGTCGGTGTTCTATGCGACCGGCTTCATTGGCTACTTTTACATCCTGACCTTCATCATCGGATTCGGCGCCATCGTGCTGGTCTCGACCGATGCGGCGTTCCTTGACGCGAGCATTCTGGAGAAGACGAAAAGCGGAATCGCGGCGATCAAGGGAGGCTCCAACATGGCAGCGATCCATCTCGCCAACGCTGTCGGGGGCAACATGTTCCTCGGCTTCATCTCGGCTGTGGCCTTCGCCACCATCCTCGCGGTGGTATCGGGCTTGGCGCTTGCCGGCGCCTCATCGATCAGCCATGACCTCTACGCCATGGTGATCAAGGAAGGAAAGGCCAACGAGCAAGACGAAATCCGCGTCTCGAAGATCGCTACCCTGTTCCTGGGCGTGCTGGCGATCATTCTGGGCATCATATTCGAGAACCAGAACGTCGCCTTTATGGTTGGACTTGCCTTCGCCATCGCGGCGTCATGCAACTTCCCAGTGCTGGTCATGTCGATCTTCTGGAAGGGCCTGACCACGCGGGGAGCGATGATCGGCGGTTTCCTCGGTCTGATCAGCGCCGTCGTCGGCGTCATCCTGTCACCGGCAGTGTGGGAAGCAACGCTCGGCAATCCCAAGGGGTCGGCGCCGATCCCGCTCGATAATCCGGCGCTGTTCTCGATTACTCTCGCATTCGCCGGCATTTGGCTGTTTTCGGTTCTGGACCGCAGCGCACGGGCCAGGGCCGACCGCGGCGGCTTCGACGCACAATATGTACGCTGCCAGACCGGCATCGGGGCGGCTGGCGCCACCACGCACTGAGACCGGACTTCGAGAACAATCCATGCCCGGTTCCCCGGCGAACGTTAGATCCGGTACGCGAAGGCCAGCCTGACGTAGCAGGCCGAGTATCCGTCCGGTCGAATCGTTTGGCTGGCGCTGTCTAATCCTAGGCTCGCCAGCGCCCGGTCAGGGAATACAGATGCCCAACTCCTTCGATGCCACCAATCCGCCCTTCTACCGCCTGACTTCGCAAGAGGTCGAGAGACTGCGTGTCGCGCTGGATATCGACTACTTCCGCCCGGGCGAAACCATCATCGCTCAGAACGCGCCAGCCAACGCCCTGTTCATCGTCATCAAGGGCACGGTCGAGGAACGCGACGGCAGCGATCTGCTGGCGTTGCTCGGTCCCAAGGACAGCTTCGACAGCCGCGCCCTCGTCCACGGCAGGAGCGGTCACGCATTCGTGGCTCGTGAAGAGACGCTATGCTACGTCGCTCCCAAGAACGTGACGCTCGGCATGATCCAGAGCAATCCCCGGTTTGCCTCGTTCTTCTACCGCGAGATCTCTCACAAACTGGATGAACTCGCCCGCGACGAAGAGGAGCGGCGCTACGGCTCGCTGATGCGCGCTCGGGTCGCCGAGCTGTACCTGCATCCTCCT
>WNFR01006778.1_pt1 | contig 11701 bp, 6 predicted proteins | sample 5400221 | NCBI WGS metagenome assembly WNFR01 (sample SAMN13153357, study PRJNA577476) | soil metagenome | isolation source: 40 cm soil under Madrone tree | place: USA:California | collected 2016-06-14 | reverse complement strand
CTACGCTCGGATAGTTGCCGACCCCAAAGACGTCGACCGGATCTACTTGATGAACGTTTTTCTAATGGTGTCAGATGATGGCGGTCGGACCATTCGACGTCTGGGTGAGAAATCAAAACATGTTGACAATCACGACATCTGGATCGATCCCAGCAATACGGATCACTACCTTGTCGGTTGTGATGGGGGCGTCTATGAGAGCCATGACCGCGGCGCAAACTGGGACTTCAAACGCAACCTGCCTGTCACACAGTTCTACGACGTGACCACTGATAATGCGACACCGTTCTACAACGTCTACGGCGGTGCGCAGGATAATTTCAGCTTCGGTGGTCCATCGCGTACGCGAAACATCTCCGGCATCACCAATGCCGACTGGTTTGTCACAAATGGTGGTGACGGTTTTCGCAGCCAGGTGGATCAGGAAGACCCTAATACGATTTATGCGGAATTGCAGAACGGTGTTCTCGCTCGCTTCGACAAACGCACGGGGGAACGAATGGGCATCCAACCTGCAACTGGTCGCGGCGACGAACCGTTGAGATGGAATTGGGATTCTCCCTTCATTATCAGCCCTCATTCGCACACACGGCTCTACTTCGCAGCCGACAAAATGTTTCGCAGCGATGATCGCGGCGATAGCTGGCAGGTTGTGAGCGGCCAGCTTTCGCGTGGGCTGGATCGCGATAAATTACCCGTGATGGGGAAAGTGTGGGGCATTGACGCCGTCGCTAAGAATGCTTCGACGGCGTTTTTCGGAAACGCGTCAGCGCTTGCCGAATCGCCTAAGAAGGAAGGAGTGATCTACGTCGGAACCGACGACGGCTTGATTCAGGTAACCGAGGATGGCGGCAAAAATTGGCGCAGGATCGAGAAGTTTCCCGGCGTTGCGGACATGGCATATGTGAGCCGGATCATTGCTTCCAATTATGACCCGTCCACGGTTTATGCCGCTTTCGACAATCATCAAAATGCCGACTTCAAGCCCTACCTTTTGAAAAGCACCGATGCCGGACGCACGTGGGTCCCGATCAACGGCAATCTTCCAAAGAATGGTCCGGTTTGGGCCATTGCCGAAGATCATGTCAACCCCAATCTGCTTTTCGCGGGTACGGAGTTTGGACTTTTCTTTTCCGTGGACGGCGGCCAGAAATGGGTGCAACTGAAGGGTGGCTTGCCCACGATAGCGGTGCGTGACATCAATATTCAAAGACGCGAAAACGATCTTGTTCTTGGCACCTTTGGACGAGGTATCTACATCCTCGATAACTACACACCGCTGCGATCAATCAAACCGGAGGCACTTAAACAGGAGACGCTGATCTTCCCGGTGAAGGACGCTTTGATGTACATCCAGTCGCAACCCCTTGGCGGCCGTGGTAAGAGTTTTCAGGGCGAATCATTCTTCACAGCAGACAATCCGCCCTTCGGTGCGACGGTCACGTATTACCTGAAGGACGCAATCAAAACCAGAAAAGAGAAACGACAGGAAGCAGAAAAGGAAGCGGTCAAGAAAGGAGCACCCGTTGGTTGGCCCAACCAGGCCGATCTGCGTGCTGAAGAAGAAGAGGAAGCGCCGGCGATTGTCCTTACTATTACTGACTCAAGCAATAACGTGGTGCGTCGTCTGACGGGACCTGTTACGGCCGGGATGCAACGGGTGAATTGGGATCTACGCTATCCCGCAGCTAACCTTCAAGGCCCGCCACCCCCAGATGCTGATGTTGACTTTGAACCGCCGGCGGGTCCCCTCGTCATGCCCGGAACTTACAAAATGACTCTCGCACGAAGAGTCGATGGTGTAACCACCGCGTTCGGTCAACCACAGGAATTTCAAATAGCGGTCGAAGGACAGGAAAACATGTCTGTCGCAGACCGCACGGCATTGGTTCAGTTTCAGCAGAAGGCGGCCCGACTGCAACGTTCAGTTAGCGGAGCGCTCGAAGCAGCCAATGCTCTCAAGCCGCGCCTTGCTTCCATCAAGCGCGCCATCGCGGAGACTCCTTCGCTATCGCAGAAGTATCAGGACGACGCTACGTCACTGGATAAGCGCACAAACGAGATCCTGCGTGCGTTACGGGGTGACACAGCCGCGCGACTGCGAAACATGAACACACCTCCAGCGATTAGCGAACGCGTCGGTTATATTGTCGGATCGCAACGCACGTCTACCGCTCGGCCTACGCAGACCCAGGTGAACCAATACAACGCTGCAGCCGAAGAGTTTGAACAGACTCTTGCTCAGCTCCGCCAGTTGTTCGAAGTGGATCTTGCAAAGCTCGAGAAACAGTTGGAAGCGGCGGGTGCGCCCTGGACGCCCGGTCGTATTCCTGAGTGGAAAGACCAATAGGAAGGGTATGAGGTAGAGCTTAATGAATCGCTTATGCAGATTGTTGTTCTTGCTGCTTTTGATCTCGCCGCTGTGCGCACAGCCTCGCTCCAGCGACACGACAAAGACGCCAACCATTGCCGAAAAGGTCGGCGGAATGGAAAAGTTTCCCGGCTACTTCCCATTCTACTGGGACGCGAAAGCAGGAAAGATGTGGCTCGAGATCGACAAGTGGAACACTGAGTTTCTCTACGTCGAGTCGTTGCCGGCAGGTATCGGCTCAAACGACATTGGTCTCGATCGCGGACAACTGGGCACGAGCTCGATAGTACGTTTCGATCGCAGCGGGCCGCGCGTTTTGCTTGTCGCTTCAAATTATGGTTTTCGGGCGAGCAGCAATAATCCGGACGAACGACAGTCAGTGAAAGATGCTTTTGCGGAATCGACGTTGTGGGGCTTTGATGTGGTCGCCGAAGAAAGTGGTCGGGCCCTCGTCGACGCTACTAATTTCTATCTGCGCGACGTTCATCAGGTCACCGGTACATTGCAGCGCGGTCAGCAGGGTACCTTCCGTTTGGATCCGACACGTTGTGCTTTTTACCTTGCCAACACAAAGAACTTTCCACAAAACACAGAAGTCGAAACAACTTTAACTTTCACCGGGGAAGAGCCTGGACAATACGTTAGGCAAGTTGTGCCAGTGCCGCAGGCGATTACGGTTCGCGAGCATCATTCCTTTGTTGCGCTGCCTCCGGCCGGCTTCAAACCTCGCGTCTTCGATCCGCGCGCCAGTTACTTCGGCATCAACTACATGGATTTTGCAGTGCCTATCGAAGAGCCAATAACCAAGCGCTTTATTGCGCGTCATCGTTTGCAGAAGAAGGATCCGCGTGCGCGCATGAGTGAGGCGGTAACGCCGCTTGTTTACTACGTGGATCGCGGCGCTCCTGAACCGGTGCGCTCGGCGTTGCTTGAGGGGGCCGGCTGGTGGAAGCAGGCGTTCGAAGCAATTGGTTATAAGGACGCCTTCCGTGTGGAGGTTATGCCCGAAGGCGTCGACCCCATGGACGTGCGCTACAACGTTATTCAATGGGTTCATCGTTCGACGCGCGGTTGGTCTTACGGCAGCTCGTTGGTCGATCCCCGCACTGGAGAGATCATTCAAGGCCGCGTGTCGCTTGGCTCGCTGCGCGACCGCCAGGACTTCCTGATCGCTGAGTGTTTATTAGCGCCTTATGAAAAGGGCAAAACCCTTTCTCCAAAACTAATGGGGATGGTGCTTGCGCGGCTACGACAACTGGCGGCACACGAAGTCGGTCACACGTTGGGACTGCAACACAACTACGCAGCGAGCGGCGTTAACCGTGCCTCCGTGATGGACTATCCGGCCCCATTCGTGAAGCTCGGCGCCGATGGGACACCAGATCTTTCCGATGCGTATGCTCGGGGTATTGGCGAGTGGGACAAAGTCTCAATCGCTTACGGGTATCAAGACTTCCCCGGGGAGACGGATGAAAGTCAGGCGCTCGATGGCATCTTGAGTGGGGCGTTCGCGCGGGGTTTGATGTATCTGACGGACCAGGACGCTCGCCCTGCGAGCAGTTCAAGTTCGGTCGCACATCTTTGGGACAACGGCAGCAACGTTGTGGACGAACTCGGGAACGTGATGAAGGTGCGTGCTGCCGCGTTGAAAAGATTTGGCGAAAACAATATTCGCGAAGGCGCACCCATGGCCACGCTCGAAGATGTGTTGGTACCCATCTATCTCTATCACCGCTATCAGGTGGAAGCGGCGTCGAAACTAATTGGTGGCGAAGACTACACGTTCAGTTTGCGCAGCAAGGGCGACCGCGATCCCCAAATCGTTTCAGCCGCGGAACAACGTCGCGCGCTCACGGCCGTGCTCGATACGCTTAAAGCCGAAGCCCTCGCTCTGCCTGAATCGCTACTGCGAGTGATCCCGCCGCGTCCTTCAGGGTTTCCGCGAACGCGAGAAGATTTTCGCATCCGCACTCAGCCAACTTTTGACGCCCTCGCGCCCGCTGAGGCGGTTGCGGACCACGTGAGTGGATTCTTGCTGAATCAGGAGCGGGCTGCCCGTCTGGTTGAGTTTCATGCACGCGATGCTCGTTATCCGAGCTTGGTAGAAGTGGTGGATAAGATTCTTGCGGCAACGTGGAAGGCGCCTGTTGCCGGAGGTTATCCCGGCGAGATCCAGCATACGGTGGACATGGTGGTGCTGGGAGACTTGATGTCACTAGCTGCCGGTGAGCGTGCTTCAAACCAAGTGCGGGCAATTGCTGAATTGAAACTGGACCAATTGAAGGCTTGGCTGGGTACTCAGCGAACTTTAACTGCGGATGAGAACCAGCGTGCCTTCCTTTTCTATGCGGTCGAACAGATCAAACGCTTCCAGGAAGATCCGAAAAAGATGAATCTCACGCGTCCGCAGGATCCGCCTGACGGGCAGCCCATCGGGATGGATTGGTGGAATGATTCGCTATGGCGCTGCGACTCGAACTGAGCATTTAGCAGACAGAGTCCGTTAGTTTGGGATAGCATTGGCGGCGCAATGACGGGATTAGAACTCTACGTTGGTCAAGTGCTTGACGATAAGTACCACCTCGAGAAGCTGCTGGGACAAGGCGGCATGGGAGCGGTGTTTCTCGCTACCCATCTCGGCACCGAGCGCTACGTTGCCCTCAAATTGATCGCTCCGCAGTTCATGCGTAACGAGGAGTTTGTTGAGCGTTTCAAACGTGAGGCACGCGCGGCTGGCCGCTTGCGCCACCCGAACGTTGTGGACGTGACAGACTTTGGTTTCGCAAGCGTGAGGAACGGGCAAGTAGCTTATCTCGTCATGGAATATCTCGACGGCTGCACCCTGGGAGATGTCTTGTCAGAAGAGAAAACGCTGCCCCTCGAATGGGTTGTAGACATCCTCGAACAAGTTTGCTCGGCGGTGCATGAGGCCCACCAACAAGGAATCGTGCATCGCGATCTAAAGCCGGATAACATTTGGCTCGAACCTAATCGGCTGGGCGGCTATCGCGTCAAAGTGCTGGACTTTGGCATTGCCAAACTCGCTGAGGTGAATGCACCCGATGCGGGTGAAGACAACTCGGACGAGCCTGTTCCGGCTGAAACACTGAATGCACGCGTCGCTGTTGCAAACGCCGCGGCCCTCGAAACTGCTACTCTCCTGCTGCCCACCGTTCGTGCAGAGGAATCCCTTTCAGCGGAAGAGAATGAGACCAAACTTTTTGCGGCCCAGACCGCGCATCCCAAATCAGCGCAGCCCACGGAAGCTTTTGTTCCTCGTTCAGATCCAGCCGACGACGACGGAACGCTGCTTTTTGAGCAGGGAACGCATCCGGGAGGCTCACACACGGCCCATATCGAGACATCGCCACAGGGCTCGGCGTTGACCCGAGTGGGGGCAATCATGGGTACGCCACTTTACATGTCGCCCGAGCAGTGTGCAGGTGGACATCTGGACGCCCGTTCCGATGTTTACAGTTTGGGAGTCATTGCGTACCAAATGCTTGCGGGTGAACCACCATTTGCCGGCAACACCTCGACAGTCATGCGCGCGCATCGGGAAAACTCGCCGGCGGAACTGCGTGAGAAAAACCGTAAGGTACGAAAGCGCGCGGCGCAAGTTGTGATGTCAGCGTTAGCGAAAGATCCAGCGAACCGACCCCAGACAGCGGCTGCCTTCGCCAGCGCGTTGCGAGGTCAGGCAGACGGCATCGGTTCACTCTATCGCCGTGCCTTCGCTCTATACAGCGAGTACTTTCCCAAGTTTCTGCGGTTGTCTCTAATCGCCCACGTGCCGGTGATCGTAATCACTATTCTGATTCTTGCCCTTGACCTCGCGGAAAAGAGCCTGCGGCAATCGGGTCGCGTGGCAAACGTAGCGACAATTTGCCTAATGGTGCTGCTAGGCTTGCTGCAAGTGGCGGCTTACTTTGTTGCTGCTTCTTCCATCTCGGGCATGACCGCAGTCATCGTGACCCAGTTAGCTGCGGCGCCACTGCGACCTGTTCGACTGAGCACGGCTTTTGCAGTCTTAAAGAAACGATGGCGGCCTTTTCTGAATACCAGTATTCGCATCACTTTGCGCATCATGCTTGGGTTCATACTGCTGGTGATACCGGGTATCGTTATGACGATACGATATGGACTCTACGCACCGGTAGTTCTACTGGAAGGTTTGGAAAAGAAAGCAGCACGACTTCGCGCGCGGCAATTGGCGTCGCGTTCATGGCGCACCATAATTATCGTCGCATTGCTGCAGTTTGCGATTCCGATGACAGTCAGTGCGTTAGTGGGCCGTTTCACAGTTGGCGCACACAAACCAAATGGAGGCCTTCTGGTTCACAAGAGCTACCAGCACCTTTCGGGTCTGGTGAATATCGTAATTGCTCCACTGATCTCAATTGTCCCGGCACTGGTCTATTTGAAGATGCGCCAGCTAGGTGGGGAACCGCTTAGCGAATTGCTTACAGAGATCGAGAACGTCGATGCGAATCGCAGCGAGTGGCAAAAGCGCATGCGTTCGCGTTTGAGTTTGCACACAACTCCCAGCCACAAGACTACCAGCCAGTAAGCCAACCCGCTTTCTCTTGTCTGAGAAAAGGCTACGAACCGCTTCGGTTGAGCGTGTGTATTAACACGCCTGTAATCCAAAGTATTGCGGGTTCAAATTAACAACGGAATCAAATGCGGTCATGGATACGCCACGCTCTCGATTGCTGTTACAATCGCCACAAAAGGTGACCCTGCTTGAGAATCTTACTGGCAGAAGACGAGCCGAATGCTGCGCGAATGCTCGCTAAAGGGCTGCGTGAACAAGGTTATGCCGTTGACCTCGCCGCGGACGGTGAAAGAGCGATCTATCAAGCCAGCATTAACGATTATGACCTTGTGATCCTGGATGTCATGATGCCGCAAAAGGATGGGTTTGAAGTGTGTCGGGAAATGCGTGCCGCAGGGTCAGAAGTGCCGGTGTTGATGCTCACTGCGCGGACTGCCGTGTCGGATAGAATAGCGGGGCTGGACTCGGGCGCCGACGACTACTTGGTTAAGCCATTTGATTTTCTGGAGTTGCTAGCTCGCACCAGAGCTCTGTTGCGTCGCGGCAATGTCCCCTATTCAGATTCGTTGAAGGTTCTCGATCTGGAAATAGACATTGGAGCCAAGCGTGTGAAACGTTCGGAGCGGAGTATTCCGTTGACAGCCAAGGAATATGCGCTACTGGAGTACCTGGCGCGCAATGCGGAGCGCGTACTGGGACGAGCTGAAATCGCAGAACATGTCTGGGGCGAGGACTTTGATGTTTTTTCCAATCTCATCGAGGTTTACATCCAGCGGTTGCGACGCAAGATCGACGACGGTCATGGATCCAGGCTGCTGCAGACTCGCCGCGGTGAGGGCTATATTCTGACAGCCCACGATAGAAGTTAAAAATGCTGAATTCGGTAAGGACAAGGCTGGCCATCTGGCACGTTGGAATATTGGCGGTGGTGCTGGGTTCCTTTAGTCTGGGAGTTTACCTCGTACTTTCACACACTCTTTATCAGCGGCTGGATGACAATTTACGAGCGACCGCGACCGAAACAGGTCTTTCTCTGTCGAACGACATGCGCGATAGTGTGCCGGTAGCTACTACTGCTACTCATGCGCTAAATGAACACATAGGTCCACATCAGGCCGCGGCTATTTTCGATACCGAAGGCCGGCTCATTGCTGAAAATACGGCTCTCGGCAATATCCGAGCGCCGATTCCTCACTTAGGTCCCACACCTACCGCAGAAGCAGAATTGTATACACTTTCAGAGAATAGCACCGGTCCGCGTCGTGTTGTTGTTCAGGGAGTGATGGCAGGCGGAAGGTCTTACGTCATCGTAGTGAGTCATCCATTTGAATCAATCACGAGGGACTTAAGGGTAATTCGCCTGGTCTTGTACATGTCGATATCGGTGGCTTTACTACTCTCAGGACTCGGCGGTTGGTTTCTCGCTCGTAGAAGTCTCGCGCCTATCGTTGAGATGATGGAGCGTGCGCGACAAATCAGTGCTGAGAATCTGGCACAAAGACTTCCGGTAGCCAATCCCAGAGACGAGCTCGGCCGACTCGCCACTACCTTCAATGACTTGCTTGCCAGGCTTGATGAGTCGTTTGCTCAACAGCGTCGCTTTGTCGCTGACGCTTCCCATGAACTGCGAACGCCACTTTCCGTAATTAGGACTGCGACCGGAGTTACGCTGGAACTCGAGGGGCGCGACGAGACGGAATACCGCGAGGCGTTGAAAATGGTTGACGAGCAAGCACGAAGGTTAACGCACGTTGTGGACGACATGTTTACCCTGGCACTGGTTGACTCCGGACATCACTCCTTGCATCCCAGCAATTTCCATTTGAATGAGCTGATCTCTGAGACCGTACGCGCTGCAGAAGTTTTAGGAGCTACGAAAGAGGTTGGTGTCCACGTAGATCCACTGGCTGAAACGCCCTACCGGGGAGACGAAGGACTTCTGCGTCAGTTGCTCTTGAACCTTCTGGATAACGCGATCAGACACACGTTGCCTCATCGAGTCGTTAGGATGAAACTAAAGAGTAATGGTTGGGAGCATCAGATAGTTGTTTCTGACGCCGGTGCGGGCATTCCCATAGAAGCACAACCATTTATCTTCGAGCGTTTCTTTCGAGTCGATCAGGCTCGCTCAAGGGCCGAGGGGGCAGGAGGAGCCGGTCTGGGACTCTCAATTGCAAAGTGGATCGCGGAGGCCCATGGGGGGACACTGAAATTACTCCGCTCCGATGATACCGGCAGCACGTTTGTAGCCTCCTTGCCTTTCAACAATTCACGTCACAGTGATTCACCGGCTTAGGGCTGGCTTCGCTGCAGAATACTGCCTCAAAAGCATCCTCATCTGAGTTTATCTTCCGTTTATCTACTTCTTTGTAACCTATCCATACCGAAGAAAATCGTTACCCGTTGCTAAACCATCGATCTCCCAGGGGGGAAGGTTAATTCATGTCTACCGTAATTATCGCCGACTTGCGGGCCAAGCGCGGCTCGGTTAATAAGGACACTGTGGCTGGAGGCTATGGATCGCGCTTTAGGGGCGACTCAGTCACGACACGCTTTGCCGAGAACGTGAGACGCGTGTTTCTCAATGTGCCGAGTATTCATACTGGTTATCTCGCCGCAATTTTCGCTAATGCCGGACACAACGTAATTGTCACGAGCGACGACAGTCCGGTGAGAGGCGACCTCGCACTAGTGTTGACGTCACTGGTCGATTACAAGCACGAGCGCGAATGGGCCCTGGCTGCTCGTAACAGGGGTATCAAGGTCGGGTTCTTTGGAACTCCCGCAACGCACTTGCCCGACCTCTTCTCCGATGCCGCAGATTTTGTGCTTGTCGGTGAACCGGAAGAGGCGGCATCACGCATCGCAAGTGGGGAAAACGTTCAGGGCCTCGTGAAGAGCCCCGCGATAAATGATCTCGACGCGCTACCATTTCCTCAATGGGATCTGATCAAGACGCGACGCTTTGCTTATTCGAACCATCGCCCGTTGGGACTCACGCGTGCTTTTCCCATGTATTCGAGCCGGAGTTGTCCTGAGCATTGCACTTACTGCCCACATCGAATTACTGCTCCCTACCGTCAGCGGTCAGTAGAAGGAGTGGTTGAGGAAATGGCGATGCTGTGTGAACGCTATGGCAACCCTCATATCAAATTTCGCGATCCTCTTTTTACGCTGGATCGCGATCGTTGCTTCCGCTTGGCCGAGGCCATTATCGCGCGCAACCTGCCGCTCTCCTTCGAATGCGAAACACGCATGGATGATCTCGATGAGAAGTTGATTCGAGCTTTGCACGCGGCCGGTTTGCGGGAGATCTCTTTTGGCGTGGAATCGCCGGACCCGCTTGTGCTGAAAAAGGTAGCACGGCGTTTTATTCCTCATGAGCACATGCGCAAAATGATCCGGTTGTGTTGGGAACTGGGCATTGCTACAACAGCGTTCTACGTGATCGGATTTCTGCAGGATACGGAAGAGAGCATTGAAGATTTGATACGATTCGCTTGTGAACTCGACAGCACCTACGCCAACTTCAAGATTCTTACGCCTTATCCTGGAACGCCACAGTTCAAACAGCTCAAGCCATTAATCTTCGAGAGAGAATGGGAAAACTTTGATGGGTACACGCTTACTTTCAATCATCCTGTCTTGACCCCCCGCCGTGCGCGACTCATGCTGGGCATGGCATACTCTCGCTTTATCTGCAGGCCCAGTCAGCTTGTCAATTGGCTCGGCCTGCACAAGTACTCCCATCATTTCTGGTTACAAAAGGCCGACGCGTGGTCCTGGCGCAAACTGGACTACTTCGATAGTCGCTGGATTTCAGAACGCAAGGTCACGATATGAGTTTTCGTAGCATCGCGCGTTACGGAGTGCGATCAATTCCGGGGGAGGAGCGGGAGCTCATCTCCGCCTTTCGTCGCGGGGAAGCTATCGAGGGACCAGCCTTAGCTGAGTTTGAAAGGAGGTTCGCCGCTTACCATTACATGGATCATGCCATCACTGCCTCATACGGACGGATGGCTTTCTATTACATCCTGCGCGCGCTGGATTTGCCTCCGGGCAGCGAGGTAATTTTTCCTGCCTTAACCTTTTGGGTGGTCCCGGAGATTGCCCGTCGCGCCGGCCTCAAGCCCGTTTTTGTTGATGTTGATCCGTTAACTTTCAACCTCGATCCGGAGAAGATCGAGGCGGCCGTTACTGAACGCACACGCGTTATAGTACCCACCCACCTTTACGGACAGCCATGTGAAATGTCGGCGATCATAAAGGCGGCGCAAGAGCATGACCTCATCATGATTGAGGACTGTGCCCAGGCGGTGGGCGCGCGTTATCGAGGACGTTTAGTGGGCACGTTTGGCACCGCGTCGTTCTTTAGTTTTCAGATGCTGAAAGGGATCAACACCTACGGTGGTGGCATGGCGCTGATGAACGATCCGATGTTGGCTGCCAACGTACGGCGACAAGCCTCTAGTGAGCCGCCTCAGACGGTTCGGAATTTGCGCAAACGCTTTTTAACCGGTTATGTCGCGCGCGCGGCTATAAGTCCTAAGGCATTTACTTTTTGGGGTTTTCCCCTGCAAGCACTAACGTCTATCTTTGGGCACTATGATCTTTCCCGCTACCTTTGGGAGAAAATACGTCCGCTCGATCCCTTTCCGCGTACGTATCGACAACGTTACTCAAATGCGCAGGCGATACTGGGGCTTCGGGGTTTGGCGAAACTACAGGAGTGAATGCTCGTTGTGTCGATCATGCCCGGCGTTATAACCAGG
>WNFR01006775.1_pt1 | contig 11702 bp, 11 predicted proteins | sample 5400221 | NCBI WGS metagenome assembly WNFR01 (sample SAMN13153357, study PRJNA577476) | soil metagenome | isolation source: 40 cm soil under Madrone tree | place: USA:California | collected 2016-06-14 | reverse complement strand
CAAAAAAAGCGCTGAAAGATTTGGCCAGCGAAATGGACCGAGACGTTCTGGCCAAGATTCCCGCCATGGGCTGCGATGGCGTTCCCAGCACGGGCCAAGCCTGGGTGCGGGCCGGCGATCTGGTGGCCACGGTGATTACTCCGCCCAGCGCTGGCACGGCGATTGCGCTTATGACACGCGCCGTGGAAACGCAAACACCGCCGCCAGAGCATACCTTTACTTCTGCCGAGCCGTTTCCTGCGATCGAGTCGCTGAAACCGCTGTAAAATTCAAAAGACGCCATGGTAAGCCCCGAACTGGTGTGGCCCTTGGTTGAGGCGCTTTAATTACAGCCAGACGGTAAGAAGAGCATTTTGGCTAAAAGAAAAGGTGTGTTGTAAGGCAGAGATGAAAAGGCGGACTACGCAAAGGTCATGGTCAAAACGGAAACAGATTTCCGTTGATTTTGAGCTCTGCGAGAATTCGTAAGAGCTGCGGAACGAGGAAACCGGGAAAACGATTAGGGTGAAGTACCTGAACTCGATCGTTTGGAGAGTGAGGCACTAATATGAAGGCTCGGAAACAGGGACGGATCGCTTTGGGAGTGCTGGCCGGGCTGGTGGGCCTGGCGGGCTGTAGCCGGTCCGATTCGCACAAACTGGAGCGGGACGCAAAGGAAACGGGCGAGGCGATGCAGAAGACCGCGACGGATGCTGCGGAGGCGGCTCGCAGAAGTGCTCAAGAGGCGGCGGACAAGGCTCGGGCAGCGGCGCCCGGTGCTGTTGATGCGACCAAGAAAGCGGCACAGGAAAGCTCCCAGAAAATAAAAGAGGCTGCGGATAAGGCGGCAGCAGAAGCGAAAAAGGCCGCAGAAAAAGCCAAGCAGGCTGCAAAAGACGCAACGAATAAGGCTAACCAGTAGCGGCAGGCGGCGTTGTGACGCGCACTTTGAGGATGTCTTTAGAAAGCAAACGGATCATATCTTTCCTAGCGGGAGTGCTGGCCTGCGGGTGCAGTGCGTTCGGCGGACAAGCGGGCACAGGGCGAGGGAGTTTGGGTTTCGACCGGAATGACTATCCGGGCGCTGCGGCGATGCGCGAGCTGCGAAAGGAATTTGCGTTTGCGGGATATTGGCTGACGCCGGCGCCGGGAGCAAAGACCAATACGTGGACCGGGAGGCGCAAAGAGATGGAAGCGCTGGGCTATGGATTTTTGTTGTTGGCGCGCGGCCGACCGGGGAACGCGATTCAAACTACCCCAAATGCTGAAAAGATAGGAGTGGCGGACGCGCGCGAGGCGGCACGCAGCGCCAAGGCGGAAGGATTTGCGAGCGGCGGGATTGTTTTTATTGATATTGAGGATGGAGGGCGGCTGGCGCCGGAGTATCACGCGTATTTGCGGGCCTGGGCGGATGAACTGGTGAAGCAGGGGTTTCGGCCGGGGGCATATTGCTCGGGGATAGCGGTGGATGAAGGCGGCGCAGTGACGATCGTGACAGCGGATGACATTCGAACCAACGAAGCGCCGAGGAGTTTTGCGTACTGGGTTTTTAATGATGCGTGTCCACCGTCGCCGGGATGCGTTTCGGTTTCAGATCCGCCGCTGCCGTCGGCGAGCGGAGTGAAGGATGCGACGGTGTGGCAGTTTGTGCGTTCGCCACGGGTGAAAGAGACGGCAGCGAAGTGCAGCGGATATGCGGCGGATGAAAATTGTTATGCGGCAGCGGATGCGGCGAAGAGATGGCACCTGGATGCGAATGTGGCGGCGAGTTCGAACCCTTCCTTCAAGTGAGTATTTCACTCCTGCGTGACGGGGTAGTTTGGCCCCGCATCTTTCCTAGTGGATGAAGTAGAAAAGAGCAGACCACAAAAAGAAGGAGGGCGAAATGCCATTGGTGCGTATTTCATTGCGGGAAGGAACGAAGCCAGAACATCGCAACGCGATTGCTGATGGAGTACATCAGGCAATGATTGATGCGATCGCGATTCCGCCGAAGGACCGGTTCCAGGTGATTACGGAATATAAGGCGGGCGATTTGATTTATGACGCTGATTATTTGGATGTGAAGCGTAGCGACAAGATTGTGTTTGTACAGATCACGCTGAGTACCGGGAGGAAGCCGGGCCAGAAGCGTGCGCTATTCAAGCGGATGGCGGAACTGTTGGCGAAGTCGCCGGGTTTGCGCGCTGAAGACTTGCTCATAAATTTGGTTGAAGTGAGCTGGGAAAACTGGTCGTTCGGGAACGGGGAAGCGCAATATCAAAAGGATTAGTCAGGAAAAAATTGCGAGGGCGGCGAATGAGCCGCCCTCCCTTGCAGATTCGGGTGACCGCCGCGAATCTTTTGCAAGATCAGATTTGGGCAGAATTTAGATCTGCCCGATGCCGCCATCGACGTTGATTTCGACGCCGGTGATGTAAGAGGCGTCCTCAGATGCGAGGAAGGCCACGGTGCCCGCCACTTCTTCAGGCCTGCCGACGCGCTTCATGGGAACATGCGCCAGGAAATTCTCCAGCATGGCGTCAGCGGTTTCTTTGGGCAAGTCCAGGCGTCCGAAGATGGGAGTTTCGATGGGACCGGGCGCCACGGAATTTACGCGGATGTTGCGGGCGACGAGTTCCGCGGCCAAGGTACGCGAGAACGAGCGCAACGCCGCTTTTGTCGCCGAGTAGACGGATGTCGAGGCGTTACCTTTGATTCCGGCGACGCTGGTGTTGAGGATAATCGAGCCGCCGTCGTTGAAGTAGGGAAGCGCTTTTTGAATGGTGTAATAAGCGCCCTTGGTGTTGATGTCGAAAATTTCGTCGTAATGAGCTTCGTTGGCGTTTTCCAACGGCTGGAATTTGGCGACGCCCGCGTTCACGAAAAGGATGTCGATCTTGCCGAATTTTTGCGCGACAGCGGAATAAAAGCGGTCGAGATCGGCGAGTTTTGAGACATCAGACTTCACCGCAAGAATTCCGTTGCCGACATACTTGACGGCCTCGTCGAGAGTTTTCTGGCTACGACCGGAAATCGCGACCTTTGCGCCCTCGTCAGAAAAGCGTTTGGCGGTGGCGAGACCGATGCCGCTGTTGCCGCCGGTAATGACGGCGACCTTACCTGCAAAGCGTTTCATAAAATCCTCCAGAGGATATGCACCGCAGCGGGGGTGAAAAGAAATGCCAGCTTGCCGGTGACTTCGATACTTAGATGAACATCTAAATGTTAGGTTACAAGAAATGCTGGCCTGCGGGCGAAGAACGGCCATCCGACTGAGAATCCAGCAGTTAGCAGCTTTTCGGTGTGCAGGATGGCCGTTTCCGCTAGACTAGGCTTGGTGATGGACAAAAAAAAGATTGAGAGAATCTCGAAAGCGCTTGCGGACCAGACCCGGCTGCGGATTTACGAAGTCATAGCCGCCCAGAAGAATTTGACTTGCAGCGATCTGGTGACGATGCAGGGAGTGACGCCGGCGACGATTTCGCACCACCTGAAAATCCTGACGGATGCAGAACTGATCGAGTGCCGCAAAGAAGGGCAATTTGTGTACAGCCGAACGTTGCCGGAAACGATTGCGGAATTTACGGAATCGCTGGCGCGGATTTCGAATGGCAACATGGCGGCGCCAAGCCGCAAGAAAAAATAAGACGCGGCAATTCCCGCGGTATTGAACCGTCTCTCACTTCAAAAATTTGTCGTACCAGGCGACGATACGATTCAAGCGGTCGAGAAGATGTTTTTCTTCGTGGAAGCCGTGAGGCTCGCGCGGATAGACCACCAATTCTGCTTGCACTCCGTAACGTTTTAAGCCGCGATAGAGTTCCTGACTTTGGCCGAGAGGGTCAACGGTATCGGCGTCGCCCTGCAAAATCAGTGTCGGAGTTTTTGCGCTCTTCAAATGCAGGAACGGCGAGGCATTGAGAAACCCAGTGGGCTTTTCGTACGGGACGCCCCAAAACCACTCGTCGTAAGAAGCATGCTGTTCGGTGCCATATTCGGAAATAAGATTGGCCATACCTGCGCCAGAGACCGCGGCTTTGAAGCGAGGAGTCTGCGTGATGGCCCATTCGCTCATGTAGCCGCCGTAGGACCAGCCACCGATGCCGAGACGATTGAGATCGCCGACACCTTTGTTGGCAAGGTCGTCGATACCGGCCATGACGTCTTTGAAGTCGCCGCCTCCCCAGTCGGCACGATTGCTTTCGACGAATTTTTCACTGTAGCCAATCGAACCGCGAATGTTGGGATAGAACACCGCGTAACCGCGCGCGACGAGAAGCTGGCCCCAGACTTCGATGGAAGATTCCCATGCGCCGGTCGGTCCTCCATGAATCAGGGCAATGAGTGGAAGCTTCGATTTGCCATCGTAGTTGGAAGGTTTGATCAGGGCGGCTTCGATTTCCAGGCCATCGAATGATTTGTATTTGTAGAGCTCGGGTTTGATGAGGACGGATGCGTCGAAGGATTTGTTGAATTCAGAAAATTTTTTGGATTGCTGGCCTTCGGGCGCAAACCAGATTTCTTGCGGTTCGGTGAAATTTTCGCCTACAAAAGCAAGAGAGCCGGTGTCACTGAATGCGAACGAAGACGGCATGCAATCAGGAATCGGGGCATCTTCGCGCGTTCCACTCGAAGTGTAGCGGACCAGCCTGCGAGTGAAGCCATCGGCGGCGACCAGCATCACGCCGCGATCTTTGCTCCAGCGATAGGCAAACACGGTGCGATCAAGATTGCCAGCGGTGAGATTTTTTGCCGCAGGCATGCCGACGGGCAGGATCCAAAGATCGTGCGGACTGGGGCCATCTTCCCGTGATCCGATAAAGCTGATGTTGTCGCCGGATGGAGAGACTTGGATATCGCCAAAGGGACCGCGCGGGGCAAAAACCTGAACCATGGCTTCTTCTGGCTTGAGTGCTGCGGCAGGCACTACGAAAATGCGTTCGGTGTTTCCGTCGGACTCGGGATGATCGGTGGCGATAACGGCGAGGCGAGTGTTGTCGGGAAACCAGGCGAGGTCGGAGAGTTGGTAATTTGCAGGAGTAACGGCGCGTTCGGACTTCTCGGAGAGCGACAGGAGCCAAAGGCGGGCGCGTTTGTCGTCTTTGTCCGAGACGTGCGCGTCATCCTTGTCTTTCTCCTTTTTTTCCTCCGCTTCGGTCTTGGCGTCCGGAGCGAGAAACGCGATGGTTTTGCCGTCGAGTGACCATTCAAAGCGGCTGATGTCGCGCTTGCCTTTGGTGAGCGGAGCGGATTCGCCGCCACTCATTGAGAGAAGATAAATTTGCTGATTGGCGTCGCGATTGGAAAGGAAAGCGAGAAGCTTTCCATCGGGCGACCACTTGGGAGAGGATTCGGATTTTGCGGAATAGGTGAGTTGGCGGAACGAGCTATTGGAAGTGTCGAAAAGCCAGATGTGACTCGAGCGCTGATCGCCTTTGGCAGGCTCGGCGACGACGAAGGCGACGCGAGTGCCGTCGGGAGAAAACTCGAGACTCGAAAGATGACGAAGGTTGAGCAGCGCTTCCGGAGTGAGCGCCTTGGCAGCGGAGGTGGCGAGTTGTTGAGCGGAGATTGCGGCGGGAAGAAGAGAAAAACAGGAAAGGACGGCGAAAAAGGCAAATCTCCGCATGACAAATCCCCCAATAGTGAGAAAAAAGGACTGTAACTGCGGAGGGGATTAGCGTCAACGCTAGGGTCAACCCAGGGAAAAGAAATCAAATCAACAGGACAAAATGTTAGGGCGGCCGCGGAGGGCGAATCAAACCGCTCGCAGCCGCTCCCTAAACGGTTGCTTCATAACGCGAAATCGCGGACGCGAACGTCCCGTGCTTAGTGATGGTCGTCGTGATGGTCGTCGTGATGCTCGTCGTGCTCGCGATACCGGTTATGATCGCGTTCACGATCGCGGTCCCATTCGTGATGATGCTCAAAGCGACCGCGATCGCCTTCCCAGTAACCATTGTAAAAAAGTCCGCCCTCGAAGCGCGGACCAACCCAGCGGGCCCCGGAATACGGAGCACGAGTCCAATAACCTTCGTGCCAGCGGTAATGTCCGTGCACGGGATACCAGTAGCCTTCAACCCAGACAAAATCCGGGCCAGGAGGCGGAGGTGCTTCATGAATCACCCGCGGAGGAGGCGGAGGACCAATCCTGATGCCAATACCAATCTGCGCGCTTGCGCCGCATGTGCCGAGCAACAGAACTGCGGCAAACAGCGTAAATCTCATCAAGCTTTTCATTTTATTTGATCTCCTTTCGCAGGCCGGCCAACGGTATCCAGTATTGGTTCAGCTTTGCACCGAGTCTCCCTGCGATTTTTGGAATCTTGGTTCTTGCCTCTGCGTACGTGGCGTCAAGGATAGTTAGGGAATGGAGTGCCAGCAATAGAGGAAAGGCTGTAGGCGCGAGAGATGATTACCGCACATCGTCGCGGTCAGGCAAATTCTGGATTCTACGCAAGTGAGCTGAATAACTTCGCGAAGCTCCGCACAAACAGAAGAGAGATTCCGGGCTTCGCTCGGAATGACGGAGCAGAAAACAAAACAAAAATGGGCGGCGCAGACCGTAAATCTGTTCCGCCCGTCGTCCGCGAAATGCAGCGCAGACTGAACCAAGCGATGCGGGCACTAAGCTAAGCTCGCGGTCTCAGTTGTGGTCATCGTGATCATGGCCGTGACCGTGACCATGGTCATCGTGATCATGATAGCGGCCGTGATCGCGATCATGATCGTGATCCCATTTATGGTTATGCTCGACGCGGCCATGCGAGCCTTCCCAATAGCCGTTATAGAACCGCTCTCCATCGTGGCGAGGGCCGACCCAGCGAGCGCCTTCGTAGGGTGGCTGGCTCCAATAGCCTTCATGCCAGCGATAGTGGCCTCCGGCGGGATACCAGTAGCCGCCGATCCAGACGAATTCGGGTCCGGGTTGTGCGGGAACCACTGCGACGACACGCGGTTCGGGCGGCGCACCAATACGGATCCCAACCGATATTTGCGCGCTAGCGGGGATACCGACTAGCAGCATGCAAGACAACAAAGTGGTCCTGATGAAATTTCTCATAAGGTTGATTCATCTCCTGAAGCAGATCTGATGGCTCTGGTTACCGAGGGTTGAGCTAACAATACGTTAAATTCGAAAAGGCAATTGCGGGGAAGCCTTTGTGCGCTGGGTGACGTTGTGGTTAGCCTGTCCTTTGCCTGTACTTGCGTGGCGTAGGTCTTTGATTATGACTGAAGACGAATCTTTTGGCGGATTGCGGGTGTTTGCGAGGGTCGGCTACAATCTGAACTCATTTGCGCGAAAAAGGCTAGCCAGGTGGCCATGCACGAATTGCGATTGCATAACACGTTGAGCGGAAAGACCGAAGAGTTCGTACCGCTGCGCGCGGGCGAAGTGAAGATGTACACGTGCGGGCCGACGGTGTACGACTACGCGCACATCGGAAACTTTCGCACGTTCGTGTTTCAGGACATTTTGCGGCGGTATTTGAAGCAGCGCGGGCTGAAGCTCGCGCATGCGATGAACCTGACGGATGTGGACGACCGCATCATTCTAAACGCAGCGGCAGCAGGATTGGGGATTCGCGAATACACGGATAAGTACGCGCAGGCGTTCTTCGCGGATTGCAAGGCGTTAAGCGTGGAGGCTCCGGAACATTGGATTCGCGCGACGGATCATATTCCAGATATGGTGCAACTGATTGAGCGGCTGCAGAAGAAAACATTCACGTATCAAAGCGAAGGATCGATTTATTACCGGATCGCGAAATTTCCGGAGTACGGAAAACTTTCGAAAATTGATTTGACGGGGATCCAGGCGGGAGCGCGGGTGGACAATGACCGCTACGAGAAAGAGAGCGCGCGTGACTTTGCTTTGTGGAAAGCGCCGAAACTCGGTGAACATTTCTGGGAGACGGAGATTGGGCCGGGGCGGCCGGGCTGGCACATCGAATGTTCGGCGATGGCTATGAAATATCTCGGCGAAACGCTGGACATTCACACCGGCGGAATCGATCTGGCGTTTCCGCATCATGAAAATGAAATTGCGCAGAGCGAGGGCGCGACGGGAAAGCCGTTTGCGCGGTACTGGTTGCACGCTGAGCATTTGCTGGTGGAAGGCGAGAAGATGTCCAAGTCGCTGGGGAATTTTTTTACCATGCGCGACTTGTATGGGAGAGGCTACAAACCGTCTGCGCTGAGATATGCGCTGGCGAGTGTGCCATACCGGCGGCAGTTGAATTTTACTTTTGACGGATTGAAACAGGCGGCAAGTTCAGTGGAAAGAATCCGGAATTTTGCGGATCGACTGCGGCAAGGGAAATTCCCCGCGGGCTCGCCATCGAACATGAAAGAGCGGGCAGCAAAGGCGCTGGATGATTTCGCTGCGGGCCTGGCTGATGATTTGAATACCGCCGTGGCGCTGGCGGCCACCTTTGATTTTGTGCGCGAGGCGAATATCGCGATGGACAGCGGCGGGTTCGGCCAGGAAGATGTCGTGGCGGCGCAGGAATTTCTGGAAGCGTTCGACCAGATATTTGCGGTGGTAAAAGACAACGACGCGGAGAAGCTAAAGGAACTGGGATTTGGCGGTGCGGAAGAAGCCGTGACGGACAGTTGGGTTGCAGCGAAAGTTGCAGACCGGCAGGCGGCACGGCAACGTCGGGACTTCGCGAAGAGTGATGAAATCCGCAAAGAACTGGCCGAACGTGGTATAATCCTTGAGGATAGCAAGGACGGAAGCGTCCGCTGGAAACGCAAATGAAAACACAAAACATCCACCGGCGATCCACTCAAGCATCTCCTTCTGAATTGCGGCCGAACCTCTACGGCGTAGATTAAGTCCCCTCAAAAACAAACAGGAAGCGCGCGGCGAAGTCCGTCTGCGCGCATGCAAGCCTGCACGCCTACGCAAGCCGGCTTAGGCCGGAGCCCACAAGTACACCTGAACGCGAGCGGTCCGGAGACCAGCAACGCGAGAAAAATGGAGAAATGAAATGATTACGGCTAGCGAAATGAAAACGCCCAGGCTGGTGACGGAGTTGCCCGGGCCCAAGGCTAAACAAATTGTGGAGCGCGACACGAAGTTCATGTCGCCTTCGTTCACGCGGGATTATCCGCTGGTCGCGAAGCGCGGGCAGGGCGCGATGGTGGAAGATGTTGACGGAAATGTTTTTCTGGATTTCGCGGCGGGGATTGCGGTGTGCTCGACGGGGCATTGTCACCCGAAAGTGGTGGCGGCGATTCAGAAGCAGGCTGCCGAATTAATTCACATGTCCGGGACGGATTTTTACTATGAGAGCTTGCCGCTGTTGGCGGAGCGGCTGGGAAAAACCGTGCCAGGAAGTGAAGAGAAGAAGGTATTCTTCACGAATTCCGGCACTGAAGCTGTGGAAGGCGCATTGAAGCTGGCGCGTTATGCGACGAAACGCGACAAGATGATCGCGTTTTATGGATGCTTTCACGGGCGGACGATGGGTTCGCTGTCGCTGACCGCGTCGAAATCCACGCAGCGCAAGGGATTCGGCGGGCTGCTAAGCGGCGTGGAGCACATTCCTTATCCCTATGCTTATCGCTGCGCGCTCGGACACGCGGCGGAAACGTGCGGCGCGGAGATTTTGGAAACACTGGAGAACCAGATCTTCAAGCGGCTTTTTGATCCGACGGAAGTGGCGGGCATTATCATTGAGCCGATCCAGGGCGAGGGCGGGTATGTGCCGGCGCCGAAGTTCTTTTTGCAGGAGCTGCAGCGGATCTGCCGTCAGCACGGAATCGTGCTGATCGTGGATGAAGTGCAGTCTGGCATGGGGCGCACCGGTAAATGGTGGGCCTTCGAACACGCGGGAATCGAGCCGGACATTATTACCAGCGCGAAGGGAATCGCGAGTGGAATGCCGCTTGGGGCAATCATTGCGAAATCGAGCGTGATGAACTGGAAGCCTGGTTCGCACGGCACAACGTTTGGCGGGAATCCGGTTTGTTTGGCGGCTTCGCTGGCGACAATGGACCTGCTGGAAGGCGGCATGATGGAAAATGCGCGGAAAATGGGGGAGTACATTTTTGCGCGTACGGCAGATTGGACTACTAAATTCAAAATCGTGGGCGACGTTCGCGGTAAAGGACTGATGGTCGGCATTGAAATCGTGCGTGATCAGCGGACTAAAGAGCGCGCGGGCGATTTGCGGAATGCGATTGTGGAGGCGGCGTTTCACAAGGGACTGCTGGTGCTGGGCGCGGGAGAAAATTCGCTACGGCTTTCGCCACCGCTCCTGATCGATGAGGATCAGGCGCATTTTGCGCTGCGAACGCTGGAAGAATGCATTTGCGAGGCAGAGAAGAAGATCTAACGCAGAGACCAAGAGTGCGACGCAAAGGAAAAGGCGCGGCAGCGCGGGGTACGCGGCGAAGCTTTTGCCTATTGGTATTTGCGAAGGCACGGATATGTTTTTGTGGCACGGAATTATGTGCCGCGCGAGGTCAAGTGCGAGATTGACCTGATCGGCTACGATGGAGGAGCTGGCATTCGTGGAAGTGCGGGCGCGGCCGGCGTGCGAGGATCAGACGGCGCTGCCGGAGCCGAGTGTGACGGCGGAGAAACAGCATCTGGTCAGACGACGGCGCGGCGGTTTCTGATGGACCGGCACGTGAAAGCGTGCCCGGTGCGGTTCGGATATGCTGACGATCGGAGAGTCACCGGGTCCAGCGCCAGTTGTACGGCTGCACAAGAACCCGTTCTGCCCGCGAACGTGATCATTTTCACCGGAAAATCCGCTGAGGCGCGCGGAACGCGGTAATATACATATTCGCGACACTCGTCGCGGAATCGATAGAACACCGTTTCAGGAGGCGGAATTGCCGGAGTTACGGAAAGACCCGATTACCGGGCGCTGGGTGATTATTTCGACGGACCGCGGAAAACGGCCCATGGATTTTTTGCGGGAGAGTGTGATTCCCAAGGATGCGAAGAATTGCCCGTTTTGTCCGGGAAATGAAGCGAAAACGCCCAATGAAGTTCTGGTGTACGGGCGGAATGGCGGCAGCCCAAACAGCGCGGGCTGGTCAATCCGCGTGGTGCCAAACAAGTTTCCGGCGTTGGGAATCGAAGGCGAACTGGACAAAGAAGGCGAAGGCCTGTTCGACAAGATGAATGGAATCGGCGCGCACGAAGTGATTATCGAGTCGCCGGACCATTCCGCGACGCTGGCAACGCTTTCTGAACGCGCGCTGGAAGATGTGCTGTGGTCGTATCGCGATCGCATGCTGGATTTGAAGAATGACAAACGCTTCCGATATGTGCTGATTTTCAAGAATCACGGAGAAGCGGCAGGAGCGACGGTCGAGCACACACACTCGCAATTAATCGCGCTTCCGATCGTGCCACGCAGGGTGCGCGAAGAAGTAGACAATTGCTGGCATTATTATGATGAAAAAGAGCGCTGCATTTTTTGCGACATTATCCGGCAGGAACTGGAAACGGGCGAGCGCGTGATCGGCGAGAACGATCATTTCATTACGCTGTCACCGTATGCGTCGCGGTTTCCGTTCGAAATGTGGCTGCTGCCGAAGGTGCACGGGTCGTCGTTTGAGAACAACCAGAGTTCGATGTATGCGAGCCTGGCGCGGATGATGAAGGACACGATGATGCGCCTGGACGCGGTGCTGGACCGCCCGGCATACAACTTCATGATCCACACTTCGCCGATCGGCGAAGAAATCAACGATCATTATCATTGGCACATGGA
>WNFR01008958.1_pt1 | contig 11703 bp, 8 predicted proteins | sample 5400221 | NCBI WGS metagenome assembly WNFR01 (sample SAMN13153357, study PRJNA577476) | soil metagenome | isolation source: 40 cm soil under Madrone tree | place: USA:California | collected 2016-06-14 | reverse complement strand
CCTGGTTGTGTTGACTACTTCCTCCCCTCAGTATCTCATATTCCTCAGCCTTGCCTCTCTGGCACTTCGCCAACAATATCTTAGTGGAGTCCTACCTATAGCTCAATTAGCGCTCATTTTGAGCGGTAATATTTTTTGCCTCCCTTCTACGCTTGTTGTCGATATGGGGGGAAGATTTGCTCTAGCCAACGCATTATGCCGATAAGGCACTCCTGAGGGGGCCTTACTGTGTCCACGAGCAGGTGGGGAACCGTGATGAGGTAGTCTGCCTGGTCGTGGAGTGTGAGGCGAATCAGTTGGAATGCATCCCAGTCGGTTTGATGATGGGCCGGAAGTTGCAGCGCTTTGCGAGCATTCAAGCGGCTCCTCCATTGTGCCTCGTCAGAGCAATAACATTCAATGACGGCCATCGAAGCATGGGCTTCTCCGGCGGTGCTCAGGGCATGCTCGTGGGCTCTAATATTGGTGAGCGGGCTATCACAAATCGCATTCAACCCTTGAAGGAGCTGGCGGCGGGCAATATTGAACATGATGTCGTATGCCAGGCCGCCTGCTTCTGGCATATGATTATCGAGCAGGTCTTTCTCATCGTCCTTGTCGATGAGGGGCCAGCCGAGTTGCTTGCTGAGAGCACGGCCAAGCGTGCTTTTGCCGGTGCCGGCGAGGCCTTTCAGGGCGATCAGCCACATGTGAATGCTCCTTTAAGGTGTCGAGTTGATGGTCTCTTCTTAATTATACTGGAGAAGAAAAATAATCCTCGTAGAGGTTCTATCAACGAGCTCCTTTATCCATATATCACGCTCACTTTCTCGTTGCAGTGTTGCGCCATGCAGGCAATTCTACAGATCGGTACTCAACTGTGGCTGATGATCACCTTTCCGAAATGCTGGCCATCTTCGTAATAACGGTAGGCGGCATGGGCGTCCTCGAAAGGGAAGACGCGATCGATGACCGGCTTGAGCCGGTGCGTGGCGATGGCGCGGTTCATGGCGAGAAACTGGGCGCGGTTGCCAGCCGCAATGCTCCGCAGCGTGACGACGCCCGCGATGGCGGCGCGGAGGACACCCAGGGCAGGAAGCTCGCTCGTGGAAACATCTCTGGCGAGCGACCCGATCAAGCTGATCTCTCCCGAAAACCTGGTCGACTTGATCGACTGCTCGATTGTGCCGGGACCGCCGACTTCGACCACCTGATCGATACCTCGACCACCTGTCAGTTCGCGCACCGCCACATGCCAATCGGGCGTCGTGCGGTAGTTGACCACGTCGTCGGCCCCCAGAGCCTTGAGCCGCTCTGCCTTCTCCTCGCTCGACGTGGTCGCAATGACACGCGCACCAAAGAGTTTGGCGAACTGAAGAGCGCAGAGCGAAACGCCTCCTGATCCCAGGGTGAGCACCGTGTCACCGGCCTGCAAGGGTCGACCACCTGTGAGCGCATTCCAGGCGGTGACGCCGACGAGGGGCAGCGCTGCGGCTTCTTCAAAAGAAAGATGCTCAGGGATGTGGGCAACGCCCTCTTCAGGCAGCACGGCATATTCTGTTAACATGCCGTCCAGTGAGCCGCCGAGCTGGGCGGCAGAGTCCCATGCAAAGGGGCCATCCATCCAGTACGGGAAGGCGGCCCCTGCGACCCTCTCACCCACTTGGACGCGGGTAACGTTCGAGCCTATGGCCACGATCTCGCCAGCCCCTTCCGCCACCGGAACCACATCCGGTCGGATAGGCAAGGGATAATAGCCCAGAATCAGGATCAGCAGTTCCCGAAAGCTGAGCGAGCTGGCCCGCACCCGAACCAGCACTTCACGCGGACCGGGCGCTGGTATGTCGTGTTCCCGTATGGTCAGGCCAGCGAGACCTGCACCTTTGTTGATATGGTAGCTTTTCATAAACATCCTCCTTTGATACCCTGCTGTGCTCGAGTTAGAACTGGTAGTCGAAACGGATGCGGCCATCGTCGCTTAGAAGCAAGAAGATGGTGCCAGCCGCCGCCGCCTCGCCGCCAGCTGTCGGCACCATCTCCCAGGAGAACTTCACGGCATTGTGGTGTGCATCAACATCGCTTGCCAACCTGAAGACAAAACCTCCTGTTTTCACAAACTCCTCGTGCGCGGCTTCGACCCTCTCTTCGAGCGCTTTGTACCCACGAATCTCACGTGATCTGGTGAATTGGGTACCATCCTCTGCCCAGAGCTCGGCGATGCTCTTGCGGCGAAGTTCGGCGTCCGGTTCGTGCCAGAGCGCGATATAGCGGTCCACCAATTCGTTCAGTTCATTTCTCTCTTGTTGACTCATCGATGATTGGCTCCTTTCTGCCAGTTCGGATATATCGTCTACATTCTTGATTGTACCCTGAAAAGGTGATAGAATCGTTCCTAATTGAAGATACTTTCAAGCAGGAGAAAGAAAGTGGTCTATCGCCCGACTGCCCGTGTTCTGACCGTCTTAGAATTGCTGCAATCACACGGGCGCCTGACCGGCGCAGAGCTTGCTCGGCGGCTGGAGGTAGATATCCGAACGGTTCGCAATTATGTCGAGACACTTGCTGATCTCGGCATCCCAGTGGAAGCTGAGCGTGGCCGCTATGGGGCCTATCGCCTGCGACCAGGCTACAAACTCCCCCCGCTGATCTTTACAGAGGACGAGTCCCTTGCACTGACGCTGAGCCTATTGCTGGCGCGAGAGAATGGTCTTGCCCAGACCTCGCCCGCCGTTGAGAGTGCGCTTGCAAAGGTCGAGCGCGTCCTGCCACAAGCGACGCGCGCCCGCATTCAGGCGGTGGAACAGACGGTGATCTTCGAGAGGAGTTCTTTCCCCACGGCACCTTCCGCTTCGACAGTGACGGTGCTGAGTTCAGCGATCCAGACCGGACAGTGTGTGCGCCTCCAGTATCGCTCTGCACGCTCGGACGTGACGGAGCGCGTGTTTGCTCCCCACGGCGTCGTGTATCACGGGGGGCTCTGGTACGCCATTGGCTACTGTCACTTGCGACAGGAGCAGCGCCTCTTTCGCCTGGACCGTATCCAGCAGGTCGAAGTGACGAGCGAAACGTTTTCCCCTCCGGTCAACTTCGATGCGCTCGAAGCAGTGCAACGCGCGCTCGCCTCTGTCCCGAGAGTATGGCAGATCGAAGTGTGGCTAGAGACTACACTGGAGGAGGTGCAGCGCCAGACGCGTTTTCCAAAAGCGATGTTTGAAGAGGTGGACAATGGAGTCATCTTGCGCGTCGATGTTGAAGATCTGCCATGGATGGCGCGCTTCCTCGCTGGTCTCGGTGTTCCCTTAATCATCCATTATCCCGCTGAATTACGGACCACCTTACGCCAGTATGCCCTCACGCTGGCAAGCTATGCTGGGCAGGTCGAAGCAGAAGGGATCTAGCAGAATGGGGTCCTGCGGCGTGTAGGTACCATGGTGGGCGCGCCTGAGCTTATGCTGTCCTTCTCTGCGTACAGAAATCTCCAGTTTCTGGCTTACCTCTACCCTGAGCTACCCGCTCGCCAGCGCATTGACGAAGTACTGGAACTGGTGGATCTGCGGGAGGCCAGCAACCGCCTGGTACGGACCTTCTCCTGCGTTGTCTATCGGAGCAGGGCATTACCATTTTTCTGAGCAGCCACTTGCTGCACGCGGAAAAACTGGTGATCAGCGAAAAAACAGTGAAAGTCCATGTAAGCAACATTCTCAGCAAGCTGCATATGCTTGATCGCACACAGGCGGCAGTTTTTGCCTGGCAGCAAGGATTGGTGCACTGAGATAATCCATAGGAAAATACGGCACAAACCACTATCACTTCTAGGGGATGACATCTTTGCTGTACAATTGTATACTTATTTATTATGAAGGAGTAGTAACAGATATTGGGAGATCGTTACCGTCACATTAAAAACATAGGCACGCGGGCGGTCTTTGCGATGCTCGCCTACAGGATGGGGAAAAAGGAGAATCTGTATGATGGAAAGCACGAGGACCACGCAAAGGCCTGGCCAACGGGAAACGGGTCAGTTGTCTCGCCCTTCCCAAAACAACTCTAACGCACCAAACGAACGCCCTGGAGGGTCTGCACCACAAGGAAGACCCCCCAATAGGCGGGGCTTCTGGCTGCAATGGCTCATCTTCATCATTGTCATCAATCTGATCTTCTACGCTCCGCTCATCTTTGGTGGCTTGAGTGGGCAACAGTCGACGGTCAACCTGTCATACACCAGCTTCCTGCAGCAGGTGCAGCAGGGCAATGTCAAGGACGTGACGCTCACCGGGAATTCCGTGTCTGGCGACTTCAAAACGCCTATTCATCAGCAGCAGAGCGGTACCGGGAGCAACACGGCGACGTATCCGCGTTTCACCAGCTATGTGCCAGAGACGGGCGATCCCAACTTGCTTCCCTTGCTGGAGAAAAACGGCGTCCAGGTCAACGCTCAGCCCGTGCAGATTCCCTGGTGGCAGACGGCGCTGACGATCCTGCTCAATGCTTTACCCGTCTTGCTGCTGGTCTACTTTGGTTACATGCTCCTGCGCAGCATGCGGCAGTCGCAGCAAGGGGGAGGCATCTTTGGAGTGGGGCGCAGCCGCGCCAAACTGTACAACGAAGAGCGTCCATCGACGACCTTTGCCGATGTGGCGGGTGTCGACGAAGCCAAGGCCGACCTGCGCGAGGTGATCGACTTCCTGCGCAATCCACAGCGCTACCTGGCGATTGGGGCACATATTCCCAAAGGCGTGCTGCTGGTCGGCCCTCCAGGCACGGGCAAGACCTTGCTGGCGCGTGCAGTCGCAGGCGAGGCAGGTGTGCCTTTCTTCAGCGCCAGTGCCACCGGCTTTGTCGAACTGTTCGTCGGTGTGGGAGCCAGCCGCGTGCGCGACCTGTTTGAGCAGGCCAAGAAGAACGCTCCCTGTATCGTCTTTATCGACGAGATCGACGCGATTGGGCGAACGCGCAGTGGCGCCGCGGCGTTTGCGAGCAATGATGAGCGTGAACAGACGCTGGAGGAACTGCTCGTGGAGTTGGATGGCTTCGAGCAACGCGATGCCATCGTAGTGCTTGCCGCCACGAACCGTCCTGATGTCCTCGATCCGGCCTTGCTGCGGCCGGGGCGGTTTGACCGGCAGATCACGGTGGATCTGCCTGAACGACGTGGGCGCGAAGCCATCCTGCGCATCCATACGCGCAACGTTCCCCTGGCACCTGATGTGAACCTGGAGGACCTGGCACGTGCGACGCCGGGCTTCTCGGGAGCGGACCTGGAGAACCTGGTGAACGAGGCGGCGCTGACGGCGGCACGTCGAGGCAAGACACAGGTGGACCGCAAGGACTTCGAGGATGCGCTCGACAAACTACTGCTGGGAGGCAAACGGGAAGCCTTGATGGATGAACGGGAGCGCAGGATCGTGGCCTACCATGAAGGCGGGCACGCGCTGGTGGCAGCGGTGCTGCCCGATGTCGATCCGCTGTACAAAGTGACGATTGTGCCACGCGGGCGCTCGCTCGGGGCCACGCAGTTCCTGCCAGAAGGTGATCGGCGCAACTTACCGCGCAGCTACCTGATGGAGCGACTGGCCGTGGCCCTGGGCGGTCGCAGCGGGGAGGAAATCGCGCTGGGAGAGATCACAACGGGTGCGGAGAACGATCTCAAGGAAGCCACGCAGTTGGCACGGCGCATGGTGGGCGAGTGGGGCATGGGCGATCAGACAGGCCCGGTGGTATATGACCTGGCGGACGGTAGTCCCTACCTCAACCAGCAACCGCTGGAAGACCACAGTCGGGTGTACTCGGAGGCGACGGCAGAGCGCCTGGATACCGAGGTCGAGCAGCTGATTACGCAAGCCCATCAGCAGGCTCGCGGCGTCTTGACCGAGCACCGTGATGCCCTGGACCGCCTGGCGCAGGCTCTCCAGCAAGAAGAGGTACTAGAGCGCGACCAGGTGCTTGCCATCGTGAATGGGGCGCAGAAAACACAGGGTGATGCAAGTGGCGAGAAAGCATCCCAGAGCGCGCAAGTTCCAGGTAGCTAGAAAGCATTCATGTCTCGTCAGTAGCAAAGGGGTCGGCATATCTCTCCGACGCAAGATGAACGCGAAATGTTTTTATCTCAAAAGGTCTGACCTGAAACGATAGCGCGTTCCCTTGATAGGAGACATTGTTGATCGGCTCCTCCAGAAGGTTACACTCTTGCGCGGAAAGAATCGACGTAGCAAAGGTGAGCGTGCCGCGTCCGCGCTGATTATGCGCTTCGTACAGCCGCACAATCAGACCACCCCCATCCTCGGCAGGTTTCACCGTCTCTAGAATGACGTGCGTGCAATCTACCTGTATAAAGGAAGAGCTTGTTATGCCTGTTGTAGATACGTTAGGAGCCTTCTTCCGCCCAGCCACGCACACCACCGGAACATTGAGTTCGTAGGCGCGCCGTACAGTCTGCGCCTCCCTCCAATCTCCTGTATGCGGCAAGAGGCTATAGGTGAAGCGGTGCAAGCCTTCATCTGCATGAGCATCAGGGTAGATAGCGGATTTAAGAAGCGTCAGACGAACAACATTATCGTGAACATCATGCCCATATTTACTATCATTGAGCAGGCTGATCCCGTATCCCCCTTCGCTCAAATCAATCCAGCGATGAGCACAGGTCTCAAAACGGGCCACATCCCAGGACGTGTTACGATGCGTGGGGCGCTCAACGCTGCCAAATTGGATTTCATAGGTTGCTCGCGTGCTGTTGATTGCTAGCGGAAACGCCGCTTTCAACAACGTCTGGCGTTCGTGCCAGTCGATCTCGGTCGCAATGTCGATGCGCGGCGAGCTGCGCCAGAGCGAAATACGTTGCGTGATACGCGAGGACATGTACGGACGGACAATCTCGACGGTTGCGCGCACTGGTCCCTCTTCGATGATATGCATAGTTGTTACAGCTCGTACCGGGTACGGCTTCTCCTCATAAAAGAGATCAATATCCCAGGCGTCGAAATCCAAGGGATGATCCTCATAGGCGATAAGCTGATTGCCTGTTTGCCCAGTGGCAAGAACGTCACGCTCTGCACGCATGTCGTAGAGCCGGCTGATCTCTCCTTGCGCATTGATCCGAAGGTCATAATACTCATTGCGCAGGACGATTGTCTCCGAGTCGATAAATCGCTCTACGTGCCCGATAAATCGGCACTCTACACTGTAGAGTGCCGATTTATCGGGCACGTAGAGCATCTGTGCTTCACCGGTCCCCGCATTGCTGGCTGCCGATACGACCTGCACCCCACATGGGGGCACGCGCACACCATCCAGCAGGAACACCGTATTCCCCTCCCAGTCAGTTGTTTGCTGGGCAGTAGAGTGCGGATTGATCCAGCATGTAGATGATGCAAGCTGCGCCGGCACCTGTATGGGATCCGTGCGCTCCCACGCCAGGGTATTCAGCAGGAGGAGATCCTGCTCTCCTGCAGGGAGGTGTTGCAGCACAACAGCGAGTGCCTCGTCGTATATGCGCTTTCCTATGACACGTGCCTCGGCATAGATCAGCTCGGCATCGTCATAGACTTCACGGATCGATGAGCCGGGCAATACATCATGGAATTGATTCAGGAGTATGAGCTGCCAGCCCTGATTCAGTTGCTCCTGGCGGGACGGCATGCCGTAGAGGCCGGCCCAGGCATTCAGCAATTCCACCTCGCGGTAAAATAATTCAGCTCGCCGATTAGCCTGTTTGACGCGTGCCTGCGAGGTATATGTCCCCCGGTGATACTCTAAGTACAACTCACCTACCCATGTGGGCAAACGCGGGTTCTCCCACACGTGCTGATAGAGTTCCGTGAAGTAATCTTCAGCTCGACCGGCACGAACCTGGGGGAAGTCCGGCAGGTCCGCCATGATGTGCATGCGCTCCATTTGTTCTTCCGTTGGTCCACCGCCACCATCGCCCCAGCCAAAAAGATACAGCAAGTGATCGTTGATGTCCTGTTGACGATAGTTCATCCAGGTCCCGGTCATATCGCTCGGTCGCAAGGGACCGTTGTAGCTATAGAAAGTTGTCGTATACAGGTCTGGTGCCGTGATGAAGTGAGTCAGGACCTCAGAGCCGTCGATGCCGCGCCAGCGAAAGGTATCACAGGGCATCCGGTTAAACTGGTTCCAGCTAATCTTCGTGGTCATAAAGGTCGGAATATTGCAGCCGCGCATAATTTGCGGAAGCGCGGCACTATAGCCAAAGACATCTGGCAACCAGATATGACGGGGCTTGACACCAAATTCTTGTTGCCAGAAGCGTGTCCCATGCATAATCTGGCGGATGAGCGACTCGCCAGAGGTAAGGTTACAATCCGCTTCAACCCACATCGCACCTACCGGCTCAAAACGTCCCTCCGCGACACGCTGTTTCACCCGCGCATAGAGTTCAGGAACGTCCTCTTTCAGCCATTGAAGCACTTGCGGCTGGCTCTGGCTATAGTGGTAGTCGGGATAGCGCTCCATCAATCCCAGCACATTAGAGACAGCATGAGCGATCTTCTGGCGGGTTCTCCAGTAAGGCCACATCCACCCGATATCGAGGTGTGCGTGTCCGCTGGCAGTAATCTGCGGGCGATAGGTCCCACGATAAATCGGGGACCTACTGTAGAGTGCGGATTTATCGAGCACGTCCTCGGCAAGATGCGTTTGCAGGTAGTCATAAGCAGCCTGAGCCGAGTCAGTGAAACGTTCACCCTGCCAGCCTTCGCGCAGATCGAGCATGTTATAGGCCGTATTGAGGCGCGCTAATAGGACATGGCGTGCCGGATCACCTTCGTTCAGTGTGAGAGACGCTTCCAGGAGGGTCTGCATCAAGTGATAGAGTTGCCAGTTCACCACGTGGCGCGGACGCAGCGTCAAGCCACCAAAGGGCAGAGGAACGGCTGTGTAGACCTGGAGCATCAACGTATGGGATTGCCCATCGCATGCTTCCCCGGGCAGCAAGAGAACGGGATGGCGCCAATCAAAAGCCCCGATGGCATGCCCATCAAGAAAAACAGTCGCTTCCAGGTGGAGCAAAAGAGGATCATCTCCCACAGTATCCCAGTGCAATTGCAGGACCAGGGGTAGCCCTTGCAACGACGCTGGTGCTTGCAGAGGCGCCATCAGCCAGCTTGTTCCATGCTCCAACCCCCAGACCGGCCCTACCTCCAGCGGTTGCCAGTGTGTGTCTGTAAGCGATGGTATAGCCATCGGGCCAGTGGCAGCAACACCATAGACCGGGGAAAGCATGTGGGCTGACCCTTCGGTCGTTTTGCTCAGTGCTTCAAGACTCGCGCGAAGTTTTTGGACGGTAAATACCAAGAGAAATTCCTTTCCACTCAAGGAACATATATGACAAGGTCAAGGGGAACGAGCCCTTTTAGCCCTTGAGGCCTCCACTGACGCCGCGTACAAAGAAGCGCGATACCAGTGTATAGAGTACGACGGCTGGCAGCGCGTAAAGCATAGCGTAGGCGGCCAGCTGGCCGTAGTTCACCTGGCCATAACTGCCGAAGAAGGTATAGATATGAACCGAAGCCGGCAGTAGATTCTGGCTTTGCAGAATAATCAGGGGAACGAAGAAGTTCGTCCAGGCCACCAGGAAGCTCCATACGCCGACCACGGCAATCCCTGGCGCGGCAAGCGGAAATAGCACGTGAATGAGCCCCTGGAAGGTCGAAGCGCCATCAATCCAGGCTGCCTCTTCCAGCTCGTAGGGAATCGAATCGAAAAAGTTCTTCATCAGCCAGATACAGAAAGGCAATGCACTGGCAACAAAGAAAAGGACAACCCCCTGGAGCGTATCAACAAGGTTCAGCGAGGCGTACAGTGCATACAGCGGCGTCACCAGAGCTAGAATGGGCAGCGCGCTAGCGAACAGGATGACGTACATGAGGGGCCCCTTGAAGGGAAACTGGTAACGCGAGAGTGGATACGCTGCCAGGCCCGCGAGGATGATCACCAGGAGCATCGTACTGATTGCCAGGATGAGGCTGTTACCGAAAGGGCCCGCGACGAGGCCATTAGTGATAGGAAGAATAGTCCGAAGATCACCAGAATAAGGTAGGCGGATGTCGAAGTCAGGCCGCGACGAATAGTCATGTCTCTCTCCTCTCACTCCACCTCGAACAGTTGGGAGCGTGATATACCGGATTGTGTGTGCATACTCAGCAAAAATCTCCTCGCTGCCAGTTAGAGGTCAACGCGTAGAACACGAATGTACAACAATGAAAGGATGGCTCCCACCACCAGGATCAGCAGCGAGATAGCGCTTCCATACCCAATCTGATAGAATTGGAACGCCTGGCGGTATTGGTAGATGGTCAAGAGTTCTGTACTGAGGTTGCTCCCTCCTGTCAGAACATAGACCAGGGTGAAATCGGAGAGCGTCGCCAGTGTGATGAGTAGCAGGTCTGTGGCAATACTGCCCTTGATGAGTGGGAGCGTAATATAACGAATGCGCGCCCACAGACCAGCACCGTCAATCGAAGCCGCTTCGAGCAATTCAGGTGGAATACCTTCCAGGGCGGAAGCGTATAGGAGCATCGAGAACGCTGTGCCACGCCAGGTGTTTGCCACAATGATCGAGGCCATCGGGTAGTCCTGAAGCCAGGCATGCTGCGGCAAGCCAAAGGTTGCCACGATCGAGTTCAGGAGGCCAGGGGCCAGGACACTTTGCGGGCCGCCGGCAAGGAAAGAACTCCAGAGGAAACCGGCTACCACGTCGGGAATCACCCAGGCGATGATAATGATAGCCCCAAGGACCGCCTTAAAGGCGCGCTGCCGGTGACGCATCAACATGGCTAAGAGCAGTCCTAGCACGGCCTGGCCGATCAATGCTGAGCCAACCAGATATGTCAGCGACACGCGGAAGGCGTTGAAGAACTCTGCATCATGCAGGATTTGCGTGAAATTTTGTAACCCGACCCACTGAGGGGTTGCCGCGCCTGCGCCCGTCAAGGACATGTTGGTGAAAGAGATATAGAGGGCCCAGAGAGCGGGGCCGAACATAAAAAAAGCGATGACCAGGAAGGCAGGGGCCATAAAGATAATAGCAACACGCAGTCGCTTGCGCCGGATGCGTCTAGGGGCAGATGTAGCCATCTGTAGTCGTTGCACCCGCTTCGTCTCAACCTGCATATTCCAACTCCTCAGCCAGGGATGGATCGCGGACAAAGGAGTATTCTCTGTACCGCGATCCACCCTCACCAGCAGTTAACAACACCTTTGTATCGTCGATAGAAGAATATAGGTAACTATTCAGGTCTCCTTTCTCTTGCACCGCCTGCGGCGGCGGGGTGAGGGAGAAGGGCGGGGACACCCCGCACCCCGCCAAGGGGCCTGCAAGGCCCCTTGGAACCCCCTGCTGAATAGTTACGAATATAGAGGAAAACCAAGTGTTGGATAAATCCGCGCTCTACAGAGTGTAGAGAGTCGATAATGAAGATTAACGACCAAAGCCGGTAGTGTCATGCTGAGCGAAGCATCTGGCTGCCCATCGAGAGAGATCCTTCGCTGCGCTCAGGATGACAAGCGACCCGCGATGATTACCGATCTTGGTTGGTAAAACTCATAATCGACTCGTGACCTCCGCTTGCTACGTTCCCTGTTCGACATTGCTCGCACCCGCAATGCCTGTGACAGCCTGGGAGAAGGTACTCATCGCGTCAGAGGGTGACTGACCACTCATCACATGCTGCATAGCGTTGTCGATCTGGAGCGAGATCTTGGGGT
>WNFR01012817.1_pt1 | contig 11706 bp, 6 predicted proteins | sample 5400221 | NCBI WGS metagenome assembly WNFR01 (sample SAMN13153357, study PRJNA577476) | soil metagenome | isolation source: 40 cm soil under Madrone tree | place: USA:California | collected 2016-06-14 | reverse complement strand
TGCTGCCAGCACGCAGTCCTCAGCAGAAAAAGAGTGGGAAGAGATCGCGGACTGACACCGCGATCGCGACAAAACTTCGGACGGTGCGAGGACCACACAACCTCAGCGGCTAAAGCCGGGTCTGATTGAGATCTGATCGGCGCGAGTGGAACTCGTGCCCTTCCCGGAGCGCTTCACGCTTTACTGGGCATTCATCTAGGCCACGTCGACTCCGGCAGGAGGCGCAGGTTCAGCGCTTCCCCCTTCCAAGATTTCCGTGGTCAACTTGTTGCGGTATTTGAAGTAGTAGGCAATAGTGTTCTTCGCGTAGCGCCATAGAGTAAAGACGTCAGTCTGATACCAGCAGCATTCCGCCATTCGCGGTGAGAATCCACATAAGAAGCGAAAACGGGTGTGTAACTCGTCGGGCGACACCAGCGCAGCTGCCGTCATTCTATGGTTCCCTTCGATGATGGTGAGGGGCGTGCTGGAATCAATTGTGATAAGGATGAACGGATCGCGGGAGTGGGAGAGGATCCTAGAACGAATCCTTTCCGCGGTATCAAGGAGCAGGAAGGACGGAGTTCCATAGCGCAACCACTGGTTGCGAGGAAAGACCCGCACCCGCAAGATCTCGTCAGGATTCAATTCAACTTCCCACCACTCAGTGTCCAACGGGAGTTCGCGCCATAGCCTCCCCCTACGCCGGTACAAGAGCGCCCGTCGGAGAGAGTTGTCGCGCTCGTTGGTGAAATCGGGATTGCTCACCAGATCGGCAAATGGTTCGCGAAAGCGGCTGAACTCAGGTTGATAAAATTCGCTTCTGAGGAATTCCGCGATGGCTTCGTTCTCTTCAACTTTTCTGATTTTCTTCAACTCATAATGAAGCGGCAAGTCCGGATGGGAATGCCTTGGAAACGCCGCTGCCCGCAGGAAAGGCACTGACACCAGCAGCAGGAGCGTCATCATCAGGACAAGCTGTACGATAATCACTTCTCGTAGAGTGCCGTGAAACATGTAAATTCCCGCAACGATCGCAGCGCTGAAACCGAGTTGGAGCCAGCTGACGTTCCCGATCTTTCGGGAAATCTCATAGGTCATGAGGACCACGGCGAGAGAATAGATCGCAGTAGTTAAGGCATACATCACCAGGAGCGATGAATAGAAACGGTGGGCCTCGACTGGAAAGCCGCGACCGAGCAGAGCTTGCCAAAGTCCAGACGGCGCTACCCACACGCCGAAGGTGAAGACGATGGCAATCATTACCACCAGCAACAATGCAGTACTGAGCACTGCCCGGCCGCCCTTGTCTTCGGAGCGAGCGCCGGCGGAAAACGGAAACATACTGCTCACGACCGACCACGAGAGCATGTACACCACTCGTCCGGCGAGGGCGACCGCCGCGTAAACGCCGGCCGCTGTCGCATCGAAAAAGTGTTTAACCAGGATAATGTCCAGGTTGTTTATCACCACCTGGCCGATAAAAAATGTGGCGGTTTGAATGCCCTCCCCCAAGCCGGCGGGCAATGTAGCGCGGGGAACTGAAGTGATGTCATGTTGGCGCGGGAGAGCGACGAAATATGCCACTACCACCGAAGCCGTCATCGCGGCCACCACCCCTATCACTCCGTAACCGGCAGACATCAGCACGACGGCGCCCACCAGCTTCACAATTACTTCCAGGACAAAGTTAATCGCCAGCGGACGGAAGTCGTAGGTTCCCTGCATGAGTCCGCGCCGGACGCCGAGTGGAACGTAGAAAACAGTGGCAGCAGCCAGCAACAGGATGAAGTTTCTCGATGGGAGATTTAAATACTGCGTGATAAGAGAACTCCCCGCAGCCAGGGCAAGCCCGATGCCGATACTACAAAGCCATGCGCGGCGATGCAGCAACCGGTATATAGCGACTCGCTCGACGGCAGATTCGCTTCGAGCAACGAACTTCGAGCACAACAGCTGGAAAGACAGAGTCACCGATGAGAGCAACATGAGGAGCGTGTAAACGACGCTGGCATGCCCGAACTGATCGGCGCCCAAGACGTGCGCGACGGCAAAGTTGTAGATCAGGTTCACGCCGCCGACTAACATCGAGCTGAACAGCATGAGTGCGCTGCTGCTCAGAACGCGCTGGCGAAGTTTGTGGATGGAATGTGCCTTGGCGCTGCCCGGCCCCTCCTCCAGAAGGGGGGCAACGGTGGTTACGGCTGGTGACTCATCGGCCATGAATCGGAACCCCACGAATGCAACGAGCTACGCCTGCGCTTACCATTAAAAAATATTAAAGCGAATGACCGGCAGGAACGTGTTCCGGTTTTTGCCGGTGAAGTCGTAGAAAGTCTGCTGCTGGATACCCAGTGATATGCGCATGGGATAAGTGACCGGAATTTCTCCCTGGCCGTCATTCAGAGGACGTTGCAGACCTCGTGTATAGGAAACCATCGCTTCACTGGTCACGTTATCGTAGGCATGGAAGCCTTCTCCGCGCGACCACGTCCCCGCAGCGTGAACTGCCCAATGCGATGCGAGCGGCCTGTAATCCAACCGGAACCCAGGGCGCATCGCTTGGGCAGTCGCAAAAGCAAGGTCCTGCACGCGCCAGGAGCGGAGGTACTCAGCCAGGATGGCCGCTGTCCAAGCGGATCGAAATCTGCGCTGGATGCCTACGTACGTATCGGTAGTGAAGTACTCGCGGATGAGCGGGCGGAAAAGCACGTCGCGCCCCTCATATCCCGTCAACAGCGAAGTCTTGCCCCAAGGCCGGCCCACCTGGAATTCGATAGTACCCGCGGCATCCCGGGAATGCAGATTCTCCTCGGTAAACGGCCCAGCCTCGCGAATCAGCGCCCCGGAAACCGACACCCAGTTGGCGAATGAACCGGTGTACAGGTAAAGGTACTGGCGGAAGAGGTTCTGATTCAGCGCTACCGGCGCCCTTGCATCGCGGCGGATGGTGAACTGCACGCCAGGGTTCAAGCTGATGGGTGTGCCGAATAGATGGAATACGGGATTAATTCCGCCGTTAAAAACGGTGTCATAGGTGTTGCGAAACTCGACAAGAACCGGAGCAGATCCGGGCTGCGATCCGACTGGCACCGGCCCTTGCGGAAATGAAATGGAACCACGCGCATTTCGCTCCTCGAACACCCCGGTTATGGTCGGCCAGCCCTTAAAACGCAAATGATAGCGTGCTCTGCCGATGGTCTCTACGGAAGAGCGGGGTGGAAGCAGACTAGGGTTCGTCGTTATGTTTCGCAAGCGGGCGTCAAGCTGATAAATATTGATGTCCTCGAAAATGGGCGAAACCGAAAACTGGGGCTCGACGCTGACTTCCTGGGTGATCTGCTTATTGTGGTCTTGCTGGTACGCACTGCCCATGGCCAGCAGGTAGTCGTAGTCCTGAGCGGTATCGGGGTTATTGCCGATCACCTTCAGGAGAGCCAGTGCGCTATCGGTCTGACCAAGGGCAAGGTCGGCATTGGCCAAGCCGAGATTGACTGCCTCCTGGTCTGCACCCTCCGACTGGGCCCGTGCAAAGTATTTTTTGCCGAGTTGAAATTCATTTATCGAAACCAGCACACGTCCGGCGTCGATCAAGTTCTCTGGCGTAACTGCATTCGCCTCTCCTACACGTGCCTCGGCCAGCGCGAAGGCAACCTGATCGTGAGCATCGCCGTAACGGCCGGACTGCACAAACAAGCGGGCAAGTGCCAGCCGAACTTCAACCCGATCTGAGCCAGGGGCATCCAGCGCGCGGGCGTAGCGCTGCATGGCAGCCTTATTGTCCCCCAATATGAGCAGGGATTCGCCGGTGGCCATCAGGACTCTGCTGTCGTCACCATTTTTCTCCGCGCTGGTAATGGCTTTATAGGCATTGTCTCTCTGCTTGAGCTGGGCATAGTTGCGCGCCATTTCAGCGTAGAGAAGCGAATCGTTGCCACCATGGCCCAACCCGCCCTTCAGGGCATCGAGCGAGTCGTTGTAACGATGCAACCGGTACAGCGCTTCGGCCAGTGCCAAGTGCACTTGCGCGTCGTTCGGCGCCAATACCAGGGCCGCGCGGTATTCGCCTTCTGCTTGCCGGAACTGCATCTGCTGGCGATAAGCTTCCGCGCGCCCCAAATGCGTCGACACGGTTTCACCGAGGATGCCCGCGGCGAGGTCGGCTTCCTTCAATGCTGGTTTCGAGCGATGTAACTGAAGGTCGGCGAAAGCCAGACCGAGGTGGGCTTCGCCATAATTCGGGCGTAACTTCAGCGCGGCTTCAAAGTCTGCGATAGCTTTGCTGGCCTCTCGCAAATCATTGCGGACGTAACCACGGTTCATGTAGGCGGTGGCGGTGGGCTCTAGATCAATCGATCGAGTAAAGTCGGCTTCGGCTTCTCGCGGATGCCCCTGGTGCGCATGCACGTAACCCGCAACCATAGGCAAGTCTTTGTCCTTTGGCATCAACGGCTCGTATTGCTGCACGATTTTGTAGGCATCGTCGAAGCGATTGAGAAAGAGAAGATCGTAGGCGAGATAGACCGGGGCTTCGGGGTCATGCGGCAACTTTGCGATTACTTTGTATCCCAGTTCCGCCGCTTCCTGGTAATTTCCCGTGAATGTCAGATAACGCTCGCGCTCACGCATGACCTGCGGATTATCGTTAATCGCAGGATTTGAAGCCGCACGCGCAATCCAAGTTTTCGCGATTGGAAGCTGATGACCAGGGCCTTCCAAAGCCGAATTGATTGCCGCCTCCACAATCAATGGATTGTTTGGCGCGAGTTCGTGGGCTTTCTCATAGCTTGCCTGGGCGCGATCAAATTGACGATTCGAAGTGTAGAGATCGCCAAGAGCGAAATACGGAACGTAATCCCGAGGATACAATTCTACGAGCTTCAGGAAGTATTTCTCTGCTGAGGCTGGGTCCTTCAGATCGCGCGAGAGATATCCCAGGGCGGTCAAGGCGGAGTGGTTTGCGGGATCGTTCTGCAGAGAGCTCTTATATTGTTCGAGAGCTTCCTGGGGGCGACCGGTTTTCCATAATAAGTTTGCGTAATTGAGCTGGATATTGACGTTGTTAGGGGCCAGCGACATGGCCTCTTTGAGGTCGCGCTCGGCTGACGCATTGTCGCCGAAACCAGATTCGATCAATGCCCTCAATCGAAGGTAGTCGGGGCGGCCAGCCCGGTCAGTCCCGGGAATCTTGTTCAGCGCATCCCTCGCCGCAGAAAGTTCCACATCGGCCTGGGGACTCTGCTCCCTACGGCGGTAAATCTCCGAAAGGCTCAAGTGCAGTGACACGGGATAGAGCGGGCCTTCCTGAGGAGCTTCGGGAAGATTCTGGATCGCGATCTGGTATTCCCGAATCGCCTCGTCGTTATGGCCTTCCAAAGTGGCCATTTGACCGCGAATCGCGTGCAGACGATAGCTGTTAGGAGTCATGGCTTCGGCGCGCTTCAAAAAATTGGAAGCAGGTTCGAAGGCGCCCACGTTTACCAAGGCCTGGGCGGCGCTGAGCTGTATTCCGGCGTCTTTGGGCTGGCGGTTAGCAGCTTGAGTGTAAGCATCAGCCGCTTCTTTCTTTTTGCCGGCTAGTCCGTAGGTGTAGGCGAGTTCTGGGAGCGCGTCCGGAGCTTTGCGGACCGCTTTCTGCAAGGTGGCGATGGATTCGTCGAACTTTCCAGAATCACGGTAGAACGCAGCGACGGCCCGCAGGACACTGGGATCGTTTGGCGCGCGGCTTTGCGCTTTATCGAGATACTCTTTCGAAGCCTCGGGCTGATTCAACTTTTGATAGGCGCGCGCAATCAACAGGTCGGTGCGGGCATTGGATTGAATGGCGTTTGCGCGTTTCAATAAATCCAAAGCAGTGTTGGGGTCGGAATTCAGGGCCAACTCGCCTGCTAGTTGAAGATCGGTCACGCTTTTCGGATTCGCGGCCAGCACTTTCTTCAGCAAGTCCTGGGCTTCGTTGAAGCGACCCATTTTTGCGTAGGTTTGTGCCTCGCCTGACAATCCCTGGATGGACGAAGGTTTCCTCTGTAGCCCACGCTCATATCCCTGCAGCGATAGTTTGTAATCGCCACCTAATCGCGCAGCGTATCCCAGCAGAAACCACAGATCGGCGTTCTGCGGAGCTGAATTCGCAGCGCGAGTCGCGGAAGTGATGGCGGCGCGGTAATCGCCCTTTTCGAGCGCCTGCTGAACGGCGCGGGCTTCGCGGGCGGTTTCTATGCCGGATCCCCAGCCGATTTCGTTTTGTCCTGCAGGTTTTTCCGGAGCGCTGGCTTTTGGCTTTCCCTTTTTGGGAGCCTTCGAGGGGGGTTGATTGACCTCAAACGTTTGCGCAGTCAGCAGAGGAGCCGCCGCCAAAGAGAACAGCAATACAGTGGAAATGGAAAACTGCTTTGCGTGCATGGGTGCAGTGCCGGGCGCGGCATCTAAGTACAAGGTGCTCCCGAATTTTGATTGCCACGCTCTCAACGCTCTGATGCGTCGCGAGTTGTTCCGGTTGGATTCAGAGCGGCACCTGAAAGGTGCAAATCCACAGCCCACAGTAAGTTGCCGCTTATTCGAGGCGTCCTTCTGAACGTTGGCCGGTAGCAAACCTTACGCCGCATACATGAATCCAAGCGGGTGCTCACATTCCTCGGGGAGGAAAACAACCATAGTGGAAACGAGCTACTTTTCAAGGCCGATTCCTTTGCGCTTCATTGTGCTCCTGGCGCTGGCGATACACGGCCCTCTGCTGGCAATGCAGTTGCCGCTGACCAGTTCTTACGATGCGAACTTTCACGTATTTTTCGCGTCGCACTATGCCCACCACTGGTTTGATCCCTGGAACACGAGGTGGTTCGCGGGATTCTCGCAGACCACATATCCGCCTCTAGCGCATCAGTGGATCGCATTGCTCTCCTATGTATTTGGATTGCACATGGCTTACCTGCTGGTGCAGCTGGTGGGCGTGCTGCTGACGCCGGTTGGTGTATACAGATTCGCGCGGCTCTGGGTGGACGAGCGCGCCAGCAGCTACGCAGCACTATTCAGTGTGTTTGCGGGAGCGGTGGCCTTCCTGGTTTACTCTGCTGGACAGCTCCCGACTACGCTGTCGGCCCCGTTGTATCTGCTGGCATTGCCCTATTTTTACGACTGGTCACGTTCCGCAGACGGGCGGGCACTGATCAAAGGGGTAGTCCTGACTTTGGCTGCCGGCGCGGTGCACCACGTCACCCTGATTTTCGGCTCGTTCCTCTTTGCCCTACCGGTACTTTGGCTTGCGGTCATAGATCGCGGAGAGGAGCGCAACGCCGCTGCCGTACTAATTCGCGCCCTGATTTTTGCTGGCATTGCCGGCGCGGGCGTCGGGCTGGTACTGCTTCCCTACTGGATTTCGATCATCAAGCATCCGATCGAGCAGATGCCGATTCCGCACGCCAGCCGTTCTAACCTGCTCCTGAATCTGACATTCCTGACGAACTACTTCTTTGTGCCTTACGGAATGCTGATCTTCGCTTTTCCGTTTGTGGCATGGTATGGGGCTGCGAACCGGCGGCTTCGTCCGTTGCTCTTCGGATTCTGGATCACATTTCTGTTTGCCCTCGGCGGCACAACCCCGCTCCCAAGGTGGGTCTTCCGGCGCGCTTTCGAAATTCTTACGTTCGAGCGCTTTACCTTGTGGGCGGTATTCATGGCGCTGCCGATCGTCGGTTTGATAGCTGAGCGGATGATTGACCGTTATCGAACGCGAGCCGCAACTGGATTTGCCTTTGCGGCACTGATCACCTTGTTGCTTCCAATGGCATGGATGGCGATCACTCCTTTTTCGCCGAACGCGGACATCAACGTGGACGCGGTGGACAGCTTCTTAAACCGTGACGGACATGACCGCTATCGTTACCTCACCTTGGGATTCGGCAATGCCTTGCCGAAGGTCTCTACTTATACCAGCGCGAATAGCGTGGACGGCGAATACAATTCGGCGCGTTTGTTGCCTGAGTTCACTCATTACGGCACGGCGCAGTTGACAAGCGCGAAGTACTTCGGCACGGCCGGCATGGAGTCATTGCGAATGATGCTCCGACATGCCAACCACTATGGGCTGAAATATATTTTTATTCACGATCCCTTTTATGAGCCTTTGGTGAATTTTGCCGGTTGGAGGAAAGTAGAAAGCTACGACTCTGGGACGATCACGGTGTGGTCGAAGGAAGATGTTCCGCCTGCCAGGCCGGTCCCCTCAGATGCGATGCCGACGGCGCTCGAAGGGCTCCTATGGGGCACGCTGCCTTTATTGAGCAGCATTCTTGTTATTTTGTTTGCCTTAATGATTCCTGACCGGGCGCGGGTTTTCCCTGAAGTTTTGCTTCCATTCCCAGTGCATGATGAAGAGAGCGCATTGGTCCGGGAGGCGCACTGATGAAACGCGGGATTCCCATATTTTTCGCTGTCGTAACGGTGGTCTTGATTGTGCTCGCGTATTTCCAATCTGGAGCGGTCGAGCGCAGAGAGATACGCTCGGCGAGCACTCCCGACCAAGCCGTGCGGCTGATGCTTTCACAAATTCAGGCGCACAATTTTGACGCTGCCTATGCCAGGCTGGCGAACCGCGGCGATGTGGACAAGAACACCTTCGTCCGCGAATTCAATGGCAGCTACGGCAGCCTGCTGACTTACGCGTCGTTGGAAAATTTTGATGTCTGGGGGCTGCGCACCTCTGATCAGGAGGCCAGCGTACGCGCCCGCTTGCACTATTCCACTGGAGTTGGCCCGCTCGATGATGTCCGCGACCTGAAGCTCCAGAAGGACGGCAACACCTGGAAAGTGGCCTGGCCGGTGAACAAGAATGCCAAGCTGCCGCCGCAAGTAATTCCAGTGAATTATCTGCGCTGGGACGTTATCAGCCGCGGAGCCACCGATGATTGGGGTGTCCAAAACGTTGACACTCCGCAGGTACGCATCGTGTCAATGAATGCCATCCAGCGGCCGGATAGTGTTGTACTGGTGGGCGAAGTCGTGAACGAAGACTCGGTTCCGGCGTACGTAAACATTGGGGCCACCTTGCTTGGTCCGAGCGGAGATGAAATCGCGCAGGAGAGCAGCTTCGACAAGATATCGCATACGCTGCTGCCGAAGCAGGTGTCACCATACCGGATCGATTTTCCCGGGATGCGGTTGGAGAAGATTAAGAACGTCCGCATGGATGCGAAGGCCCTGCTAGTAGCAGCCAGCGCTGATCCGGTGATCGAAGTGAATCAGCAGAAGCTGGAAAACGATGCGCTTGGCAAGAAGGTTTTGAGCGGTCAACTGATGAACCAGAGCGGCCAAATCGTGAATATTCCCCACGTAATCGCCGCTTACTATGACAGCAATGGAAAAGTCATCTGGGTTTCAGACGGTTACGTTGTGCAGGCGCTGCTGCCGCAAGTTCCAGTTCCTTTTGCCGTTGATCTGCCTCCGGATATCGCCAAGAATGTGCAGACCTACCGGATTGTGGTGAACCACTTCGATACAACCACTTAAAATGCGAACTGCAATCACAGCTTTTACCTTGCTGGTGGCGGCGCTTACGGCGTCGGCGTCTGAAATCCATCCGCCAGCACAGACCACCGCCGGCAATTCGATAACGATCCCGACGAGCGGATCGGGTGAGGCAACTTTCTACCTGATTGGGCCTGCGAACGCGATCAAACAGAAGGTCCAGGCGGGGAGCGGCATTTCGATCGAGTCAGACCAACTGGATCAGGCGGGGCGTTACATTGCGATTTTGTGCGCTTCGGACGGCTGCACCTCGGCGAACTTCTTTGTGAACCCGGCGACTCCCAATCGGTTGAGTTTTCTTGTGCATCCTTCGCGCGTACCTGTTGGCAGCGCGAACCGAATCAGCGCGGTCGCGTTTGTCATGGACGGTTTTCGCAATTTTGTCCTGAAACCGGCACCGGTCACATTCAGCATTATGCCGACGGACGGCAAAGCCGTTTCCGCGAGCCGGACTTCCGAGAACGGAGTTGCATGGGTGCGGCTGACTTCGGCGAACAAGAGCGGTCCAACGCGCCTGGGCGCAAGTATTGGGAATGCCAACGAAGTCCGGATCGTGCAGCAGGTCGCATCGGACGCATGCAACTTGCGCATTCGGGCGGGACGCGGAGAAAAGGGCTTTCTTGTCGAAACCGACCCAGTCCGCGATTGTGCAGGCAATCCGGTGCCCGATGGTACGGTGGTGAGCTTCACGAAATCTGATGCGGCGGGGAAAACGACGGTTGATGTTCCCATTAAACGCGGCGTGGCCAAGGTCGAGATGCCAATCGATGGAAGGGCACGAATCACAGTGGCGTCAGGGGTCGTAACCGGAAACGAACTGGAGGTCGCCGGCCGAGAATGAAAGCGACTGCAATACGTTACGGATTGCTTGCTGTTGGTTTGATCGCACTGATGTGCGGCGTGCTGGCGTACTACCTGAGCGCCGCGGCGGACGAGGAAGTACCTCGAGTCGAACTGAATGCCGACAACATCGGTCCGCGATCTATTGAGGATCTCACCAGCAAGAGCGTGCCGCGTGACTATGCCTTTGCCTGGCAGACGATGGAGCAGGCGCTCGACGAAAATCGCCCCGGTCTGCTGGACGGCTACTTTACCGGGCTTGCCAAACAAGACCTGACCCAGCGGGTCAATTCGCAAATCAAATCCGGCCTGCACACTCGCTATCAGGACCGCGGACATAAAATCGAGGCGCTTTTTTACTCCCCGGCCGGCGACGCGATGCAACTTCGCGACCGAACGCAGATGAACGTCCAAATCCTAGATGGCAGCAAGGTGATACATGATGAACCTGTGACTCTCGAATACATGGTCCTGATGACCCCCGGCGCGGACCGCTGGATGGTCCGGCAAATACAGGCTGTCGCTGGAGAGAAGCCATAATCCCGCACCCACTCTCCCGCATCAAAAATGACAATCAAGTGTTCTTCTTGAGTATGAGGAAACTTTTTACAACCATTCTGCTGTTGGCCGCGGTCGCTTTGATCACGCAGACCAGCGGGTGTTCTCGAAGTTCAGTTCGCCAGTCACTGCATCAGACGACGCGCGGCATTGAGGACTCTCCCAAAATATTGGCCGACTACCAGCCGTGGTTCGGATATCGCGGGCACATCGATGTGGGATATTCGACGCAGGACCCTGCGGTGCTGCGCAAGCAAATTCAAAAAGCCAAAGAGATGGGGATTTACGCCTTCGCTGTGGACTGGTATGGAGAGCGGCGTCCGTTCGAAGACCGCAGCTATGCGCTGCTGCAGCAGATTGCCGCTGAGAATCGTTTTCATGTGTGCCTGATGTATGACGAGACGCAGGAAGATAATGGCCAGGCCACGGAGGAAGCGCTGCAAGCTTTCGATAAAGCTTACCGGGCGTATATCGGCCCTAACGCCCCCGGACGCGAGGCATATGTCACGTATCAAGGCCGGCCGGTGATCTTCATTTTTCCTAAACGCGGACACACTGACTGGGGGCGGGTGCGAGCAGCCGTCGATCAATGGGAAAATCCGCCGATATTGATTTACAAAGATGAACCACCTCCGCAGTATGCAAAGAATTTTGACGGTTACTATGCGTGGGTGCATCCGGGGCAGACTTGGGATCCGAACGGTAGCGATTGGGGCAAGGAATATCTGCAGAGGTTTTACAAGAAAATGGAAGACCGCCCTGGCAAAGTCATTGTCGGCACTATATGGCCCGGGTTCAACGACACCA
>WNFR01023339.1_pt1 | contig 11708 bp, 9 predicted proteins | sample 5400221 | NCBI WGS metagenome assembly WNFR01 (sample SAMN13153357, study PRJNA577476) | soil metagenome | isolation source: 40 cm soil under Madrone tree | place: USA:California | collected 2016-06-14 | reverse complement strand
GAGCGAAAGTTCCGCGGGCGTAAAATCACCTTCGGGTCCAATAAGCATCAGCACACTCCGGGGACGATCGCCGTGTTCGTTTGAATATTCTGCCAAAATTTTCTTCAAATGCTGCGCATCCGGCTGGAGCGATCCAATCAGCCGAAGATCGAACGCTTGCTCCGACGCTTGGGAAAAAAAATCGCCAAGTTTCCTCGGCGTGTGCACGCGTGGCAGCCAGTTTTGACCGCATTGTTTGGCCGCTTCAATCGCGATCTGCTGCCATTTCGATTGTTTTTGCGCGGCGCTTTCGGAATCGACTTGCACAATCGTGCGATCAGAGATGATCGGCGCGATTTCGGCTGCGCCAATCTCGACTGCCTTCTGCACGATCAACTCGATGTTTTTCCCTTTTGGAATGGCCTGGGCCAAAACAATCCGGCACCGGAGCGGCGGCGTTTCCGCTTCGTCCAATTTTCTCAGTCGAATTTCATCGCTGCTAACACCGACAATCTCCGCAGTAATTTCGCGGCCTTGTCCGTTGAACAGAACGAGTTTCTCTCCGCTTTTCATGCGCAGAACATCGCGCGCGTGATGAGCCTCCGATCCAGTCAACGCAAGCGCGCGACGGTCCCAATTTTTCGGTGCGATGTAGAAGCGATGCATGTGACCAGTGGGCCTAATAGGCCAACAATCTCGGTTCTTACTGGTAGTTGGATGCGATGAGCGAGTTTAGCGCCACCACATCTGCCAGCGACTTGCTTATCGGCAGATCCACACCGCGCTCTTGGAGCGCTGCGATCACGCTCTCTGTGGGAATGTTTCCAACGAGCGCGTCCTGCGCGAACGGGCATCCGCCCAGACCGCCGATGGCTGAATCAAAGCGGCGGCAGCCCGCGTCGTAAGCAGCTAGCACTTTAGCTCCGGCTTCATCTGGCGCGCTGTGAAGGTGCACGCCAAAGTCGTAATCGGCGTATTGACTCGTCACCGATCCGATTACGCGGCGAATTAGATCAGGGCCAGCGACGCCTACGGTGTCAGCCAGCGAAATGGACCCGATACCAATACTCACCAGCTTCTCTACTGCCTGGCGCAGCTCGTCCTCATTCCACGGATCGCCATACGGATTTCCGAACGCCATCGAAATGTAAGCGACGACGCCGAGCTTCGCGCCGTCGGCTCCTGTTTTAATTGATTCCAGCACCTTGTAGGAATCTGCGAGTGTCTGGTTCTGATTTTTGCGCAGAAACGTCTCAGAGATCGAACAAGGATAACCCAGAGTGGCAACTGCTTTCGTCCCGATGGCGCGCTCGGCGCCTTTCTCGTTCACTACAATGCCGATGATTTCGACGTCCTTCGGCAAATCAATTTGCTCCAGGACCTTCTCGCTGTCCGCCATTTGCGGGACTGCCTTGGGTGAAACAAAACTTACAGCATCGATGTGCTTAAAACCCACGCCGATCAGCCCACGCAGATAACGCGCCTTCAGTTCCGTCGGGATTTGCCGCTTGAGGCCTTGCCAGGCGTCGCGCGGACATTCGATCAATTTGATAGTTCTTTGAAGCACGGAAAACTGCGGCGCTTATTTGAAAAATTCCTTTGCGCGCTCGAAGAAGCTTTTACGCATCGGAGTATTCTCCTCGCCACAAAGCGCTGCGAATTCCTCAAGTTTGCGACGTTGCTCGGCATTCAGACGCGAAGGCACCTCGACAATCAGACGCGCGAACAAATCGCCATGGCCGTGACTGTTAACGTTCACGATTCCTTTTCCGCGGAGCTTAAACATTTGCCCGCTTTGCGTGCCAGCGGGCACTTTGAGGTGCGCTTTTCCCTCCAGTGTCGGCACATCAATCTCGCCACTCAACGCTGCGATGGAAAATGGGATTGGCACGTCGCAATACAAATCGTCGCCTTCGCGCTGAAAGATTTTATGTTCCTTGACGTGGACGACCACGTAAAGGTCACCTCGCGGACCGCCGCCAATTCCAGCCTCGCCATTGCCTAACGAGCGCAACCGCGTGCCTTCTCTGATTCCAGCCGGAATTTGCAGCTTAACGCGGCTTAATTTTTCCACACGCCCTTCGCCGCGACATTTCGGACACGGTTTTTCGATTATCTCGCCAGCGCCGTGACAGCGAGGGCATGTCTGTGAAATGTGAAAAAATCCACGCGAACTGACAACCTGACCACGGCCGCCGCAGGTCGGACAACTGATCCTGCTCGAACCGGGTTCAGCGCCGGTGCCCTGACATTTGTCGCAGGTGTCGAGTTTCTCGATTTCAATCTCCTTGGTGGCGCCGAAAGCCGCCTCCTCGAGTTTGATTTCCATGTCGTAGCGCAAATCGGATCCGCGACGCCGATCCTCCCTCCCACCACCACTGGCGCCCCCGAAGAATGTGTCAAAAATGCTGGCGCCAAAGCCACCTCCGCCGAACACTTCGCGGAAAATTTCGAATGGATCATGAAAAGCGCCGCGACCAAAACCGGCGCCGCCAGCGGCGAACGCTTCGTGACCGAAACGATCGTAAGCAGCGCGCTTGTCCGGGTCCATGAGAACATCGTACGCTTCGCCTAACTCCTTGAATTTTTCCTCGGCGTGCGGGTCGTCCGGATTTTTGTCCGGATGAAACTTGACCGCGAGTTTGCGATAGGCGCGTTTGACCTCCTCTTCGGTGGCGTTTCGTTCAACGCCCAGCACCTCGTAGTAATCGCGTTTCTCAGTTGCCATGTAACCGATAAGTCGTGCGTAACCTATGGACTAGTGAGTGAACCAAGCAGGCCGTCTCATTTCTTTGCCGGTCCGCTGGAAACAATCACTTTCGCAGGCCGAAGCAGTCGATCTTTATATCGATACCCCCGACGAGTCTGGCGCAGCACAATCCCTTCTGGAACGTGATCGCTCGGTTCGTGTGCAATCGCTTCGTGCAGGTTTGGATCGAACGGTTTGCCTTCTGCTTCGATCGGTTGCAGCCCGTTTTCCGCCAGTAAATCGCTAAGTTGTTTTTGGACAAGAACCATCCCGGAATAAATGGGCGACTCTTTGCCCTGCTCTTTTGCGGCTGCGAGACCGAGCTCAAAATTATCGATAATTGCCACCAACTGCTGAAGTAAAGAGCTGTTGGCGTACTTGATCGCCTCCTCCTTTTCGCGCGCAGTGCGCTTCTTGTAATTTTCGAAATCAGCCTGACTGCGTAATGCAAGTTCGCGGAATCGGTCGAGATCGGCTTGCAAGCCGGCCATCGAATCTTCCGCCTCGGACGGCTCCGGCGCGCCGGGTGAACGTGCATTGCTTGCCCGGGTTGATTCCGTCACGTCTTTGTGTTGGTCAGAAACAGGAATTTTTTTCATGTTTTGCGAATGGCGATCACCGTGATGTCATCGTTTTGAGGTGCCGAACCGGTAAACTCGCGCACGTCCCCGATGATTTTCTTTACAATCGCCTGCGCGCCATCGTTCGCGCTCGCGCGGACCGATTGCATCGTGCGATCGAGGCCGAACTCGTCTCCCTCAGGATTTAGCGTTTCGGTCACACCGTCGGTATAGAGCACGAGGCAATCATCGCGCTCGAGCGTGACGGCGAAGTCAACGGTGAGCCTATCAAACACGCTCCCGCTGTCAATTCCTACGACCATTCCCGGCGATTTTACTGGCGTAACAGTTTGCGACCGCCGCTGATAGAGTAGCGGCGCATCGTGTCCGGCGCGCGCGAGCGTAACACCATTACGCTGGTGGTCTAGAATGAGGTAGGCCATGCTGATGAACATGTCCTCCTTGATATCGGGGTAAAGCTGGCGGTTCACCTTTCGCAAGACGTCTGCCGGAGACGGATTTCGAGCCGCCTCAGCGCGCAAAACGCTGCGACAAATCGCCATGATCAGCGATGCCGGGACGCCCTTGCCTGAAACGTCGGCGATCGCTACACCCACGCGCTCGTCATCCACGCGGATGTAATCAAAGTAGTCACCGCTTACCTGGCGGGCCGGCACATTGATGCCGCTGAGCTGGAATCCGTTGATGGGCGGCGCTTCCGACGGGAGCAAAATCCGCTGAATGTCCCGGGCAATCTCAAGATCGTGATCGAGTCGCTTCTTTTCGTTGGCCATCGAATAAATGATGGCGTTATAGAGCGCAAAGGCAGATTGCTCGGCGATGGATTTGAAGACGACGAAATCTCCCTGCGAAAACGGCGCACCGGTCGGGCCATTGGCAAGAGCCAACACACCGAGATCTTGACTTCCATACCGGAGCGCCGCCGCCATCACGGACCCGCTGCCAAATGCGCTGCCGCGCAATTTCGCCAACTCCGGCGCATCCGAGAACTCGCTCAAGTAGACAGACTGCCCTGTTTGCCAGACGCGTCCAATCAGTCCTTCACCTGGGGCGATTGTATGTAGCCTTAGAAACATCTCAACAGCGGTGGAAGAGGCGGCCGCTTGTTGCAAAATATTGGGCGGAATATCGACTAGCGGCGGACAACCCTTCGAGATGAAAGCCGGTGTGAGCTTCACGCCAGTACGATCGGTCACATACAGAGCGCCGCCATGCGCGTCGAGAATGCGGGTAGCGCCTTCCACGATCAGACGATGAAGCTGCTGAGGTCGAATCGTCTCGCGGAAAGCTTCGCCAAGGCCGTGCAGGAAATCGAAAACGAGCGTCTCCTCGACTTGGATCTCCTCATGCGAGCGCTCTAACCTGCGAATCCGCTGTCCCTGGAGATAACCAGTAACTATCCACCCGGCAACAGACGCGACAAAAAGTCCGAGGAGAAGAGTCGGCCACATTCGTGCACGAGCCCGCTTACTTCGAAGGCGTCTCGCGATGAAGGTCTTGTCTTAAGAAATCGAGGACGTCCTTAAATCGAAAGAGATTTTCCGGCGCCGCCTCGCAAAGTGCCTCGTGCGCTTCCAGCATCGTTTCTGCCTGCTCCTGTTTTTGGGCCTCTGGCGACTTGCCTACTGGAGCTGGCTCGAACGCTCCACATTCAGGCGCGCGCGCCCCGTTATAATGAATATCAAATATCTGATCGAGCCCGAGTCCAGAGAGAAGCTCCTGGCTGCGATTCCCACAGTGAACGATGTGAAGATGCCCGCGACCAAGTTCCTTTAACCGCAACGCCACGCTCGCCATTGTTCCCATGAATGTGGAATCCATCATGGCGCAATCTGCTAAATCCATCACAAACTCGCGATACCCACGATCCAGCATCTCGCGCGCGAATTCCTTCAGGTTGCCGCTATTGAGAAAACTGCCTTTCCCCTCGACTTTCACCCATACGGTCGGGCCTCTTACCCCTACTTGAATAGATGAATCCACGGTTAGCTCTTTAAGGATACCAGCCCGAAAGGCATGCTGTCAAACCTCTCGGGACGCCGGAAGTTCCAGGACTGATTCGAAGCCCAGAGTATAAAGAGCCGCATCAATGAAGGCGCCGCGTCTGGCGCCCGAGCACGAGCAGGAAAGCAGCCGACGACGGCTGCCGAATTACTCCCACATAAACGAGCGATTTTCCGCCACGATTCGGCCGTTTGAGATCAACAGGCAGCGCCACGCAATAACCTGACCGTCGTCGAAGTAATCGTCTCCAATCACCTTGAATTCCGTCTTATGCGTGCCCTGCACGTTTCGATATGTAATCTCCTGCGCCTGCACGTGCTCGTGCAATTTCTCCTGACGATATTCCAAACGTACTGTAAGATCAGAGGCCCGTTTGACGCGCCAAAAAAAATCGAAGTAATTACCGAAGCGCTGGCGTTGATCGAGCCCCGTGACAGCGCCGAACATCCGGTATTGGCGCTCAAAGGTAATCGGGGCATCCTGAAGCGTTGCAGTCTTCTGGCCCGGCGAATCGCCAGACTTTTTGTTAAGTGTGCTCGTTGTCTGCCGCGCTTGACTCGTTTTTGCTTTCTCACTCAGAAGGAAAAGCTTCGTCTTTCGAAACTCGAAATCTTTGTCCAAGGCCATCGGAAGCGGCGTCAGTTTTTCCACGACTCTCGGTTCCGTCAGTTTTTCCACGACTCTCGGTTCCTCGCGCGCGTCGCTGGAAACTCCCAGTGCGAAGAACATCAAAATGCAGGCTGCGACGGTGAACCTCATTCTGCTAATAAAGGCGGGTTTCGAATCGGGTGTCAACGCGCAAAGCATAAGTCCCGTGCACCGGACAAATGTGATGGAACTGCAGATTTTGCTCACCCGAATCTGAAAGTACATTTCTTGTTGATGTTTAAAGTTGGTTACGAACGAGGTGTTTACTTGCCGGAGCAGGATTTATGGCTGGATCCTTGGGACGCAAAGCGCTTCGCTTTTATTTCCCACGCGCACAGCGATCACATAGCGCCTCACGAGGAGATCATCATTTCCGAGCCGACAGCGCGCTTGCTTCAAAGCCGGCTGCCGGGCCGTCGCACCGAGTACATTCTTTCATTCGGTGAGCAGCAAACCGTGCATGGCATCGACGTTACCTTGCTCCCCGCGGGACATATCTTCGGTTCGGCGCAATGTTTCCTTTCGCTCGGTGACGAAACGCTGCTTTACACGGGAGATTTCAAATTGCGTCCGGGCAAATCCGCCGAACAGGCGCAGTGGCGCCAGGCCGATTCGCTCATTATGGAGACTACATTTGGGCTGCCGCGCTATCGATTTCCGCCGACGGAGCAGGTTATCGATCAAATTATCGCATTCTGCCGCGAAACCATTGACGCCGGCAACGTGGCGGTGCTTCTGGGTTACTCATTAGGTAAAGCGCAGGAAATACTCTGTTCGCTTGAAGGAGCCGGGCTGGCTCCAATGCTGCATGGCTCCGTTTACCAGATGACGCGCATCTACGAGCAGTTCGGCCAATCCTTTTGCAAATACGTGCGTTACAACCCGAATGATGTTGCAGGAAAAGTCCTCATCTGCCCACCGAGCGCGAATCGATCGCACATGCTGGAAAGAATTCCGCGCAAACGTGTGGCGATGATTAGTGGTTGGGCCGTCGACCCAAATGCCGTTTACCGGTATCAGGTCGACGCCGCATTTCCTCTGTCGGATCACGCGGATTACGACGATTTGATCCGCTACGTCGAACTGGTAAAGCCCAAGCGAGTGCTTACGCTGCACGGTTTCGCTGCTGCGTTTGCCGCCGATTTACGTGCACGCGGTGTCGAAGCGTGGGCATTGAGCGAAGAAAACCAAATGGAACTACACTTACTTGGTAGCGCGCCGCGTGTCCTTCCGAGTAGGCCCGTCTCGCGTGCTGCCGAATCAAGCGAAGATCCGCTTCAGCAAGACGCTTCCGGTACGCAATCGGAATTTCTCGCGTTCGCGAACGTTGGCGAAGCGATCGCTGCGACTCCTGCAAAGCTGGAAAAAATTCGGCTCCTTGCCGATTATCTGCGCGGCCTGACGACAGAGCAACTTCCGATCGCGGCGCTCTATTTCACTGGAAGAGCGTTTGCCCAAAGCGATTTGCGCACACCGCAGGTTGGCTGGGCCATAATTTTCCGCGCCTTGCGAGCCGCGACCAGCATTGAAGATGCGGAGCTTCATCGCATCGCCAGCGCCCACGGCGACGCCGGTAAAAGCGCGTTCGAAGTGCTCGACGGGCGAACGGCGCCGCAGCCGTTCAGTATCCGTGAATCGCGCGAGTTGTTCGAGAATCTTCACCGTGCGCGCGGCCCAGTTGCCAAGACTAAGCTGCTGCAAGATCGATTCGCTATATTGTCCGCGCGCGAAGGTCAGTACGTCGTCAAAATTTTGACTGGCGACCTGCGTATCGGATTGCGTGAGGGTTTGGTCGAAGAAGCGATCGCGAAGGCATTCGACGTTCCGCTCGACCAGGTACGAGCGGCGAACATGTTGCTAGGCGACATCGGTAAGACGGCAGCGCTCGCCACGCGGAAGGAACTGCATTGCGCGGAGTTGTCGCTGTTTCGTCCGATCAAATGCATGCTTGCGAGTCCTCAGCCGACCGCCGAAGCCGTGTGGGAACGGTTTGTCAGCGCGGCAGACGCCGATCACACGCCGGCGTCATCGACAACGGTTTATTTGGAAGACAAATTCGATGGAATCCGCGCGCAGCTTCACCGCAGTGCACAACGGGTTGAAATTTTCTCCCGTGATTTGCGGCGCATCACCGGGCAATTTCCGGAATTGGCTGATCAAGCCCGGAACTTTCAAGAAGAGCTGATCATCGACGGTGAAATCATCGCCTTCCAGGAAGGTCGTGGGCTCACCTTCTTCGATTTGCAAAGGCGGCTCGGCCGCAAGAGCGACGGCGAAGATTTGTTCGCACGAGCAGCGGCAGACGTGCCGGTAGCATTTGTGGTGTTTGATCTTCTTTGGTTGAACGGGCAATCGTTCCTTAGAACTCCGTTGCGCGAGCGGCGAAGCCATCTCAGTCGCGTGCGATTGCCGTCGCAATTCCAAATTGCAAGCGTAATCTCGGCTCATTCTGCGGTCGAAATCGAGCAAACGTTTCAACAAGCTCGACGGCGCTTGAATGAAGGTCTGATGATCAAAGACCCGGAAAGCTTCTATTTGCCGGGCACCCGCGGAATGTTTTGGTTCAAACTCAAGAAAGAGCTGGCAACGCTGGATGTCGTAGTCGTCGCGGCCGAACTTGGCCATGGCAAGCGCAATAACGTCCTGAGCGATTACACATTTGCGGTGCGCGATGAAGCGACTGGCGATCTTTTGCCGATCGGCAAAGCGTACAGCGGATTGACCGATGCGGAGATTGCCGAGTTAACCGAGCACTTTAAGCAGAACACGATCGCCGATCACGGCCGATATCGCACTGTGAAACCGGACGTCGTACTCGAGGTCGCCTTCAATTCAATCCAGCCCAGCAGGCGTCACGGGAGTGGGCTGGCATTGCGTTTTCCGAGAATCAAGGCAATCCGGCGTGACAAGAACGTCGATTCCATTGACACTCTGCAGTACGCTCGCGATCTTGCGGCGCAGGCGCAAACTCACGCCGATCTTCACGAAGGTGCTTAACCAACGCCTCGGATTTACTATGGCGCCGGCGTTGGTGAGGGAGATGGCGACGTAGCCTCCGCCTCAAAAGGCGCGGGTGACGGCGTTGTCGAAGCCGCCTCCGCGGCAGGACGTGCTATTGCATGAGCCATTCTCGCTTTTTGTAATGCCTCTAGCCTGCGCTGTCTTTGAGCGAGTCGCTCTTGTATTTTACTCTCTCTGTCTCCCTGCTGCCTAGGGTCGGCGATCAAACCCTGCATTTGGGCCTGAGCGTCGGCAGGAAGCGCTTGTATTCTCCTGTCCCTTTCAGCCTTCAACTCCGCGGCGTCGGCCGTCTGTACCTCGGCGGGAACGGGAAGCTTTCGGATGTTTGTGGTCGCTTTCTCCTTTCGTACCAAAGCTTTTTCTCTTGCATCTAACGCTTTCTCGCGCGCTTCCAGCTGCGCTTTTCGTTCAGTAAGCTGTTGTTCAGCGGTCGAATCCTGCTTTTGGCACGAGGAAAGCATCGCAAAAGAGATGAGCATCGATAACATAAAAAGTTTTTTCATATCGGCAGGAAATTGTATTTGGACGAAGAAACGAAAGGCCAAGGGGTAGTCAAACGAAAGTTAATGCGGCTGCGGTGTGGGTGAACTTGCCAGTCTCACCTCGATCTTCTCAAGGTCATCACGCCGAAAACGCTGGACGTTGGCGAAGACGGCCAATAACGCCAGGGTCCCGATGATCACGAGCATCACTACAACAGCGCTTATTGAGACCCGGGACGACCGATTTCGTTCGGCGGGAGCGTGTGATGAATTCACCGCTGTAGTATCGCTGGCGGCTTGAGGCGCGCAACGCAGCGATGTTGCCCCGCAATTCGAAATCGGGTCCGGTCCGTCAGCGCCGAGCCTGTTTCGTTGGATCTAAACAATCAGTCGGCGCTTGTTACTCCAAACGCAATGTTGCAATTGCATTCATCACGCGCTCGCTTAGGCGCGCGTAAAGATTTTTTTCCGCCGGATCGAGATCGGCAGCGGAAAAAAGAATCGGTTCCCCGATCACGATAGTAATTGGCACAAAGTGCAAACCGCAACCGCCCCGCGGCAGGGCTTCATGCGCGCCAAAGATTCGCATCGGCACGACTGGCGCCAGCGTCTTTGCAATCACCAAACCCAATCCCGGCTCGGCCGGCTGCAGGTTGCCGTCGAGCGTGCGCGAGCCTTCGGGGAAGACCAGCGCGGCGTTGCCGGCCTTCAGAACACGGATCAAAGCCTTAATGGCGCTGCGATCGACGCCCTCTTGGTTAACTGGGATCACATTCAGCTTTGGCAAAAGCCAGCCGAGCAGCGGCACATCTAACAATGTTCGGCGAGCCAGAAAATAAATTGCCCGATCGCACGTAGTGCCCGCAAGCGGCGGATCGAGGTAACTTTGGTGATTCATTGCGAGAATCGCCGGCCCGCTCTGAATCATGCGCTCACGGTGAACTACACGAAACCGAAAAAACAATCGGCCGGCGAGACGAGAAAAGTGATAGCCAAGCCAGTAATAGAAATTCATCTAAAAATGAGCTGATTTCCTGACTTGGCGATTGTTTCAGCCGAAGTTCAAATCGCTAAATCATAGAGATCGTTTAAACCCGAAGACCCATTTCTTTAAGCCGGGTGAGAATCTCGCGGACCACGTTTTCCAGGGTTAGGTGCGACGTGTCAATGACATAGGCGTCTTTGGCGACGACGAGCGGTGACACGGAGCGTGAAAAATCGTCGTGATCGCGCAGCGCGATTTCGTCGCGTTCGCCCTGTGCAGCACGGCGCTGGAGGCGCACCTCAGGAGAAGCGTCAACATAGAATTTGAAAGGAGTGTCGGGAAAAACCACTGAACCAATGTCCCGTCCTTCCACGACCAGATCGTCGCTGGCTGCATGCTCGTGGAGTTTCCGCGCGACAATCTGGCGAACCACCGGAAACCTGCTAATGCGGGAAACGCTTTCGTTGACACGGTCATCGCGCAGACGGTCTGTGGGATCGACATTATCGATCAGGATGCGAGACTCGCCATGCTGGAGACAACTCGTAATCGCTGCTGAGTCGAGAGCTTCGACGACCCGGTGGAGATCTTCTGTAGGGATGCCTTTTTCGAGGATGTGCCAGGTGATCGCACGGTAAATCGCGCCCGAATTGACGTAAACAAAACTGAGCCGCCGGGCGAGCTCTCGCGCCACGCTGCTTTTTCCAGAGGCAGCCGGACCATCAATCGCGACTACCCGATGAAAATCTCGCTGAGAAGAGTGCATAGAATCGGAGGGCCACAGTTTAGTCGCGCATTGCGCAGCAATGCAACGCGACCCAATGCGGGGACGCCGGAGCGCGGCTCCCTGCCACGTCAGCTTTCCTCTGGAGGTGTGGGAGTAAATGAACCAATCACGGGAGTGCTGACCTGCATACGTTTTGGATTCGTGAACTCTTCAAGCACCGCTTCAAATCCTGGATAAGACTCACGAATACATTCCGCATCCTGAACAATAGTTTCGCCATCAGCGAAAAGACCCGCGATGGCAAACGCCATCGCAATGCGATGATCGCCGAAGCTCGCCACGCGCGCACCATGCAGCGGCGCCGGCCCATGGATTTCGAGGCCATCATTCAGCTCGGCTACCTGGGCGCCCATGGTGCGCAGATTGTGCGCGATTGCCGCGATGCGATCAGTTTCTTTTACGCGTAACTCCTCCGCACCGCGAACAATTGTTTTGCCGTTTGCCAAGGCGCCCGCCACAGACAAAATCGGTA
>WNFR01023092.1_pt1 | contig 11708 bp, 11 predicted proteins | sample 5400221 | NCBI WGS metagenome assembly WNFR01 (sample SAMN13153357, study PRJNA577476) | soil metagenome | isolation source: 40 cm soil under Madrone tree | place: USA:California | collected 2016-06-14 | reverse complement strand
GCGGGCGCACCCTGCGTGGTGATTTTTGGCTCGTCAAACATCACGCACTGGCGGCCGTGGACGACGAATCCGAATGAAGTCGTGCGCGAAGAAATGCCCTGCCAACCTTGTCATGGGTACTTTTGTGCCGAGTTTGAAAAGCCTGAGTGCATTCTGCGAGTGCCCCTTGAGCGAGTCATAGGAGCGATCGACCGGATATTGGATGAGCTACAGAACCGCTCGCGGTAGCGAGCGGATCTTTTTGGACTGCGGCGGCAAGCGTAGCGCGACACCGCTTTGGATTCGTAAATGACGATCACTCAACCATAATCCAAAGCGCCGTCGCCGCTTCGCTCTGCCGGCGCACTCCAAGTGTGTTTTGAATTCATGACGACCATCGACAAACAACGCGCGGCTGATTTACTCGGACAGCTCGGCAATCGCAACATCGTCGTGCTGGGCGATGTGATGCTGGATGAGTTCCTCTGGGGTGACGTGACGCGGATCTCGCCGGAAGCGCCGGTGCCCGTCGTAGACATTCGCCGCGAATCAACCCACCTCGGCGGCGCCGCCAACGTACTCGCAAATCTCGTCGCGTTGGGGGCGAAAGCCTGCGTGGTGGGAGTCGTCGGCGACGACTTTGCCGGCGAAAGAATACGCAGCTCGGTCGGCGACAAAAGCGATTTTCAGGCGGACGGTTCGCTGGTCAAGGACAATTCGCGTCCGACTACAATTAAGACCCGGATCATTGCTCAGAACCAGATGGTGGTGCGCGCCGATCGCGAACATCGAACTCCCGTTAATGGCGCGACCGAGGAATTGATTATCGCAGCAGTTAAGGCTGCACTCGAAAAGGCCCACGCCCTGGTCTTGTCCGATTACGACAAAGGCGTCGTTACACCGCGCGTCCTGGCCGAGGTCCTGCCTCTGGCTTATGGACGGATGCCGGTACTGATCGATCCAAAACTGCGAAACTTTGACGCCTATCGTCCGGCCACTTTGATTACGCCGAATCATCATGAGGCGCTGAGCATGGCCAACCTCGAAGAGGATTCTGATCAAGGATTGAAGCTGGCCGCGCGCGCGATTCGTGGCCGCCTCAATTGCGATGCTGTTCTGATCACGCGCGGCGACCGCGGCATGATGTTGATTGAAGGAGATCACAACCCAATCAATGTCGACACGGCCGCCCGCGAAGTATTCGATGTGACCGGCGCGGGCGATACGGTAATCGCCGCCCTGGCGGCAGCGCTGTCCGCAGGCGCATCAATGATCGAAGCCGCGGTGCTGGCCAATCATGCTGCCGGAATCGTGGTCGGAAAACTAGGCACCGCGACGGCGACTGCCAAAGAAGTCCTCGATTCGATTTGAGTCAGGGCGATTCGATCAGCCGACAAAGTCGGCGTAATTCCAGTAGCCCACAGCGCAAGCTGTGGGTGAGTGGCTTGATTGAAGCGAGTTGAGCCCCGCAGGGGCGACATATGACATTCACGAATTCATGCCGCTCGCTTCGCGAGCTTCCTGGGTTTGCGATGGGCGCCTTACCCACAGCTAGCGCTGTGGGCTACTAATATATCGCCCCGCTGCGCGGGCTGTTGGACGTAGTTATGATAATGAGTCTTAAGCTGCCGGAACCCGCAAACAAAATAACCGTGCGAAGAGGCCTTACTTTCGGGTTCTTACTAATTTCAGTTTTTCTTTTAACCTTAACCACGACCACTGTTCAGCCCGTCAGCTTAGCCCAAGCGCAACGCGATCGCCGCATCGCGACAAAACCGACCGCGACTCCAATTCCCTCGCCTGCAACTTCACCGGTTGTATCGCGGCCTGTCGCAGCGTCGCGGAATGCGCCGGCTACCCTCGCCGAGCTGAAATCGCGCATTGAAGAAATAGTGCGACAACCGGCGCTCGAACCCGGCTTCTTTGCCGTCAAGATCGTTTCACTCGACACAGGCCTGATGATTTACGAACAGAGCGCAAACAAATTTACGCGGCCGGCCTCGAACATGAAACTTTATAGTGTCGCCGCGGCGCTCGATCGACTGACACCCGACTATCACTTCATTACGTCGGTCTACGCGAAAGAGAATCCGGAAGATGGAAAGATCAAAGGCGACCTGATCGTCTACGGCCGCGGCGATCCTACGTTCGCAGCGCGCTTTAATAGCAATGACTACTTCAAAGGCATCGACGATCTGGCCGGGCGGATCGTGGCCGCTGGGGTAAAACGGGTGAAAGGCGATCTGGTCGGAGACGAAAGCTGGTTCAACGGAGCGCCGCTGGGCAGCGGTTGGGAGTGGGACGATTTGCAATGGTCATACGGCGCGCCGGTGAGCGCGCTGACGGTCAACGACAATGCGATCGATTTAACGGTGAAACCGGCAGAAAGAGTCGGTGCACCCGTGTTGATTACCAGCGGACCTCCGACCCCGTTCATGACTATTGCGAATCGAGCTATTACCGGCCCGCGCGGATCGAAGAACGACTTGAACATCTATCGTGGCTTGGGCGCGAACACGCTGGAAATCTCAGGAACCCTGCCGCTCGGTGATAATGGGTTCACGGGCAGCGTAGCCGTTCCCGATCCCGCGCTCGCTTTTGTCACCATGTTGCGAGATGCGCTGGCAAGACGTGGCGTGAAGATCGAGGGCAGGACGCGCACTGTCGACGCGCGATCAGGAGCGAGCATCGTTCCGAATACACTAATGGCTTTAGCACAGCTCGCCAATGTGCCGCCGCAGTCAAAGCCGGTGGAAATAGCCAGCATGCAATCACCGCCCTTCAGCGTCATCGCAGCGCATACACTCAAACCAAGCCAAAATCTCTACACCGAGATCATTCTGCGCACACTCGGCAAGCTGACCAGCGCCAGCGCCAGCCAAACAAACGAAGAAGCAGGATTGATAGTCGTCAGGAACTTTCTGCGGCAAGCGGGAGCAAGTGAAAGTGATCTGGCGCTGAACGATGGTTCTGGACTTTCGCGTAATGACATGATCACGGCGAACGCCACCGTACAGTTGCTGACTTACATGTCAAAGCACAAATACTTTGCGCAGTTTCGCGACGCGCTGCCAATTGCCGGAGTCGACGGCACCTTGCGGACCCGGATGAAAGGCACGCCCGCGGAAGGCAACCTGCGCGCAAAGACCGGCAGCCTGAGTTCAGTCGCGTCATTGTCTGGTTATGTCACGACAGCCGCAGGCGAACATCTGGTTTTTTCGATGATGCTGAACAATTACCCGGACGCCGCCGCTCTTCGGCGTGACTCGATCGATGCCATCGCAATCCTGCTGGCTTCGTTTGCAGGTAAGACGCAATAATCTGCTTCAAATTCAACGCAAGCTAGGCAGTGATCTGTCAGTGTCCGATGGAGCACTACCGCAAGCTAGGTTGGATTGACCGACTTGCAGTGCATAGTTATAGTCATGACTTATGAGGACACAAAACGTTAAAGAGGAAGCTCGAAGGCTCGTGGAGAACTTGCCGGAAGACGTCACATGGGACGATTTGATGTACCAGATTTACGTGCGTCAGACCATTGAAGCAGGGCTGGCCGACAGTGAGGCAGGTCGTGTCATCGAGGTTGAAGACATTCGCAAGCGATTCGGATTGGCAGAGTGAGAGCCGTCTGGACCAAGGCTGCTGATAGCAATCTACAAGCGATTTATGATTACATCGCCCAAACCTCCGCAGATTATGCACGGAGGACGGTTGAGAGAATTACTGACCGCTCACGACAGATTGTTGCTTTTCCGAGGGCAGGACGCGCCGTTCCCGAATTTCAGGTTGGTCAGCTCCGTGAAGTCTTCGACCATCCCTACCGAATAATTTACCACATTCGACCAGATCGGATTGACATTATCGCGGTCGTACACATGTCTCGCCACCTCGATACAAGTAATCCACCGCAAATCAATTGAAGGTCATTTAGCGGAGACGATGTCCCCACGTTTCACCAAATTCCACGGCTTCGGCAACGACTACATAGTTTTCGAAGCCGATCAACTCTCCGAAGTCGACGACCTGAGCGACTTTGCCCGGCGCATTTGCAATCGTCATCGCGGCGCGGGCGCGGACGGCATCGCCATCACGCAGCGCTCGGAAGCAGACAGCTCAGACTTTCAGGTCCGCATTTTCAACCCGGACGGAAGCGAAGCCGGAATGTCCGGCAACGGCACGCGGTGCGCGGCTTCCTACTTGTTTTATCATGAACTCTGGTCGAATGATCTTTTGCGGCTGCAAACGCGCAATGGCATCAAGCGTTATCACCTGCTCGAGCGTGACGGCGAGAAGTCGTTTCTGTTTCAGTCCGAGTTGGGCCAGCCACGTTTCGACAACGGGTCGATACCAATGAAGACTGATGAGCCGCTCGACCGGGTAATTGACTATCCCCTGGAGGTCGGCAGCGAAACTCTTCGCATCACAGCCTTGCAGATGGGCAATCCCAACTGCTGTATCTTTGTTGACGACTTCGACTCAGTTGACTGGCGGCGACTCGGTCCTTTGATCGAGCATCATCCACGATTCCCGGAGCGCACCAATGTTATCTTTGTGCGGGTCCGCGATCGGGAAAACATCGAAGAGCGTCTGTGGGAACGCGGCGTGGGCGAAACTGAAAGCTCAGGTACTTGTTCCTGCGCGGCGCTGGTGGCCTCAGTCATAAACGGGCTGACAGATCGACGCGTAAACGTGCACGCGCCCGGCGGCGTGCTGCCCATTGAATGGCGCGCCGACGGCGAAGTTGTGCTGACGGGCCGCGCCGAAGTAATTTATAGCGGAGAGTGGCTGCGAAAGTAGTCCTTAAATTAGACTTGGTTTTAAGCGAGGATCCCTCTGTGCTGAATCTTTCTTTCCCCTTCCCCTTCCCCTTCGCCTTCCGCGTCTGCGGTGGCCTTATCATTACTATATGCATTGCCGTCCTCTTATCGGGCTGCGCCGGAAAGGCCATAAGTGAGACTCCGCGCCCGGTCATTGAAAAGCCAAAAGCGCCAAACGCTGTGCCGATGTGGCTCGGAAATCCGACGCGCACTTTTTTCGGCACCGGGCCGATGCCAAAGTCTTTAAAGATCGTTTGGGCTTTTACTACCGGATTTGCGCGCGGCCGTCTTCATGACGATCCCTGGGGTGGCTCAGGCTGGCCTGGGCAGCCGGCGATCGTCGGTGACAGAGTCTACTTCGGATCGGCCGATAGTTATGTCTACTGTTTGAAAAAGAGCGATGGCACGGTAATTTGGAAATTCAAGACCACCGACAGCGCTAAATCTTCGCCGAGTGTTGTCGGCGATCGGCTGGTAATAGGTAATCTCGATCACACCGTCTATTGCCTGAATGCAAATGACGGTTCGCTGGTTTGGAAATATCAGACCGGATTTGAAACCGACTCTTCGTCATCGATTATCGATGACCGCGTATACATCGGCGGCGAGGATCACTTCTACTACTGCTTTGATCTCAAAGATGGCCACATAATTTTTAAGCAACAACTCGGGGGCTCGGTGGAAGGCGGGAGCACCGTAGTCGGCGATCATATCTATGTCGGTACAGAGGCCGGCGATCTCTTTTGTCTGGACCGGAGCGACGGCTCGATCGTCTGGAAAGCGCGAATCGGAGTCGACTCAAACTCTACCCCAGCGGTTGTCAACGGCTTTGTTTATACTGCTGCGGAAGATGGAATCATTCGCTGCTACCGGCAGGACGATGGCGAACTTGTTTGGACTTATAAAGCCGAAGGCGGATTGAATCAACGAACAAAAGAGAAGAACGGCTTTTGGGGTAGTCCGGTTGTTCTCAATAACCGTCTCTACATGGGATACGTTGATGCGACGCCGGCGGTCCTCGACGGCAGAATCTATGTCGGCGCCTTCAACGGAAAGTTTTATTGTCTGGGTGAAGATGAAGAAGCCGGCCAAGCCGCGCCCAGTCCACAGGCTTCGCCGGCCGGGACTCTGCGCCGCGCTAAGAGCCTCAAATGATCTTATTAGTCGACAACACTATCGAGGGACAGGGCTCCAGCCCAGCCATCCCTGGGATCGCTACTCGGCAGAATCTTTGGCTGGAGTCTTTCATGTAATTCGCAGCGCGCCCAGACCAATTCTGGGCCTGTGCGGCGGACAGCAACAGATGGCGCTCGCTTTCGGCGCGCCGGTTGATTTGATTGAGCGTGTCGCACCGGGCGAGGGTTACGAAGGGGCTTATCGTGAACGTGGTTTCTGCAATGTCCAGATTGACTCGCAGATTACCGATGGGATTTTTAGTGGCTTGCCGAACCCGATCACGGTGTGGGAATCGCACTGTGATGAAGTCAAATCACTGCCGAGTGATTTCATCTGCACGGCCACCAACCAGGTTTCAGACATCCAGGCGATGCAGCACACTTCCTTGCCGCTCTTCGGCGTGCAGTTTCATCCCGAACTATTCGATCAGGAACACCCCGACGGCCGGACCATCCTGGAAAATTTTCTGAAGTTATAAGTGGCACAGACTTCAGTCTGTGTTTCGGCGGCTGGATCACAGACTAAAGTCTGTGCCACTACGCACGGGATGATCCTTGGCGTAAGAGTACGCGCACCACGCGGAAATAAGATGGATGATCAAACCGAAGATGCCCACCGATCCGATCCAGGAGACCCCGAAGACAATCATCCAGATGATTCCGATTAAGACTCGCCCGTTGTAGATCTGACCCAATCCTGGAATAAGTAAGCTGAGAACTCCTGCCAAAGCCGGTTCGCGCATGATCTGAAAACCCTCCGCGCGAGTCTATACGAGACGCGGAGGAAATTTGTTCGCTGCGGAGACCTTAGTCTTTCTGAAGACGGCTGGGCAAGGCCAACCTTCCCCAACCCCGAGCTTCTTGATCTTGAGCCCACCTTCACGCTTGGGCGGCTTTTTGCAATTTTATGAGGCGGAACAACAATAATCTCTCAGGTCAAGGCGGCTCGCCCCCAGCTGAGAATCAGAGATTCGATTGCCCCACCCAGGATGGGCGGTCATGTTCATATAGGGTAATCTCGTGCTCATGTTTCAACGTCAACCCAATATCATCCAGCCCTTCAAGCAAACAATAGCGCTGGAAGTTATCGATCTCGAACGCGTGGGAAAATCCGTGAGCGTCGCTGACTGTCTTACCTTCGAGATCAACTGTCGCCTGATAATTTTCTATTTCTTTTGATCTCTGCATCAGCTCAGCCACGGCTGCATCACCAAGCGTGACCGGCAACAGTCCGTTCTTCTGGCAATTGTTGGCGAAGATATCCGCAAATGAAGGGGCGATGATGGCGCGAAAACCATAATCGGCCAGCGACCACGGCGCGTGCTCGCGTGAAGAGCCACAGCCGAAATTCCTGCCAGCGATCAGAATTGAAGCACCCTGATAGCGCGGTTCATTCAAGGGAAATGACGGATCGAGCTGACCATCGGGCCGAAGGCGCCAGTCGTAAAACAGGAATTCGCCAAAGCCAGTGCGCTCGACCCGCTTGAGAAACTGCTTGGGAATAATCTGATCCGTATCGACATTGGGTCGATCAAGCGGGACCACCAGGCCGGTGTGATTTCTAAATGGATTCATATTGTAGGGGCAGAGCTTGTCCCTGCCCGATCTGTTTCGTATAAATGCGGGCAGGGACAAGCCCTGCCCCTACGACTTGTATTTCCAGTCTCTTACGTCCACAAAATGTCCTTCGATCGCCGCCGCTGCGGCCATCGCCGGACTGACGAGATGCGTGCGCCCGCCGCGTCCCTGCCTACCTTCAAAGTTGCGATTGCTGGTTGATGCACAGCGCTCGCCTGGCTCCAGAATGTCTGCATTCATCCCCAGGCACATTGAGCAGCCCGCCTCGCGCCATTCAAATCCGGCCTCTCGGAAAATCCGATCGAGACCTTCCGCCTCGGCGGCGCGTTTGACGTTCTGCGAACCGGGCACGACCATCGCGCGCACGGATTTGTGAACGTCGTGACCTTTGACTACGCGCGCGGCGGCCCGCAAGTCTTCCAGACGCGAATTGGTGCAGGACCCAATGAATACTCGATCAATTGTAACGTCGGCGATTTTCGTATGTGGCTCGAGGTTCATGTACTGAAGCGCTCGCTCCGTTGCGCGCCGCTCGGCTTCGCCTGCGACTTCCGCAGGATCTGGAATGCTGCCACTGACCGGCACGACCATGCCGGGACTGGTGCCCCAGGTAATGCAGGGGGCAATAGCAGCAGCATCTATCTCGACGATGCGATCGAATTGAGCATCCGAGTCCGACGACAGAGTCCGCCAGTAAGCGACCGCTTCTGCCCATTGCGCCTCGGACGGAGCGTAGCGCCGGCCCGCGAGATACGCGAATGTCGTTTCATCAGGCGCGATCATTCCAGCGCGCGCGCCTGCTTCAATACTCATGTTGCAGAGGGTCATGCGGCCTTCCATCGAGAGTGCGCGCACCGCTGCTCCCCCATATTCGATCACGTTGCCTGAAGCGCCGTCAGTGCCAATCTGCCCGATGATGCCGAGCGCGAGATCCTTTGCCGTCACACCTTCTGATAACTCACCGTGTGTGCGCACCAGCATCGTCCGTGGTTTGTTCTGCGGCAGACACTGGGTCGCCAGGACGTGCTCGACTTCACTGGTGCCGATGCCAAAGGCCAGCGCGCCAAAGGCTCCGTGAGTGCTCGTATGGCTGTCGCCGCAGACGATGGTCATGCCTGGCTGGGTCAGTCCCAATTCAGGTCCAATAACGTGAACGATGCCCTGATCCCTGGAATTGATATCGAAAAGAGTAATGCCGAACTCAGCGCAGTTCTGCCTGAGCGTTTCGATCTGCTTTGCGGCTATCGGGTCTGCTATCGGCTGACTGCGATCCGTGGTTGGCACGTTGTGATCAATGGTGGCGATGGTGAGATCAGGCCGGCGAACGCCGCGGTCCGTCACACGCAAGCCGTCGAAGGCCTGTGGCGAGGTGACCTCGTGCACCAGATGAAGATCGATGTAGAGCAGGGCGGGTTCGTTCGGCGCCGCGCGCACCACATGCGCATCCCAAACTTTTTCAAAGAGAGTACTTGACATAGAGCTAAAGCAAAAACATTAGGTAGTGTCCTAATAATGTGTTGCCGCGCCGGGGCATTAGCCCGACCGTAAGGGAGGGCTCCATTACGGCGAATTTTGAGCCCTCCCTTACGGTCGGGCTAGTGCCCCGCGCACGTCAGCTCTCAGCAACACGCTATTAGGACACTACTAAAAATTAGTTCCCCTTCTGAGGCGGCCTCTAAACATCTAATATGGACTCAACTGCCACTCACTAGACCGCATGATAAGAATGACGCATGTCGGCGATTTCAAAGACGGCTTCGGTTACAAGTTGCCCCATCTCGGCCGTGCTAATCAAATGACCGCCGGTCCCCTGCGCGATGTCCCTGGTGCGATAACCGTTATTGAGCACCGCACTGATCGCGGCTTCGACGTCCGCCGCCTCAACTTCCAACCCGGCCGTCTGGCGCAAGAGCATCGCGGCTGAAGCAATTGCTCCCAACGGATTGGCGATGCCTTTTCCCGCGATGTCCGGCGCTGATCCGTGCACCGGCTCGTAGAGATCGACCGCGCCCCCCACCGTTGCCGACGCCAGCATGCCCAGTGATCCGGAAATTACCGATGCTTCATCCGAAAGAATGTCGCCAAATAAATTTTCGGTAAGGATCACGTCGAATCTTCTCGGGGTCGTAATGATATGCATTGCCGCCGCGTCGACGTAAAGATGATCAAGATCGACCTGCGGATATTCCAGGGCCACGCGCGAAACCGTCTGACGCCATAGCTGAGAAGTCTCGAGGACGTTCGCCTTATCGACCGAAGTTACTTTGCCGCGGCGCCTGGTTGCCGCCGCAAAGGCAATGCGCGCGACGCGCTCGATCTCTTTGACCGTGTAGCGCATCGTATTGAACGCCGAGGAACTTCCGTTTTGTGAGATCAGCCCGCGCGGCTCGCCGAAATAAAGCCCGCCGAGCAACTCGCGGACAAACAGAATGTCGGCGCCTTCAATAATTTCGCTGCGCAGCGGAGACGCCCCCGCCAACGCGCGAAAAGAATTGATCGGCCGTAGATTCGCAAAGCCGCCCAATGTCCGTCGCAGCAAAAGCAGCCCGGCCTCGGGTTTTTTATCAGGAGGAAGCCCGTCGAAATCAGGTGCGCCGACGGCGCCCAGCAGCACGGCGTCAGCGGTGATACAAGCATCGAGCGTCGCCGGGGGCAATGGCGAGCCCCAGCGCTCGATCGCCACCCCGCCCGCGTCGTGTTCAGTGAACTGAAAGTTGTGGCCGTGAATGTTCGCGATTTCACGCAAGACAAGCACGGCCTGTTCGGTGACTTCCGGACCAATTCCATCACCCGGAAGGACGACGATTTTTAACTGCATACCCTTTGGAGTGCCGCGACTTGTCGCAGCTTTTTAACTACTAATCTTTAGCAGCGGACTTGTCCCGCCAGATTACGCGGCCACGATCCGCGCCCACGGATCACCTTCATCTGCCAGGGCCGGTTCCGTTGAAACAGCCGCATCGACCACTATCAGGGAGATTAGATCCTGATCATACATTCGCTTCTTGCGATCGGCCAGATTAGTAAATCGGTGATAAGCACCATCCAGTTCTCCCGCATCAAGAGGATAACCGAGCTCCTTATAACGCAACGCCAACGCGTGCCGCCCTGAATGCTTGCCCAACACCAGTTCATTCGTGGGCACGCCCACCGATTCAGGGGTCATGATCTCGTAACAGAGCGGATTGCTCATCATTCCGTGTTGATGTATGCCGGCTTCGTGCGCAAAGGCGTTGCGACCGACGATGGCCTTGTTCGGCTGGACGCCAAAACCAATAATCCCGGAAAGCAACTGGCTGGTGGAATACAGCTGAGTAGTATCGAGGCCGGTTTCAAACGGCAGCCGATCCGCGCGCACCCGCAGGGCCATCGCGATCTCTTCCAGCGAAGCATTCCCGGCGCGCTCGCCGATTCCGTTAACGGTGCATTCAATTTGTCTGGCCCCGGCATCGATCGCCGCCAGGCTGTTTGCCACCGCCAGGCCGAGGTCGTTGTGACAGTGCACACTGATCGTTATGTCTTCGCGATCACCAACGACCCGCTCGCGGACTGTGCTCACCAGTTGCGAAAATTCAGAGGGGAGAGTATAGCCCACCGTATCGGGCACGTTGAGAATGGTGGCGCCTTCCGCCACGGCCGTCGCGAACACTTCGCAGAGATAATTGACGTCACTGCGAGTAGCGTCTTCGGCTGAGAACTCAACCTCGTCGGTGAAATTTCGGGCCAGGCGCACCGCCTGACGGGTCATCTCGATTACTTCAGCTCGAGTTTTCTTCAACTTGTACTCGAGATGAATATCCGACGTCGCCACAACGGCGTGAATGCGTGGCCGGGCTGCGCCGTGCAGCGCTTCAGCCGCGCGCCGCACGTCCATCTCCAAGGTGCGGCAAAGAGCGGCCACGGTAACCTTGCGACACTCGGCCGCGACTGCCTTGACCGCGGCAAAGTCGCCGTCCGAGGCAATCGGGAATCCGGCTTCGATGATATCGACTCCGAGCGCCTGGAGTTTCTCCGCCAGGCGCACCTTCTCCTTGAGGTCCATGGAACAGCCCGGCGATTGCTCGCCGTCGCGCAACGTCGTGTCGAAGATTCTTACCCGCTCCCCTGTCATCACACTCCGCCCTCCAATCCGGTCTGGAAAGACGAAATCCTAAGCGTC
>WNFR01020754.1_pt1 | contig 11708 bp, 7 predicted proteins | sample 5400221 | NCBI WGS metagenome assembly WNFR01 (sample SAMN13153357, study PRJNA577476) | soil metagenome | isolation source: 40 cm soil under Madrone tree | place: USA:California | collected 2016-06-14 | reverse complement strand
GCTGGCGCTGTCCCAGCAAGGAAAACGCCTGGCGGCCCGCGGGTTGCTGGTGCACCATGAACTAGCCGAGTGGCCCGCGGCGCTGCAGGTTTTTCCGGGCGGACTGCAACGCGTGCGCTGGCTGGAGGGCCAATTCGACGCCATCATGGACCTCGCGCACCTGTTGCCGCAGAAACGCCAGCCCGCGGCGGCAAGAAGCAAGGCAAAACCAGCACCCGCATCTCGTCCGGAGCGCACTTCCCGACGGATCACTCCGCCGGTCGCTCCGGCGCCAGCTGAGATTGCGCCAGCCTCGCTGCAGCGCTTGCCGAGGATCGACGTTGACATCTCCTTCGCGGTCGAGGTTGAGCTTTCGCTCATGCTCCAAGCCGTTGCGCGTGTGCCCGAGCGGGAGGGCCGATGGTGGGAGCTGCGTGAGCGCTTCACCCATCTCGGCTTCGCGCAAGGCTTCGACGAACTCCTCTGCCTTCCGCACCTTACCGGTGTCGAACCATTGTGGCATCAGATCGAGACCGTGCGGAAGGTATTGAAGCAATTCCGCGGCCGCGTTCTGCTCGCCGACGAGGTCGGCCTCGGAAAGACCATCGAGGCGGGGATGGTCCTCAAGGAATATGCGTTGCGCGGCATGGCGGAGCGCGTGCTGGTGCTGTCGCCGGCCTCGCTGGTCGGGCAGTGGCGGGAGGAACTGGAGACCAAATTCGGCCTGCCTTTCGCGACCACGCATGACTCGCTGCTGCGCACCGATCCGCATGAGTTCTGGGGGCAGAAGCGCATCATTGCGTCGATTGCGACCGCGCGACGGCAAGAGCATGCCGAGCGTCTGCTCGGCGGCGTCTTCGATCTTGTCATCATCGATGAGGCCCATCATCTTCGCGACCGGTCGAGCCGGAGCTGGAAGCTCGTCGATGCGCTCAACAAGCGGTTCCTGCTGCTGCTGTCGGCGACACCGGTGCAGAACGACCTGATCGAACTGTACAACCTCATGACGCTCCTGAAGCCCGGAATGTTCAGGACGCTCAGGGAATTTCGCGCCGCTTACATGACCCCCGGCAATCCGAGAGAGCCGGCCAATGCCGAGCGCCTGCGGGAGCTGATGCGTGGTGCCATGATCCGCAACACCCGCGCGGTTGTCGCCCTCAAGCTTCCGCGCCGTCAAGCGGTCACGATCAAGGTCGACGGCCAGCCCGGCGAAATCGAGGCCTATGCTGATCTGGCCGCCGCGGCGCGCCGGCTCGCGGCGGGGACCGGGGCGGCTGGGCAGCGACTGGCGCTGCACCACATGCTCGGCGCCGCCGGATCCTCGCCTGCCGCGGCGGCGGCCGCGGTGGCGCGGTTCGCGGCACGCCGCCCCAGCGACATCGAGTGGCGTGCGCTGGCCGAACGCTGGGCCGCGATCGAAACCGGCGGCAAGGAGCAAACGCTGCTCGACCTGCTTCATCACAACCCGGACGAGAAGAAGCTGGTGTTCGTCCATTCGCGGGAGACGCTCGGCCGCCTCTGCGAACTTCTCTCACGCGCCGGTTTGCCGTTCGCGCGTTTCGATGGCAGCCTCAGCGGACCGCAGAAGGATGTAGCTATCGCCGAATTCCGGGACAGCGTGCCAGTGCTGCTCTGCACGGAGTCCGGCGGCGAGGGCCGCAATATTCAGTTCTGCAATACGCTCATCAACTTCGATGTGCCCTGGAATCCGATGGCGATCGAGCAGCGGATTGGCCGTATCGATCGTATCGGCCAGCATCGAGAGGTCTTCGTGTTCAACCTCGTCACGCGTGGAACGCTGGAGGATCAGTTGCTCTCGCTGCTCGAAGAGAAGATCTCGATGTTCGAGTTGGTCGTCGGCGAGGTCGGCGCCATCCTCGGGGGGCTTGAGGACGAACGTGACTTCCCGGAACTTGCACTCGACGCGTGGCTCGAAACCACCGAAGCCGGCCGGGCCGAAGCCTTCGAGGTGCTGGCCCGACGGCTCGATGACGCGCGTTCGCAGCATGAGGGCGCCAAGGCGCTGGATGACGCGCTGTTTGGCGAGGATTTCGAAACGGCATAAGGAAAGCGGCCATGGGCGCGCTGCGTGATTTCGTCTCCGAAGTGCTGGAGACGGAAGGATCCGCCGTCGAGGCGGTAGAGCCGGATGGCCTGGAGGTTTTGGCGCCCGAACCGCTGCGCACGGCGATGGGCTGGCCGGAATTGGTACGGCTCGGCTTCGGGGCGGAGCTTCCGGCCGGAGCGACGGCCGTCGGGTTCGAGGGCGACTGGCTCGACCGTTTTGGCGCCCTGCTCGGTGACAGGGGGCGCTGGGCCGAGCGCCAGTTCGTGCTGCCGGGACCGCCGCCGCGCATCCACGATCCAGCACGCCTGCTCGATCAGGCAATCGACTTTTCAAATGCCGTGTGGCGCTTGCAAGGGGTCTCGGCAGCCTGGACGCGTTGCCTGCTGCTGGCGTTCCGTTACACCGCCGTCTCCGACGAGAAGCGCGAAGGACTAGTCTGGCTCGGTATCAACCAGGGGACCGGTGCCATCATCGACGACTTTACGGCGCGGTTGCGTGCACTGCTGGCGGGTGACGAGGAATGGCAGGTACCCGATCCGAACGTCCGCCACGCGGCGGGACCCGCGTGGGACGCGTCCGTTCTTGATGCGCGGGTGCGGCCTTTGCTCCAACATCGCGTACGACTCGAACTGGAACCATTTCTGCGCACGATGCGACGCCGTCTCGACCGCGACCGCAACCGGATCCACGAGTACCACAACCATCTGCATGTCGTGGCGCAGAAGAAGCTCGCAGCGCTTGCTGGCAGTGCAGGCGAAAAAGCGGAAAGTGACCGCAAGCGAGAGATGCTCCGTATCGCGGCGATCGAGCGGGAATACGCTGCTAAGCTCGGCGATCTGCGGCACAATTACGCGTTACGCGTGACGGTCGAATGGGTGCAGGGACTTGAGTTGTTTGTTCCGGTGCAGCGCTTCGAAGTGCTGGTCAAGCGCCGCAAGGGGGAGAAGCTTATGCGCCTCGACTGGCACCCGGCGGTGCGTCTCATGGAGCCGCCACCGAGCGACTGGGGCCTAGGCATCGGCCGCTCGCGTCTCGTCTGCGACGATCAACTGCATATTACCGACCCGGCCGGGCAGTCTCCCTGCCCATCCTGTGGCAGAGCGTGGTGCCGCGCCTGCCACCCAACGGCCTGCCGGCGTTGCGGGCATGCGGTCGCGTGAACCAGTTAATTCAAATTATAGATTGATATCAATAACATACAAGTTCGTAGTTTTATTCTGAATGGCGCGCCATCCGGAATAAGGTAAACGAACCCGAAATTCGCTTCCTCGCAGTGTCGCATCGACTGTCGGTCGTTTCGCAAGAAATGTTGCTGCTCTCATTTCGTTTCGCTGAAAATTGAGCGCAGTGCTCCCGCGATTACGTACCGTCGCTTCTGACTTATCGGCGCCATTTCGAGCGGCGATCCTCTACTCCATCGGCCGCGGCGGTCAGCTTGCGCAGTGTAGCACTGGAGTGTATCACATTACCCAGAAATGGCGTTTGAATATCGCGTCTTCTCAATGGGTTAGGGGCTCGGCGGGCTGAGGTTAGTACTCTCCCGCCCCAGCCAGTAGGCTCCTAACCCATTGAAGAGATTCGACCTCCCGGCATCGGCTGGGAGTTGGTCGGCGACTGTATCACGCGCCTGTAGCACAGGAGAGGCGCACCAACTCGCGGTCCCGCAGCTCACGTCAGCCTTTAAGCGCCGATGGGTTCACCCAAGGCCGTCGAACTCGTTCTCCACGATGTTTGATGCTCTTTCCGGGCGATCGCCTCGAAATCGCTTGCGTCTTGCCCAGCGATTGGTCCGTCATACGGGGCGGTCCCGCCATTGGGCGGGATGCGATGGCAACGAGACGCGTGATGAAGCTCTCTGACGAATTTCTGCAACCGGTTACCGAGGCGCTGCAGCCCACGGCCCTGGGCAGGCCAAAAACGCAGGCGGTCATTACGCGCTTCCTCGACAAGTTCGAGGAACTGCTGCTATTCGGATACACTTTTAGAGACATTGCTATCGCTCTGAACAAGGCCGGTGCTTGCGGCCGTAGGGGCCGACCGTTTACGGAGCAGTCGCTTTACAATTTTATCAAGCGGGCCAAGCAACGAAGCCTTCAGTCCACCGTCACCTCAGAAGTGGCAGACGAGCCGGAACGGCACAGCCTGAAGCGGACAACTAAATCATCCAGAACCGAGGTCTCGGCGGCGCGGGCGTCAACCCCGCCGGCGCTCGGCGCCTTCAAGGTTGCGATCGAGGAAGCGAGCTCCCGGGCCGCCACCGACCGGGCCTTGTTCCGCAGAAGAGATAGCCGGGGCTAGATCGGTGTGGTCGGACGACGATCGCGAGGCGATCGAGAATTGCCTCGGTCGGATCGGGGTTGCTGGCTGCGAGATTGAGGACCGAGTTGCGGGTCTTACAACCATCGCATTTGAGTATCGTTGCCGGCGCGAGCGCCGCAACAAATCGCCGCGTATTGGCGATGTTCCTGGTGTGTCGGATGTGCGGGGCGTATCTGCTTCTTCCTTGGGAAGCGCGGTGCGCGCCGCGCCAGACGACTTATTTTTGTCGCTCCCGGTTCTCGTATCTGTCACCGCAGCGGGGATCGCCGCGTTTCACTAAATCCACCTCTTGAAGCGGCGGGTAGCAGCGCAGCACCCTTGCTGAAGTCCGTAGAGTTCAATCTTCGTCGCTGGTGCAAGTAAGTGAAGGTATCTGCAGCCGCATAATCCCAATTTTTACTCATTGAGCTACTCCATTAGAGACATCGTGTTGGCTTAGTCGGAAATGCGGACGTGCCCTTCAAACCGACCATCCAACGCAGCGCTGATGGCATTAGCAGACGCTTGTTCAGGACACACTTAGATTTTTGTGACGCCCGATGTAAGTGGAAGATCTCGCCCGGCTAGAGACTCCAAGCTAGTGGAGCTCTTCTAAAGACGCTTCATGCGCACATCCCGATCGACAAAAAGGCGTTCCTGCCTCGAACTGCGACGCGGCGAGAAAGCTCGGGCGAACCTCTCGAAATCTTCCGGCGGCAGGGGGCGACCGAACAAATAGCCTTGGTAATTGAGCTGTCCTTGGCTCGCCAGGAAGGCATATTGCTCATCCGTTTCGACACCTTCGGCGATGACGGAAAGGCCCAGGCTCTTGCTAAGCGCGATGATCAGTTGGGCTATGGCGGCGTCGTTTGCTGACCAATGTGCTTTCCGTGAGTTCGATTTTGAGGCGATGGGGATCGGCGCCGGTTTGCTCGATGATCGCGCGGACCTGTTCGACAAAATTCTTCTGACGCATCTGCAGGGCGCTGACATTGATCGCGACAGTCAGATGCTCGGTTGCTGGATCGGCAGACCAGCGGGCCAGTTGACGGCAGGCGATTTTCAGCATCGAGACGCCGAGCGGGAGAATTAGACCTGCGCTTTCCGCGACCGGAATAAATTCGCTCGGAGAAACCAAGCCTCTCTCCGCATGCGGCCAGCGCGCCAGCGCCTCCGCCCCCAGCAACCTTCCTTCATGATCGACCTGCGGCTGATAATGCAGCAGGAGTCTTTCCTTTTTGAGATCTTCTCGCAGATCGGCCTCGAGGGAAGCGCGCGCTGAAATCATAGTCTGCATGACAGGGTCGAAGAACCGGAGGCCGTTTCGGCCCGCGGTTTTTGCGTCATACATCGCCAGATCTGCCCGCTTTAGCAATTCATCGACGTTGCGGTCCTCGGGCGAAAACAAAGTCACGCCGACGCTGGGTGTACAGGGATATTCATACGGATCGAGCTGAAAAGTCTCAACAAAGGCAGAGAGAATTTGTTCTCCTATCGCCTCGGCTTGCAACGCAGCGGCTTTTGCCTTCTGCGTACCGAGATTGGCGAGAAGAACGACAAATTCATCGCCGCCGAAGCGGGCAACCGTGTCGTCCGCCCGAACACAACGGGAGATGCGCTGAGCCACCTTTTTCAGCAACTGATCGCCCACGTCGTGCCCAAGCGAGTCGTTCAGCGTCTTGAAATTGTCGAGATCGATGAAGAGCAGAGCGCCGAAGGATTTGTTGCGAGTATTGGCGTTGAGTGCCTGACGCACGCGGTCGATCAGCAGGACGCGGTTGGGCAGACCTGTGAGCTGGTCGAAAAAGGCCAGTTCCCGGATCTTTTCCTCGGCGTGCTTGAGTTTGGAAATATCATAATAAGAGCCGATGTAATTGGTGACTTCGCCCGCCTCATTTTTTACGGCGGATATGGTGAGCCAGCGCGCGCAATGTTCTCCGCTCTTGGTCCTGAGGCTCATGTCGCCTTGCCAGCCGCCGGTACTTTTAACAGAATTCCACATGCTCTGGTAGAACTCGGCGTCGCGGCGATGCGCCCGGAACAGGCGCGCCGTTTGTCCAACCAATTCTTCCATCGTATAGCCGGTCAAGCTGACGAAGGCGCGGTTGGCACTCAGGATCACCCCTTTGGTATCGGCGACGATCATGCCTTCCTGAGCATTAAACGCGGCGGCGGCTATGCGCAGTTCAGCATTCGTCTTGTCCAGCGCTTCGCTCTGCCGCTGCAGATCGGTCTCAATAGCTTCGCGACGCTCGATCTCTTGCGAGAGTGCGAGGTTATGTTCGGCCAGCTCCGCTCTATGGCGATTGGATTCGATGAACTTGATTTGCAGCCGCGCCGCATTCTGACGCATTCGCTCGAAGCCGATGGCCAATCCGAACAGTATGATGGCGAAAAGGCCAATATAAAACACGGAGACGGGCGAAAGCGTATTGCGGTAAAGCTCATCCTCGCTCGCCAGCCGCAGCACGGAAAGTCGTGTGCCTCCAATCGGCGAGCGCAGAGCGAGATATCCCTTCAGTTCGGGAGCCTCGAGATTTGACAGGGCCTGGATGCGGCCGGATTGAAGGGCAGCCAGCACGCGGCCGTGGGCGACAATGGGTGAGCGCTCCCGTTCGACCGGCAGCAGCACGTCGCCGTCGTCTCCCAGCAGGAATTCGTTCGGTTGTCCGAGGTCGTTGGTAGACACCAGCGATGCAAGCAGATTAAGGCTGCTCACGGTCTCCACCGCTCCCCTCATCGTGCCCTTCTGCAGCACCGGCGCGCTCGCCACAATCAGGCGGCGCTTCTCATCGATCTGAATGCTCGGCTCGGCCGGGTTACCCGTCGGTGAAAGTGTTGGCGCGCTGGAGGCGCCGACATCAACTTGAGCTATGCCGTTGCGGTCGAAAAAAGCCAACCGCAGATAGGCGAGTTGCCCCTGATATTTCTCCTCGTCCAGGGTCGCCTGAAAGCGGCGCTCGATTGCGGCCAGATTGGCGAAGAGTCCATATCTGACGGACATTCCGAGATCGAGATTGCTGAAATAATTGGCGATGTCCTCGCTGCCGGCAAGCCGCACGGCGGCTTGCCGGCGCGCGCTTAAAAAGTCACTGATCTCGGCGGCGCGTGCTTCACCGATTGAAACCAGACGCGCATCGGCGTTTTGCCGCAATTCCATCTGCGACGAATAAAGATTGCCGATTAGGAAGAACATCGACAGCAGAAAGGCCCCTGCTGCGATCGAGAGCCGATGCGGAGCTAGAGATCGACTAAATCTGATCAGCGAAGACTGCATCAATCTGTCTTCGCGAAAAATTCCGGGAAAAATCGGCGGATGCCGGGATAGTATTTGTCTACGAGCCGGTCATAGACACCGGAGGCCTTGATGTCGCGCAGATAGGCGTTGAACTCGTCGCGCAGGGCCGGCGCGTCCTTGGGAAAGGCGGTTGCCAACATCTGCCGGCCGGAAATCGGCCCCAGAATCTTGATCCTGCCGGCCCATTTGCGCAAATCGAGAATGGCGTCCGGCACGTCAAGCAGCGTGAGTTCGGCTTCCTGGTTGAGCATGGCCGGAACCATCTCATTTAGGTTGGCGCTCTTGTTGTAGGACTTCAAGTCAAGACCGACATTGACCAGGCCGTAATTGGTCGGATCGAGACAGGTGCGCTCCATGACGAGCACGCTCCTTGATCCGATGGCCTTCCGGGTATTGGCGATATCCGCCGCGAGATCGACGCCGTCCTCAATCGGCTGGAGTTCGGACTCGGCCGGTGCCACCAGCAGAACCTGGGACGGAAGAACCGGATCTGAATACAGAAGGATCGCCTCGCGCCACGGCAGCATGGTGAATCCGGTCGATATCACATCACCCTTGACTGGATAGTCGCCTGTCAGCGTGACTTCGCCGTCTTTGCGCGCTACATCCTTGCCGAGCAGGTCACGGATCACCGAATAAAAATCGGAGTAGACAAGCTTGTAGGACACGCCAATTCGTTTGGCGAAACCCTGCATCAGTTCGACGTCTAAACCGTCGCCCGCGCCGGTGACGAAATTGGCGTAGCGGATGCCGATATGGCGGATTTCGCCGCGCTGCTTGATCTCTGCAAGATCAGCTGCCCAGCTTGAGGTCACGAACAGAAAGGCCATGGCGCCGCTGAGCGACCCAAGGACGATACGTTTCGAGAGCATCGAGGCGCACCTTGCTTTTATGTCGGTAGCGCCTGGAACCTACAAGTCTGAACTTAAGAAAGGATAGCGGAATACAATAAAGTGGAATCCAATTTTCGGAAAATCCCTGTTTAAGGGTAAAAGATTACGTACCAGATGCTGAGTGTAGCGAAAGTGTACTTGATCCGGATGAACCTTTCAGCAGCTTGAGCTCGTTCAACACCGACCTCCAGGGGCCCATCGCGCTCAGCAGCGAGCTTAAGGTTAATATGATCAAGTATCCTGAAAATTGCCGCCAATGCGGAGTTTCGCCGGACAAGAAGTGGTGCCCTTGCTGTCCTATTTGTGCATAAAACAGGACGAGTGGCGCACTGCCCAACACACTGGTCGTCAAATACTGAAGGGGGGAGACATCGAAGATTGCGGCAAAGAAATTCACCAGTGGCGCGGGCACGAGCGGCGAGAGGCGCAATCCGAGCAAGGTCAGCCAAATCTTCACGCCGGATTGTTCATTTAATTGAGCACTGGGACTTTGAATGTGCTTTCGATAAAATAGAAACGCGCTCAAACCGCCGAAGGCGCTGCCGAGCAGCACAGTGGCTCCTCCTTCAAACCCATCCATGTAAAAACCCGCCGCCATGCAAATCATTGGCATGGAGGGAAAGGCCAGAAACGCAAGGACGGCGGATGTGACCAAAAACATCAGCGCGGTGACGAGTAGGTTTGCGTGGGCCATTGCTTCAAGGCCCGGAAACAGCTGCCAAACAGCTTCTCTCGAGATAGGCGATGCAAAATACGCCAACGACAGAAGCAGGACGGCCGACATATAGAAAATCAATGGTTTATAACTACGCATCAGCTATCCCAAACTGGATAGAAGAGGCGGCATGTAGTCAAAGCTGTTGTAGGTGTTCCAAAAAAGTACCTTCTTATTTTTTAGCGCGCCCGCTTGCGACATGGTGAGCAACGATCGCCAGGCTTTCAAAGTAAAGACTGGATCAAGGCTGAGGCCCGCCTCTTTCAACTCTTTCGCCCGTTCATCGTCGGCAGGTTCGATCAAGCCGTAGCCAGGCGCCCAGCTGGTGGAGTCCGGCAAGAAAGTCTCGTGTTGCATCACGCGAAGCGCGTCTGGCGAAATACCCGGGAAGCGGATCTTGTGCAGCCATTCCACCGTGCTGCGCGCGAGTTGGGCAACATTCCCTTCCACAAAGGGCACGGAGGGCTGCCGATTGACCACCCATCGCGTCAGAGGGGATTTGTCCTGATCGGCCACCCCCACCACCTTGGTATTCCATCCCATCAGATGGACGCCCAAGAGCAGGCCCAAAACCGTCGAACCGCTCCCCATGGCGACAAAAATGACATCCGGCGGCGCTTTCCACGCCTGAGCGGTATCGAGCAACTGCGCCAGCTCGGCGATCGCATTCATGTGTCCCAGGGCGCTCACTTCGTTCGAGCCGCCCGGCGGAACGAGCGAATCCGTATCGGGATGCAGCCAGTGCGCCCCGTATGCATACGCAGCCTCGCCCGCCAATTCGACATCGTTGCTGGCGAGAGAAATGTGCTGAACCAGGCTCCGTAAAATTGCCAGGCGTGCCATGTCCGTCGGGGTTCCCGGAACTTCAAAAAGCACCATGTCCAGGGCACAATTCAGCGGCTGTCCATCGCCGGTCAAATCAGACACGCGATTAGCCAGGGCAAATTGCAACGCATGGTTGCTGGAAACCGCGCCCATTGTTTCCAGACGCTCGGATCCAGACCACTTCAGGTTTGGAAGCAGGAACTCATATTTGCGCGCCTTGTTGCCGAAGACGGGATAGCGCGTACTGCTCTCGTTCATCACCAAAAGATCAGAGCAGTCGATCTGGCGTGTCACGGACGGTGGCAACTGCAAAAGGTTGTTTTCCCGTACGAATATCGGTGCCCAAGGAATGGTGGCGCGGGCATCGGCCTGCCTCAGGAAGACGGAATTCCCGGGCTCGCCGCGGCGAATGAAGCCGGCAGACGAATCTTTACTGGAAAGCGTGTTGGCGATGAAAGGACCCTCGATGGCATCGGGATCCAGCAGGGTGGGAAAGATCTTCCCGAGAGCCAAAGATTGCGAGTTCAAGATCGCTGAGGGTGGCGTGAAGCTTGAAACGTCGGCCATCTGCGGCAGCGGCGGCATCGGGCGCCGGCCTTGAGATACGCCAACCGCGCCCAGCGCGGCGCCCCCCAGGACAACTCCTTGCACAAAGTTCCGTCGAGAGAGGTTCATTACACAACATCCGAGTTACAATCGGTATGTTTGTAGATTAACTCTTTTTTTACCTTATTCCAATCCGAACAGGCCCTTCGCGAGGAATACTTTAAGGTTTGATTAACCGAGACTCATCCGAAGGCCTGCCAGGCACCGGTCTAGTTAGCTTTGTGAGAGAGCTCGAAAAGGACCATTCGACAAGCCAAAGTATTTTCGGAGACGGATGCGTATTCAAAATTCGCAGCTCGTGGCTGCAAAAGTCTCCAAGCTCGAAATCCGGGGAAAGGAGGGAAAATTCCCCCGACATTTCAATGGGCTTTTTCAATTGGGAATGTGCGAGTTCGATCCCTCCCAGGTCAGCCACCCATTCATGTGTTCGGCCAGGCTCCCCAAGAGACGCGAGAATGGGCCGGAAATCCGGGCTTTTGCAGCGCGGCGAGCCCGATCGCCATGGTGATGATGCCCGCCCAGTCGCCCTCGCGCAGCAGCGACAGCTTCATGGGCTTGGCTTCAAGCGAGAAGAACCATTTACTGGCAAAAGGTTGGATCGAAGCCCGCACACACTAGCCTTCGTGCGGACGTATATGGACGTGACCTCCGATGAAGCAGTGTGGCGCGCGGGCGCGCGATGCGGCGTATTTTCAGGGTGACCGACCGACCGCTTGGCACTTTTCGGACCTGCCGCGATGTCCGACTCGAGTCCATTATGCGCTCAAAATCGGACATCGGTGGAACGGGTCGATCAAGGTGACGTTCGGCGCCGTCTCTCCGCAGACAACCCCCAGAGGCGGTAACCTTGACTGGTTAGGTTAAGAGGCGAGTTTCGTTGCTCTGTCAGAGCTGGTCCCGGTTGTCTGAACAGAATCTCCGCGTCGATAAGTGGAGCCTCTGCCGGGGTTAGGCCGCCGCGCGGAGCGGCGGAAGGTCGAAGTAGGCTTGATCCGGGGTCATGTCGTCAAGACTCGAATGAGGACG